>OLPA01001001.1_pt1 | contig 25090 bp, 31 predicted proteins | sample 1672811 | NCBI WGS metagenome assembly OLPA01 (sample SAMEA3136726, study PRJEB25190) | human gut metagenome | biome: human gut; feature: human-associated habitat; material: faeces | place: Austria | collected 2013
CGCCGTCCGTGGCGCATAACGCCTTGCCCAGCCGTCCATGGCTGGGCATTTCTGGCTTTCCGGCATAATCCTACAGATTCTAAACATCTTCGCTATGCGCCCCTGCAAGAGTACGTATGCGCGTCCTGTACCCGGGGCTTACGTGCCTTACGTTGTAGTTTTAACGACAAATGGCTTATACTCTGTTTTTTGACCATTTTTTTCAACTACAATAACCAAGTCCTTATACCTGACCGCCTCATTCGAATCCGGGCTAATGTCTAAGGAGTATGATAAATATTCTTTCTTTGCCACTTCATATGTCTCTGAATAATCTGATATCGAATATTGAGTGGTTACATCCTTTAAGCTGAATGTCCATTTCAATTTTTTATCATAGCTTTTGACTTCTTTATATGTGTCTTTCTCCACATTGTACAAAAACTTCACAGAATCATCTGATTTGTAAAATCTTACGTATCTGCCATCTGATGATGCTTCAACGAAAACACACGGATAACCTTGTATCTGTGTCATATCTATTGGTCTGAAATCACAAAATCCCACTAGCTTTTCTTTTTTTAGATTATAAACCCATATTCCAATATAATCATACATTATCACCTTATCCTGATCATAATAGATTATACTTGGCATGGTCGCCTCAAGCTGTACCTCCTCTTTCCCTATTTCCGCTGCCGAAACAGTACATGTAGAATTTCGTTTTATGCCAATTCCAACAACTGCTGTTATACTTATTATTAAAGAAAAACACGCAGCAAATACTACTATTTTACGAATTGTCTTTTTTTTATTTTTGATAACATTTTTTTGATGAGCTTCTATAATATATTGTTCGTCTATGTTTTCCATTACATCAAATATCTTCTCTGCATTCATAAATCAACGCCCCTTTCAACAAGGTAATCATGTAATTTTTTTCTTATCCTCTTTAATGTAACTGAAACATTGTTTTCAGTCATGCCATATCTCTTTGCTATGTCCCTGACGCTGTCAGAATACCAGTAACGACACACAAAAATTTGTCTTTTCTCAGCCGGTATTTCCTTAAGAAAAGAATTAATGTTCTCTAACAGGAACCTGGCATTGCCCTCATCTTCAATATTTTTCGAATCAGTGATTATCTCAGATAATTCATCCAATATTAACGTGAAGCTTCCATTTGTGCGCTTCTTAGCTCTGTTTTTCTTATACAAATTGAATGACATATTTCTGACTATCTTTCCAAGATAAGTCGATAACATTTTAGGTTTGTTTGGCGGAATAGAATTCCATGTATTCAGATATGCATCATTCACACATTCCTCTGCATCCTCAATGTTTCCCAAAATATTCATCGCAATTGATAAACAATATACATTATATTTTTCTGTTGTTGCAGCAATTGCCTGTTCATCACGCTTCCAAAACAATTCAACTATTGCGCTATCATCCATGCTCACTTCCTCCTTTCACTTATATACACAATTTCTTATTCCATTTCTGACACCTGTAGATATTTTTTTAATAAGAAAATGTATATAACGTATATTATGTAGAAGCAAGTTCCATCCATATAGCCGTCTTTACTGCCCTTGAAGCTTGCGCTTCTTTCGCAGCTCTTTGAAAAAGGTAGAAAGCATGGTGCTGCATTCGTCACCGCAGATGCCTATATCTGTCTGCACCTGATGATTAAACTGCTGCATCTGCAGTAGATTGATGATCGAGCCTGCACAGCCTGCTTTCGGATTCATGGCACCTATTACCACCCTGGGAATGCGTGCCTGTACTATTGCTCCGGCACACATCTGGCAGGGCTCAAGGGTGACATACATGGTGCATTCCTCGAGACGCCAATCTCCGGTCTTTTTGCTGGCTTTACGAATGGCAGAGAGCTCAGCATGAGCGAGCGGATTTTTGTCGGTATTTCTGCGGTTGTAGCCACGTGCAATGATTTTGTCACCGGCTACAATTACGCAGCCTATCGGCACTTCATCAAGTGCGTATGCTTTTTTTGCCTGTTTTATTGCCTGTTTCATATATTTTTCATCTTGTGTCATATTTGTCTGCTCCATGTGTTATAATCTATTATAATACAATAACTATTCAGAACCACTGAGAACAAGAAAAGCTGATGCGTCATGCTCGCATGTAAGCAGCAGTTTTTCTTGTTCTCAAGGTGGCTCGAATAGAGCCACCCCACACATATGAGCAAAATTAACTGCGTAGCAGTGACAAAGCACGAGTATCGTGCGCTTTTGCGAATGTGCGTGAGGTGGTTTTGAATAATTACATGATACACCAAATATGAAAGAAGGAAAATATGTTTTTTCAATATGAAACCCCACGCCTGCTTCTTAAGGTATTGCGTGCTGATTGTGCCCCGCAGGTTTTGGATTTTTACAATAGGGATAAAGAGCTTTTCGAAATGTATGAAATAGACCGCGTGCCGGATTTTTATACTGTGAAGCACCTGCAGAAGGTGCTCAGATATGAACACAATATGGCTGTCAAATCACAGCTTTTCAGATTTTATGTTTTTAAGAAGGAAAATCCGTGCCGGATTATCGGCACTGTGTGTATACATAATATCGCTCCGGCTTTCTACGGAAGCTGTGAAATTGGCTATAAATTTTCCAGTGAGTTTCACCACATGGGGTATGCCACTGAGGCAGTCGGCTTCTGCACCAAGCTTGCCTTTAATGAGCTTCGCATGCACAAGGTGACAGCGGTTGTCCACCCGGGAAATGTGCCTTCGATGAAGCTTCTTAATGGGCTTGGCTTCGTGCAGGAGGGACTTCTTAGGGATTATCTGATGCTGCATGGGCAGTGGTGTAATCACTATATTTACGGGCTTGTTAATAAATGAGTCCATTTATAATTTAACATAACAATTGGCGCAGGAAACAATGTCTGCGCCAATTTATCATACTTTTTTAAAAATCTATACTATTTTTTTTATTTCTCAAAATTATATTTTTATTCTTCTCATGCAAATATGTAGGATTAAGCTTTCCTTTTTGATATTTCAGGTATGTTCCTGCTGTTTTATCCACAAGCAGCTTTGTAAAAAATCGCTCCCAACTGAAATATTCCTGACTTTCTATATAATTCTCAGGTTTGTCCATAATATCCTTAATCTCTTTGTCTTCAAGCAACTCAGAACTGAGTATAATCCACTCAAATGATTCCGGCAGATATAACTTTATATTGCCTTTTTCCACAGACATTTTATATAATGCATCCATTTCCGGGCCAATTGCTGCACCGTCAGCTATTACACAAATACTCTCTGTTTCAGCTTTTAGTTGTTCTAGCATAGCAAATATTTTTGTTTTTCCACCAGCGCTTTCACACACTATATTTTTTTCTTTCGATATTGCCTTGAAATACTCATATCCAGAATTTGTATCTTCAACAATTATTTTGTCAGGTTTACATGAAAGATCCTGATTTAAAGGATAAATATGATACATCTCCTGATATATTTGCTTTGTGTTCTGATACTTTCCTGAAGAATACAGTCCATATATTTCTTCAACACTATATGGCAGATTGTACAGATTTTCTCTTGTTATTATCACAAAATAATTATCTGACGTCTTTACAAGTTCAGCAAACTCTTGCTGTCTTATAAACTGATTTTCTTCATCAATAAAAATGATATTTCCTGATAAATTTTTGAGCAGCATCTGCCACATATTTCCCTCAAGAACTGTGCATGGGGCATCACATTCGATTTCAATTCCGCTTGCATTACCCAGATTTGCAAATTGTCTGATCATATTTATGAGTGTTGTTTTCCCTGTAGCACTGTCCCCTTTTATTATCGTGATATTTCTTTTTATTTCAAATTCATAATGAAGTCTATTGTTTTTCACAACAATTTTATGCTTACCCTTCATACTTTCTCCTATACATATTTACCTGCAACACTGATGAATTCAGCCATACTGTGAACTATTTCTCCCGTATTCAGTATCTTTGCCTCAAAATCTTTACCAAAATCCATTATATGATGCAGATTAATTGTCAGATTCTTTTTGCCCGCAATTCTCAATATCCACTTTGCGCAGTTATCACCACACGCTGAAGCGTTAAAAATTTTTCCGCTATCATCAAAAGCCATCAGCATAAGGGTTTTCACTCCACCGGACAATTCCTTTGTGGATATCGGGCCCAGTATCGGGCTTTGTACCAGATGTGGTCCAATGACGTCTGATTTATCTATATCTTTTATCATTTTGACAGACAGCTCATCCGTTATCCATTCATCTTCATATGTGTTATCAAAATACACCGGAGGATGGTAAATTGCATTTTCCATATCCCCTAAATATATATTTAACATTGAAATCCTCCATCCCATCTGTTAGGATTCTAAAGTATACGCTATGATACGATTTATTGTCAAGTTTCTAAGCATTTACACCTCTCTCACCACAGCAGTGATCAGTTCTGTAAACTGCTTTGCCACGCAGTCTGCGGTTTCCTGCACTTCCTTGTGGTTGAGCTTTTTGTCGGATAGTCCTGCTGCCAGGTTGGTGATACATGAGATTCCGCAAACCTCAAGCCCCATATGACGCGCTGCAAGTGCCTCACAGGCTGTGCTCATTCCGACGGCATCTCCTCCGAGGATTTTACACATCCTGACCTCGGCCGGGGTCTCATACTGCGGGCCTGTGAGCTGTACGTAGACTCCTTCTCTCAGCTTTATGCCAAGCTTATCTGCCTTTTCTTTTACGATTTCCCTCATTCTGCGGCTGTATACCTCGCTCATATCCGGAAAACGCTCGCCCAGTTCATCAATATTGGCTCCGATCAGTGGACTTGGTATGGCTGTCGCGATATGGTCCGAAATCAGCATAAAGTCTCCCGGATTAAAATCAGTATTGAGGCCGCCTGCCGCATTTGTGAGTATCAACTTTTTTGCGCCCATCATTCCCATGAGGCGTGTCGGCAGCACAACGTCTGTTATCGGATACCCCTCATAATAATGTACTCTGCCCTGCATGATGACAACAGGCACACTATCCACATATCCAAATACAAACCTGCCCTTGTGTCCGGGAACTGTGGATGTTGGAAAGCCCTTGATGTCCTTGTAATCTATGGTTGTCTCTATCTTAATCTGCTCTGCATAGTCTCCAAGTCCCGAGCCCAAAACTATGGCTGTCTCCGGTACAAAATCTGTTTTTTCACGCACACTTGCAAGGCATGTGGTGAGTTTTTCATATATACTGTTCATTTTTTTCTCCATATATTTTCTGTTTAAGTTTAAAAAATTCCTGAGATATTACCCATTAAAGCTCTTCAAGAATAGAATGTCCGATGGTACCATCCGGCATTTTTACGCCGAAGTTGTCAGTAATTGTGGCTCCAATCACCGCAAAGGTGGCTTCCTCCTCAATTGCACAGCCGCCCTTCATGCTCTTTGAATACGCGATAAAAGGCACATACTCGCGTGTGTGGTCCGTTCCCTTGTAGGTAGGGTCGTTTCCGTGGTCTGCAGTCAGTATGAGCAGATCATCATCCCTTAGCTTTTCCATTAAAATGCCCAGGTTTTTGTCGAATTTCTCAATTTCCTCTCCGTAGCCTGTCACATTTCTGCGATGTCCCCACAGTGCGTCGAAATCGACCAGATTCACAAAGCACAGCCCTTTAAAATCCTTCTCACAAATATCAATGGTCTGCTCCATTCCATGAACCGAGCTTTTTGAGCGTAATGCCTCTGTAATGCCCTCTCCGCAGAAAATATCATTGATTTTGCCGACTGAAATGACATCCAGTCCACTGTCCTTTAATGCATTTAATGCAGTAAGACCTGTAGGCTTAAGCGCATAGTCGTGCCTGTTTGAGGTTCGCACGAACTCACCCTTTTTCTTTCCCACATATGGCCTTGCAATGACGCGCCCTACTCTCCACTCGTCCTTGAGCGTTATTTTTCTGGCTATCTCACAGCAGCGGTAGAGATTCTGTAAATCAAAAGTCTCCTCATTACCGCAAATCTGAAGCACCGAATCCGCTGATGTGTATACGATCATGGAACCGTTCTTTATCTCTTCCTCTCCGAGCTCCTCGATTATCTCAGTGCCGCTGGCGCTCTTGTTGCCTATGACCTTTTTTCCGCACTGCTTCTCAAGCTCAGCGATGAGCTCCGGTGGAAATCCGTGCTCTGTGAAGGTCTTAAACGGCTTTTCGGTTTTTATGCCCATCATCTCCCAGTGGCCTGTCATCGTGTCCTTGCCGTTGCTTGCCTCTGCCAGCCTCGTAAATCTGCCGATTGGCTCAGCAGCCGGCTGCATCTTACCGCCGCAATGCAAATTGAGCATCCCAAGCCTTGTAAGATTTGGGATGTCTAGAGTCTGCATCCTCTCAAGTATATGCCCAAAGGTGTCTACATCTGTGTCTCCAAACCTTTCCGAGTCCGGCATTGCGCCGATTCCCAGAGAGTCCAGGACTATCACAAAAATTCTGTTATATTTCTTCATGGTGTCATACCTCCATTTTCCGGTCCGTAAATTTGTGCTGCGGTTAAATGTTAAATCTCCATAAGCCTCGCGACACTATACCAGCTGCCTGAAAATCCGCTCCTTCACGGCATCATCTGCAAATGCCACATCCAGTGCATTTTTCATCATAAGCGGCAGCTCCTCCTCGCGTATGCCATAGGTTTTTTCTATGAACTCAAGCTCTTTAGATAAAGTTGTGTTGCTTACAGTGCGGTTGTCTGTGTTTATTGTAACCTTTAATCCCGCATCCAAAAACTCCCTGATGGGATATTCGTCTGCTGAAGCCACTGCCTTTGTCTGCAGATTGCTTATCGGACAAAGCTCGATGCCTATGCCCTTTGCCGAAAGCTGCCTTTCCAGATCACCGTGGCCTCTCATGGCTATTCCATGGCCTATCCTGGCCGCGCCGGCCTTCACTGCATCTATGATATTCTGTGCATTTCCACACTCTCCCGCATGGATTGTAAAAGGCAGCCCAAGCTGCTTTGCATATTTGAAAAGCTCCATGAAGCCGGACATAGGGTAAGGCACCTCAGCACCTGCAAGATCTGCCGCGCACACACCCGCGCCTAAAAATTCCCTTGCGGTGTGCAGCATGCGTCTGTTTTGTTCCTCGCTGTGATGCCTCATGGCGCACACAATAAGCCCATATTCTATGCCAAAATCCTTTTTACCTCTCTCAAGTCCCTTAAGTGCAGCCTCTATCACGCGCTCGCAGCTCATGCGCTCATTCTCTGAAAGCAGCGGTGCAAAACGGATTTCCGCGTATACGACGTTTTCCCTGTGCATGCCCTTAAGCACATCATAGGCGGCTCCCTCAAGCCCCTTTTCATCCTGGATGCACTGCCCCGGCAAGTCAAATTTCTCCAGATACTGTGCCAGACTTGTGCAGTCATCCGACACGCTGAGCTCTGCCTCCTGCACCGTCCTGCCAAGCCTTTTCTCGACAAATTCACGGCTTAATGAGCCATCCAGATGGCAATGAAGCTCTATTTTCGGCAGCTTTATTATATTGTCTCTTATATTCTCTTCTCTCTCCATATTTCCCCCATTTCCGGTTTCCCACTTCCTGTTGAGGCGGCTAATGTTCACACCACCATATAATCAGCAGCTATTACAGCCCATTATACAGCCCATTAAAGGTACAGCTACAGGTCGCTCTACTCAAGGTTCGCAGGTCCGAACCCCTGCGGAAGCATGTCCTCAAGCGTAAAAATCCTATAATTTTCCCTGTCAATTGCCAGTATTATTTTAAAGGTCTTCGGATTGCAAAACTCCATCATAACCTGACGGCATACTCCGCATGGCGCTGTATAACCTGTCGGTTTTTGGTTCTTTCCGCCCACGATACAGATTGCCTCAAAATCCCGCACGCCTTCACTCACTGCCTTGAAAAATGCTGTCCTTTCCGCACAGTTTGTCGGTGTGTAGGCTGCATTTTCTATATTGCAGCCGGTGTAGACTGCCTGATTTTTTGCTAAAAGAGCCGCACCTACATTGAAGCCTGAGTACGGTGCATATGAAAAGTCAAGCTGCTCAAGGGCTGTATCAATCAGTTTTTCAATTGTTTTTTTATCCATATATAATTCCCCGGTTATTTATTGTATACGAAAATTCAGTCCATAGCCTTAATGAGCTTCACCACACGGCTTGTCCCAAGCCTGTCAGCGCCAAGCTCAAGAAATCTTTCTGCATCATCTAATGAAGAAATGCCTCCGGCAGCCTTCATCTTCACACCCTCTCCGATATGCTCTGAAAACAGCTTTATATCGTCAAAGGTCGCACCTGCCGTGCCAAAGCCTGTAGATGTCTTGATGTAATCAGCCCCTGCGCTCGTCACGATATCGCACATCCTGATTTTCTCATCATCAGTGAGAAAGCAGGTCTCGATAATGACTTTAAGCACCTTATCCTTGCATATGGACTTGAGCCTCTTTATTTCATCCTCTATCAGCTCATACCTTTTATCCTTGAGCCAGCCGATATTGATGACCATATCTATCTCCTTCGCTCCGTTTGCAAGGGCATCCTCTGTCTCAAAGGCTTTCACCGCAGTGGTCGAATATCCGTTAGGGAAGCCTATCACTGTACAGACCTTTACCCTTTCGCCCAGATACTTTGACGCCTGACTTACATAGCTCGGCGGTATGCAGACCGATGCTGTGTGATATTTTATCGCATCATCGCATATCTGCCTGATTTCGTCCCATGTAGCCTGTGGGGATAAAAGTGTATGGTCAACGTGTTTTAAAATTTCATTTATATCCAATGTCTGTTCTCCGTTTCTGTGTTTTATGTCTGACTTATTCTCCGGCGCAATCCTCACGAATGAGGTTTCGCACTGCTGAAACTGCCACCTGAACCGCCATGTCCGTATCGCGTACCACAGGATTCTCAAGCCCGAGCTTTTCCCTCTCCTGATTTGCGACCACAAGGAAGCATGAGCCTGCCCTGACTCCAAGCTTTGCCGCAACGACAAAAAGCGCGGCTGACTCCATCTCTGACGCAAGACAGCCAAGCATCCTCCATGCATTCCATTTATTGATAAGCTCGTAGCCTGCCGGCATTTTTTCAGGCTCGTGCTGTCCGTAAAATGCATCCTTGCACTGCACCACGCCTGTGTGATGCGTAAAGTTTTTCTGCTTTGCTGCCGCAACAAGCGCGTTTGTGACATCTAAATCTGCCACAGCCGGAAACTCTATCGGCGCATACTCCTTTGATGTGCCCTCCATGCGGATGGCGCCTGTCGCAATCACGATGTCACCGCTTTTCACATCTGTCTGCATGCCTCCGCAGGTTCCGATCCTCACGAAGGTATCTGCACCGCATCTGTACAGCTCCTCCATCGCGATGGATGCGGATGGTCCGCCGATGCCGGTCGATGTCACACTGACCTTTACTCCATCCAATGTGCCGGTGTATGTGATAAACTCCCTGTTGTCAGCTATCAAGACCGGATTGTCAAGGTACTGCGCTATTTTAACACACCTCTTCGGGTCTCCCGGCATGATAACATACCTGCCGACCTCTCCCTTTGCGACCTGGATATGATACTGTCTGTCAGGATCCTTTGAATAATTTTTCATGTAATGCCACCTCCCACAGTTTTCTTTTGTTAGCTTTAATTATACACAATTTCTGTGGTTTTGTGCAGAGGAAAGGACATTTTCTTATAATCTATAAAAACTACAGCGGGCAGAACCAGTATCCGAACACTCCGCTATCGACATCCGCTGCATTTGCCGGGGCGGCCGGCTCAAATTCCGTGAAGCCGAATATCCCTGCCAGCATGCGCTCCTGCGGCTCGCTCACACCCGGTACTCCGAGATATTGCCTGCCATCTGTATCCGTTTTGATGACGAGATGCTTATAGTTTGCGTAACCGTGTGTAAGAAAGCTGTTATTAACTATGTACCAGTTTTTGGCCGGAAGCGTGCGAAGCTCTGATATGTCTATGCGCCTGATTTTGTCCTGACTGTCATCAACATTTTGACTATGGATTTCTTTCTGACAGCCCGGTTCAGGCATAGGAGTCGATACAGGGTTTTTCTTATTTGATAAATCTGCTTGTACCTTGATTGGTTTTCCTATAACAGCTTCCGTGTTATCCGTCCAGCAGCTTGCCAGAAATTTTTCATCTGCATTTTCCAGCTCTATCCTTACACCGAGCACCTGCAAAAATGTCTTTCCACTGTCCTTTACGTTTTCAGTATCTACATTATATATCTCTCGCGCTTCACCGTTTTTTACCGTAAGCTCTCCTGTCTCTATGGCCGCTTCCGCTTCATATACCAGGTACACTCTTCCTTTTCCGGAGTATTTTCCGAGATTTTTTATCTGTACGAGAAATGCACTTTTTTCTCCATTTATTTCTACTTTTATAAAGCCTGCATTATTTCCTTTTATTCTGCCATCATATAAATACAGGTATGTAACGAATCTCTTCATGCTTATTTACCCGCCTGCGCGTTTTGTACTATTCTATGAGTGAAGCAGTGATATTATGCGTGTTATTAATTTATACTTGATTTATAGCTATTCGAGCCATCTTGTAAAAATAAAATAGGAATTATTCTTATTTTCCTCTTGACAATTATAGTACTATCGTGTATATTGATATCAGTAACAATTCCTGATTTCATTTGAGAGGAGATTCATATGATTAAGTATAGTCGTCAAAGAGAGTCGATAGTCAACTTTCTGGCGAGCCGGACCGATCACCCGACTGCTGAAACTATCTATCAGAATATCAAAAAAGAATTTCCAAACATCAGTCTTGGAACTGTTTACAGAAACCTTTCCTTGCTTGAGGAAATTGGTGAGATCATCAAGATTTCGACAGGAGTCGGTCCTGACCATTACGACTACAATACAGCGCCTCATTATCACTTTATATGCAGAGGCTGCGGACGCGTGATGGATATCGATTTGGACTTCGCCGATGAGCTGATGACACAGGTGCAGGAATCCACTGATTTAGCCATTGAGAGCTGCTCAGTTTCGTTTACGGGACTTTGTCCGGATTGCGAGAATGAGCTTTCCTAGAGCCTGACAGTTTTTACAACAATTAAACATTTATTTACTATCTTTAAAAGGAGGAACATTATTATGGCAAAATGGGTTTGTACAGTTTGTGGATACGTTTATGAGGGAGAGAATCCACCGGCAGAGTGTCCGGTATGCCACGTTGGCGCAGATAAATTCAAGAAGGTTGAGGGAGATTTAACACTTGCTGCAGAGCATGAGTTTGGAGTATACGCTTCAACTGTTAAGAACAATCCTGAAATCTCTGATGAAGATAAGAAATACATCTTCGAGCAGTTAAAGGCTAACTTCGAGGGCGAGTGCTCTGAGGTAGGTATGTATCTTTGCATGGCTCGTGTAGCTCATCGCGAGGGATATCCTGAGATTGGTCTCTACTGGGAGAAGGCAGCATACGAAGAGGCTGAGCATGCAGCTAAGTTTGCAGAGATGCTCGGTGAGGACCTTGAGCCTAACATGAAGGCTACTACAAAGGACAACCTCGCTTGGAGAGTTGACTGTGAGTTCGGTGCTACAGCAGGAAAGACTGACCTTGCTAAATGTGCTAAGAAGAACAACCTTGATGCAATCCATGATACAGTTCATGAGATGGCTCGTGACGAGGCTAGACACGGAAGAGCATTAAAAGGTCTGTTAGACAGATATTTCGGTTAATTTAAAAACAGCTATAAACCGCTTAAAATAAGGCTTTATAAGAGGAATGAGTATTTATGTACTTGTTCCTCTTTTTATAGAAAAATGTTTATAATTCATTTTAAGTGGCATATTTGTGTCATAGCCTGTTATTTTCAAGACTGATATTCATTAAAAGTGTCATCATCTTTTGTGTCACGTTAATTGGTTACAAATCCGCTATTTATGCGGTTTTCAGCCTGATAATAGAAGTTTTATTTTTTCCATCATGTATCACCACCTTTCATTGATTGTATTAATATATAGAAAAAGAGATACCCTTTTGAAGTATCTCCTAATCATCATGTTTATTAAAGTTTGTCTATCTGTTCTAGGTTCTCTTGTGTAAGAGTTTGTCCATACTGCTTATCGTATTGTAGCTGTTCATTATATGCATTGAAAATACTAACAAGGCTTGCTAATACAACATCTGTATATTGTGTATTACCATTTACTGTTATTTCGCTTGGAGTAATGCTTTTCTTCATGTTTCTTGAAATGGTTACAGGGTTAATTCCTATATGTTCAATTTCTCTTACATATGATTGTACTGTTGAATATGCTCCCAGTTCTGTTATCTCTCCACATTTAACTTTGTCCATAACTGTTTTTACACTCTGATACTGTGAAAACAGATATACCATTCTTTTTATTTTCTTTAGCTTTGATGGCTTAAAATTACAATGTTCAAGTATCTGAATTGCTCTGTCATATGTTACATATAATCCTGTGCCAGCAAGTTGATTTATATAATAGCTTAGGATTTCATTTTCATACTCTGGAATAGGCATTGTATGAAATTCTCGTCCATGGACATTATGCTTTCTGTTGATGTAATTAAGTTTGTTCTTCTTGACTTGTATTTCTATCCGCAGGAAATCATATAATGGATTATAGCTTTCAATAAGTCCTTTATTATGTAGCTGTTCGCCTTTTAGATAGATGTTGATATTAACCGACTTAGACTTATAATAAATGTATCGAGTATCTGATTTAAAATCCTGCATTAATTCTTCTATATCATCAAAATCGGGGTCATCATCATCTATTATATCTGTATCATCAATATTTACGTCTGTTAATTCAACGACATTAAGACTTTGTGATTTATCAAAATCCATTCGTTTAAAAGACTTTCTGTTTATGCCTTTTCCCCATTGTAGTAATTGAATATATTGCTCCGCAGATAATGAAATATCAAGAGCATAATCAATTCTTCGTAGCTTAAATGCATTAAGTCTGTAATAATCATCTAAGATACTTGGCTTTCTTCCAGTATTCCAGTATAATTCATATCCTTTAACTCTATACTCGGGATATATTTCAAGTTGAGGTAATATCTCCAATATTTTATCATAGATTGCATATGCAAAATCAGAAGTAAAGGTTAGTACATTATTAGATAAATAACCATCTCCTCCAAACATAACACCTGTATTAATACCCAGTATAATCATATAATGATATGGTTCTGATTCTAATGTAACCCATTTACCCTGATTATCTTTTCTCTTTGGTTTGAATTTATGTAAACATATCATGGATATTCCCTGTTCAGCATAAGCTGTTGTAAACCATGCATATCCATTATATTTCTTAGCTTTTAATGACTTTAATAAAAGTTCAAATGTATCTTCTGATATTTCTCTTGAAAGCTCTAATGTATGTACCATGATTGTTCCTCCTGCTGTAATTGTATATAAATGATTATACCATTATCAGTTAAATAATTCATCTGAATATCTCAACTATATATCTGTGTAAACCGTTAGTGTTTCTCTTAGTCAAAAACTAATTTTATTCAGTATTTTCAAGGGTTTAACCACTTATATACACCTTGCACCCCCTGTCATATAATAGCTATCTCATTATGCTTAATTAATCTATCCGCAACTGTAGCAATTACGATAAATCAAGGGTATATATTTTAAATCAGATGATGATGATTAACATATAAAGTAGAGTAAATATTATTAGATAATTCCCCTGTACACAAGAAAAGGAGATACCTCGATTGTGAAGTATCTCCATCATGTTACATTTTATTTGTGTTTATAATAAAATATAGTCTCGAAGCTAGGTAGTATCTCTCTAACACATATATCAAATATGTTACTATAAACGAATTAACAATTTAATAATACCATTTACAATATCGCCCGTAGTCCAAAACAATTTATTTTCTTTATTACAATAAGGACAATATACTGTATGCGTTGAACGGTCTACTTTAAACTCTCTTTTACAACTCTCACATTTAATTACTGACATATTTCATCTTCCTCCTTGATATTGATTATTCTTTATTGTCTTTTTCATCTCTGATATTTGAGCCATTACTTTTTTATATCGTCTTTTATAAACTGCTTTGTTGATTGAAGAATAAATGAGTACGATAATTGCAAATACAATAATTCCAATAGTTATTCTGCTTTGTGTCCAATAGGCTTGTACATCATCACTCGCATATTCCATATAATCGCTCGGTACACTAACACTTGGAGAAACACCCAATTCACCAAAGTTTGAAACTGATACAAATGGGTCTGGAATGTTATCAGGTTGTGGTCGTAGTACCAAAAAAGCTATAAGACATATTATCGAAATAATGCAAGCAATATTTATGTACTTAAACATAGACATTTTTTTCTTGCATTTTTTAGATTGTGCAACAAGTTCTTTTGCTTTATTAAGCCTTTCTTGGTATGTATTTTCTTTATAATTCATTGTTGTTACCTCTGCCTTTAAATAATTTATTTTACATTCATTTGATATTGTCGGTTACATAAATACTCTTTACTTATTTTTTGCTATGAATCCAATTAGTAGAAATAATATAATTCCAAGAATAGGATTGGCACAGAGTACAGCTATCAATATTATCAATAACGGAATTTGGATTAATAAAAATTTTGCTTTCTCTGCACCATCACTCGCAATAAAAATAAATATCAAGGCTATAATTCCTAAAATCCACATATGATTTTCTCCTTAAACATATCTATTCGTCAAAAACGTCCAGTGCCTTAGATATTTTATTGTTAAACTGTTCCATTGTATTATCTGTAACTGAGAGGACAAGTTTTTCAAAAGTTGGATATGTCGGCTGTTGAAATTTGAAAGCGTCTGTTTGTGGAAATACAAGACGAATTAACTTTATTGTATCTTGTACAGCATAATCATCAATCGCTTCTCCTCGTGCTGATAGCATTGTAAATAATATTCCTAATCGCCATGTCATTGTTTTAGCACATATAGCATTGAAGTATATACCAACAAGAGGAACATTACCAAGAAATTTATCTGCAACAACATCGAATATGAGCTCACTTGAAATTCCTTTTACAATTGTGCTTACGACATTTTCGCTTACAGGTGTTCTTCCAAATAACGACCTAATCTCATTTAGCATTGTGCCATAATGAGTAAAAATAACAGCTCCATCTGCTAATAAGGTAAACGGAAATCCTAATACTCCCGATAAACCTTGGATTGCAATATTAGAGCTTGCCTTTGAGTTAATAATCTCATACGCCTTTTTTGCAAGGATTGTATTATTACTATTCATAAACCTCTTCCTTTCGATTTGTATATATGTCATTTGGTATATCGGTATTATAGCACAAAACATTAGCTATTACTAATAGTCTTTTGTATTAACTCATTATCCTATTAGGAATAGTACCTTAAAATTAAGTCATACTAATTGAAAGAGGCACGACTATGACTGATTTAGATTTTAAGGCTATTGGATTGAAGATAAAAGAACGTAGGCAAGAATTAGGCATAACACAAGAACATATTGCAAACATGCTTGATGTTAACCCATCCCATGTCAGCAATATTGAGTGTGGTCGTGCCAACCCATCTTTAACTGCTCTTGTCAAGATTGCAAATACATTACAATGTAGTGTTGATTATTTCATTGGTGGAGAATATACTTACAAAGTTGACAAAAGCAAAGAAAAATCATTAGACAACATGATTATGGATAAGCTAAAATACTGTAATACCGACAAAAAGAACAGAATATTAAAAATGATAGATTTACTTTAATATCTCTTTAAAGCAGATAAAAATTCAATAGCAAATCTTACACCATTTTCAAATCCTGCATGTTCAGCGATTAGTATTGTCGTTGATAAAAGTTCATTTAAGCTATCTCTTTCACTTTTAGATAAATGTTCTCTATATGGTTCTATAAGCCGATTGATTTCCTCGTCAGCTTTCCTATTTGTTTGTACAACATCATTTTCATACATAAGAACATCCTCATAAATCTTTTTCAATAAATCATTCATGGCTATAACCTCACTTTCGTATAATCGTAAAATGTCAAAATATGAATTAGTTGGTACATTTCCTCATAATTCAACTGTTTCCAGTTATTTACCCCATATAGGGAAGATATTACAAGCATAAAAAAAGGCTCTGTAATTCGTTTCTGCCTAATCAGATTGCACAGAATACGATATTGAGCCTTTGTGTATGTTTTATTCACTTGTTGTTCTATAACTGGTCGTAAATTTTGTAAAATCAAGGTTCGTTCATCATAATTTACTAGCTTCATCATTAACACCCCCATTCATACAATCAGAATAACAACTGCACCATTCACAATAGCATAGGTCACATTCGATTAGAAAACCATTTGTAACAATCGGCATACAGCTATTGAGGTATTCGGGACAACTACCACAAGGACTGTTATATTCGCTTACAGACTGATAATTCATCATACACATATAAAACACTTCCTTTCCTTAATTCAGTACATATTGCTTAGATTTATGACTTACAGACTGGCTTCCGTATTTCATGCGGATTTCATCAAGAGAGACTTCTTTGTTGTGGTATCGCCTGTATTCTCCGTAGTGCCAACACCAGCTTTTCTTCTTAGGAGCGTATTTAAAACCTGTTGATTTCAACAACTCACGATATTCATAACCGCCATGAACCCATAACCAAGAGCCTATGATTTCTATATCTGCATTGATATGGATAATACTGTTTAATACTTCTTTAAATGCCTTATTTTCATCATCTGTGTTATAGGTATGTGATTGGTTATCTGACTGTGTTTCTTTGCTTAAAATGGCAAATAAGCGGTCATATTCAGCATTGATTTCCTGTGTAACCTCAACACTTCCATTTTCATTATCTGGGTGGTACAACTTTAATAATCTTCTGTATTCTTTTCTTAATTCCTCGACAGTAGTAACATTTTTAAACCATTTCATCATGTTTTTGCTCCTTTCGTTTGTCCTCAATTTCATTCAGCCATTGATTGAGATACCATTCGTACTGTTTATCTGACAGCAGATACCAGCAGGCGGTTTGTTCTTCCAGCCATTTCTTAAAATCCTGTTCCGTTGATAACAACTCCTTTCGTCAACACATATTTTTAGGCAACAAAAAAAGACCGTTTAATGACTTGTCTAGGTCGTGCTGATTAACAACATATACAGAGGGGGTACGGTTGCAATCTAGCTTTGTTTTTGAAAGTATTACAAGCAGGTTCTTCCAAAATTTTCACCTGTTTTTTACCCTATACTGGCGATTTTATAATACTTGCTGTTCTCTCTTTGCTCTGATAAGAGTTGACTTGCTAATACCAGTCAATTCTTCAACCTGTTTATAAGAATAGGTTTTCAGCAATTCCAAGGCATGATTGATTTTCTTGCTGTTATATTTCTTTGGTCTGCCCTCTTTGAAATCTGGTCTTTGCTTTGCGATTTGCTTACCGCCTTGTGTACGCTCAATAATCATGGCTCGTTCAAATTCAGCAAAAGCCAGCAGATTTGTAACAATCAATCTTCCCATGGGGGTATTTTCGATTAATCCCATATTGAGTATATGGATTTTTACACCTTTATTCATGAGTAAATCAATATACTCTAATCCCTCTTTTGTAGAACGACAGAATCGGTCTAATTTTGTTACAATGACATAATCATCTTTTTGTGCTTTATCAAGTATCTGATTAAATAGCGGTCGTTCTTTTGCTCCCGAATAGCTTTCTACAATTATTTCAGCGTCTGAATATAAATTTTTAATCGCTGTTGTCTGCTCCTCGATACTGTTTCCGTCTAACTGTCCTTTTGTACTTACTCTTGCATATCCATATTTCATTATGATAATGCTCCTTTCCTGTATTTGATGATTTACTTTTGACCATAAGAAATGACACCGCTAAAAGCCTTATTTTTCGTAGCTCTTAAAACGGTGTCATAACTTAAAAGTTGTGATACTATATACCTGTGTAAACTATTAGTGTTGAGCGATGATGAAGCCAGTATTTATGCTGGATTCATCATTACACCCCCTATGTTATTTGATATTATTAAGATTAGCTTTCAGTATTTCTAATCCCTGCTTTGAATTACCTAAGTAATACTTCTGTGTTACATTACTCGAAGCATGACCCATCTGATTACACAATATGTGCATAGGTGTATTTAATAATGCTAGTCTTGTTCCATATGTATGTCTTAGATAATGATACTTAAATGCAATTCCATATAGATTTTTAATCTTTTGAGTATGATATTTCATTGAATTGACAGTTTGTATTTTTCCATCATCTAAAGAATTAACAAGCTCAAGACTGGATATTTTACTTTTACCCATATCCATAAGATATGTCTGATTCTGTTCTCTTTTTTCAGCTAATTGAACAGCAATATTATCTCTATGCTTTTTTACCTGTAAGAGATACTTTTTCAGAGGTGTAGCCATGATTATCTCACGTCTTGCGTTTCTTGTTTTTAAAGATACTAATTTGATTATTCCATTCTGATATTGCATTTGTCTGTCTATCTTAATGATTCCATGCTTAAAATCAACATTACACCATTTTAGACCATAACATTCATTAATTCGTAGTCCACAATACTTACCTAGCATAAAAGCTGTTTCAGCATTAGTACCTTTGAAATATTCTGATAGCATAGACATTTCTTCATCAGAAAAAGTTACAATGTCTGTATCTTCATCAATTTTCATTTTAGGCATATGGATTTTAGTATCTTTGTTCTTGCACAATTTATCATATTGTTCAGCACTTAGATAATTTCGTGAATACGATTGACCGAAGATAAGATAAAACATCTTTAAGAATGATTCTGTATAGCTATACGCTCGGTTTTCTGTGTAATATAGATGGGTTAAATAATCATTTATTTCAGCTACAGATATATCATCAACATATCTTTTACCGAATTTTGATTTTATATGGTTATTCCATAAGCTATCCTGTTTCTTGATAGTAGAATATGCTTTTCCAGCTCTGCCATACTCACAGTATTCCTTATAGACTTCTTCTATGGTTTTATGAGGAATTATATTTGATGATGATACATTATTACGCTCCTGTTCAAGCATTTCTTGTCTTGCTTTAGAAGCGGCTGTTTTGGTTTTGAACGGATTACCACTTTCATCAACATTACGTTTTCTTTCAATACGTTTACCATTTACTACAATGGCATACCGAAATCCCCAATAACCATTTTTTAACTGGTATATTCCAGTACTGTTTATTTTAGGCATTTTATATAATCTCCTGTGTCATATATGTGTCATGGAGATGATTTTATTTTTAAAGAATATTAACCGAAGTGTCATCAAGTAATCCCTTAAGGGCTTTACCATGTCTAGCCCCAAGCTACACACAAGAAGAATAACCTTGATGCAATCCACGATACAGTTCATGAGATGGCCAGAGATGAGGCTAGACACGGAAGAGCCCTTAAGGGACTTCTTGACAGATATTTTGGTTAATTACAAAATAGATAAATATCATTTGAAAATGCAACGCAAAAACCAGTTCGTAAAAATGTCATTTTACGAACTGGTTTTATTTTGGTCAAGTTCTGCAAACTTGAATTGACATTTATACAATATCCATTCTTATTTCATCAATAATACTTTTATCTCTTAACTTGTGAATTTCAGTTCGTGTGATAAAAAACACAATTCCTATCAAAACAAATATACCACCAAATAATGCCGCCCACGGAATATGATACAATACCGGGAAAGCCTTCCGAATGGATAAATTAATTAAAAATGGAATTGCAATTCCAAGTATAACTCCCGGAACAAGTGCATTTAGAACGCAAAAAATACTTTCACTATATAACATCCTGCAAAGTGATTTATTTGTCATTCCAACACTCTTTAACACAGCAAACTCACGGCTTCTGATTCTGATATTTGTCGTCAGCGTACTAATTACACTTGTAAATCCCATGAGAACGAGCAGGATAACAAAACCATACATCACAATTTCAGCAAGAACTATAGCTATATTGAGCATTTTAACCATAGCATCTGTGCGGGCAATTCTCACGGTATATCCCTGCTCTACATAAGAATCCTCTGCCACAATCGGAAAATATTCATCCATGACACTTCTGGCATATTCTGTATAATCATCTTCATCTGATGGCATACTAAACCAGTCAAAATACCTCGCATCCGCATCAGGTACGACAATTCTGACCGGATATGGTGTCTTTTCCCCAAAACCATATTCCTTTAAATCTGACTGTTCTAAAATACCTCCAATTGTAAGCGTGTTCTTCTCATTGGCTGCGTTTATCAGGGAAATCTGTGTCACATCATCTTTAAAAGGTTTTATCGACACATACTCTCCATTGTCATTATATTGGTAAGTGTTCAGCAAAAGGATACTTCCATATTCTGCGCCTGCCCTGTCACACAGTTTTTTATAGAGTTCATCATCAACGGACACGATTTCTGTCCTAGTTTCCCCATTATCATCGGAAAATTTCGGAACCTGCAGCATATCCTCTGTTAATGTATTTTTATCTAATAGCGCATTGTATGTAAAAGTATCTGCTCCAACACCATATACGTCTATCCCGTACTTTTCCAGCTTTTGTGTGATTTCATTATATTGGTCTGATGTAACAGGTCGGCTGATTTTTCTCTCTTCTTTCCCTGTTTTCGCATTTACCTCGATATCGTAATTGGAAGAATAATCCACCATCATTTCTTTTGATTTTGGTGTCATCCATTCTTGGAATTCCTTTGCCTGACCGGATAATCCTCCGGTTAACAGAAAAAGTAAAATCCCAAGTGACAATGCACGTATCGTTGCCTTATAGCCGTATTTGTTTCTTTTCATGTTTTTATAGGCAATTGCAGACTCACATCCAAATATTTTTTGGATAAAGCTGTCTTTTACCTGGATCTCTTTCAAAACTGTACCTGCTCCAATCCCTTTTACACACTGGATAGCAGTAAATTTACCAACCTTTTTAGCTGGTCTGTATGCAGAGAATAATACAATGCAAAACGAAAATACACCTGCAAACAAATATGTCCACACAGATATATGAAAGGGCAGGGAAAAGGTAAAAGGTCTCATAATAATTTCTTTTGCAGCATCATTGATATCGGAAATAAAATGTCCTGTAAATTTCACACTAATATAACCAAGTATAGTTCCTGCAATGAGTCCAAGCGGGATGGCTGTCAGACTAAGCCATAAACTCTCATAGATAACACTTGCCCTTATCTGTCTGCCTGTTGCACCAACACATTTTAAAATACCAAACTCCTGAATCCGCCTATTGGCACTAGCAGAAAATATATTGGATATTACAGTAATTGACATTGCTGCAATAAGAAGACCTAAAAGCAGTGCCGGTATTGCAAGCATGAGAGAGTATGCTCCTCCATATTCTCCATAATCTAAGCCAAGGAAATCCGTAAGCATCTTATTTGCGCTTGTCACAAAGCACATTACAGTTGTAATAAGTGATGTTGCAAGTGCGATCGCAAAAATTCCTGCAATCGTTCTTTTTTTATTCACTTTCATCTGGCTTAAGGCGAGTTGTGCTGTTATTTTCATTACTTCATCACCTCGTCTTTTATGATTTTTCCATCTCCGATCGTGATGATTCGGTTCGCCTGCAGCGCTATCTTTTCGTCATGTGTGACAAGAAGAATAGTCTGCTTATATTTCTGATTGGTGAACTTCAAAATATCCAGAATCTCTCTGCTTGTTTTACTATCAAGATTTCCCGTCGGCTCATCTGCAAGAATAAATGCCGGCTCGTTTATAAGCGCCCTTCCTATAGATACTCTTTGCTGCTGACCTCCAGACATTTGTCCTGGCAGATGTTTTGCCCTTTTCTCAAGACCCAGCATATTCACAATCTCAGAAAGCCGTTCCTTATTCTCTTTTCTTCCATCTAATTTCCATGGCAGCGCAATATTTTCCTCCGCAGTAAGAGTGGGTATCAAATTATAAAACTGATAAACAATTCCCAGATTTCTTCTGCGGAAAATTGCAAGTTCATCCTCACTCATTGCTTGTATCTCATTTCCATCAATGATAATAGAACCGCTTGTTGGATAATCAATTCCGCCAATCATATTCATAAGTGTCGATTTCCCGGAACCGGATGCTCCGATGATTGCAACAAATTCTCCTCTTTCTACCGAAAAAGACACATGATCAAGCGCAATCACTTCCGATTCGCCTTCACCATATTTCTTTGTTAATTCCTTTACTTCTAAAACAGCCATTGTAGTCCTCCTTTTTCAAATACCATCCTAGCAATGCAAAATGACTGTTCCGTGACAAAAGAATTTATTATTGTGACAATTTTGTCACTTAGAAACAATTCACTTAAAAAATTTTAAAATAAAAGTCGTTCCCTCTCCCCTGCCTCCAAAATCAACATCAATATCTCCACCCTGTCCTTTCAGAATAGAGAGTGCAAGCGGCATTCCGATTCCAAATCCATTTTCATTGGTAGAATTTTCAAACCTTTTAAAAAGAGCAGCATACTCTGTTTTGTCCATTCCCATACCGCTGTCCCTGACCGAAATCCAGCTATACATGGGATTTTCTCCGCTGTCAATCTCAATCACACTTCCATCCGGTGAATATTCGATCGCATTTTTGACAATGTTTGTGAGTGCTTCTGTGGTCCAGCGTTTATCACAATGTATGATGCAATCCTGTTTCAGCTCTATGGTCAGATTGTGGATATCCAATAGGATTTCCACCGATGGTTTTACCGCCTCTAAAAGTTCTGACGTGCGGATGTCATTTTTGATAAAATCAATTGCATGGGCATCAAGCTTTGCCATCTTAAGAAGTGCCCCTACAAGCCACTCCATTTTATTTAGCGAAACCTGTATGTTATGAATGAACTCTGTCTGTTTTTCCGGCTCTGCCTCCTCCAATAAATCTGCCATAATCATCATTGAAGTAATCGGTGTTTTTAACTGATGGGAAATATCTGCCATATAATCAGAGAGACTGTCTCTTTCTGCCTCAACTGCCTTTATCTGTTCATTTTTCGTGTTCACAAGAGCATAAATATCATTTTTTAATATGTTAAAAGAGCCTTCCTTATTCTCTCGAATATCCAGTTCCTCGCCGGAACTATAGCCTTTCACAAACTCCGACAACTGTTCTATCTCTTTTTTCTTAATCCACACGATATCCCATTCCTCTCACAGTCTCAATATGTATTGCCTCTCCAAGTTTCTCCCTCAACCTTTTCACATAAACGGTAAGTGTATTATCCTCAACAAAATTGCCGTCTGCGTCCCATATTTTGTCAAGAATCTGCTGCCTTGTCAAAAGGATTCCTTTATTACTCGCAAAAATAAGCAGCAACCGATATTCCAATGCTGTAAGTTCTATGCTTTTATCATTCACATAAACTTTTGCCTCATCTGTATGGATGGCTGCATGACCCATATAGATTATGTTGTCCTTCTCTCCATTTTTGATATTGGCAGATAAAATGCGCCGAACTCTCGCCAAAAGTTCCCTGATTCTGAAAGGTTTTACAATATAATCCTGTGCTCCTTCATCAAATGCCCTCACAATTGTATTTTCATCATCCACAACTGTCAGGAAAATCGCAGATGTAGCATTATTTTTGAATATCTCACTTACATCAAATCCAGTTCCATCCGGAAGCTGCATATCTATAATTGCCAGGTCAAAATTATAATGTTCAATTAAACTTCCGGCATCTTTTATACCTGTGGCATGATTTGTTTCATAACCTTCTGTCTCAAGTGCATACAGAATCCCCGAAGCAATCATTGTGTCATCTTCCACCAAAAGTATTCTACTCATGAATTATAGTCCTTTCGTTATCGTTATAAGATATTTGCCTTGCTGTTGTTATCATCTAAAGTAATACCTCCAAATATGGTCTTAATATCTTTTCAACATGAAACATGGATGCATATTTCATAAGTGTCCTCAAATTTTTATCTTTGCGTCTGGCATATTGCTTTAAGGCATCCTGAAAGACCTGCATTTCTATATTGTTCCTGCTGCGAAGCAGATCACAAATTGTCCTCTCCATATCATAAACCGGAACTGAATGCCCAAATGGTGTCTGCATAATCGTAATCCCTGTTTCATGTAAATCCTTTTTAACTGTATACACTTGAAAACCGTCTTCCTGCAAACGGCTCGGATTATACCCGGTTCTTACAGTTATAGTATATTTCAAAGGCTCTCTGTTTGTTAAATCGTGGAAAAACAATGCAGTTTCATGAGAAAACACAGCCTGACTACAACGTAAATGCAAAATATACATCGCATCTGTCCATGTATCTGGTGATACATACACACCATGAGCAGCTTGGTCCAATCCTCGTTCTTTTACATAAGAATAAAATACAGGCTTACTAATTCCATTATCTATAACTTGAAAGGTCTGAATTATTCCTCCATATTCATTCAGCAATAAATCTAATTGTTCAAATTGAGTCATACGCATTCTCCTTTCATGCTAATATGATAATATATATTAGCACGAAAGTAAAGGCATATAGTACCAATAAAATATCGGTATTTTTGTTTTAATGATATCCCCTTGTTTCTCGCCATCCCTTTACATACCACCTGATTCCAACATATACCAGTTGCACGAATAATAAGAGAAATAGCAGATTGATTGGCAATGTTGTCTTTATCCACTTCCCAAAGTAGATAGCTGTTGCCATGCTTATAAGTATTACCATTATGGTAATCATATCCCAACAGCACTTCTTATATAACTCTGCAATCTTTATCTCTATAAATGCTACAAGTATTCCAGCACCCACCAAACATCCACCGCAGATCAGTATTCTTATCAGCCAATATACAATTCCGGCAACGACAGGATTGGATATTCCATTACTAATCTGTGCCATGTTCTTTCCTGTCAGTATAATCCACCCTGCAATGGTCTGTATAAAAGTGGCGATTGTATCAAAGAATACCACGCAATCAGAAATAAATATTTTTGACCGTATCATCTGAAAAAGAGTAGTTGATACGGAATACCATATCAGCAGAAACATCAATGCTTCATACATGGCTGTTTTTG
>OLPA01001004.1_pt1 | contig 25071 bp, 18 predicted proteins | sample 1672811 | NCBI WGS metagenome assembly OLPA01 (sample SAMEA3136726, study PRJEB25190) | human gut metagenome | biome: human gut; feature: human-associated habitat; material: faeces | place: Austria | collected 2013
ACGGGATTCCGACAAGTGTTTTTTTCCGAACCGGGACAGGAAAACTGTATGGCGGTTATAGGTGTGCTCTATGATACTTTGCTGAAGATTTCGACGCTGGAGTCAAACTCGGAAGCGGAACTTTCGCGGATTATGAGTGTGCTGGGGGATCCGAGCCGCTTTAACATTGTTCTTCGACTTGCAAAGCAAAAATCTTACGGTCGGGAGCTTGCAAAGCTTTTGAATATTACCCCGGGCGCGGTGTCTCAACATCTCAGCATCCTTATGAGTACCGGACTCATTGAATCAAATAATATCGGCAATCGTGTTTATTACTCGCTTAACAACAAAAAAATGCAGCATTTTATTCACTTGCTGCAATGCACGTTTCCGCTTGCAGAGGAGGAATGACGAGCATACGCAGTACAGCGGAAATATAGTTGCAGAATGTATAAAAACTGCAAGTATATGCGTCGGAGCGGCTTAACAGTCGCTCTTTTATTATTTAACTAAAAGTTGATTTGCATAGTGGACGCACAACTACTTTCGGTCGTTCGGCTCTCGCATACTTTTGAAACAGTTTCGCTGTTTATGTAATCTCATGGCTTTGTCCGAATATATTGCCCTGTGCATGTATTTTCGTCTTTTTCGATGTTTGCTTAACAGGCACTTTCTATATCCATGGAACAAAATCCCGAATAATTGTTCCATATGTATGGACTTTTCTTTTTTTATGTGCTAAAATGCATATACACGCATGATCGAGACATCGTGCGCAGAAAAAAGAGAAAGAGGAACAAAAATGAAAAGTATCAAAAGACTCGCGGCTGCGGTTCTGGCTTTTGTGATGCTGTTCACCGCCGCAGTCGGAATGACGACCGCCGCAGCGGAAGGCGCAGCAATCCCGGGCGCGGCGGCGAAAACGGCTCCGACGCTTGACGAGGCCCTCAACATTGCGGGCGGCACACTGCATTTTGAACCCTATATGCCCGGTGAAGTTGTATGGCCCGAGTGGACGGTTCAAACCGGCAGCGAACCGGGACATGAAGCTTATGCAATGAGCAGCACGGAGGACAGCACATATCTTTGCCTGAAGAATGTTGAACTCGGCGGCAACGAAACGCTGCAGCTGGACTACAAATGGTTCTTTATGTATAACGGCACCAGCAATCTGCAGGTTGAATTCGGCCCGGCGGGCGATCCGTACAACATGTTTGCGCTCACCGTTGAAAGCCCTGTCAATCAATACGACGGAACATGGCATGCGGGCAATGTTGACCTTGCGGAAGCTCTTGAACTTATGGGCTGGGAACCCGGCAGCTATGATATCAACATCAACTTCTCAAAGAACGGCGACGACACGAGCTATGCCTGCATCGACAACATCCGCCTCGGCGAGCGTGTTTCGGTAACCGGCGTTTCCGTGGAGGACGCTGAACTTTACGTGGGAACAAGCCGCAAACTGACCTGCGTCGTTTCCCCCGTTGAAGCAACCAACAAGAAAGTCGTTTTTGAAAGCGATGACTGGAGCGTTGCGGAAATTAATTACGAAACCGGTGTTGTTACCGGTATCGCACCGGGCACAACGACCGTCACCGTCACAACGGAGGACGGCGGATTTACCGACAGCTGCACCGTGACCGTCAGCGAACTCGGCGAGATCACTTTTTACGGCAACAGCATCAGCAGCTCATCCGGCACATATGCGGGCAATTGGATAAGCTTTACCAATCGCAGCCTTGAAACGGAGGCTGCAAACCTCGGACCTGCACTTCCCACGGGTTATGCGGCGGAATATGTCGGCGGGGTTATTTACGGTTACGCGCTGACGGAAGGCGGGATGCAGCTTTATACCTGCACTCTTGACAATCTGTCTCCCGTTCCGCACGGCGCGCCCAACAATCGCAAGTATGTCATGGATATGGCGTATAACTATGCGGACGGCACGATGTATGCGCTGAACGTGCATTCCCACCTTGTGGGCGTTCAAACGGTGAAACGTTTCCTGTGCAAAGTCGATATCGTTTCCGGCAAGCTTTACGATGAAAAGCTGATTGACTGCGGCGACGGCGTTGAAGCGGTTGCCCTTGCAATTTCCGCCGACGGTGCGGCATATGTAATGGATAATTTCGGACAGCTCCGCACGCTGAATCTTGAAACGGGCACAACAAACGCTATCGGCTGGTCGGGACTGAATACGAGTTCACATGTTCAGTCAATGGCATTTGACCACGATACGAACACGCTGTACTGGGCAAATGTTATGGACGATCAATCCGCGTTCTACCTTATTGACACCGTGACAGGTGCAGGCACATGCCTCGGCATGATCGGCGGCAACCCCACCGAAATTTCCGGTCTGTTCACCGTCAGCGAGAGCGTTTCCGCAGAACCTCCCACACCCCGCGCGGTGACTGTTGCCTTTGTTGACGAAGTCACGGGCGAAACTCTCGGCACGGCAGAAAAACTGCAGTGCGAACAAATGACGGCCGAGGATTACCCCGAAGCTCCCGCGCATGAGGGCTTTGAATTCCGCCGTTGGAGCGTCGAAGCGGGTGATGAGGTCTATGAAGACACCGTTGTGAAAGCAAAATACACCCGCCTCCGCCATGAGGGCGATGCAGCTGTTATTCTGCGTGCAGCGGATGTGTGGGGCAACGGCGGGGGCTATCAGATGCTTCTTGACGCGGATCACAACACATATTATTACGATGGCTTTGCCGATCCCGATGATCTCGGCGAGACTCAGGTGATCCCTCCGTTCGGCGGCTTCACGGAATTCGGCGATGCCGATCCCGCAGACTACGAACTGTTCGAATACACCCTTCCGTTCGATGCGGACGGACGCTGCTCAACAGAAAACATCATTTGCGATGATATGATGAAAATCTATATCCCCGCAGGCGTTTACGATTGGTGCATCACGAACCCCACTCCCGGCGACCGCATTTGGATCGCAAGCAACGACGGCAGCTGCCGCGGCAGGGAGGACGATTTCGAGTTTGAAGCCGGCAAAACCTATGTATTCGATGTTAAATTCGAAAACAACGGCGACAGAGTCGATCTCACGGTTTACGATGATGAGCAGTACGTTGTAAGGTTTATTGACGGTGCAACCGGGGAAACCATCGGCACGCAGCTCGTTGCCGGCGGTTCCGCCGCGGAACTTCCCGAACTTCCCGTTCACGAGGGCTGGTTCTCCTTCGGTTGGAATGCTGATGTTTCCTGCGTTACCGAAGATATGACCGTTACGGCACTGTTCGCATTGCCGGGCGACCTTGATATGTCGGGCACCGTTGATATTTCGGATGCGATTCTCATTCTGCGTCATGCAATGGGCGCGGGCGAGCTTACCGAAATGCAGATTGTTCTCGCCGACATTGACAACAGCGGCGATGTTTCCGCGGCTGATGCACTGGCGGTTCTGCGCAGAGCAATGGGCATTTGAATGAATTGAACCGGGGCATGTATCGTCCCCAAACAAAACAATAACAGGCATTAACACCGGCGGGCGGAACATTCATTCTCCCGTCGGTGTTTTTATAAGGCTTTCCGCCGCCGCTTCCGAAAACATGCCGAAAACGCAACGGACACATGCCGAACGCCGCTTTCTTCAAAATCCGGCCGAAAAAATCCCGTTCGACAGTTGAAAGAAACCGCGCAGGGTATTATAATATGGTATGAGTATGCGGAGCGGTACGGAGTTTTTGCGAACTTCGGAGGATTTGCCTCTGCACCGCATCCGACACGAAAGGAGAAAACGGAAAATGAGGAGAAGTATGCTGTTTTTGCCCGGCAACACGCCGAACATGATCATAAACGGCGATGCGCTCGGTGCCGACAGTATCATTCTGGATCTGGAAGATGCAGTCTCGCCGGATGAAAAGGATTCCGCAAGGCTGCTCGTTCGCAGCGCAATGAAAAATATGGGCTTTGCGGGCTGTGAAATCACCGTCCGCATAAATTCAATAGATACCGATTACTGGAAGGACGATCTTGAGGCCGTGATTCCTCTTAAGCCCGACCTTATTATGCCCCCCAAGGCAAGCTGCGCGGAGGATATGCGCATTATTGATGAATACATTGCGGGAATCGAACGCCGCTGCGGCATGGAAGTCGGAACGGTAAAACTTATTCCGCTTATCGAAACGGCTCTCGGTGTTGAAAACGCATTCAATATTGCTTCGGCCTGCCCGCGCGTTGCGGCATTATTCCTCGGCGGCGAGGATCTGACGGCGGATCTGCGCTGCAAGCGCACAAAGCAGGGCAACGAGATAAACTATGCCCGCACGCGGCTCGTTTGCGCCGCCCGTGCGGCCGGGGTCGATGTTTATGACACTCCGTTCACCGACGTTAACGACGACGAGGGCATAGTGCGCGATGCGGAATATGCAAAAAGCCTCGGTTTCAGCGGCAAATCCGCGATTGCACCGCGCCATGTGCGCGTAATAAACGAAGTGTTCAGCCCGTCCGCAAAGGATATTGAGTACGCAAGGCTTGTGTTCGAGGCGATCCGCATCGGCAAGGAACAGGGCAAGGGCGCGGTCTCGCTGCGCGGCAAAATGATAGACAAGCCCATTGTTGAGCGTGCAAGGCAAACGCTTGAAATCGCAAAACAACTCGGGCTGGACGGAGGTGCCGAATAATGAAAACAAAGCTTACCGAATCGGTCAAACAGGCAATTGTCAACAGCGGACTCCGCAGCGGAATGACAATTTCGTTCCATCACCACCTGCGCAACGGCGACTATGTTTTGAACATGGTGCTTGAAGCGATTGCGGAACTCGGAATCGGCGATCTGACGGTGAACGCAAGCTCACTCTTTGATGCACACCGTCCGCTTAAGGAACATATCAAAAACGGCGTTGTAACAACGCTCCAAACGGACTACATGTCCCGGGAACTCGGAAGATTTATTTCTGCCGGCGGAATGAAAAACCCCGTTCAATTCCGCACGCACGGCGGCAGACCCTGCGATATTGAAAACGGAAAAACTCCGATAGATGTTGCTTTTATCGCCGCGCCTGCTTCGGATGCAATGGGCAATTGCACGGGCAAAATCGGCAAATCCGCCTGCGGCTCGCTGGGCTATGCAATTCCGGACGCAAAATGTGCAAAGCATGTTGTTGTTATCACCGACGAACTGCATCCCTATCCTCTCATCGAATGGTCGATTCCCGAAACGGATGTTGATCAGGTCGTTGCGGTGGAGTCCATCGGTGACCCGAACGGAATCGTTTCCGGAACAACAAAAATCACCCGCGATCCCGTCGGTTTGCTGATGGCAATGACGGCTGTGGACGTTATAAAAGCTTCCGGTCTGCTGAAGGAAGGCTTCTCGTTCCAGACGGGCGCGGGCGGAGCGTCCCTTGCGGCGGCAAAATATCTTAAGGATGTTATGCTTGCCGAAAAAATACGCGGCAGCTTCGGCCTCGGCGGCATCACGGGCTATATGGTGGATATGCTCAACGAAGGCTGCTTCGAATCCCTGCTGGATGTTCAGTGCTTCGATTTGAAGGCGGTTGAATCCATAAGGAGCAACCCGCGCCATCGTGAGATTTCCGCAACGCACTATGCTTCTCCCGGTGCAAGCAGCGCGGTGACGGACAGCCTGGATGTTGTTATTCTCGGCGCAACGCAGATAGACACGGATTTTAATATCAACGTGCATACGGATTCCGACGGCAGGATAATGGGCGGTTCGGGCGGACACAGCGATACGGCGGCGGGTGCAAAACTTGCAATGATAATCGCGCCGCTTTCCCGTGCAAGGCTTCCCATCGTGACGGACAGGGTGAACTGCATATCCACTCCGGGCAGCACGATAGACGTGCTTGTCACTCAAAAGGGCGTTGCCGTGAACCCGAAAAACACGGAACTGCATGACAGACTGCGTGAGGCAGGCATAAAACTTGTTGACATAAACGAGCTCAAAGCCCTGGCGGAACGCACGAGCGGCGTGCCGAAAAAGCCCGCTCTCGGCGACAGAATCGTTGCAAACGTCATCTATCGCGACGGAACGGTTATCGACACGATAAAGCAGGTCGCGGACTGAGCGAAACTGCGGTCCGAAAACTGACTGAACAGCTGCGGGCGAGCGTTGCGGCAAAACAAAACAGCCGCGTTCGCCCGCACAAACAGAATACATAAATGCCGGTTAGAATCGTTCGAAGCACAAAGTGCGGAGATTCGAAGTCCGTGCGTTCCAAAAAATACAGCATAAGGAGATAAACCATGCGGGAAATTAACGCGCAGCTCATAACCGATAAGGTTGCGGAGCTTTGCATTGACGCCAATTGCAGCCTTCCCTGCGATATCAGAAAGCGCATCGAGGATGCAAGGGCAAACGAACCGTGGGCAACGGCTCAGGGCATACTCGATAAAATTATCGAAAACTATAATATTGCGGATGAAAACCGCGCACCCATCTGCCAGGATACGGGCGTTGCCTGTGTGTTTTTGAAGATCGGGCAGGATGTCCATATCAACGGCGACCTTACGGAGGCCGTCAACGAGGGTGTTCGCCGCGGCTATCGCGACGGATATCTGCGTAAATCTGTTGTCAAAGACCCGCTGCGCAGAGTCAACACGGGCGACAACACTCCCGCAATGCTCTATATCGAGCTTGTTCCGGGCGATAAAATCGAGCTTACCGTTGCACCGAAAGGCTTCGGCAGCGAGAACATGAGCCGTATTGCAATGCTCAAGCCCTCCGACGGCATTGAAGGCGTGAAGAATTTTATTCTTAAAACGGCGGAAGAGGCGGGCCCCAATCCGTGTCCTCCGATCGTTATCGGCGTCGGTATCGGCGGAACGTTCGACAAAGCAGCATTGCTTGCAAAAAAAGCACTGATGCGCAGCACCGACGAGCGCAATGCGGATGAGTTTTATGCGGAGCTGGAAAATGAAATGCTCCGAAAGGTCAATGCTCTCGGCATCGGGCCGCAGGGCTTCGGCGGAAAAACCACTGCGCTTGCGGTCAATATCGAGGCTATGCCCACGCATATTGCAGGCTTGCCCGTTGCGGTGAACATCAATTGCCATGTTACAAGGCATAAGAGTGCGATAATCTGAGTTCGGGAGGAACAAACGAATGGAAAGACATATCACCCTGCCGTTAACGCGTGAGGAAGCGCGTACCATTAAAAGCGGCGAACAGCTCCTGCTGTCCGGCGTTATATACACTGCGAGGGATGCGGCGCATAAACGGCTTTGCGAACTTGTTGAAAAGGGCGAACCGCTGCCCTTTGATGTTAAAAACGCAACGATTTATTACGTCGGCCCCACTCCCGCAAAGCCCGGACAGGTCATAGGTTCGGCAGGCCCGACAACAAGCTACCGCATGGATGCGTATTCGCCGACGCTTATCCGCGAGGGCGAAACGGGCATGATCGGCAAAGGCAAGCGCAATGCGGAGGTCATCGATGCAATGAAAAAATACGGTGCGGTCTATTTTGCCGCAATCGGAGGCGCAGGTGCGCTGCTTTCAAGCTGCATCAAAAAGGCGGAGATAATTGCATACGAGGATCTCGGCGCGGAGGCTCTCAGAAGACTTGAGGTTGAAAACTTCCCCGTGGTTGCGGTTATAGACAGCGAGGGAAACAACCTTTACGAAAAAGGCCGCAGAGAGTATCTTGAGACCGTTGACGCAAACGGAAATGCATAATTCGTTATGCTGTGCCGTATCGGCACAAGAACGATAAAAAACTTTTTAAAACAGCCGGAACATCATCCGTCCCGAAATTGCAGGGCAGCGGGTGGTGTTCCGGCTTTTCCGCGCAGTGTCATTCGCGCGGACGATCGTCGTTTTGTTCAATCCCCATTCGTCGCTTTGCTGCGACAAGGTCATCGATAATAACACGGATATGTGACAATTCCTCCGTGCTCAGTCCGTCAACGATTATGGATGTTCGATTGTCCAGCCCGAGCAGAAAATCCGTTGATACGGAGAAGAAATCCGCAATTTTCATAAGCATTTCGATCGAGGGCTGAATATTTCCGTTTTCCCAGTTTGAAATGCTCTGTTTGGATACATTAAGTTTTTCTCCGAGTTCAACCTGGCTGATGCCGCGAACGCTGCGCAGCAGCCTTATGTTATCACCCAACATGGCATGCAGTCTCCCTTCTTTGCTTTTTTTGTTGTGCAATTGTATTTTTATACGGATTCATGCGCCGTATACGGCAGGGCTGCACACCGACTTCGGATTTTACCGTAAGAAGGTTCGCTGCCTCCTGAATACAACCGCAGCTGTCGGTACAATTTTAAGGTCAATCTTTCCGATGCATAAATACCATGATATTGCATTGATGGACAACGGACAACTTCGCTCAAAGTGATGAAAAAAAGGGACAGATAAAGGCATTGTTTGCATTATTTCACCGAATGGAAGATAATTATGTTTCGACGGCGTTCCAATGTCAAAATTGCTTTCAAAAACGAATAGATTTTATATTGAACCGCGTTTGCTGCATTTGGGTTCACGCAGCCGGAGAATTGTGTTATAATATGCGGAATTGCTGCGGTTTTTAAAATACATATGCGCACCGCTTTGCAGCGGGAATGCACTGCATGCCGCCCGAAAGGAAATAAAACAATGAGCAATATGACAAAAGTCATCATCGGCATCGTTCTGCCGTTTCTCGGAACAACGCTCGGTTCCGCAACAGTTTTCTTTCTGAAGAAAGAAATGAATTCAAAGCTTCAAAACCTTCTGCGCGGTTTTGCGGCGGGCGTTATGATCGCCGCTTCGGTATGGTCGCTGCTGATTCCGTCAATTGACATGGCGGAGGCTGCGGGCAAAACTGCGGCATGGCTGCCCGCCGTTGTCGGCTTTCTTATCGGCATCGGATTCATGCTGCTGTTGGACAGCCTGATTCCGCATCTGCATACGAATTCCGCCCGCCCGGAAGGCCGCCCCTCCGCAATGGGAAAAAACCTTATGCTGATGCTTGCCGTAACGCTGCATAATATCCCCGAAGGAATGGCCGTCGGCATCGTCCTTGCGGGCATGCTTAACGGAAACAATGCAATAAGTGCCTCCGGCGCAATAGCTCTCGCTGTCGGTATTGCGATTCAAAATTTCCCGGAAGGCGCAATAATTTCAGCCCCCCTCGCCGCAAGCGGAACCTCGAAAGGCAAAGCCTTTGCCTGCGGAACCCTCTCCGGTGTTGCCGAGCCTGTCGGCGCAATACTGACCATCCTCGTAACCTCTCTCGTAACACCCGTGCTGCCCTATATCCTCGCTTTCGCCGCCGGTGCAATGATCTATGTTGTCATCGAAGAACTTATCCCCGAGTCCCGGTCCGATGAGCACAGCAATGTCGGCACCGTCGGTGCCGCCCTCGGGTTCGCACTGATGATGCTGCTCGATGTCGCCTTGGGGTGAGGGAAGATTTGGGAAAGCTGTTTCAACAGCATGAAAATCAGCTTGACAGAAAAACTGAAGAAAAAATATGCCGTAATAAACGAAACAGCCGTCGCATGACGGCTGTTTTGGCATCCCCGGCGCGATTCGAACGCGCGACCTTCCGCTTAGGAGGCGGACGCTCTATCCTGCTGAGCTACGGAGACATTTACCAACAATTATTCTATCTTATTTTTGAAAAAGAGTCAATCACTTTATGCGGGCGGGATGAAATATATCTTGGAGACGGCGCCGGGTACTGATGTTTTTCGGACGGCAGCCGAAGAAGACGGCAGCCCGGGGTGCAATTTTCTGCTTTTGAGGAGAAAAATCGGGTTCCTCTTGAAAATAGAAAAAGAAATGGTAGAATATTGGACAAAGGACACAAATGTGTTTAAGGAGGTGCAAAACATGCCGGCGAGGACAAAAATCATTGCGGCGTACCCATCGCTTTCACCTGCGGAGCGGCAGGCGGCGGACTTTATCCTTTCCGATCCGGATGCGGTTCCGCATCTTTCGATAAAGCAGATTGCGGCGCGGGCGGGGGTCAGTATGCCGACCGTGACGCGGCTTGTACGGCGGGCGGGCTACAGCGGTTTTACGGAGCTGCGAATTGCGCTTGCCGGAAGTTTTACCAAAAACAAACCGGTTGCATCGGGCGATGATGACGGCGAGTTTTTCAGCAAATTGATGCTCGGTCAGATGCGTTCGGTCGAGGCAGCACTTAAGGCTGCGGATGAGGAAAAAATTTGCACACTTGCCAAACGGCTTGTGACGAGCACGGGGTGTGTGCTGCTGTGCGGTGCGGGAGCAGCGGCGGGGATTGCCGAAAGTGCGGGCAGCGCACTTGTCGAACTCGGAATCCGTGCGGTTTGCCCGCAAAAACCCGAAACCCGGGCGGCGTATTCCGCATTGCTCGGTGAAGGAGACACTCTGTTCTGCATCCGTTCCGAAGGAAGCAGGGAAAGCGCGCAGCAACTGACGGAATGCATTCGAACGGCAAAAAAGGGTGGTGCGTACACTGTTTTTGTTTGCAATGAGCCTTGCATTTCGGCGGAGAGTGAAGCGGATTGCAGCATTTGCACAACATGCGAAAGCGATATTCGCAGACTTTTGGGCTATGCAACATCGGCATCGCTTGTTGCGTTTACGGAAGCTTTACTCGCGCTCACGGCGCGATATGCGGGAAAAATTCCGGAGAATGCATACCGGGGAAGAATGCAGTGAACAGCTGAAAGGGAATATAAACAAAATGAGAATCATTGAGGATCTGCATACACATACATATTACAGCCACGGCAAAAACGGCCCGCGCGACAATGTGCTTCGGGCGTTGGAGCTCGGACTTGAGGCGGTTGCGGTCAGCGAACATGCGGGCGGCAACATGTATTACGGTGTCCGCGGGAAAAAACTGGAGCGGCTGAACGCGGAGCTTGCGGAACTGCGTCGGGAGTTTGACGGACGTATCCGCGTGCTGCGCGGCTTGGAATGCAACGTAATGAATTTCGGTGAAAGCGATATCCCGAAGGACCGCAGCGAATATGATGTCATTATTCTTGGGTACCACAAGGGGATTCCGCCGGTGAACAGATTTGCGCGGCATATCCTTTTCGAAAGTTTCGGCGGGAAATCGACTCCGCGGCGCAACACCGAATCGCTCATGGCGGCGGCGGAAAAGGGTCATGCAGATATTATTTCGCACCCGAACCTTTATTTGACTCTGGACATTCCGTATCTTGCGGACTGTGCAAGGCAGCTTGGCATTTTGCTGGAAATAAACTCCTCGCATGTAAGTCTGACCCCGGAGGAGATAAAAACGATACACGAACACGGCGCGGGGCTTATCATCGGCAGTGACGCTCATGTCAGCTCCCGTGTCGGTGATTTTGCAAACGGAATCGAATCCGCAAAACAGGCGGGAGTTTTGAATTCGGTTGTTAATATTGAATTATAATGCAGAATGCACGGTGCATCGACCGATGTCCGAAAGTACGGAGGCTCAGGTTCGGAAGAACCGCCTGCAAAGCTCCGAAAGCGCGGCCTCGAGCTGCGCACAGCTGCGCCAGCCGCTTCCGATAGGTGCGTTCGGACGGCTTTTTCCGTGAAAATCGCTTCCGCAGGTTGCAAACAGTCCGAATTCACGGGAAAGGGAAGAGAAAAGCCGCGTTTCACCTTCCGTTGCGGCACCGTAAAAAGCTTCAATACCCCATATTCCCTTGTCGGCAAGGTCGCGGACAAGCTCATGCGGATCGCATTTTTTCATCAGCATCGGGTGGGCAAGTATTGCAGCTCCGCCCGCGCCCGTAACGGCATCGATGACAGCCTGCGGAGAGGGGTGTTTTTGCTTTATATCCGCAAGAGCGTCGTTGTTCAGTATGCGGCGGAAGGCATCGGCTGTGTTTTCGGCGTGGCCTGCTGCGGCGAGCGCGGCAGCATAGTTTGCGCGGGTCGTGGATTCGCTGCGGATAAGATAATCCGAAACATCCATGCCCATTTTGCGCAGCTTGATTTCAAGCAGACGGTTGCGCTCCTCGCGAAGAGCGGTTTGTTCCGCAAGCAGTTTTTGAAAACACGGCGCGTCGATATCCTGCCCGATGCCGAGAATGTGAAGCTTGTCGGCATAGTCCGCTTCGGCCTCAACTCCGGGAAGCATCCGAAGCCCAAGCTGTGCGGCACGGGACAGCGCGGCGGGAACTCCGCGCACACAATCGTGGTCAGTCAACGCGAGCAGCTCAATTCCGGCGGCTTTTGCAAGCTCGGCAACATGTTCCGGGGATTCGCTTCCGTCGGAACAGCGGGAGTGTGTGTGCAAATCATACATTTTGTTTTCCTCCGTGTACACGGCGAAGCCCGTGCGGGTGATTCGGCCGTGCTTTAGTCTGTCGGAATGCCGACTGCGTTTGAAATAATTATACATGAGACCGCGGAGAAATGCAACGGCGGAACAAAAACAATATATCTGCCGGAGATGATTGTCGGAAAAGCGCGTATATTGTATAATTAAAGAATGCGGGAGTTTACGCATGAAGGGCGGGAAACTCAAAAAATATCGAGGCGAAAACCGATATGATAAACGTGAAAGAAAAGAAAACCGAACGAACCGAAAAAATCGGGAAAGGACAAACAGCACCGAAAAGAAAGAAAGCGGCGACGGTCGAGCGCATTGCGCAGGCGATAGGCTCAAAACGTTTTCTTGCAATTGTGCTGTGCTGCTGTGCCTGGGCGGTGTTCCATGCAGTGAACATGTATGCCGTTTATTCCGATTTGCTTAAGCGCGTTCGGGATGCGCTTCCGATTTATTCCGGAGAGGAAATGCAGCGATTTGCGGAGCTGACTTCCGACCTGATATATACTTTCAGAGTCACGGCGGGAATTTACTGCATACTTGAATGCATTTTGCCGATTGCGGCGGCGGCGGCATTTGCGGCGGTGCATTGCGATGCACGGCGGGGACAGCTTGCGGAGGGTTCGGGAATTCCGTTGCTTCGAATGACGCTTGCGGTGCAGGTTGTCATCGGAATTGCCGCAGCCGTGACGCTGTGTCTGCTTGTCGTCTGTGCGGCGGAACTGGAGCAAGATATAATCGTTTTTCGCAAAACCGTACTTAACATCATTGCAACGCCTCCGCCCGTGTTTACTCCGATGCGCATTGCGGCGATAATAATTACTGCGGGCGGGATAAATGCTGCGCTGTGCACACTTGAATGCTTTTTGTTCCGCATGTTCGGAAATGTTCGAAGTCAGCTTTCTGCGGAGCCGAACGGCGGCAGGGCGGAAATACGGCTGCAGCGGGCGGAATATCTGCTGTTCGGTCTCGGGCTTGCTTCGGCGGCGTGCGCGGTTGTTCTGCTTACGGCGGTTGTGGCAATGGGGCAGCGGCATCCGTCCGTTTTCAAAAGCGGAATCATCAATGCGTTCAATCCGCCGGCATTTGCCGCCGCGGCGTGTGCGCTTTTCACCGGTATGAAGCTGTGCAGAAGCTGTGAACAACATGAAGCTGTGAACAATAAGGAAAAAACCGCTGCGGAAGATGCAGGCAATTAACAGCGGCTGCGAATCCGTTTATAACGACAAAAAAGCAGAGCCGCTGCGGCGAGCTCTGCTTTTTGTTGTTCTTGCGGGAAGAGTCTCGGAAAGTCGCTTTTGCGAAAACGGTTTGTTTAACAGCCTTTTTCACAAAACACGAAACGTTAACTCAACCGACGGCTGAAGGAACCGTTATTTTTCGTCCTTTGAATCGCCGCACTCGGAGAACACGGCCCTGAGCCTGTCAAGAATATCGATTATATATTCTTTGTTGAGCGTGTAATAGGTTTTTGCGGTGCGCAGATCGCATTCCACAAGGTTTGCCGCAACAAGGCGTGCCATATGATGGGAAATGGTGGTGGGGTGCAGCGCGGTCTTTTCGGAAAGCTCCTGTCCGTAGGCGGGGCTTTCGCGAAGCAGATTGATAATGTCCAAACGGCTCGGCTCGGAAAGGGCTTTGAACAGCATTGCGAGTTCCTCGGGGGAAGAGATAATGTCGCGAACGCTTGAAACAAGGTCATAACCGATGCCCATGAGAACCATGCCGCTGTCCTTTCCGGTATCGTCCTGATACTGCTTGACGAAAGCAGCAATATGGTCATACATGAAGATGGAGCAGTAGGGAGTCATTTCGATATCGTCGGGAAGTCCCATTCCGTAGCAGTCGTTAACCTTTTTGAGGACGCCGCTGCCTTCGGGATAGCGTTTGGAAAATGCGGAGCAGATTGATGCAACGTTTTCGCGTTCACGGCGCATTGCATTGAGGAACCCGTCAACAAGCAGGGATACGCGTTCGGAATAGCTCTTGTATTTGAACAGGAGCTTCATTACGCCGAGTCGGGCCTGCTCATCAAGGCCGGTGTTTTCAAGCCGCTCATAGAAGACATCGGAAGTGATCTCCTCGGTCACGGTTGCGGTGCCGGGGGATTCAAGAACGCTCAGAATGTCAACCATGATGTCTTCATCGGTTTTTGAATAAATATATTCGGTGAAATTCTCCGGATCAATACCGTCGCGAATTGCGGGGAAGACCATCATGTACATAATGCTGTTGCTGCATGCGAAGGGTGTGGGACTGCTGCAAACAGGAGTCAACAGCTGACTAAGCTCGCGCTTACCCACACGAACAAGGTAGTCAAGGCGATCCTGAAGGTCTGCAACCGGAGAGAGTAGCCTTAAAAATTCGTTTGTTTTTGAAGGAAATCTTGTGCACAACCTGTCGAGTTCGATGCGAACGAGACGACCTTCGGCTCTGCGGTGGAAGTATTGAAGAGCTTCAAAGAGGGGATTGATGTTTATCATACGGGAGACCAACCTTTCGTATTTTTGTTTTATACTCTTTTATTCTAATACATTTAAAAAAATATGTCAAGTACAGAATTTCCTGTTGACAAGATATTGTTGGGCATTGTACAATGCATAGGATACCAATCCTATAACTGTGGTTGGAGAAGGAGGATAAACATGAAACTCAAACGTTTGGCGGCACTTGTGCTCGCGGTTATGATGACATTGGCCGCAGCTTCCGCGACGGGGCTTTCGAAGCTTGCGGCGGAAGGAACACAAAAGCCCGAAAAGTCCGTTGTTGATGCGGCGGGCGCAACATGGTACCACGCCGATGCAGGCGAGGAACTGCGTTTTGATGACGACTCAAGCTATTGCTTTGAAAGCGAAAGCTGGATTATGCGTCAGAAGAGCGGGAACACGATTGACGAAGCTGTTTTCGACGGCATCACGCCCGACAATGTTCAGACATTGACCGATGAAAACGGCGAGACCTACACCGTTTCAATGTATTCCCAGGCAACGGTTGTTGCAGCACTCAACCGCATGCTCGGCAAAGAAACGAAAAAACCCGAACGAACCCTTGTTGAAAGGTACAAAATTGATGATGAAGGCATGATTGACGTCATTATCAAACTTTCCGGCAATGCCGTGCTCGAAAACGGCGGCGCGGTTCTCGGCGAAGGACTTACCAAACAGCAGTCCGCCGCACGCGAAAAGCTTGCAGCGGAACACGAAATCATTAAAAAGCGCATTGAGTGCGCCGCTTCGGCAATCTCTTTTGAATATGATTTCACCCTGCTCTGCAACGGCTTTGCGGCAAGCGTACCTTTCAACGAGGTTTCGCGCATTGCGGCGGTTGCGGGCGTTGAAAGCGTTGAATACATGCCCGTGTTCGAAATTCCCACGGAAAGCTATGAAATCGTTCGTCCCGGCGACACAAAGATGACGATTGCGAACGATGTTATTGAATCCCGCTACGCATGGGATCTCGGCATTGACGGCAGCGGCATGGTTATTGCAATTATCGATACAGGCATCGATACCGATAACGAATGCTTTGCTCCCGGGCTTGAAACAGTCAAACTGACGCAGGAGGACATCAGCCGCATAATCGCCGAAAATCCGGATATGAACATGCTTGCGCTCCGTCCCGGAACGACTGCGGAACAGGTTTATATCAACGATAAGATTCCGTTCGCATTTGACTATGCGGATAAGGACTGCGATGTTAACCACGGCGGACAGGCTTCCGCACACGGCACGCATGTTGCCGGCATCGCAGCGGGGCAGGCGGTCGAAAGCGCGGGTACAAGCTTCGGACTGACCTCACTCGGCGTTGCACCCAAGGCGCAGATCCTGCCGCTCAAGGTGTTCAGCAATCGCGATGCTTCCGCAACTCTCGGCAGCGTTGCAGCCGCAATGGAGGATGCGATCGTTCTCGGTGCGGATGCGATAAACCTCAGTCTCGGTGCTGTCGGCGGTCCCGTGTATTACGAGGACTATACAGAAGTTTTTGATGCGGCACTTGCCAACGGCATCAATGTTGTTGCTTCTGCGGGCAACTCCGCCTCTTCCACTTACCACAGCCTTTGGGAAGCGGATCTCGGCCTTACGGACAATCCCGATATCGGCATGGTCGGCATGCCCGGAAGCTTCAATTCCGTTCTGACGGTTGCAAGTCTTAACAACCCCGAATACTTCGTTGCGATTCAGACTCAGGATGCGCTGCTGTTCGATGATGCATATCCCGAATACGGCGGCTCATGGAAATCCCGCTACGACGACAAGGCGGATTATGAGTACAAAGTTGCAACCCGCATCGGCGGACACAGCTACGAGTACAGCATTTTTCATACCACCATCGACAATGCGGATCTTTCCGATGTTTCCGGCAAGCTTCTGTTTGTTGATTATAACTCCGAACTGACGATCGATGAACATGCGGCGTTTGCACGCGAGGCGGGTGCGGCTGCACTGTTTATCTTTGACTCTTCAAGAGAAACCACCTTTGTTGACACAACGAGAGAGGATTGGACCTATCCCGTTGCGGCATACAAATACGATTCACTGACCAAGGCTCTTGAACCGTCCCACCCGGCGACGATTCATATTAACCCCTATTGGGATATTGACGATCAGGGCGGTTACATGTCCTCATTCTCAAGCTGGGGCACAACCGGCGGACTGACCATCAAGCCCGAGATAACGGCCATCGGCGGCAATGTTTTCTCCGCATATAACGGCAGCGGCGCATACGCACTTTCAAGCGGCACGTCAATGTCCGCTCCGATGACGGCGGGCAGCGCACTGCTTGTTCGTCAGTATCTGATGAACAATTTCGATATTCCTGCGGCGGAACTTCCGGAAATTGTGAACAACCTGCTCATGAGCGCCGCAACTCCGGTGCTCAATCCCGACGGACTTACCTATTCCCCCCGTTATCAGGGCGCGGGCTTTGAGAACATCCGTGCAGCAATGACCGCCGGTGCCTATATCACCACCGAATGCGGCAGGGCAAAGCTTGAACTCGGCGACGATCCGCAGAAAACAGGTGTTTACAACCTCAATTTCACCGTTGTGAACATGACCGATGCGGACAAAACCTATACTGTTGATGCTTCCGTTCAGACGGAAAGTGCGGAGACGGGCCGAATCAATGCGGACGGCACCCGCCGTTATCTCATGACCCAGACCCCGCACATGCTGAATTCCGAAATTGCGGGCAACGGCGCGATTACGGTTCCCGCGGGCGGTTCAACCGAAGTTTCCGTAACGATTACGCTCACCGAGGAAGACATCGCTTATATCGAAAAGTACTTCCCGAACGGCATATATGTTGAAGGTTTCGTGACTCTCACCGCAGGTGAGGAGAACGGCGTTGATCTTTCCGCTCCGTTCCTTGCATTTTACGGCGACTGGCTTGCACTGCCCGCAATTGAGCAGAGCAGCTACTATGATTTCACCGAAATTGAAACCGGTGAATGCGATGCAACCCATGTTGTCAACGGCGTATATACCTATGATGCAAATTACGATGAATATATCGGCCTCGGAACAAGCATGGCTTGGCCGAACAACAGCATTTACCCCACGGAGGAACTCGGCACGATGCGCTATGTTGCAAACCGCAACGCGATCTCTCCCAACGGGGACAGCATCCGCGATGCGATCGATGCGATCGCAATCGGATTGAACCGCAATGTTGAGAATTTCTATTACAGCGTTGCAAATGCAGAAACGGGCGTTGAATACTACCGCAAGGATCTCGGTTTTGTGCCGAAGACGTATTATAATGACAATGCGGGTCAGGCACTTTACGTCGGAGCCTATGATAACGAGGAGTTTGACTGGGATTATACCGACCTTGAAGGCAACCCCTTGCCCAACAACACAAAACTTACTGTTGCATTTTGTGCGGAACTGGCTTATAATGGCAGGGAGCGCACCGAAAAGTGGGAGATGCCGCTCACGATCGACACCGAAAGCCCAATCAAGAATGTTTCCATGGTCAGCTATGAATGGGAATATGAAGAATGGAGCGATGAGGAAGACGACTATGTCGGCACGGGTGAATACTACCACGTTCCCACTATCGTCATTGACTACAGCGAGAATCAGTACATGGACTGGAATTGCGGCAGGGCTGCATATGTCAGCGGCGCCAGCTCAAGCAAAGTGTTCCACAATTCCGTTGAACCCGGTACCGTGAACGGAACGACAAGGCTCGGTCTCGGTCCGGACGATCTGAGCGACATCAACAGTTTCCTCTTCCTTGAATGCATGATAAGCGATTATGCGGGCAACGGCTTGTTTATTCGCATCGAGCGCGATGATCGCCCCGGAATCTACAACTCCGGCGAGCTTTCCGACAGTGTTGTAAATCTCCGCCCCGGCGAGACTTACACCGTCAGCGCACATTCCGATATCTGGGATTTGTTCACGGATTTCGACTTTACATGGAGCGTTGAGGATGAATCAGTCGCATCGGTTGCCCCGAACGAGGGTGATATTTTCTCCGCAACGATAACCGCAAACGAAATCGGCAGCACCACGCTGAAGCTTACAAACGGCTTCCTTAAGGAGATGACCTGCACGATTAACGTTGTTGCCGAAAACTACGACATCTCCGCTTCGGCAGGACTCGGCGGAACAATATCGCCCGACGGAACAACCACTGTTGATTCTCTCGGTTCTGCATCGTACACGATTACTCCGAATGAGGGCTGGCATGTTGCGGATATCATTGTTGACGGCGAATCAGTCGGTGCCGCAAATGAATACACCTTCGACTGCGTGATTGCAAACCACACGATTGAAGCTGTGTTCGCAAGCGATAACTACTTTAATGTTTATTTCGTTGACTGGGACGGCACAACGATCAGTGTTCAGACAGTCGGCTGCGGCATGGATGCGGAAGCACCTGCCGACCCCGTGCGTGAAGGCTATGATTTCATCGGTTGGAGCGGAAGCTTCACCGGAATCACGGCAAACACCGTCCTTGTTGCACAATATGAACCCGCAAGCGGAATCCTTGCGGGCGATGTTGACGGCGACGGCATTGTGACCGCCGCAGATGCTCTGCTCGTTATGCGTTATTGCAGCGACCTTGCGGAGCTGACCCCCGAACAGCTTGAGGCTGCCGACTTTAACGGCAACGGCGTTGTTGAGCTTATCGACGCGCTGCTTATCCTCCGCGCTGTTATCTGATTTGCTGCTGACGGCCGTTATCATGGCACGAACGGTAACAGCCTTTCAGCAACCCTGCATCGATTTCCGAACAAAAGACTGTCATCATCCTTTCTGTCCTTTGCATCCTGACTCCATTTTTGCAAAGTCGTTCGGAAAATCGGTGCAGGGCATAGAGCCTGCATTGCCGCAATCGTTGACCGGTTGCGGCAATGTTTTTTACCCCTGCATCAATTTAACGGACACACAGCCGCCGAAGAAAAACAGTGAATCAAATTTTTAATATAATGTGATTCTCCCTCTTGAATCCGTTTAAAAAATGTGTTAAACTGATATATGTACAAAATTTGAACATATTCGCCGGTGTGATGGAATTGGCAGACGTGACGGACTCAAAATCCGTTGGTAGCAATACCGTGTGGGTTCGAGTCCCACCACCGGCACCAAACACAGAGGCACCCGTTGGGTGCCTCTGTGTTTGGTTAAGTCGAACGGGACTCGAAGCCGGGGAAACAAAACGGTCCTGTGGAGCGTTTTGCCCGGCCGGGGAGCGAAAGCAGTCCGGGCGCGCAGCACGGAGTGCAAGCAAAGGACGATTTGAGCGGAGAGTCCCACCACCGGCACCAAACCAATATAATCCGAACCAAATCTTTCTAATCGGAGATGGGTTCGGATTATTTGTTTTCTTTGAGAAGTTCGAGGATACCCATTTCAGAAACGGCGTGGTCAAGCGGCCGGAATCTAAGATAAAAGTACCGAGAAAACTGTGAGCAGCTAAATGAAAACAGGCGAGGCATCCCATGAGGTGAATCGCTCACTTTCTGTCTTCTCACTAATTATATCTTACTGTCATGGAAATGTAAATTCTGTGTTTTGAAAATCGAAAGAAACTGAAAAAGTTTAAATATTATTGACAAATTATTGCAGCAGTTGTATAATATTGACTGGAGTTTAATAGTGCCATTTCGATGTCACTGGTGGACTTGAACAGATGAAAAGCTCCGTCATGTCGAGTTAAGTAAATTTAGAACAAAAAAGGGAGATAACGCAGTAGTATGGCTAAGTTTAGGATCGAGTGCCCACACTGTGGGGTTTTGAACACCGCATCAACAGGGATTTTTTCAAAGAAAATCATTGAATGTGCGAAATGTCACACCAAGATAGATATACGGGCAGGAAGATTTGCCTCAAGACGGTGCCCGAGTTGCAAGAGTGAGTACGTTTATGATATGGCGAAGGATAACCATATCTGTCCTATCTGCCATAAAAAAATTGATTCCGGAAGCGGGAAAATAGTATCCGTTCCATGTCCGCAGTGCGGTTGCACGATGCAGGTAGACGCAAATTCGGGTGGAAAAATAGAATGTCCGGTATGCAGCTATAAAATTGATGATATACAGCGTGAGATAAACAAGTCGAGGCTTGTTGCGGACGATAAGATCAGTGTCATAAAGTACGAAGGCAAAAACGACTCGTTTGTGTGGAAACATCCGATTGAGGACTTCAACTGGGGCTCGCAGCTCATTGTTCATGAATCACAGGAAGCGATATTCATGATGAACGGTCGAGCTTTAGATTTGTTCGGACCGGGCAGGTACACACTTGAAACGGAGAACCTCCCTCTCATCGGACGTGTCGTTGATGCACCTACGGGCAGGTCAAATCCGTTCCATGCGGAAATCTATTTCATTAATAAAACTCACCAGTCCTCAATCAAATGGGGAACGGATTCAAGAGTACGATTCATCGAACCCGAAACAGAAGTTCCTCTTGACATTGGTGCACATGGCGAACTTACACTTCAGGTTTCAGATTCACGTAAATTGCTGATTAAGCTTGTCGGCACGATGGGCGGAATTGCGTGGGAGGGTAATCCTGGGGACAGCAGTCAGAGCAAGTTTTCTGACTCTCTAAGGTCTGTCTTTTGGCCTCATTTAATGACTACGATTAAATCAAACTTGTCAAGTTCAATAACGAGTAAGCACCTCGATATTTTGAGCATAGATAGTCAACTGGGTGAGCTTTCAGAGACTCTCCGTGAGAAGGTTAGTAGCGGCTTTGAAGAGTATGGCCTTGCAGTTCCGAGGTTCTTTGTAACGGATGTTGATTACGATAGAGAAGACCCGAACATTGTAAAAATTATCCAAATTCGCAGCGTAAAACTTGAAAAGAAACTTGCGTCGGCTGATGCGGAGGTTGTTGCGGCAAGAAGAAGCGTTGTTACCGAGCAACTCAATACTAAGGATTTGATTGCCGATCGTGCGTTCGAACGTGAAAAAAGGCATAGGATGGCCGAAACTGAGGCGGAAGCTGACAGAATACGCCGTACGGGCTTTGCTCAGGCAGAGGTGATGGCGGCACAGGGATACAACCAGAAGGATGTCCTTGAGGCGGATGTGAGAAAAGAGTTTGCGGCGGGTCTTGGCAGAATGTCTGGCAACGGAGGTGGCGGCGGTATTACCAGCGATGTTGTCGGTCTCGGTGTTGGCCTGGTTGCAATGGGTCAGCTTGGTTCGCAGGCAAGAGGACTTGTCACCGGAATCATTGGTGGCGATGAAACCTCGTCAGGAACGGAAACCGCCAAAACCAAGGAGGAAACGGGCTGGAAATGTGAATGCGGCTGTGATGACAACAGAGGCAAATTCTGCTCCGACTGTGGTAAACCCAGGCCAGAGACGTGGGATTGCCTCGCCTGTGGAGAAAAGGACAACAAGGGAAAGTTCTGTTCAAATTGCGGAAAGCCAAAGCCTGAAGCTTGGGATTGCCCCGCCTGCGGAGAAAAAGGCAACAAGGGAAGGTTCTGTTCAAATTGCGGAAAAAGCCGTGATGAAGCTGGAAAAAATATTGATACGTGGGATTGCACCTGCGGCAATAAAAACATAAAAGGAAATTTCTGTAGTAACTGCGGAAAGAAGAGGGATGAATGATGCTTAAAATCGATAAGAAAAAAACCATAGCTATTGTTGCGACATTGACAGTGTTTGCCATTTACAATGCAGTACTGTTTATTGTAAGTGGACTCGTTGACCACGGCGCTGCGTTCTGGATTTCGTATGTGTTTATGCTTACGGCATTTGTATTTATTGCGTTAAATGCGGCCTTACAGGGCAAAAGACCCATTCAACCAAAGGACTTTCTGCTTGGTTATCCTGTACTTAAGCATAGCGTGATTTATACGGTTGTTGAGTTTATTGTTTCAACGCTGTTCATGTGTTTGGACAAGGCAATGACATCGGGTGCGATACCTGCTGCGGTTCAGTTGGTGTTGCTGGCAGTTCACATCGTCTTCCTTTCGATGTGCTACTACGCAAAAGAAACAAGAGAAGAGCTCCAGCAAAAAGTCAATACTTCGACCCAATTTATGAGAAAATTGCGGACAGATGTTGATACTATTGCCGATAGAATAAGTGATGCCGAAACTAAAAAGGTATTTTCTGATTTTGCAGAGGAACTGCGGTACAGCGATCCGGTAAGCAGTGCTGCGCTCAGTGATGTTGAGGCAAGGCTTTCGGAAGCTGTAGATGATGCAGCGGATGCGCTTGCGGATGGCAAAAATGATGAGGCTCAAAGCCTTTGTCGAAAAGCGAGACTGATTTTGAAGGAACGTAACAGACTTTGCAAGGAACTCAAGGAGGGAGTATAAGATGAGCGTACTTAAGTGTAAAATGTGCGGAGCAGTGCTGCCCGAGAGCAAGGACTCCGTTGTAGAATGCGAATACTGCGGCACAAGGCAGACGCTGCCGAGAATGGCAGGCGAAAAGTGCAAAGAACTTTTTGAAAGGGCGAACAGCTATCGCCAGCAGAAAGATTTTGATAGTGCCGTTTCGGTTTATAACGATATAGTTGGCGAGTTTCCGAACGAGCCCGAGGCATACTGGGGATTGTGTTTGTGCAAATACGGCATAGAATATGTTGTTGATCCCAAGAGCGGAAGACGAATTCCCACCTGCCACCGTACGCAGTTCAAGTCGATATTCGATTCGAACGATTATAAATTGGCGATTGAAAAAGCGGACGCAGAAGCGAGAGTCGTTTATGAAAACGAGGCAAAAGCCATTGACAGCATCCAGAAGGGTATTCTCGAAATTTCATCAAAGGAAGAGCCCTTTGATGTTTTCATTTGCTACAAAGAGACGGATGACATGGGAAGGAGAACGCAGGACAGTGTTATTGCCCAGAAGATCTATGATGAACTGACAAGAGATGGACTGCGAGTTTTCTTCGCAAGGATCACGCTTGAGGACAAGCTTGGAGAAAAGTATGAGCCGTATATCTTTGCGGCACTCAACAGCTCGAAGGTCATGCTCGTTGTTGGTACAAAACCCGAGCACTTCAACGCCGTATGGGTCAAAAATGAATGGAGCAGATACCTTGAGCTTGCTGCAAACGATTCAAAGAAGAAAATCTATCCCTGCTATTATGAGATGAGTCCCTATGCCCTGCCCCATGAGTTCAGAGGACTTCAGTCTCAGGACTGCGATAAACTCGGCTTTGAACAGGATCTGCTCAGGGGAATAAGAAAACTTATTCCGAAAAAAACGGAAGGAAAGCCAATGGCGCAGGAGTTCGCTTACACTGCACAGCCAGCAAATGCGGATGAAAATGAAAAGAGAACCATGTGCCGAAGGATAATGATGCTTATAGAGGCGGGAGACTGGAAGCAGGCGAATGAAAAATGTGAAGGAATGCTTGATAAATACCCTGAGGATGAAGCATTTTATTTTTACAAAGTAATCGTTGGTGAGCATCTCGAACTTGATATCAAATATTATGCAGAAAAGCTGTCAAAGGCAGGGACTATTTCAGACGCGGAGAAGCAGTACTTGGATGAGCTTGGATACAAAGAGTACCTGCAAACGGCGGGAAAATACGGGATTGTTAATTCAATAGAATACATTATTTCAACCTATCCTGCGGTATTGAAGGAGCAGTTCAAAATCGACCATGAAAGCGGTGCGATGTCAACGGTCGGCATTCTCGGCTATGCAGTGTGGAATAATTGGCAGTTGAATGTAATAAAAATGATTCTCGACCGTGGCGAAAATGCGAATCCGAACAGCATCAGGACGTATCAGAGTAAAAACGTAACGAATGAGTACTCCGCATTGAGCGATGCAATTTGGTGTGTCAAAGATCTTGGCATAGTCAAGATACTTCTTGAAGCAGGGGCAGACCCGGACAGAGTTGAAACGATACATCCTGATGACGGCCGTATAGGAAGAAAATCAATGCTGACATATGCAATCGTTGACGCTAAAAATGCGGAAATGGTCAGGCTTTTGATTAAATACGGCGCAACATGGGAAAACAAAATAACATATAACGGAATCACTAAGATTGAACGCAGATTCCCGTACGCAACGATTAATGGTGTTAATCAGCAAATGATTGATGTTCTTAAAACCTGCGGCTGGAAAGGCCCTCTCTTTGGTTAAACGAAAAGGCAGATCGGCAAGCTGACGAAATCGGCGGCTTGCCGATTATAACCTATCTAAAAAGCCTGCCTTGACAAGCACGTCAAGGCAGGCTTTTTAGATAGGCTGCACATCCCCGCAAGGGGCGTTTTTGTTTGCCGGCAGAGGGACTCGAAGCCGGGGGAACAAAACGGTCCTGTGGAGCGTTTTGCCCGGCCGAGGAGCGAAAGCAGTCCGGGCGCGCAGCACGGAGTGCAAGCAAAGGACGATTTGAG
>OLPA01001017.1_pt1 | contig 24806 bp, 21 predicted proteins | sample 1672811 | NCBI WGS metagenome assembly OLPA01 (sample SAMEA3136726, study PRJEB25190) | human gut metagenome | biome: human gut; feature: human-associated habitat; material: faeces | place: Austria | collected 2013
GCCGCATTTGCGGCAGGCTTCCGTTCAACGTCCTCCGGACTTTGTCTATGGGTTTCCCGGTTTGACCGGAGGGCTTATTTCCACTTCCAGTTGGCGACCTCAGGCATATCCACGCCATAGCTGGAGATATACTGGCGGTGCTCCACCAGTTTGTCCTTCATCTGCTGGATGAGATAAGCGCTCCGGTTTCCGAGCTGAGGCAGGTTATACACGGCGGACATGACCAGATTGAAGCGGTCCAGCCGGTTCAGCACGCGCATGTCAAAGGGCGTGGTGATGGTGCCCTCCTCGATATAGCCGCGCACATGGATGTTCTTGTTATGGCGGCGGTAGGTCAGCTCATGGATGAGAGAGGGATAGCCGTGGAAGGCGAAGATGATGGGCTTGTCGCTTGTGAAGATGGCATCGTACTCCTGCTGGGACAGGCCGTGGGGGTGCTGCTCCTCAGACTGGAGGCGCATCAGGTCCACCACGTTCACCACCCGGATCTTAAGCTCCGGGAAGCTCTCCCGCAGAATGGTGACAGCGGCGAGGGTCTCCAGGGTGGGCGTGTCACCGCAGCAGGCCATAACGATGTCCGGCTCCTCGCCCCTGTCGGTGGAGGCCCACTGCCAGATGCCAATGCCCTGGGTGCAGTGCTTTACGGCCTGCTCCATCGTCAGCCACTGGGGACGGGGATGCTTGGAGGCCACGATCACGTTCACATAGTTGCGGCTGCGGATGCAGTGGTCAAAGCAGCTCAGGAGGCAGTTGGCATCCGGCGGCAGGTACAGGCGCACGACGTCCGCTTTTTTATTGGCTACATGGTCCAGAAAGCCTGGGTCCTGATGGGTGAAGCCGTTATGGTCCTGCTGCCAGACATTGGAGGCCAGAACATAGTTCAGGGAAGCGATCTTTGCCCGCCAGGGGAGCTGATTGCAGACCTTGAGCCACTTGGCGTGCTGGGCAAACATGGAGTCCACAATGCGGATAAAAGCCTCGTAGCTGTTGAAGAAGCCGTGGCGGCCGGTGAGCAGATAGCCCTCCAGCATACCCTGGCACACATGCTCGGAGAGCATGGAGTCCATGACCCGGCCCTCGGGGGAGAGATGGTCATCCTCTTTCACGGTGTCGCCGTGCCAGACACGGTCGGTGACTTCCAGAACGGGGGTGAGGCGGTTGGACGTGGTCTCGTCAGGGCCGAAGGAGCGGAAGTTCCGCTCGGCGTCGTTGAGCTTATAGATATCCCGCACAAAATCGCCCAGTGCCGCCATGTCCTGGGCCTCCACGGCGCCCGGGAAGGGCACCTTCACGGCGTATTCCCGGAAATCCGGCATGCGCAGATCCCGGAGAAGCTGGCCTCCGTTGGCGTGGGGGTTCGCGCCCATGCGCCGCCTGCCCTCGGGGGGCAGGGCCAGAAGCGCCGGCACGGGAACGCCGTTTTTATCGAAAAGCTCCTGGGGCTTATAGCTTTTGAGCCAGGCTTCGATCTGTTTGATATGGTCCTCGCTGTCGGGCTGGATGGGGACCTGGTGGGCCCGCCAGTAGTCCTCCACCTTGGCCCCGTCCACATAGTCCGGCCCGGTCCAGCCTTTGGGACTGCGCAGGACGATCATGGGCCAGCGGGGGCGCTCTTGATTGCCGTCCTCCCGGGCGGCGCGCTGATGCTCCAGGATGGCGCATACGCACGCGTCCAGAGCGTCCGCCATCAGGCGGTGCATTTTTTCCGGCTCGGAGCCCTCGACGAAATAGGGCGTCCAGCCGCAGCCTCTCAGAAAGGAATCCAGCTCCTCGTGGGAGATGCGGGAGAGCACGGTGGGGTTGGCGATCTTATAGCCGTTGAGATGGAGGATGGGCAGCACGGCGCCGTCGGTTTTGGCGGAGAGAAACTTGTTGAGCTGCCAGCTTGTAGCCAGGGGGCCGGTCTCGGCCTCCCCGTCGCCCACGACGCAGGCAGCGATGAGCCCGGGGTTATCGGTCACGGCGCCGAAAGCATGGGCAAGGCTGTAGCCCAGCTCGCCGCCCTCATTGATGGAGCCGGGCGTCTCCGGGGCAACATGGGAGGGAATGCCGCCGGGGAAGGAGAACTGCTTGAATAGGCGCTGCATGCCCTCCCTGTCCCGGCTGATATTGGGGTATACCTCCTGATAGCTGCCATCCAGCCAGTCCTGGGCCACCATGGCGTTTCCGCCATGGCCGGGGCCGGAGAGATAGATCATATCCAGGTCGTACTGCTTGATGACCCGGTTGAGATGGGTATAGATGAAATTCTGGCCCGGACAGGTGCCCCAGTGGCCGACGATTTTCTTCTTGATCTGTTCGGAGGTGAGAGGGCTTTCCAGCAGGGGGTTGTCCAGAAGATAGAGCTGGCAGGCGGTAAGGTAGTTGGCGGCGCGCCAGTACATATCCATGACATGCAGTTCCTGCTCCGAAGCGGGCTTTTTCTTGATGTCAGGCATAAAAATGTCCTCCTTATCTTTGTCGCCGGATTTGTCCCGGCAAGCACATATTAACAGTTTTTTTCTATTAGTCTATGCATATTTTGTACAAAAATTCAATTTCAGCAAAATTTTAACAAAATGCACAAAGTATCTGTCAAAGCGGGGGCTTTCGGTGGATTTTTCTTGTAAAACCTGCTTTGGCATGATAAAATAATCTGTCCGCATGAGCGGAAATTGATAACCGGGGATGGTGAGTTTGTTGGAAGAGGATGAAAAGATGGAGGCGCTGGACTTTGAGGCCATCCATGAAAAACGCACCGACGAGCTGACCGAACTGCTTGACGGCAGGGACATGAAGCAGCTTCAGCGGCGAATGGAAGAAATGAACGAATTCGATGTGGCGGAATTCCTCACGGAGATTGAGGACAACCGCATGCCCATGGTTTTCCGATTGCTGTCGAAAGAGACCGCCGCCGATGTTTTTGCCAATTTTGACGCCCCCGAGCAGGAGCGTATCATCAACTCCATCACCGACTCCGAGCTTGCCGGGATCGTTGAGGAGCTGTATGTGGACGACGCGGTGGACATGATGGAAGAGCTGCCGGCAAACGTGGTAAAGCGCGTTATGCGGGCCGCTACCCCGGCCACCAGAAATCTGATTAACCAGTACCTGCGCTACCCCGAAAACTCTGCAGGCAGCATTATGACCTCGGAGTTTGTGGATCTGAAAAAATACATGAGCGTGAAGGAATCCTTTGCCCGAATCCGCCGCATCGGCGAGGACAAGGAGACGATTTACGTGTGCTTTGTCATCTCCGCCGACAGGAAGCTGGAGGGCATCGTAACCGTCAAAGATCTGCTTCTGGCCGATGATGACGATATCATCGAGGATCTGATGGATCGGAACGTGATCTTCGCCTCCACTACCGAGGACCAGGAGAGCGTTTCGGAAAAATTCTCGGACTACGACCTGATGGCCCTGCCCGTTGTGGACAAGGAGGGCAGGCTCGTGGGCATTGTCACCGTTGACGACGTGATCGATGTCATGGAGCAGGAGGCCACCGAGGACTTCGAGATCATGGCCGGTATGACGCCCTCCGACAAGCCCTATTCCCGCACGAGCACCCTGGAAATGTGGAAAAACCGTATCCCCTGGCTGATGTTTCTTATGCTCTCGGCTACCTTTACCAGTATGATCCTCACCTCTTTTGAGGACATGCTGGCGGTTCAGGCGGGCCTTGTGGCTTTTATCCCCATGCTCATGGGCACCGGCGGCAATTCCGGAGCCCAGGCCTCCACCGCCGTCATCCGAAGCCTCTCTCTGGGCGACACCGAGCCGAAGGACGCGCTGAAGGTCATGTGGAAGGAGTGGCGGGTGGCGCTGCTGTGCGGGCTGACGCTGGCGGCGGTGAACTTCGGGAAAATGCTGCTGGTGGACGGGCTGCTGCTCCATAACGACGCGGTTACCGTGGCTGTGGCGGCCACGGTGAGCCTGGCCATCGTTTTTATCGTAATGTTCGCCAAGGTGGTGGGCAGCATGCTGCCCGTCGTGGCGGAAAAGATCGGCGTTGACCCGGCGGTTATGGCCAACCCCCTGATATCCACCCTGACGGATGCGGTTTCCCTGCTTATCTATATTTATGTTGCAAAGCTCATCCTTCATATCTGAGCTTTTGATTGGAGATTAAAATGGATCTTTCCGGCCTTGTCGTTAAAATGATCATATTTGTGGTCCTGATGGTCATCGGTTATGTATGCGCGAAAACCGGCGTGGCCGGAGCGGAGTTTACAAAGACCACAAGCAAGCTTGTTATCAATGTTTTCATGTCAGCCACAATCATCAACTCCGTTCTCAACACGGAGCTGAGCCTCACCGGGGCGGAGCTGGGGCGGATCATGCTGGTGCTGTCGGCGGCGCTGGTGCTCTGCTATGCGCTGGCGGCGCTGGCCGCGAAGCTGCTGCCCGTGGAGAAGGAGCACGGCGCCTTGTTCGAGCTGCTTGCCGCGGTGCCCAACAACATGTTCATTGCCCTGCCCGTGGCGGAGGAGCTTTTCGGCTCGGTGGCGGTGTTTTACTGTTCCCTGTCCTGTATCCCCTATAACCTCATCCTCTATACCTATGGCGTGTGGCGGCTGAAAAGCGGCGGCGGGGAGAGGGGGATAAAGCTCCGGGATATCATAAGCGTCCCCCTTGTGGCCACGCTGGCGGCTCTGCTCATCTTCCTTGTGAAGCCTCCGGTGCCCGCCGTGGCGAGGGAGCTGATCGGCAGCCTCTCCGGGGCCACCATGCCCCTTTCCATGATCGTCATCGGTTCCTCCCTGGGCTCTGTGAGCCTGCTGGACGCGTTTAAGAACTGGTGGCTCTATCTGTCCAGCTTCCTGCGCCTTCTTCTCGCGCCGGCGCTGGTATGGCTGGTCTGCTCCCGGCTCACGGCGGACCCGGTGCTGCTGATGACGGCGGTCATCATCGCCGCAAGCCCCGGAGCCGTGGTGGTGACGGTTCTGACCATTCAGTACGGGCGGGACGCGGTCTTTACCTCCGAGGGAATCCTCCACAGCACCGTGCTCTCCATGCTGACCATTCCGGCCATTGTCTGGCTGCTGGTATAGGAGGGATCGCATGCACATTCCAAGCGGCGAAAGCTGCACGATAGAACTGCTGCCCTTTGAGGAGGCCCTGGCCCTCTCGGGCAGAAGCGGCGGCTATGACGCGGAAAAATGGCTCTATGTGCCGGATTTTTATACCGAGTATCGTTACATACTGGGGACCCGGGGGAAAAAGCCCCTGATCTGCATCGGCATCAACCCCTCCACCGCCGCCCCGGACGCGCTGGACAACACCCTGAAATCCGTCTCCCGCATTGCCGAGGGAAACGGCTATGACAGCTGGATCATGTTCAATGTCTACGCCCAGCGGGCTACCCGGCCGGAGGACATGGACAGAAACGGGAACATGGCCCTGCACCGGGAGAATATGAGCGCGTTCCGGTACGTGCTTTCCAACGCGGCCCGGGAGGGGCGGCGTCCCGCGGTCTGGGCCGCATGGGGCGCCATCATCGAAAAGCGGCCCTATCTTGCCGCCTGCCTGCGTGACATGGCGGAGATCGGGCAGGAATACAATGCCATATGGCTCCGGGCGGGAAAGTGCTCCCAAAGGGGCCATCCCCACCACCCCCTGTATCTGAAAAAGGACGAGAAAACAGAGGAATTTGACATAGGAGGCTATCTGGAGACGATATGAGTGAAAACAGGCTTAAGCTCGCCGTATGCCAGCTCAGGACCGAGCTGGCGCTGGAAGAGACGCTTCAAAAAGCCCGGGAGATGGTGCTGCGCGCGGCGGATGCAGGCGCGGACATGGTCTGCCTGCCGGAGATGTTCAGCTGTCCCTACGCGGGGGAATATTTCAGAAAATCTGCGGCTCTGGGCCACGAGGAGACGGTCTCCGCCATGTCCGCCTGGGCCAGAGAGAGCGGCGCAATCCTTGTGGGCGGCTCCGTCCCCGAGCGGGAGGGGGAGCGGCTTTACAACACCTGCTTTGTGTTCGATGAAAAAGGGCGGCAGATAGCCCGGCACAGAAAGGTGCATCTTTTCGACGTGGACCTGCCGGGAATGCGCTTCAAGGAGTCCAACACCTTTACGCCCGGGAAGGAGATCACCGTGTTTGATACCCGCTTTGGGAAAATGGGCGCGGCGGTCTGCTTTGACGTGCGTTTTCCGGAGCTTTTCCGGGCCATGGCGGAGCGGGGCGCCAGAGTGATCTTCCTGCCCGCCCAGTTCAATATGACCACCGGCCCCCTCCACTGGGAGCTGAGCCTGCGTTCGCGGGCCATGGATAACGAGCTGTTCTTCGTGGGCGCGTCCGCCGCCAGATATGAGGGCTTCAGCTATGAGTGCTGGGGCCATTCGGCCATCGTCGGCCCCTTCGGGGAACTGCTGGCCCAGGCGGATGAAAAGGAACAGATCATAAGCGCCGAGCTCGACCTGGCGGAGATTGACCGGGTCCGGGCCCAACTGCCCACCTTCCTGCATCTGCGGCGGGACGTATACAAAGTGGCGGACTGAGATGAAAATAATCAAAGAGATCGAGGCCTACCGGCCTTTCAACCGGCAGGAAGAGCGGGACAAGGAGATGATTCTGGACTTCCTGCGGAACGCGCCGGACGCCTTTTGCCGGGAAAACCTGCTGGCCCATATGACAGCCTCCGCCTGGGTGGTGAACAGAGCCAGAGAGAGGGTGCTCATGGCCTACCATAATGTTTACGGCTCCTGGGCCTGGACCGGGGGCCATGCCGACGGAGAGCAGGACCTGCTTTCCGTTGCGCTGCGTGAAGTCACGGAAGAAACGGGGGTGCGCGGCGTTCGCCCGGTGACGGAGGATATCTTTTCTCTGGAGATTTTGACCGTGGACGGCCATGAAAAGCGGGGCGAGTATGTACCGAGCCATCTGCATCTGAACCTGACCTATCTTCTGGAGGCGGATGATACCGGGCCGCTCCGGGCCTGCCCGGGCGAGAACAGCGCCGTGTCATGGTTCACGCCGGAAGAGGCCCTGGCGAAATCTGCGGAGCCCTGGTTCGTGGAGCGGATTTATTCAAAGCTTATTGAAAAAACTGCCCTCCGGAGATACTGACAGCGGCCCCGCATCCGGTATCCGGAACGCGGGCGATGGAAAGCGCCGTTTCCGGCGCGCCGCAAAACCGGGCAAAAAAGCAGAGACAGCGGCGCTGTCTCTGCTTTTTTGCGCTTATAGATCCTCAGCCGCCGAAAACGGCCAGAAGGAAACCGGCGGCCACGGCGGAGCCGATCACGCCGGCCACATTGGGGCCCATGGCATGCATCAGCAGGAAGTTTGTGGGGTTGGCCCGCTGGCCCTCTTTCTGGGAGACGCGGGCGGCCATAGGCACGGCGGAAACGCCCGCGGAGCCGATGAGGGGGTTGATTTTGCCGCCGGAGAGCTTGTACATCAGCTTGCCCAGCAGAAGCCCGCCGATGGTGGCCAGAATGAAGGCGGCAAGGCCCAGAGCGATGATAAAAATTGTCTGCCAGTTGAGAAAACGGTAATACACGGCGGTGGCGCCCACGGAAGTGGAGAGGAAAATGGTAACAATATTCATCATGGCGTTCTGAGCCGTGTCGGAAAGGCGGTCGGTAAGGCCGCTCTCCTTGAAGAGGTTGCCCAGCATCAGGCAGCCCAGCAGGGGAGCCACGGAGGGAAGAAGCAGCACCACAAAAATAGTGACGACAATGGGGAAGAGCACTTTCAGCTTCTTGGAGACCGGGCGAAGCTGCTCCATCTTGCACTCCCGCTCCTCCTTGGTGGTGAGCAGGCGCATGAAGGGAGGCTGGATCAGGGGAATGAGGGCCATATAGGAATAGGCCGCAATGGCGATGGGGGCCAGATAGTCCGGCGCCAGCTTGGAGGTGAGCCAGATGGCGGTGGGCCCGTCCGCCCCGCCGATGATGCCGATGGCGGCGGCCACGTTCGCGTCAAAACCGAACACGCCAATGGCCATCAGAAAAGCGGCAAAGATGCCAAACTGGGCCGCCGCGCCCAGAAGCAGGGACTTGGGGTTTGCGAGCAGGGGGCCGAAATCGGTCATGGCGCCCACGCCCATAAAGATCAGCGAGGGGTAAAGACCGGACTTCACACCGATATAGAGAATGTCCAGAAGCCCGCCCTCATGGATGATGCCCGTAAGGGTGATCTCCCCGGCGATATAGGCGTCCCAGAGCTCGGGGTGGTACATCCCGGAGCCGGGCAGATTGGTCAGCAGCATGCCGAAAGCAATACCTACCAGCAGCAGAGGCTCAAACTTTTTCACAAGGCCCATATACAGCAGCACGCAGGCGATAACAATCATCACCAGCTGCCGCCAGTCCGAAAGGAGCATGAAAAAGCCGGAGGTTTCCCAGAGCTGGGAGAGCGTGCTCAGTATATTATCCATACCTCCACCTCAGATGACAAGCAGCGTATCCCCGGTGGAGACCACCGCGCCCTTGGGGGCAAGGATCTGCTTGACGACCCCGTCGGAGGGGGCAAAAACCTCGTTTTCCATCTTCATGGCCTCGATGAGCACCAGAAGCTGCCCGGCCTTGACCGCGTCTCCCAGGTTTACATTGACCGAGAGCACGTTTCCCGGCAGGGGGGCCTTGACCGCCGTGCCTGCGGCGGTCTGGGCCGGGGCGGCAGACGCGGCGGGGGCCGTCTGGGGCGCCGGGGCGGCGGAAACCGCGGGGGCGGGAGCGAGGCTGTCGTACTCGTTCAGGATCATGGCCTCGCCGCGCTCTACTTCAACTTCATATGTTCTGCCTTTCAGGCTGATTTTATATTTCATTTCAGCTCTCCCTCTCCGAATCATTCCCATTGTCTATCTCTCTTATTGAAATAAAGCGCAGCTCGTTGAGCGGGGCCTGGAGCTCATCGGCAACGATGGCCATGAGCATGGCGGCGGTGCGGGGGTCGGTGCCGTAGAGCTTGAACTCTCCGGCGGCGCCGGGGGCAAGAGGCTGCGGCTCCGCGGCCGGGGCGGGGACCCCTGCGGGCGCGGCGGCATTTTCCCGCCGGCCGCCGATGGCGGTCATGAGCTTTATGATGCACATGAGCAGAAACAGCGCGAAAAAAACCACCAGCATTCCAAGCAGGGAATAAATAAGCGCTTCACTGAAGGTCATCGTCATGTTCATACCCTCTCAATACTGTATCTGCAGCGGTTTTCAGCGGCGGCCCGGCGCTTTTCAAAGAAGCGCTCGGCCACCTGGGGGAAGGCGATGTAGCTGAGCACATCCTCCTCGCTCTCCGCCTCCGCGCCCAGCTTTTCTCTGGCCCGGTCGAATATATCCCCGGGCAGAGTCTCGGCGAAGCGGCCCTCCACGGGGCTGCTGCCGCCAAGGATCCTGGCCCGTATCTCCGGGTCGATGGGGGCGGGCGTCCTGCCGTATTCGCCCCGGCAGTAGGCCTGCATCTCGGCGCCCACGTTTTTATAGCGCTCGCCGGAGAGCACGTTCTGCACAGCCTGAGTGCCGATAAGCTGGCTGGTGGGGGTAACGAGAGGGGGATAGCCCATGTCGGCTCTGACTCTGGGCGTCTCCAGCAGGGCCTCGTCAAACTTGTCCAGCGCGCCCAGCATTTTTAACTGACTGAGCAGATTGGAGAGCATCCCGCCGGGGATCTGGTAGTTGAGGCACTGGGTGTCGGTGGCCAGCGAGATGGGGTTGAGGGTCCCGTCGGCCAGAAATTCCGCCCGGATGGGCTTGAAGTAGTCCGCCATTTTGTGCAGGATCTCCGCGTCAAGGCCCGTCTCACAGCCCATTTCTCCAAGGGCGTAGGCCAGCGTCTCGGTGGCGGGCTGGGAGGTGCCGCCGGAGAAGGGGGAGATGGCAGTGTCCAGAACGTCGGCCCCGGCCTCCACGGCCTTGAGGTAGGTCATAAAAGCAAAGCCTGTGGTGCAGTGCGTGTGCATCACCAGAGGAAGGTCCACTGCGTCCTTTATGGCGGATACCAGGTCGTAGGCGGCCTTGGGACTGAGAATGCCCGCCATGTCCTTGATGCAGACGGAACTGACGCCCATGGCAGCAAGCTCCTTTGCCAGGGACACATATTTTTCAAGGGTGTGCACGGGGCTTGTGGTGTAAGAGATGGCGCCGGAGGCAATGGCGCCGCATTTCAGCGTCTCCTCCACGGCCACTTTGAGGTTGTCCGTATCGTTCAGGGCGTCAAAAATGCGGATAATGTCAATGCCGTTTTTCACCGAGGCGCGGACGAAGCGGCGGACGACATCATCGCTGTAATGCTTGTAACCCAGCAGGTTCTGGCCCCGAAGCAGCATCTGGAGCTTTGTGTTGGGCATTTTGGCCCGTATCTTTCTCAGGCGCTCCCAGGGGTCCTCGTTCAGAAAGCGAAGGCACACATCAAAGGTTGCCCCGCCCCAGCACTCCACGGAGTAAAAACCCGCCTTGTCCATTGTTTCCAGGATCGGCTCAAATTTTTCATAGGGCAGCCGGGTGGCCACGAGGGATTGGTTCGCGTCGCGCAGAACCGTCTCTGTAAACTGAATTGTCATTGCTCCTCCTATTGCCAGTTTTATGTCAAAATTTTATTATTCTTGATTTTTCGTCAATTTATTATAGCATCCGTATTTTGTCAATGCCATAGGTCAAAATATTTTCTTGCAAATACATAATTTTTCCAGAAAAAGACAGGCAAAAATAAATCGCAATTGTCAATTTTGACGATAAATCTTCAAAATGAGGGGACAAAACCTGATAAATTACATATAATGTCCTGAGGCACGGGCCTCAAAATGCATCAAAGGGAGCAAAATATGTCAGAACTGGAATATTATTCCACAAAGATATACCGGCCCTCCGATGAGGGCTGCTGCCGCTGTGCCTGCTGCTGTCCCGGACCCCAGGGGCCGGCAGGCCCTGCCGGACCTCCGGGGCCTCCGGGACCGACGGGAGCAACCGGTGCAACAGGAGCAACCGGCGCAACAGGAGCAACCGGCGCCGCAGGCCCCGCCGGGCCTCCGGGAGCGGCGGCCACAAGTGAGAACGCCATGCGCTATAATCCGTCTCTTCAGACCGTTTTGGCGGGGGCGGCTCTGACGCTGCCTACCTCCCAGGTCCATTCCACCGGCGCCATCGCCGCCTCCGGCACAGGCGGGCTGAAGCTTGAGGCGGGGGAGTATCTGGTGAATTTTGTCAGTGACATCAGGGCTACCGGCTCCGACAACGTGGGCGCGGCCTTTGCCCTTGAGGGCGATAAGCTGGCCTATACGGAGACGCTTCTGAGCCACACGGGGAATATAGAGGAGCGCATTGCCCTCAACGCCATTCTGGAACTGTCCGGCAGCGCGGTGCTGACGGTCATAAACAGCTCCGGAGACACCAATACCCACGACAACGCGGTGCTGACCGTGGTAAAGCTGGCCTGAAAGGCAAAACGGAAAAATGAAAAAACGCCCCTCGGAGGGAGGGGCGCAGGTAAAAGCGGAGAAAAAACTTCCCCGGGTGAAAGCCCGGGGAAGTGTCCCGCAAATGCCGTGCTGGCTCAATTATAACCTGCACGATAGGGCAGGTGGGTCGCCTAAGTTCTGTTTCGCTGCTTCCAACGTCCGGCTTCGCCGGGAGGCCTGCAATCCGCAGATTCATATCGGCATCCCTTATTAGAGATGTGGGTTTAATGAGCCACGGCGGTCCGATGGACGACACGCACACAGCAGGAACTTTTTCTCTCTCGTCCGTTTACGGGCATATCCATACATATGCACCGGGAACGGGGCTGATTACTCTTCCTCGTCGTCGTCAAAGAGAATGACCATAAAGTGCTCATAGACGTCCTGAAGCTGGTCGTCATCGTCTATGGATTCAAACAACTCGTCTCCATTGTCGTCGAGGATGGAGCGGAGGATGATCATGCCGTAATCGGGGTCATTCTCATCCATATCCGCAGGCAGGAAGGCCACATAGCTCTCGCCGTTGTAGTCCATGGTGTCCAGCTTTTCAAGCACGAACTCCTGCCCTTCGTCATCTATTATCGTAACAAAATCGTTGCCGAATTCTTCGCTCATAAAATCGTCCTCCTATTCGGGCTGTTTTTATTGTAAACCAAACGGAGGAAGAAATCAATAGTTTTTACGAGCCCAGGTCCTCCAGCAGCTGAAGGAGCTCCCGCTGGCTGGATACCGGGATGCCTTCCTCCAGCATGGCTCTGTCCGCGCCCCGCAGACAGCCCAGTTCGATCGCGGTGACGCTGAGAGGGGAGCGGCCCCGCTTTGTCTCAAACACGGCTACATAGTCCCCGCTGCCCCGGAGATAAAACTGGGCGCTGTCCTCCCGGGCGGCGAAGCGGGCGTAGATTTCCTTGGGGAGCTGATCCTTTCGCACGGGGCGCAGGCTCATATAGGCCCGGCTCCCGGTATAGGCCGCTGCCGACACAAGGCACAGCAGCAGAGCCGCTTTGAGTTTAAGCCGCATTTTTTTCGGCTCCTTTCGTATATTTGCTGTTTAAATTATCCCTCAAATATGGAAAAATATACTTTATCCCACGGCCCATATAAAAATTTACATTTTCTCTACCTTGGATTGACAATCTGTGTTATAATCGTTATCCAGTATTGGTATCATGTGTTTACTGCGCCCTGCCGATACATTTAAAAGCGATATGAATTTAGGCAAAGGAGGTGCTTGCTTTTAGATGAAGAACAAGCCCGAATCCGGCGAAGGGCCCGAAAAACTGGGCAAAGGCGGCCGGATGGTATTTAAAGCGGCGGGATTTACCGTTGACGCCGCCTCATCGATCGTAAGCTCCGTTTTCAAGGTGATAGGCTCTCTGCTGCTGATTTTTCTGCTGACGGGGCTGATGTTCGCCTGCGTGTTCGCGTATTACGTCAAGACCTGTCTGGTGCCTGACTTGGACCTCTCCCTGGAGGATTTCCAGCTCAGTGAATCCAGCACCATTCTCTATCAGGATTCCGCCGGGCAGTGGCAGGAGCTGACTACGCTGGCCGGAAAGTACAAGCGCATCTGGGTGGATTATGAGGATATCCCGGAATATATGAGCCAGGCCCTGGTGGCCATTGAGGACAAGCGCTTTTACGAGCACAAGGGCGTGGACTGGTACCGCACCGCTGGCGCCTTTGTGGAGATGTTTGCGCGCATGGAGAACAGCTACGGCGGCTCCACCATCACCCAGCAGCTCATAAAGAACCTGACCGGCAACGACCAGGTCACAATCCAGCGCAAGCTCACGGAGATTTTCGGAGCGCTGGAACTGGAAAAGAAGTATGACAAGGAGGAGATACTGGAATGGTATCTCAATGCGGTGTACTTTGGGGAGAGCTGCTACGGCGTGCAGGCCGCGGCGGAGACCTATTTCGGCAAGGACGTGTCGCAGCTCAGCCTGGCCGAGTGCGCCGCCATCGTGGGCATCACCAACAAACCCACCTACTACGACCCCTTCTATAACGAGCAGAACAACAAGGAACGCCAGGAGACCATTCTCCGGGAGATGTACGAGCAGGGCTTCATTGACTATGAAACCTACACCGCCGCCGTGGCGGAGGAGCTGATCTTCACCCGGGGCCCCGGCGAGGAGTACGCCCAGGAGATTTATTCCTATTATGAGGAAGTGGTCATTGACGATGTGATCGGGGACCTGATGGAACTAAAGGGCATCAGCCGGGACGCCGCCACCTCCCTTCTCTATAACGGCGGCTACCTTATCTATTCCTGCATGGATATGAACATCCAGAACATTGTGGACGCCACCTACACGGACCTGACGGCCATTCCCCGGGCTTCCGGCGGCAACGGCCAGCAGCTCCAGAGCTCGATCGTCATTATGGACCCCTATGACGGCAGGATCGTGGCCCTGTCCGGCGGCGTTGGCGAGAAAAACATCAACTTCGGCCTGAACCGGGCCACGGGGACCTACCGTTCTCCCGGCTCCTCCTTCAAGCCCATCGCTTCCTACGGCCCCGCCGTGAACGAGGGCCTCATCACTCCGGAGACCCTGGTGAACGACGCTCCCTATATCAGCCTCAGCGGCACAAGCTGGTATCCCCGCAACGACGGCGGCGGCAACGTGGGTATTGTCACCATTTTCCAGGCCCTCCAGTATTCTCTGAACACCGTGGCCGCCCAGATTATCGACAAGCTCACCCCCCAGACCGCCTATGACTATCTGACCAACCGCCTGGGCTTCACAAGCCTTGTGCCGGATGACGCCTCCTACGCCCCCATGGCGCTGGGCCAGCTTACAAACGGGGCCACTGTGCGGGAGATGGCGCAGGCTTTCTGCTCCTTTGTGAACGACGGCACCTTTACCTATTCCCGCAGCTATTCCCTTGTGACCGATTCCGACGGCAACGTTGTGATCGACAATTCTCCCCAGACCATTGCCGCCTTTGAGCCAAACACCGCCTACACCATGACTTATATGATGCAGAACGCCGTTGAAAACGGCACCGGGCGGGAGGCGCAGATATGGAACATGCCCGTGGCCGGAAAGACCGGCACCTCCGGCGAATACAAGGACCGCTGGTTCTGCGGCTGCACGCCCTACTATGTGGCCGCGGTCTGGACAGGCTTTGACCAGCCCGCCCGCATCGGCGTTTCCGGCAACCCCGCGGCCCAGCTCTTCCGCAAGATCATGCAGCCTATTCACGAGGGCCTCGACTGGCGCAACTTCACATCGCCTTCCATCGGCGGCAACACGGGCATCTTCGGCCTGGAGGACGGCGCGGCGGACGATAAGGACGCTTACGAGGGCGAGGGCATCATTATTGATGACGACGGCAACATGATAAGCGGCGGCGATATAAGCGGCGGCGGCTCCTCCGGCGGAAACAGCGGCGGCAGCTATGAGGGTGACGGCATCATTATCGACGGCGGGAACGGCGGTTCCTCCGGCGGCGATTCCGGTAATTCCGGCGGCTCCGATGGCAGCGGCATCATCATTTTCGGCTAAAAAAAGGGGAAAGTCAGGGGCGGATTCCCCACTTTCCCCATGAAATCCCGGCTTTCGCGCGCGTTTGGCAGCATTTTTCTGTTGACAATTTTAATTCATTGTGTTACATTTTGATTACATTACTGGAGGTGCTTTGATTGGCAAAGACTTTGGAGTATAAGGGACACCCTCTCCAGCGCAAGGACAACATCATCTATTACGGCAGCTTTGCGGATAAATATATCATCATGCTGCAGATTCTGGACACCAAAAAGGTGCGTGATCTGGATGTGGCCACAAGGGTTTCCATTCAGCTTCAGCTGACGGACCCATCCATAAAATCCCGGGACCGTATTGTAAAACGGACCGAGAAGGACGGCCTTTATTCCGCAATCGATGTGGCCGCTGTGTGGCTTGAGCGCGCGCTGTCCTCCAGATAAGGTGAAAGTCCTGCACCTTAAATAAAGAAAAGGATATGTTTCATATGCAAAAGAAATGCTTCAGAATCCTGGTTGCGGCGCTGCTCATCAGCGCGCTGCTGGTGGTTCCGGCCTTTGCGGAGGGCGCTGTTGTCACCGGCAGCGGCGTGAATCTCCGTTCCGGCCCCGGCCTGAATTACCAGGTCGTGGACTGTTTGCCCAAGGGCGCCTCCGTCACCGTGACGGACCGCTCCAACGGCGAGTGGTACGCCGTCAGCTATAATGGGACCTCGGGCTTCATGTCCTCCCATTACCTGAGCATCAGCGAGGGGACCGCTTCCGGCGGCGAGAGCGCCGGCGAGGGAACGAGCGGCTGCATCAACGCCATGTATGTGCGCTTCCGCAGCGGCCCATCTTCTTCCTCCGCCATTCTGGGCGAATACAATACCGGCAAGGAGCTGACCATCACCGGAAGCTCCGGGGACTGGACCGCCTGCATTATAAACGGCCAGGCCGGCTATGTTTTCAGCCAGTATGTGACTGCGTATGACAGCAGCTATGAGGACGAGGGCATCGTTATCGTCCCCAGCGAGGAACCCGACGCCAGCCCCTCTCCCGATGAGAGTGATACCCCGGATTCCGGCAGCGGAGAAATTGTGGTGGTGGTTCCCACCGCAGCCCCCAGTCCGAAACCCAGCGCCACCCCCGCGCCTGCACCCACTCCGGACAGTGATATCATCGTCGTGATGCCCAGCGCCACGCCCAGCCCTGTGCCCACGCCCAGCCCTGTGCCCACGCCCGGCGGGGATATCATCGTTGTGGAGCCCAGCCCTGTGCCCACGCCCACTCCGACTCCGACTCCCAGCCCTGCGCCCAGCGTTACTCCCGTTGAGGAGAAGGCCGGCTACATAGACGGGGACTATGTGCGTTTCCGCAGCGGCCCCTCTACGGGCCACAGCATCCTGGGCACCTATAACCGGGGCAAGGAGCTGACCATTACCGGCGTCAGCGGCGACTGGACCGCCTGCACCATAGACGGCACTGCGGGCTATGTTTACGCTCAGTACGTCAGGGAGAGCAGCGCCGCGCCCGAAGTACCTGATAACGGCGGATCCGGGTCCGGTTCCGAGGCGGGCTATATCACCGGCAACAACGTGCGCTTCCGCAGCGGCCCTTCCATGTCCTCCGGGATCCTGGGCGAGCTTTTCTACGGCAACAGCGTCACCATCACCGGCACCAGCGGCGACTGGACCGCCGTCACATACAATGGCCAGGCGGGCTATGTGTATTCCCAGTATGTGGCCAAGGGCGAGTATAGCCACAGCAGCTCCGGCGGTACCGAGCTGGGCAGGCAGATCGCGGATTACGCGCTCCAGTTTGTGGGCTATAACTACACTTGGGGCGGCATGTCCCCCTCCACCGGCTTTGACTGCTCCGGCCTGACCTCCTATGTTTACAAGCAGTTCGGCTATACCCTCAACCGCGTTGCCTGCGACCAGGCCAAGAACGGCGTCCATGTGGACTCCTCTGATCTGCAGCCCGGCGATCTGCTCTGCTTCTACTCCGGCGGCGACTACATAGGCCATGTTGGCATATACATCGGCAGCAATATGTTTGTCCACGCAGCCAACTCCACCTCCGGCGTCATAACCTCCGAGCTCTCCGGCTACTATGCCACCCGGGGCTACGAGGCCAGAAGGATCATATAGTTTTTCGCGCCAACGCTCTCCCGCTTCGGGAGGGCGTTTTTTCTTTACATAACGGGCAGGGGTGTGGCATAATAAAGATATTAACACGAGAGGAGGGGGGGCGTTGAGCGAGCTGTTTTTTTCGGAGCGGCTGGAGGCCCGGCTTTCCCTGCTGCGGCGTTCGGCGCTGACGGTGGTAGAGGCCCCGGCCGGCTATGGAAAAACCACCGCGCTGCACCGGGCGCTTCAGGGCGTGGACAGGGACAGCCAGTGCTGGTACACTGCCGCTGCGGGCGAGCGGGACGGAAGTTTCCTCTGGTTCCTGCGGCATGTTGAGACCGTGGATCCGGATGCTGCCGCGCGCATCAGGTCCTTCGGCCCTCTGAACCGGAGCAACGCCGCCGCCATTGCGGACATTCTGGCGGGCCTTGCCCCGGAGAAGCCCCTTTACATTGTCATAGACAATTTCCAGCTTGTCGCAGGGGAGTGGCAGCCCCAGCTTCTGCGGGGCCTTGCGTCCATGAAGCCCGGCGGGCTGAGGCTTATTTTGGCCGGGCAGAGCTTCGGCAGGCTCCGCCCCACGGTAGAGGCGCTGGGGAGCGGCCTTTGCTATATCGGCGTGAGGGAGCTGGCCCTGTCCCGGGACGACATGGGGCGCTTTGCCGAAATGCTGGGCCTGGAGCCCAATGCCGCCCAGATTGACCGGGCCTGGAGTCAGACCCGGGGCTGGACGGCGGCGGTAGCCCTGTATCTGGAGAATCTGATGGTCCGGGGCAGGGCCCAGTTTTCCGCCAGCGATGTGGACGGGCTCCTGAACCGGCTTTTTTGGAGCGGCCTGCCCCAGCATCGCCGGGTTATTCTTCTGCGTCTGTGCCTGCTGGACAGGGTGAATCTCCGGGACGCCTGGCATCTGCTGGATGGAAGCCGGGAGGACTTTGAGGAGCTTCGGGAGATTCCGGGAAGAATTCCTCTCATAGGCTATGACAGGGAGCGGATGGCGTATTATCCCCATGAGATTTTGAGGGGCTTTCTTCGCCGCCGCCTTGAGGGGACGGAGGAAAGCTTCCGGCGGCAGGTATACAGCCGCACCGGGCGCCATTATATGGACCTGGGCACGGCCCGGGAGGCCATCGCCTGTTTTTTTCGGGCGGAGGACTGGGAGGGCATTCTCCGCTGCCGGCTGACGGGGCTTATGTCCGGGCACTTTGACGGGGAGGATTACCCCGGCGTTGCCCGGGCGGTTCTGGAGCACAGCCCGGATTCCCTGCTGGCAAAATATCCCCTGTCTCTGCTGCGCCTCTGCCTTGCCCTCTACGGCGGGGCGGATTTCCGCCGCTTCGAGAAACAGAGCCTCCGGGCCAGAGGCATTATCGCGGCCCTTGGGGACAGCCAGCTCATGGGTGAGTGGACCCTGCTCTCGGCGCTGTCATACTTTCCGGACCTGAGCAGAATGACCCGGCGGTACAGGCGGGCGGAGGAGCTCATGAGCGCGCCCTCTGCCCTGTTTACGAAGGAAGAGCCCTTCATGTTCGGCAGCACCTCCATGTGGTATCTGTTCTACACCCGCCCGGGGGAGATGATGGCCACGGCGGAGGAATTTGCCAAAACCATGAACATCTATAACCGCCTTACCGAGGGCCACGGGGCCGGCGCGGCGGAATTATATCTGGGCGAGGCGCTGAGCGTTCAGGGCCGCTTTGAGGAGTCGGAAATTCAGGGCCTGCAGGCCGCCATTCTGGCCGAGCGCAGCGGCAACGCCCCCGTGGTCTACGGCTCCTGCCTGCTGCTGGGCATAAACGCCGTGTATCAGGGAGACATGCTGGCCCTGCAAAGAGCCGTTGAAAAGCTGGAGGCAGGGGCCCACTCCTTCCCCTGGCTGGAGGGCAGCGCCGTGAACACCTGCATGGTGGAGACCGTGCGGGGCTATCTGCTGGGCCTGATGATGGAGCCGGGCTGCGCCGCCCCCTGGACCCAGGGCGAGGCGGACGGTCTTTCCGACCTGGGCTTTACCAATTTCATGGTCAAAACCTGCCGCATAACGGATCTTATCCTGAAAAAAGAATACCGCCGGGCCATAGCCAGCGTGGAGGCCTCCCTGAAAATGGACCCCCGGCTCATCTCCCTGCCCACCCGGAATTTCATGTATGTGGGCCTGACCCTGTGCTATCTGGCCATTGCCCAGCCCGGGCGGGCGGCGGAATACCTGGAAAAATCCCTCCGCCTTGCCGAGCGGGATCATAATTATACCTTCCTGGCTTCCTTCCGGAAATATTTCTCAGCGCTTTTCCTGCTGCAATCCGTTTCACAAGGGCATGAGTGCGCCATCCGGGACATTAAGGCCCTGAAGCTCAACTACACCCGGGCGGAGGAGAGCCGTATTTTTGCCATGCTGGAGGATGCCCCGGAGCGCACGGAGGAGCTGACGGACAGGGAGCGGGAGATCGCGGAGCTTGTGGCCCAGGGCCTCAGAAATTCCGAGATCGCCCGGACGCTGCATGTGTCAGAAAACACCGTAAAATCCCACTTGAAAAGCATTTTCAAAAAGCTGAATATCGACCGGCGCAGCGGTCTTGTGGAGCTGCTGAGATAGGCCGGGCTTAAAAATTTTCCCGCGGAGCCGTAAAATCACCCCTTTGGGTGATGTGATGCGCGCACCGCCGCTGTATAATGCTGTTATGCGGCGGCAGTGCGCATTTTTGTTTCCGGTCTGGAAACGGATTCCATTGTTTATATAAATGCCTGCCATGTCGAGGTAAATAAGCTGATCTGCTTATATGGAATAAGGCTACGGAATAAAAAAGATATTTTGTAATTGACGGCTCCGGGGAGAGCTTGAAAGGGAGGAATATAAAATGAAAAAGAGGATGATGGGGCTTCTGCTGTGCCTGATGATGCTGGTTTCGCTGTTTTCCGGCCTGTCGGCAAGCGCTTACGCGGCGCCGGCCAATGACATGGTGACCATTCCTGTCCAGAAGACCTGGGAGCATGGCGATGTACCCGCGGAAATGCAGCCCGCGGCGCTGACCGTCTGGCTCCTTCAGAACGGGACCCGGATTGTAAGCCGGACGCTGAACGCAAACAATGAATGGCACGGCGAGTTTGTTGTTCCCAGGGCGGACGGAAAGGGCAAGGCCTATGTGTATACCGTTGAGGAAGAGCCTGTCACGGGTTACACTCCCGCGTATACCCAGCCCACGATGGAGCAGGTCAGCGTCTCCGGCCTCACGGGCGTGAAAGTTACGCCCGCGTCCCAGTCGACTTATCCCGTGGGAGAGAATCTTGTCGTGGCCAACAAGGGCGGGAGTTATTATGTCTGGTCTGCCATAGGGCTGAGCGCTTCCCAGCAGGCGCTGCTTTGCAAAGCCATTAACGATGCGAATATGCAGGGCATGGGCAAGGACCTCACCTTGACGAACACCGTCTTCGGCAGCGGCCTGCCCTGCTCCTTTGACGGCGGCGCTGTGGAGCTCCGCGCCTCTGACACTGGTACGGAGATCGTTTTCAGCACCACCAGCACATGGTCCCTGTTCTATAACGGCAGCCTCAGCGTCACCGCAGAAAGCGGGGCTGCCATCAAGAATACCGCTAAGGTAGAGGATGTAAGCCATCCCGCCTCCTTTACCGTCAAAAAGACGGACGGGGAGGGCAATCCCCTCAAGGGCGCCGTCTTTACCCTCTATGACGGAGAAAACCAGGCTGTGGCGGAGAAAAGCACCGGGGATGACGGCCTTGCCGCCTTCGGCCCCTTCAGCGACGCCGGAAGCTACACCCTGAAAGAAACCCGGGCGCCCGAATATTACAAGGCGTCGGAGGCTGAGTGGACCGTCACCGTGAGCCCTGAGGAAGGCGGCCCGCGCATCGCGCTGAATCCGGATAAGGGCGTTTTTGAGCGCGTATCCAGCTGGCTTGTGGATATCGCGCCTGCGGCCGGCTTTGCGGACGGGGTCCTGACCGTTGTGAACGAAAAGAACACCGGCAGCCTCACAGTTTCCAAGCGTGTGGAGTACCTGCTGGATGGGGAGCGCCTGAACGGCTCGATGAACACAGGCTTTGAGAGCGAGGAATACGGTTTTGTTCTCACGCTGGACGGGGAGGAGCAGGGCTTCACCCTGAAGGACGGGGAGAGCAGGACCTTTGAGGACATCCCCTACGGAACGGCGTATTCCGTCCGGGAACGGATCCCCGAAAACGCCGCCTGGAGCCATCAGCCTCCCGGCAACGCCTCCGGCCTCATCGAGTCCCCGGAGACTGAGGTGCAGATGGAGAACGCCTATCTCTATCAGCGCGGAGAGATCTGGTTCTGCTCCGACAAGGTGGACGCGGAAAACAACGAGATCTATCTTCCCGGCGCGAAATTCAGCCTCTATGCCGACAGCGCCTGCACCGAGCTTCTGGACGACAGCCTTATAAGCAGCGAGGAGGGCTATCTGGACTTCCCGCTCTATGAGGCCGGGACCTATTATCTCAAGGAAACCCAGGCACCCGCGGGCTACCGGCCCTACGGCAAGCTTATCACGATCACCGTCAGCGCCGAGTGGACCCTTGCCGCGGAAGAAGAATTCACTCCCATGGCCATGAGCGTGGCCGAGGTCCCTGCCGGCAATTACGCGGTGATCCGGGAGAAGCTCTCCCTTACCGCCGACCTGCCCCGCCATAACGGCGACGGTGAGGACATTTATCTCATTGAGGATGACCCCATCAAGCCCGTGGAAATCTCGGTGAAAAAGGTCTGGACTGCCGACAAGGACCTGACCCGGCCCGACTCCGTAAAGGTCGCGCTCTACCGGGACGGCAAGGAGTATGATACGCAGATCCTCTCCGCCGCCAACGACTGGGCTTACACCTGGAAGGGAGAGGCGTTTACCGACGAGTACACCTGGACTGTGGATGAGCCGGATGTGCCCAAGGGCTACGGAAAAGACGTGAAGCAGGATGGTACCAGCTTCACCATCACGAATTCCGGCCGCCCCAAGACCGGCGATGACGCCATGAGCTTCCTCTGGGCCGCCCTGGCCCTCTGCTCCGCCGCCGGAGCCGCCTTCTCGGCCGGGAAGCTGCGCAGAAAGCCCGAATAAACCCAAAGTATGACACGGCGCTCCCGCCTGAAAGCAGGCGGGAGCGCTTTTCTGTCCGCCGCCCCGGAAAATGGGCAAAAAACCTCCCCGGATACACCGGGGAGGTTTCTGCATATATGGCGAGGGGTAAAATTTTACACGATGCCCTGGGCCATCATGGCCTCGGCCACCTTCAGGAAACCGGCCACGTTGGCGCCTACCATCAGGTCGCCGGGACGGCCGCACTGGACGGAGGCGTCGTAGCAGGCCTTGTAGATGTTGCGCATGATGCCGTGGAGCTTCTCGTCCACTTCCTCAAAGCTCCAGGACATGCGGATGGAGTTCTGGCTCATCTCCAGGCCCGAGGTGGCCACGCCGCCCGCGTTGGAGGCCTTGCCGGGGGAATACAGCAGGCCGCTGTCCTGAACCAGGGCGATGGCCTCAGGGGTCAGAGGCATGTTGGCGCCCTCAAAGACGGCGATGGCGCCGTTGGCGATAAGGGCTTTGGCGCCCTCCGCGTCCATCTCGTTCTGAGAGGCGCAGGGAAGGGCAATGTGGCATTTCACGGTCCAGATGTTCCGGCAGCCCTCGTGGTACTCTGCGCCGGGGACCTCGTCCGCGTACACGCTGATGCGGGCGCGGCGCTTCTGCTTGATGTCAAAGAGTTTCTTCAGGTCAACGCCCTTGGGGTCATATATGTAGCCCTGCGAGTCGCTCATGGCGACGACCCTGCCGCCCAGCTGGGTGCATTTCTCTGCCGCATACTGGGCCACGTTGCCGGAGCCGGAGACGATAACGGTCTTGCCCTCAAAGCTCTCGTTCTTCAGGTGCCTAAGCGCCTCGGCCGCGTAGTAGCACAGGCCGTAGCCGGTGGCCTGGGTGCGGGCCAGGGAGCCGCCGAAGGTCAGACCCTTGCCGGTGATCACGCCGCCGTCAAAACGGTCGACGATACGCTTGTACTGGCCGAACATATAGGCTACCTCCCGGCCGCCCACGCCGATGTCCCCGGCGGGCGTGTCGGTAAACTGGCCGATGTGCCGGTAAAGCTCGGTCATAAAGCTCTGGCAGAAGCGCATGACCTCCGCATCGGACTTGCCCTTGGGATCAAAGTCAGAGCCGCCCTTGCCGCCGCCCATGGGCAGGGTGGTAAGGGAATTTTTAAGGATCTGCTCAAAGCCCAGAAACTTGATGACCGAAAGGTTCACGGAGGGATGGAAACGGATGCCGCCCTTATAGGGTCCGATTGCGGAGTTGTACTGGACACGGTAGCCCCGGTTCACATGGACGGCGCCGCTGTCGTCCGTCCAGGGGACGCGGAATTCAATCACGCGCTCCGGCTCGACAAAACGCTCGATAAGCCCGGCCTTTTCCCATTCGGGGTGCTTGTCGATAACAAGCTCGAGGGACTCAAAAACCTCCCGCACGGCCTGAAGAAATTCCGGCTCGTGCCCGTCGCGCTTTTCAACTTCGGCGTATACTCTTTTCAGATACTCATTTGTCAGCATGGCGACCTCCTAATTTTAAATTAATTGTCCGTTAGAGCAAAAATATGCTCTCTGAAGATATTGTATCACAGTGTTTTGCGCAAAACAAGAAAAAGGATTGTTAATTGAAAAGCATGCGGATCTGCGCTATAATGTACGCAAATACCTTTCGGGAGGCGGCGTGGAAAATGGTAAAAAAAGAAAAATTCGGGGAATATGAGAAGTATATAATAGAAGCGGGGGCGCTTCGCGCGGAGGCGATCACGCTGGGCGCGGCGATAAAGAGCCTGCGCTACAAGGGCAGGGAAACGGTGCTGGGATATGAGCGGCCGGAGGCGTATGCGCAGGACGGTGCCTGCCTCTGTGCCGCCGTGGGCCGCTATGCCAACCGCATAGGCGGCGCGCGCTTCCGGCTTGACGGGCGGGAGTATGCGCTGGCGGCGAATGAGGGGCCGAACCAGCTCCACGGCGGGCCCAACTCCCTCCATAAGCGCGTCTGGCAGGCGGAGCCGCTGGGGGAGGATTCCCTGCGTTTTTCCATTTTCTCCCCGGACGGGGACAACGGCTTTCCCGGCAATCTCAGCATGGCGGTGACCTATTCCGTCAGCGGCGGGAGCCTGCGGATTGATTTTGAGGGCGAGAGCGACATGGACACGGTGTTTGCGCCCACCAGCCATCTGTATTTCAATCTGGACGGGAGCGAAAGCGTGCTGGACACGGAGCTCATGATAAACGCCGGCGGCGTTCTGGAGGTGGACGGGGCGCTGATTCCCACAGGAAAAATCCTGCCGGCCGAGGGGCGCTTTGATTTCAGCGGCATGAGGAAGATTCAGGAGGATTATGACAATTGCTTCCCGCTCGCTTCAAAGGCAGCCTGCCGCATTCGCGCCGGGGGACTGAGCATGGCGCTGGAAACCGATTTTCCCGCCGTGCAGATCTACACCGGGGCTTTCCTGGGCGCGCCTTTCGGAAAGAACCGGGGGCTTGCCATCGAGCCGGAGTTTTATCCCGACAGCCCCAATCACCCGGAGTTTCCCTCCACGGTTTTGAGAAAAGGACAGCGCTTTCATAAATACGCTCTGTACAGCTTCGAGGGATGAAGGGCGCCCCGATAAAGGCTTTTTTCCGGCGGCGTTCCCTGCGCGGAGGAGCGAGGCGGCGTGTCGGCTGAGCCCGGCAGATAAAAGCACGCATTGGACGGAATTCCCGCCCAATGCGTGCTTTTATCCGCTTATGAAAGCAGGCTCTTTGCCTGAGCCGCAATATTTTCCACTGTAATGCCGTTCATGGCAA
>OLPA01001024.1_pt1 | contig 24730 bp, 22 predicted proteins | sample 1672811 | NCBI WGS metagenome assembly OLPA01 (sample SAMEA3136726, study PRJEB25190) | human gut metagenome | biome: human gut; feature: human-associated habitat; material: faeces | place: Austria | collected 2013
TTTTAATCATAACGGGGTCAAAAATGCCTGTTGCCCCATTTTTAATCAAGAAAAACGAGGTCAAAACCGTTCAAATCCGAACAAAACCAGAGAAACAGCGTCAGCGTTTTGGCAATGGAAAAAGCCCGGAAAACCGCATGGTTCCGGGCTTTTTGAGCAATTTTGTATTGGTTTGCCGGGCCTGTTATCTCTTGGAGAACTGAGGCGCGCGACGGGCTGCTTTGAGACCGTATTTCTTACGCTCTTTCATTCTCGGGTCACGGGTCAGGAAGCCAGCGGCCTTCAGGGAAGCGCGGTAGCTCTCGTCGACCAGCAGGAGGGCGCGGGCAACGCCGTGGCGGATGGCGCCGGCCTGACCGGAAACGCCGCCGCCGGTGACGGTAGCCTCAACGTCAACCTTACCGACGGTGCCGGTGGCGACCAGGGGCTGACGGACAATGAGCTTCAGGGTCTCAAGACCGAAATAATCGTCGATGTCACGGCCGTTGACGGTGATGACGCCGCTGCCATTGGGAATGAGGTGAACCCGGGCGACGGAGGATTTTCTGCGTCCGGTACCGTACATATAGGGCTTTTTGCACTTATAAGTTGCCATCTTTCTTTTCCTCCTCTTAGCGGGCCCAAACTTCGGGCTTCTGCGCGGCGTGGTTGTGCTCGGCGCCGGCAAAGACCTTCAGGCGCTTGAGCTGCCACTGAGCGATGGTGTTCTTCTGGAGCATACCGCGGACGGCCAGGCGCATTGCCAGCTCGGGCTTGTTGGCCATCAGGTGCTTGTACTGGGTCTCCTTCAGGCCGCCGGGATATCCGGAGTGAGTACGGTAGTACTTCTGCTCCAGCTTCTTGCCGGTGAGGACGGCCTCCCGGGCGTTGACAATGATGACATAGTCGCCGCAGTCAACATGGGGGGTGTAATCGGTTTTCAGCTTGCCGCGAAGAATATCGGCGGCGAGAGCGGCGGTCTTGCCCAGGGGCTTGCCTGCCGCGTCAAGGACGTACCACTTGCGGGTAACGGTCTCCTTGGTTACCATGGTAGTAGACATAGTTTGTGCCTCCATATAGAATTAAATGTTTTGACAATTCAGGCGTAGGTTGTTACAATATTCCCCAAACGCGCTTTATCTTTATATCACAGGAAGAACGCCCTGTCAACCATGATTTTAATTCTGATTTTTATATCTCTTTTTTCCTTTTAAAATCTCTTTAAAACTCTCAAATTCTTAAATCCATTTTTTAATTTTTCTGCGAGGTTTTTTATGAACAAAGCGCTTAACGAATTTACCGGTACCCTGCGTCGGGCTGTGGACGATTACGATATGATTCAGGCCGGGGACAAGGTGGCCGTGGGCGTCTCCGGCGGGAAGGACAGCATGCTGCTTTTAGCCGCCCTGAACCACCTGAAAAGCTTTTATCCCAGGCCTTTTGAGCTGGAGGCCATCACGATCGAGCTTGGCTTTGAGGGCATGGATTTTTCTCCCGTGGCGGAGCTTTGCCGCAGGCTGGGCGTGCCCTACACGCGGCTTAAGACCGACATAAAGGAGATTGTTTTTGATGTACGCAAGGAGGACAACCCCTGTTCCCTCTGCGCCAAAATGCGCCGGGGCGCGCTGAACGACGCCATCAAAGCACAAGGCATCAGCAAGCTTGCCCTGGGGCATCATTTTGACGACGCAGTGGAGACCTTTATGATGTCCCTGCTCTTTGAGGGCCGGCTGAGCTGCTTCCGCCCCGTGACCTATATGGACCGCTCCGGCGTGACCCAGATACGCCCCCTTGTCTACGCCGGAGAACAGAAGATCAGCCGCCTTGCGGAGGAACTGAACCTGCCAATCGTCGAAAATTCCTGCCCCCAGGACAAGGCCAGCAAGCGCCACGAGATAAAAACGCTGTTGGGCACACTCAGCGGGAGTTACCCGGACATGAAATCCAAAATCTTCGGCGCCATGCAGCGCCTTCCCCTCCCCGGCTGGCAGCCGAAGGAGAACTGGCGGCTGAGCAAATAAGACAGAAACAGAAAAACCCCGCACAGTGTGTGGAGTTTCAGCTTGTCAAAAAAGTCCATGACGGACTTTTTTGACTGCACTTTCCGCCGGGCATTTTGATAGCATCAAAAGGCAGCTTTGCTCAAAAGGCCTGTTTTTTCAAGCCTTTTAACGGCGGTTTATCCAATTTGAGGCGGGCCTTTTCTCGCTGCGGCTCGGTCACGGAATGTCATTCCCTACCACGCCGCTTCGCTACCCTCAAGCGCCCCGCAGCTCAGTTGTTTTTCATCGGAAAGCGTTTTCTGAACAGAGCGCCATTATACCGCCCTTATCCGGCCGCGTAAAGCGGCGCTCTCAGTCCCGCTGCCCGGCCAGCGTTTCAAGAAATCCCACCCAGCCCGCAAGCGCGGCTGGCTCAAAATTAAACAACGCGTTTTTATATAACGCGAAGGCCTCCGGATACCGCATTTCCATCCACCGCAGGCTCTTTTTCGGCCCAAAATAAGCCTGGCCGGCTGTATCGCAGAAGATTTCCAGGCTGTCCGTCAGCAGCCAGTGCCACCGGAACATTCCCTCCGAGTCATTTCGCCTTGTCCTCTGCCACATTTTCCTGCACCAGTCAATTTGGGCCCGAAGCTCGTCCTCCGTTTTCCGGGGCCTGCTTCCGATATAATCCAAAACCGCCTTTTTCAGCGCAGCGCCGCGGCCCTCCGTGTCCAGGATTACATTGCCGTCATATATCCGCGCAAATTCCCCGCAGTCAAAACCGCCCTCAAATCGGGAGGGCGGATACACAAAAACGTCAAGCTGCACGCCGCCAACAAAGGAGACGTCGTGCAGCTCACCGTCGACTTCTGAAATCAGCAGCGCGTCAAATTCACTGTGTTCGTTGTTTGACCCCTCCGCATAGGAGCCATAAACGATTATGGCCCGCGGCGCATATTTTCCTTTTAAATACGCAATGATCTGTTCCATAGCAACCGCCTTTTTCCCTATGCTTTAACCCACCCCGACTTTTTGTCGGGGCGGGTTCGCTTCCGTCAGCCCTTGACACCGCCGGAGGTGAGGCCGGAGGTCAGGTGCTTTTCTATGCACATGAACAGGATGACCACCGGCACCGTGGCCAGCAGGGAGGCCGCGAACAGGTACTGCCATTCGATCATGTTGAAAGAGGAGAACTGCGTGATGCCCACGGTAATAGGCCTGTTTGCCGCGGTTGAGATGAGCACCGTGGAGATCGTATACTCATTCCAGGAGTTTATAAAGACGAAGATAAGGGTGGTAACGATCCCGGGGGCGGCCATGGGCAGAAGGATATGCAGCAGGGAGCCCATGGTGGTGCAGCCGTCTATGCGGGCGGCCTGCTCCATTTCGGGAGAGATGGACACGAAGGTGCCCCGGAGCAGCCAGATGGCAAAGGCCTGGTTAAAGGCCGCGTTGATGAGCATGAGGCCCAGAATGGAGTCGTTCAGATGCAGGGCGCTCATAAGCTGGGAGATGCCGATAAGCAGAACCACGGGGGAGAACATCTGACTCATGATGACAAAGCCGAGAAAGAGCTTCTTGCCCTTGAATTTCATTCGGGCCATGGCGTAGGCTGCGGGGATGCCGCAGAGCAGGGCGATAAGCGTGGCCCCGCCGGCGATCAAAAAGGAGTTAAGCAGATAGCGGGGGACACCTCGTGAAATGATATCCCTGAGATTGCTGAACTTCCACTCGGTGGGGAAAATGTGCAGGAAATACATGTCGTTCGTCTCTGCGCTGGAGCGGAAAGCGGTGACCAGCATGACATAATAGGGATAGAGAATAAAAAGGCAAAGGACAATAACGAAGGCATACAGCATACCACGGAGCAGGGAATGGGCCACAGAGCCATGCCGGAGCTGGATCGCCGCCAGAAGCATGGCGAAAATACAGGGCAGGCAGAGCCACATGGCGGCCCCGGTGCTGAAGCGCAGCCCCTTCAGGGCTCCGTTTATTTCCTCCCCGGCAATGCCGCCGAAGAGAAAGGCGTCCAGTTGGGCAAAGAACGCCTCCTTGCCCCCGGTGAGCACGCCGCCGGTGTAAAGCAGCACACGCCGGGACAGGGTGTAGGTGTTCATCATGAAGAAAACAGGAAGGAGCAGCAGCGCTGCCAGCAGAAGCCAGCAGGCCGCCGAACGGAAAGCGGCCGCCCTGCCGTCAAGGGCTTTATACGGCTCGCTCACAGTGGAGACAGAGCCAGCCAGAGCGCAGGCCAGGGCCAGCAGCAGGCACAGCAGCATGGCCAGCAGCACCCAGGAGGAGTTCAGCCCCGCGCCAAGAAAAGACCAGCCGTTTTTGGTGAAGCTGTTGTTGAGGGTAAAGGCCACAAGAGAGGTTTTCTCGCCCTTGGAGTTGGTACGCTCGGTGACGCTCTCCTCAAGGGAAACATCAAAGCCCTTCTCCCGGTATTCCTCGGCAACGGCGTTCACTTCTTCAAGGGCCTGCTGATATTTCTCGTCTCCCACGAAGGTGTTGGCGGATTTGAGGGTATAGACCCCGGCGGAGAAGCGGTATGCCGGCAGGCTCATAAACACACCCACAAGCAGCAGCGCCGCCAGCATAAGAGCCAGCGCGGCCCGGTTCTGCTTTCTGACAGCATCGGGAGTTTTCATCCGTTATCCTCCTTCCGCATGACGCCCAGCATGTATATGCCCGCGCAGAGGCAGAGCACAAGGAAACCGATCACGGACAGTGCCGTAGCCGGCCCTTTCTGCCGGTCATAAAAATTCAGCATATAGAGATAGGTGACCAGTGTGTCCGTCTTGTTGGAGGGGGCGCCCTTGGTCATGGTGTAGATGATGGGGAAGGAGTTAAAAACATAAATAATGTTCAGCACAGTGCTTACCGTAAGAGAAGGCTTCACAAGGGGAATGGTGATATGCCACAGCCGGTTCCAGAAGCTGGCTCCGTCTATCTCCGCCGCCTCATAGAGGGAATTGTCTATGGCCTGCAGGCCCGAGAGCACGCAGAAGGTGACAAAGGGGATGGTGACAAAAATGCCCACACCGCATTCCCAGATAAATTCAAGCTGATAGCTCATGCGCCAGTTTACGGCCTGCTTGATAATGCCCAGGTTCAGCAGGATATTGTTCAGATTGCCATATTCGTATTTGATTATGTAGTTCCAGACCGAGGCCTGAATGACAAGTGAGGTGGCCCAGGGAAAAACGACGATCGCCCGGGCGATCTTCCGGCCCCGGAACTTCTGGTTGAGCACCATTGCGATGACAAAGCCCAGTATGGTGGACAGGCCCACCACCGACACCACCCAATAGAGCGTGTTGAGCATGACCGTTTTAAAGGCAGGCAGGGAAATGGCGTCCGCAAAGTTTTTAAAACCAATGAAGCCTCCAACGAGCCCCGACTTGGAGACCTCGCTGAAAGACAGCTTAAACACGATCAGAATCGGGAACACCACAAACACCGCCATCAGGATTAAGCTGGGCAGCAGCCAGATATACGGCTCAATTTTTTTCTCTAAGGTTCTGTTCACGCCTCACCCTTCTTTCAAAAATCCAAAAATCTCTTGACCCAAAATTCCTTTTCAGAAAACACCGCGCCGGGCGGTATTCTTTGAAAAAGAATGGGGCCGGACCTGTGTCCGGCCCCCGGAAGTACTCTTTAAACAGCTGCCGCGGCTCAGCCTGCGATCTGGGCCTGGAGCGCGTCCAGCTGCTCCTGGACGGAGGCGCCGGTGAGCGCGGCCTGCTCGGCGGCGATGGTGCCCTGCTTCACGGCGTCCCATTCGCCCTTGGCGGTGGGATAGAACTGGCAGCTGCTCAGAACATCCAGCCATGCCTCAAAGGAGGGATCGGCGGCAACGAGAGCCTCGACGGCGGAGTTGACGGCGGGCAGGAAGCCCTCCATGCTAACCCAGCCAACATAGTTCTCGGGATCGTAGAAGAAGGTAAGGAACTTGCCAATGGCCTCGTCACGAGCGGCCTGATCGGGAGCAGCCTCGTCCTTAAAGGCCATGATTCGGTCCATAACGCCCACGGAGGAGCTGGTCTTGCCCTCGTTGGCAGGGATGGCAGTGGTAGCCATGTTCACGGTGGAGCCCTTATCGGCGCAGTAGGTGGGCATGGAGTTGGGGGCTATGCACATGGCGAGCTTGCCGGCGGCAAACATGTCCTGCAGGTCGTAGCGGGTCTGGGTGGCGGGGTTGGGGTTGGTGTAGCCCTTGTTCACAAGGCCGATCGCGTACTCGATGGCCTCAACGTTCTCGGCGCTGTTGAGCGCCCAGTTGCCCTCGGCGTCAACAAAGCCGCCGCCGTTGCCCCAGGTGTAGTAAGCGAAAGCCGCCTGGCCTTCGTCGGTGGTCATATCAATGCCCCAGGGGTAAACCTCGCCGTCGTAGAAATCAACGATGGCCTGGGCCGCGTCCTCAAGCTCCGCCCAGGTGGCGGGAGGCTCTATGCCCACTTCCTCAAACATGTCCACATTGTAGTACAGCGCGCGGGCAGAGGCCAGATCGGGAACGGCCCAGACGGTGCCGTCAATAACGGACTGCTCAATGAAGGAGGGGAAGAAATCGTTGTAAAGCTCCTCGGGGCAGTACTGGGAGACCGGCTCCAGAAGGCCCTCGTTGGCATAGTTTGCGAACACGTCGATGTTCAGAATATCGGGAGCCTGGCCGGAGGCGATGCGGGTATCCACAACAGTGTAAACGTCGTTCCAGGAGACGACCTCAAGGTTCAGCTTGACGCCGGGATTGGCGGCTTCAAACTTATCTACAAAGTTGGTGCCGTCCATGCCGGAGCCCAGGAACCACTCCTGGGTGTTGGGGCCGTACTGGCAGATGATAACGTCCAGAGTGATCTCGTCTCCGGCGGGGGCCTCCGCGCTCTCCTCCGCGGGGGCCTCAGAGGCCGCAGGCGCGGCGGTCTGGCCGCAGGCGCAGAGAGCAAAGACCATTGCCAGCGTGAGAAGCAGTGCAAGAATCTTTTTCATTTTCATTTCTCCTTAATAAAAATTATATCCGAAAAGCGTTTCCGCCTTCCTTCTCTGTTAAAGCTTCCTTTTGCCAGGATTGTAAATCCTGGCAAAAGGAAAGGCGCCTTTCCTTGCCCTTTATATAGGGCGGCGAAGCAATTTACACAAAAAGCCTTACCACACGCTTGATTATACTTGGTGTTTTTTGTTTGTTATAGTGAAATTTTTTCGCTTTTTAGAAATATAATCCTGTTACCGAAAAATCACACTGTTTTATCCTCTTTTCCCATTTACGACAAGCCAAAAAGGACAGGATTTTCCCGCTGCTTTCAGCTTCGGTTCGTTTTTCTGTACGCGCTGGGGGTTATTCCGGTGACGGATTTGAATATTTTGGTAAAATAATTATAATCGCTGAAGCCCACGCTCTCCGCCACTGAGGACACGGGCTCATCGCTTTTCAGCAGGAGGGATTTGGCGGCGTTCACCCGCCGCTGGGCGATGAGCCAGGTGAGAGTCCGGCCGCCGGAGAGCTTTTTGGAGAGGGTGCAGAGCTTTGTGGTGCCCATATGCAGGTCTGCGGAGATCCGCTTCAGGGAAAGATTCTCCATATAATGCCTGTCCAGATACATCTCCAGCTTCTGCAGATCGGAATACTCCGCCGAGCGGATGATTCCCTCCTGCTGTATGTATTGGGCCAGGGCCTCAAGAATTTCCGCGTAGGCCGCCATCTCCCGGGGAGAAAAGCGCCGCAGGCGCAGGAAAGCCTCCTTAAGCTCCGCCAGATCCCCCTGATACCAGCCCAGCTCCTTTTCCGCGTTTTCCCACTGCTGCTTCACAGAAGAATCGTCCAAAAGCTGGCCAAAAACCAGATAGGCGATGGGCGTGCCGCTTTCAAAGACGGGAAGGACCGTCTCGCAGGCGCCGGCGTGGCAGCGATAGCTGTAAGCATTGCGGGCGGTGAGGCATTTTTCAACGGCCCGGGCGTCACAGGCCTCGCAGCGGGCGTGCCCCTCGGGACTGGCGTTAATCAGGCGGCAGAAGTCGCTATGCCCGCCGCTGAGCTGAATATCCTTTCCCGCAGCGTCAAAGGTATTGGTCCTGATTCCTGTAAAAGTCTGAAGGTTCGCTATCAGGCGCGTGAGCTTATCGGTATTAAACAGCACATTCATGGGCGGGCCCCCTTCTGAAATATCGTTCTTAGAAGAATATTATATCACAATATTCCGCTTATGTCAGCCCATTTCCGGCAAACTTGCCGCCGCCACGGACTGCCCAACCCGGCGGGATTTCTCATCAGGCAGCGTTGGCTTTATTTTTTCAGCGTACTCCGGGTATTCGTCCCGCAGGACCTCTCCGGCTTTCTGCAGAATAATATCCCCGCCTGTTCCGGACATGACTCTGCCAAGCAGAAGCACCCGGCCGCAGCCGTAAAACTCATGATAGAGGGCCAGGCTGTGGCCCAGATACACGCCGATCGAGCGGTATATGGCCTGCGCCCGGGGGTCCCCGGCTTCCATCAGTGCCTGAACGGCTTTGAGTTTTTTTGCAGGGGGCAGTTCTTCCTCCAGCGCTATGCCCGCCGCGGCGGCCAGCTTGATAACCCCGTCCTGGGAGAAATACTTCACTCCGCAGCCGATATCCCCGGACCACTCATCCGCCATGGCCTCCGGGCAGGCGTCCACGGGAGCAAAGGCCAGCTCGTTGAGCCAGCCGGTGACGCTGCCGTTTTCGTCCACATAGCCCACGGCCTCGCTGGTGCCCATGGCTATGCCAAGAATATTGTTCTCCCCGAGACTCATGGCCCCGGCAAGGGCGGTCACATCCCCATCGTTGCAGACGGAGACGGGTACATTTCCTATTTCCCGGGCGGCTCTGAGATAAATATCCTTCACCTTTTTGTCGAACAGTTCCGGCGGGACCTTCAAAAACAGCGAGGCAACCATGCAGCGGTTATCCACAAATATTCCCGCCGAGGAGACCCCGATGGCATCCACCCGGGGAAGATGCTCCGCAGCCGATCTCATGGCGGAGACAATCCCCTCAAAGTGATAGTCAGGGTCCGGATTGGTCTTGGGATACCAGACGACCTCCTCGCTGTACACCGGCTCCCCGTCGATAACGGCGGAAACCTTCCTGTCGCTGCCGCCCGCGTCAAAGCCGATGCGGCAGCCTTTCAGATTGCGGCCGATGGCCTGGGGCGCGGATTTTTCCTCCGGGATCTGATTGCAGAAGCAGACCTCAAAAGGCCGTTCATAGACTCCGGCCATAAGCTCCCTGTCAAAATCCCGGGAGCCGCCGGGGGCGTAGGCCCGGCGCAGATACGCATAGGCTTCCCTGTCGCCGCTGACCCAGATTCTGAATCCGCCCTTCATCCAGAGGAGGAATTTAACCAGCCTGTCAATATAATAGAGGTCTGCCTCCCGGGTCTCCGGGCGGCCGTGAATAAAGGTGCTCACCGCCGCTACCTGGCCTCCGCTGCGCTCCACAGCAAGGCCGAGGGGTTTCCCGGCCCCTTTGAGATAGGCCCTGTTGAACTTCAGCAGAGGCATAAAGCCCGGATCCAGCTCGGGCTTGTTTTTAACCTGAAATTCAATATCAAAGCGTTTCATTAAACCCCCCCTTATTCTGCCGACCGGGCAATCAGCGCCCGCATCCCGTCCCACTTTTTCTCCATGTCCGCCACCAGCCTGAACTGCGTCCTGGCCCGGTCAAGATTGTGCTCCGGGCGGGCAATGGCAAAGTAGCGGTCGCCCTCCAGATAGTCCGTTAAAAAACGCAGGCCGCACTCCAGCGTCATAAGCTTCGCCCCAAGTGGAAGCGTCTCTTTCTCAAGCGCGGTCAGGCTCCGGCAGGAGTGAAGATAACCCCGGGCATACGTCTCGTAAAGGCTCATGTCAAGCCCCATTTTGTCCAGGTTCTTCTCGTCCTCGGCGGCGGTGGCCGCGCCGAAGCGGATGGAATCCCCAAAGTCATAGGCGGCAAGACCCGGCATCACCGTGTCCAGATCTATGACGCAGAGAGCCTTTCGGGTCTTGGCGTCCAGCATGACATTGTTGAGCTTTGTATCGTTGTGGGTCACCCGCAGGGGCAGGGAGCCGTCCTCCCGCAGAGCCTGAAGCGCCCCGGCCGCGGCCTCCCGCTTAAGCGCGAAGTCGATTTCCTCCCGCACGCCGGCCGCTCTTCCCAGCGCGTCTGCCTCAAGAGCCAGATGAAATTTCCGGTATCTGTCGGGGGTGTTATGGAAATCCTTTATCGTCTCATGGAGGGTATCCGCCGGGAAATCGCTGAGCTGGTTCTGAAAACAGCCGAAGGCCACGGCGCTCTCATATAGATCCTCCGGCCGCTCGGGCTGCTGGAGGCAGAGGCTGTCCTCGATGAAATCATAGACACGCCAGCTCTCCCCCTCCCCGTCTACCCAGACCCAGGCCCCGTCCAGGGCGGGCACAAGGCGCAGGCTGCCCCGGGGTTCCTCCACCCGGGCGGCCAGAAAGCCCGTCACGGCGGCGATGTTTTCCATGAGCCCTTTTATATCCGGAAACACAAGCGAATTTATCCTCTGAAAAATATAACGCCGCCCCGCGTCCGTTTTCACAAGATAGGTGCGGTTTATATGGCCGCAGCCGTAGCGCCGGCAGGATACCGGCTTTCCGTCCAGCAGGAAATGAAATACCGCTTCTTCCATAAATCCACCTCTATTAGTAAATTTAACTAAAATCACAGCTTCATTTTAAAGCTTTTATTCACAATTAATAGTATCTTTTTCACGGATAATAGAAAATTTTTTCGTTTTCCGGTTTAATATACAGATGAAAAAAGGGCCTGCGGCAGCCTTTTCCGGAAAATCACACGGGCCTGTCCCTTTCCGGCCCCGGCATTTAACGGACGGAAAAATGTGACCGCGCGGGACAAACTCCGCCCCGCGCGGTCTCGCCTCCATATTTATGCCAGCTTCCGGACAAGGCCGGGCAGCTCCGCCACCGACCGGGCAAGCCCGTCGGCTCCTTCCCATTCGGCCGGCGCCCCGAAGCCATAGGCACAGGCAATGGTTTTGAGGCCGTGGGCAAAGCCCAGCGCAAGGTCGGAATTCCGGTCGCCTATCATAAGATAGTCCCCGGGAAACGTCTCCGCTACATGGGGGAAAATATCTTTTTTAGGTATAAAATCATAATCCTCGCAGCAGTAAAAGCCGTCAAAATACCTGTCCAGCCCAAACCACTCCCGGTGGGCCTCCATGTAGGCCCGCTTACAGTTGGAGAGAAAGACCAGCCTGTATCCATCGCTCTTTATCTCTTCCAGCGCCTCCTCCGCGCCGGGATAGAGTATGGCGCGGCCCGCCTTTATCCCGGCCACCATGCGCTCCCCCACGATGGCGCTGGCCCGGTCCCGCAGCTCCTGAGACAGCCCGGGCATGAAGGTTTTCCACATTTCGCGGGCATTTATCCCCAGGTAGACAGACAGCTCCTCATCGGTATAGCGCCGCGCCGGGGCCTGTCCGGCCTCAACCAGCCAGGAATAGGCCGCCCGGAAAGCGCCGCCGTACAGGGCCCTGGTATTGTGGAGGGTGCCGTCCCAGTCAAAAATCAGGGTCCGGAGCATCAGAACTGCTTTATCAGGTTGACCATCTCAATAGCGGAGAGGGCGCAGTCATAGCCCTTGTTGCCCGCCTTGGAGCCGGCCCGCTCTATGGCCTGCTCGATGTTCTCCGTGGCAATCACGCCGAAGAGCACCGGGACCCCGGAATTCATGCCCGCCTGGGCAATTCCCTTGGCGGTCTCGCTGACCACCAGCTCGTAGTGGCTGGTAGCGCCGCGGATCACGGCGCCTACGCAGATAACGGCGTCATATCTGCCGGATCTGGCCATGCGCTGGGCCAAGGCGGGGATCTCAAAGGCCCCCGGCACCCAAGCGGCGGTGATGTTCTCTTCCTCGACGCCGTGGCGCACAAGGCCGTCCACCGCGCCGTCCAGAAGCTTCTGGACGATGAAGCTGTTAAAACGGGATGCGATGATGCCCACCTTCATTCCGGCAGGGGCGATTACTTTTCCTTCGACAAGATTGATGTTCATTGTATGTTCCTCCAACGGTTCAATTGTATTTATTTGGCGAAGCGGATGGTTTTATAGACGTGGCCCATTTTCTCCTGCTTGGTCCTTAGATAGAACGCATCGTACTTCTGGGGCTGTATCTCTATGGGCACCCGCTCCTTTATCTCAAAGCCGAAGCCCTCGAGGCCGTATATTTTGCTGGGGTTATTGGTAAGAAGCCTTATGGATCTTACGCCCAGGTCCTGCAGGATCTGGGCCCCGCTCCAGTACTCCCGGAGGTCCGCGGCAAAGCCCAGCTCCAGGTTGGCCTCCACGGTGTCCCTGCCTCTCTCCTGAAGCTCATAGGCTTTCAGCTTGTTTATCAGGCCAATGCCCCGGCCCTCCTGGCGCATGTACAGGATGATTCCCCGGCCTTCCCTCTGCACACGCTCCATGGCGGTACGGAGCTGGGCCCCGCAGTCGCAGCGGGCGGAGCCGAACACGTCGCCGGTGAGGCATTCGGAATGGACCCGGCAGAGGATATTTTCTCCAGCCCCGATATCGCCGCAGACCAGAGCCACATGATGCTCGCCGGTAATGTCGTTTATATAGCCGTAAATTTGAAAATCGCCATAGGCAGTGGGCATTTTGGCGCAGGCCTCCCGGACCATGTGGCGTTCGTAGCGGCGTAGATAATCCTGAAGGTCTTTGATGGTGATGAAGCACAGCCCGTGCTCCCGGGCCATCTGCTGAAGCTCGGGCGTGCGCATCATGGTGCCGTCGTCCCTCATAATCTCGCAGCACAGGCCGCACTCCTCAAGCCCCGCCAGACGGCACAGATCCACCGTGGCCTCGGTGTGGCCGCTCCTGGTCAGAACGCCTCCCCGGCGGGCCACCAGCGGGAACACATGGCCCGGGCGGCGAAGCTCCTCCGGCCGGGTATTCAGGTCCGCGCAGGCCCGGCAGGTATAGCCCCGCTCGGCGGCGGAGATGCCGGTGCTGGTATCCACATGGTCCACGGACACGGTGAAGGCGGTGCAGTGATTGTCGGTATTTTCGGACACCATCTGAGGCAGGTTCAGCCGCCGGGCAATTTCCGCGGACATGGGGGTGCATATAAGTCCCTTGGCAAAAGAGGCCATGAAGTTCACATTTTCCGTTGTGGCATAGCGGGCAGCGCAAATAAGGTCGCCTTCGTTTTCCCTGTCCGGGTCATCCGCGCACATGATGATCTTTCCCGCGCGCAATGCCGCAGCGGCCTCTTCGATCGTATTGTATTTAAAGCTCATTTTTATTTTTCTCCCTTCTCTCAGAATCCAAGCTCGGCCAGGCGTTCCTGGCTCAGCCCCCCGGCCCGGGGCCGGGGGGCCAGCAGCTTCTGCACATATTTGCCCACAATGTCGTTTTCCAGGTTGACCGTGTCTCCCGGCCTTTTTTTCAGCAGGATCGTCTCCTCCCCGGTGTGGGGAATGACGGACACTCTGAAATCCCGGCTGCTCACGGCGGCAACCGTCAGGCTTATCCCGTCAATGCATATGGAGCCCTTCTCCACGATCAGGCCGAGGATGTTCTCGGGCGCCTGGATTCTCACCCAGACGGCGTTGCCCTCCCGGTACTGCTCGCTTATGATCCCCGTTCCATCGATATGGCCGGAGACAATGTGCCCGCCGAAGCGGCCGTCCGCCGCCATAGCCCGCTCCAGATCAACGCGGTCCCCCCGCCTGAGAGCGCCGAGATTGCTCCGGCGCAGGGTCTCGGGCATGACGTTTGCGGCAAAACCGTCGCCGGTCAGGCGGGTGACAGTGAGGCAGACGCCGTTCACGGCGATGGAGTCGCCGATTTTGGTGCCTTCAAGCACGGTTCTCGCCTGAATGCATATCTCCCCGGAGACGGAGCCGGAGACCAGGGTTTTCACGGTTCCCAGCTCTTCAACAATTCCTGTAAACACCCTTCATTCCTCCCAGTATGTCGTATTCCAGCAGCAGATCCTCTCCCAGCCGGGTGATCAAAGGACCGGTGAGCCTGGCGCATTGGTCCGGGCTTTCCACGCCCATGCCTTCAACGGGGCTTTTCGCCCCTCTGCCGCCAAATATTTTCGGGGCCACATAGGCACAGACATGGTTCACAAGCCCCTCCCTGAGCATGGCCTCGTGGAGGACGCCGCCGCCCTCGACCAGCAGGCTGTCCAGCCCTCTCCGGCCCAGCTCCTTAACAAGCGCCGGCAGATCTACACGGCCGTCGGGCCCGGGAAGCACCAGCACCTCCACGCCCATGGCTTCAAGAGCCCGCTTTTTCTCGGGCTCAGCCGCGCCGCAGGCCACAATGGTGGCGTATTCCCCGGCGCTGCGGCAGATGCGGCTATCCAGCGGAATCAGCAGGCGGCTGTCGCAGATGACCCGGCGGGGCTGATGCCCGCTCCCGCCCCGGCAGTTGAGAAGGGGATCGTCCGCAAGCACAGTGCCTATGCCCGCCATAATTGCGCTGTATCTGCCCCGAAGGCTGTGAACATGCTTCCGGGCCTCTTCTCCGGTTATCCAGCGGGAAGCGCCGGTGACCGTGGCGATTTTTCCGTCCAGCGTCATGGCGTATTTCATCACCACATAGGGCAGGCCCGTGGTGATATAGTGGAAAAACACGGGATTGAGCGCATCGCACTCCTCCCGGAGAAAGTCCTCCTCCACCCGAAGCCCCTTTTCCCTCAGAAGTCCCGCGCCCCTACCCGCCACCTTCGGGTTCGGATCCCGGGAGCCGATCACCACCCGGGCCAGGTTCTTTTCCAGGATGATCTCCGTGCAGGGAGGCGTTCTGCCCTGATGGCAGCAAGGCTCCAGGGTCACATATATGGTCCCCCCCGCCGGGTCCTCGGTACAGGCGGCCAAGGCGTTTCGCTCCGCATGCAGTTCGCCGCAGCGCCGGTGATAGCCCTCTCCGATAACGCGCCCGTTCTTTACGACCACCGCGCCCACCATGGGGTTGGGGTTGGTCCAGCCCTCCCCCAGTCTGGCAAGACTTATGGCCCGGCGCATATAGTCCATATCCGTCATTGAGTCAGCTCCTTTTTGCAGGTGAAGCGGGCCGGGAGAAGAAAAAGCCCTGTGAAAATAAATTCACAGGGCCGTAAACTCACAAAAAAACTCCGGAATATATAAAATATTCCAGAGCAGACCTTTTGCGTTTATGTCATCTTCTCTCATCCAGACTATACTGTCGGCTTCGGAATTTCACCGAATCCTGCCAAGCATAAGCCGCTCGGCTCGCGGGCTGTAACCGCCGGTGGGGAATTGCGCCCCGCCCTGAAGATTATTTTATTCACTTGCTCGATTATGGTACAAAATATTTTCCCGTTTGTCAAGTGCTTTTTCAAAAGCGGTAAAAACTGCACGGCCCAGGTAAGGGCCGTGCAGCTTTTCTAAAAAGGATATAGAGTGCCTCAGCGGGCCTCGCCGCGCTCCTTGAGCGCTTCCTTGCGGGAAACGTTCCAGCGGCCCTTCTCGTCCACGCCGGTGAACTTGACCCAGGTCTTGTCGCCCACGTTAAGAACGTCCTCGACCTTCTCGGTACGCTTGAACTCAAGGTCCTTGATGTGGCACATGGCATCCTTGCCGGGAACCAGCTCTACAAAGGCACCCAGGTTGGAAATGACGCGCTTGACCTCTCCGTAATACAGAGCGCCCACTTCCGGCTCGAACACAATATTCTCTATGATCTTGCGCGCGGCGCGGCAGGCTTCGATGTCAGTGCTGGCAATGAAGATGGAGCCGTCGTCGTTGATATCTATCTTACAGCCGGTGTCGGCGGTGATCTTCTGGATGACCTTGCCGCCGGAGCCGATGACTTCGCGGATCTTGTCGGGATTTATCTTGATCTGAACCATCTTGGGCGCGGTCTCAGCCAGCTCCTTACGGGGCTCGGCAATGGCCTTGAGCATGATGGCATCCAGAATCTGGAAGCGGGCCTCCTTGGTAATGGCAAAAGCCTCCTTGATGATCTCATGCTTGAGGCCGTCGTTCTTCAGGTCCATCTGGATGGCGGTGATGCCGCTCTTGGTGCCGGCCACCTTGAAGTCCATCTCGCCGTGGAAGTCCTCAACGCCCTGAATATCAATGAAAGTGGTAAAGTCGTCCCCGTCCTGGATGAGGCCGCAGGAGATGCCGGCCACGGGGGCCTTGAGAGGCACGCCGGCGTCCATCAGTGCCAGGGTGGTGCCGCAGATGGAGCCCTGGGAGGTAGAGCCGTTGGAGGAGAGAACCTCGGAAACCACGCGGATAGAGTAGGGGAAATCCTCCACGGAGGGAATAACGCTCTCCAGCGCCTTCTCAACCAGAGCGCCGTGGCCGTATTCGCGGCGGCTGGTGCTGCGGCTGGCACGGGCCTCTCCGGTGGAGTAGGAGGGCATGTTGTAGTGGTGCATGAAGCGTTTCTCCTCGTCCTCCCAGATGGTGTCCAGCTTCTGAGCATCGGACAGGGTGGCAAGGGTGGCAATGGAGAGGACCTGCGTCTGGCCGCGGGTGAAGAGGCCGGAGCCGTGGACCACAGGGATCACACCGACCTCGGCGCTCAGAGGCCGGATCTCATTCATCTGGCGGCCGTCGACCCGCTTGCCGGCCAGCAGCCATTTCTTGACGACCTTCTTCTGCAGCTTGTAGAGGATCTCGTCCATGTACTGCATCAGGTCGGGGTGCGCCTCGCCGTACTTCTCCTCAACCATCTTGACCCAGTCGTTTACGCGGGCCTCGCGGACATTCTTGTCATCGGTGTCCATGCAGAACTCCATGGACTGGAATTCCTTCTCGCAGAGCTCGGCGAAGAGCTCCTCGTCAAAGGAGGCGTGCTCATACTGGAATTTGGGCTTGCCTATCTCTGCCACCATCCTGTCGATGAGGTCCAGAACGGGCTGCAGGTGCTCGTGAGCCTGGACGATGCCCTGGTACATAACGTCATCGGGAACCTGGTCGGCCTCGGACTCGATCATGACGATCTTCTTATGGGTGGCGGCAATGGTAGTGGTCATGCGGTTGCGCTCGCGCTCTTCCTTGGTGGGGTTGAAGAGATACTTCTCGCCGTCCCAGCCCAGCACGATGCCGGCGATGGGGCCGTTGAAAGGCACGTCAGAAATGGACACGGCGGCGGAAGCGCCGATCATGGCGGTGATCTCGGGGGAGCAGTCCCGGTCGATAGAGAGGACCTCGCAGGCGATAACCACGTCGTTTCTCAGATCGGCGGGGAAGAGGGGGCGCATGGGGCGGTCGATCAAGCGGGAGGCCAGGACCGCAGGCAGGCTGGGCTTACCCTCGCGGCGCATGAAGCTGCCGGGAATACGGCCCACGGCGTAGAGCTTCTCATTAAAGTCCACGGCGAGAGGGAAGTAGTCGATGCCGTCCTTGGGGCGGGCGGAGGCCGTGCAGGTGACAAGAACGGTGGTCTTGCCGTATTTGACAAGAACGGCGGCGTTGCAAAGCTCCGCCATCTTGCCGACCTCCATGCTCAGGGGGCGGCCTTCATACATGATCTCGTATTTTTTGTAGTTGGGGAACTGTTTGTTGGTGATAATCATGGCGTATCTCCTTATATTTTTCGGGATCGCCGGCATCTTAGCACTTGAAGCAAGGTCCGGGACGCCCGGGCTCTGCTTCAAATACTAATCCGCCGGTGTCTCGAGGTTTATAACGGCTCTCTGAGGGCTTTAAATATATAAAAAGAGGGATAATTATTCAATTATCCCTCTCAAAACCTTCATTTCCCTCAGAAAAAGGCTGAACAGAAAAATTACTTGCGGATGTTCAGCTTCGCGATAAGCGCGCGGTAACGCTCAATGTCCTTCTTGGCCAGGTAGTCCAGCAGGCGGCGGCGCTTGCCGACCATCTTGTACATGCCCAGACGGCTGTGGTCGTCATTGGGGTGACGCTTGAGATGCTCGGTCAGCTCGCGGATGCGCTGGGTAAGGATCGCGACCTGGACCTCGGGCGAACCGGTGTCTCCCTCGTGGGTGGCGTTTTCGCTGATAACGGCAGTCTTGACTTCTTTGGTGATCATAATGATACCCCTTTCTTAATGATACTATACCCGACGACCAGGCACTGGGCGGAAAGGCAACCGCTTCGGCGGCATATCCCCAGAGCTTAGAACGCGGGCGCACACCGTTGTATATTAACATTCCCGACCGGGAAAAGTCAATAGGAAAACGCAAAAAATACTGCCGCAAACAAAAAACTCAGCTCCTGCTGGCCCCGGCGGAGGGGCAGGCGGGAAAACTCCCCCGGGGCGATTGCCTCGGGGGAGCGGAAATGAATCCTTATTCGGCCCTGTCTCTCAGCCCGCAACGGTGCAGTACATGAAGTACTTGAAGCCGAGGGGGTTAGAGAAGAAGCCCTGTACGCTGTCATCGAGCATGTAGATGTCGGTGTAGAAGTACAGAGGAACGATGCAGCCGGTGGACATGAGCAGGTCCTCGGCGCGGTGCATCAGCTCGTAGCGGACCTCGTTGTCGGTGCAGGACTTGATGAGGGAGATCAGCTCGTCATAGGTCTGGGCCCAGGTGCCGTTCTCAACCTTCAGCTCGTAGCCAAGGTCGGTCAGGTCCAGGCTGTAGATGGCGACGTCCTTGTGCCCGCCCTTGCCAAACTGCACGTCGTTGTTGCCGGAATCGGTGACCCACATATCCAGGAAGCAGATGGGATCGTTGTAGTCGGCCAGCCAGCCGTTGCGGGCGATGGAGTAGTTGCCTTCCTTACGGGTGTTCAGGAAGGTGTTCCACTCCTGGTTCTCCAGGTTCATGGTGATGCCTACGCCGGCCAGCGCGCTCTGCAGGTATTCGCCGATGGCCTTATGGCCCTCAGAGGTGTTGTAGAGGTAGGTCAGCGTGGGGAAATCGGTGAACATGCCGGTGGCTTCATCATAGGTGTAGTACTTCTTGAGGGTCTCAACCGCCTGGGCGAAGTTGGCCTCGAAAGCGTCGGCGGAAACATTGTAGTAGCCGTTGTACTCGTCGCTGCTGCCGGCAGTCTCATAGAACTGGGTGCCGTCGGGATTGGTCATACCCATGGCGACGAAGGAGGAAGCGGGGACCTGGCCGGCCTGGCCGATCTCCTCAACGATGTAGTTGCGGTCGAACAGGAGGGCAATGGCGTTGCGGATCTCAGCCTTGGCGGCCTCGGCCTCAGCGCCGGTGAGGGTGCTGGAAGCAGGCAGGATCGCCTCGTTGATGTTCCAGCAGACATAATAGGTGCCGATCTGACCGGCAACCACGAACTCCTCGGGGTACTCGGTCTTCAGGTTCGCGATCTCGTTGGTGGGCACGTCGTCAATCAGCTGCCAGGTGCCGTTTTCGAAGTTGGTGAGCATGTTGTTGGAGTCGTCGGAGAGATAGAACTCGATCTTGTCCATGAGGATCTCGTCGGCGTCAACATAGTTGGGGTTCTTCTCAAGGGTGATAACGCTGTTGTGCTCCCAGCCGGTCATGGTGTAGGCGCCGTTGGAAACATAGGTGGAGGGATCGGTGGCCCAGGCTTCGTCAGCGACCACATCCTCGCGCACGGGGAAGTAGGTGGGGAAAGCAAGCAGTTCGTTCCAGTAGGCAACGGAGTTGGCCAGCGTGACCTCCAGGGTCTTTTCGTCAACAGCGGTAACGTTCAGCTTGGCATCGGGGTTGACAATGTTGCCGTCGGCATCGGTTTCCCACATCTCGGCGTAGCCGTCAACCACGTCAAACATGTAGCCGTAGTCGGCAGCCAGGGCGGGGGAAGCGGCGCGGTTCCAGGCAAAGGCAAAGTCGGCGGCGGTGACGGGCTGGCCGTCGGACCACTTCAGGCCGTCGCGCAGGGTGTAGGTGTAGGTAACGGTGCCGTCCTCATTGGCAACGCCCTCGGGCAGCTCGGCAGCGGCGTCGGGAACGATAACCAGAGCACCTGTCTCGTCCTGGGCCCACTTGGCAAGGCCGGAGAACAGGTGGCTGACAAGGGTAGCGCCGTCAACTGCGGAGTTGAGCGCGGGGTCGATGGTGTCGGGCTCGGAAGCCAGGCACACAGCCAGGGAGCTTGCGGCGGCTTCCGCGGGAGCCTCGGTGGCGTCGGCGGGCGCTTCGGTGGCTGCGGGCGCCTCGGAAGAGCCGCAGGCGGCCAGAGCGAACACCATTGCGGCAGCCAGGAGCAGAGCAAGGATCTTCTTCATTTTGTTATTTCCTTTCGAAAACATATTTTCAAAAATACACGCCGCGGTGACGGAGCATATGTTTGAATCGCATTATGGCTCTCAGCCGATTTCGTTTACCCTGTGGCAGGCTACAAAATGGCCGGGAGCGGCCTCCTTGAATTCCGGCATGGACTGAGCGCAGACCTCCGCGGCGTGGGGACAGCGGGTGCGGAAGGGGCAGCCGGAGGGCGCGTTCAGAGGGCTGGGAATATCTCCGGAGAGAACGATGCGCTTGTTGGCCCGGGCGATTTTCGGATCGGGCTGGGGCACGGCGGACATGAGGGAGCGGGTATAGGGGTGCAGCGGCCGCTCGTAGATCTCCGCCGCGCCCGCCAGCTCCACCATCTTGCCCAGATACATGACGGCAATGCGGTCGCTTATATGGCGCACAACCAGAATGTCATGGGCAATGAAGAGATAGGTCAGGCCCATCTTCTCCTGAAGCTCATCGAACATATTGATAACCTGGGCCTGAATGGATACATCCAGCGCTGAAACAGGCTCGTCGCAGACGATGAAGTCCGGCTTCAGGGCCAGGGCCCGGGCAATTCCGATACGCTGACGCTGGCCGCCGGAAAACTCATGGGCATAGCGGGAGGCATGCTCGCTGTTGAGGCCCACCTGGTCCATAAGCTCCAGGATCCGCTCCTGGCGCGCGGCCCTGCCAGAATACATTCTGTGCACATCGAGAGGCTCGCCGATAATGTCGGACACAGTCATGCGGGGGTTGAGGGAGGAGTAGGGATCCTGGAAGACCATTGTGGCCTTCTTGCGGAACTCGTTTATGTCCTCCTTGGTCTTTATTGCTTTGCCGTTATAGACGATCTCGCCGCCGGTGGGCTTGTAAAGGTGCAGCAGGGTGCGGCCTACGGTGGTCTTGCCGCAGCCGGACTCACCCACGAGGCCCAGCGTCTCCCCTTTTTTTATGGCGAAAGACACATCGTCCACAGCCTTAAGGGGCTTGGACTTGAACATGCCCACGTTAATATTAAAATACTCTTTCAGGTTTTTGACCTCTACCAGAGGCTGATTCAGGTTTTCGCTCACTTTGCCTCGCCGCCTTTCTCCTCTTCGGGCAGGATGCTGCCGTCCTCAATGCCGGACTTCACGTTCATCCAGCAGGAGGCCATATGGTCCTCGTTTATCTCCATGCGCGGGCAGCGCTCCCTGAGACAGATCTTCATGGCATTGTCGCAGCGGGGTGCAAAAGGACAGCCCTGGGGCATGTTGAGAAGGTCGATAGGCGTGCCGGTGATGGGATGGAGCTTGGTGCCGGCGGTGCCGGCGGTGGGGATGGAGCGCATAAGTCCCTTGGTGTACTCATGCCGGGGATTGTAGAAGATCTCCTCGGCGGTGCCCTGCTCACATATTGAGCCGGCGTACATGACAATGACCTCGTCGCAGAGCTGGGCCACAACGCCCAGGTCGTGGGTTATCATAATGATTGCCATGCCCAGCTCCTCCTGGAGGGACTTCATCAGTTCCAGGATCTGGGCCTGAATGGTAACGTCCAGGGCGGTGGTGGGTTCGTCGGCGATGAGAATGTCCGGCTCACAGGCCAGCGCCATGGCAATCATGACCCGCTGGCGCATACCGCCGGAAAACTCGAAGGGATACTGCTTCATGCGCTTTTCCGGCTCATTTACGTTCACCAGGCGAAGCATTTCGACCGCCCGGTCCCATGCCTGCTTTCTGTCCCTGTCCGTGTGAAGCAGGATGGCCTCCATGAGCTGGCGGCCAATGGTGTAGGTGGGGTTCAGGGAGGTCATTGGATCCTGAAAGATGATGGATATCTTGTTGCCGCGGACGGTCTTCATGACCTTTTCCCCGGCGCCGACCAGCTCCTGCCCATCAAGCTTGATGGAGCCGCCGACGATTTTGCCGGTACTGGCCAAAATCTGCATAATAGAGTAGGCCGTGACGCTCTTGCCGGAGCCGGATTCGCCCACGATGCCCAGCACCTTACCCCGCTCCAGATTGAAGGACACGCCGTTGACGGCCTTCACCTCGCCCGCAGGGGTGAAGAAGGAGGTCTGCAGGTCTCTTACTTTTAACAAAGGCATATGTTCTGGCATAACTTCCGCTCCTTTCTCAAGTTCTCAGCTTGGGGTCGAAAGCATCCCTCAGCCCGTCTCCGAACAGGTTCAGGGAGAGGACGATAAGGGAGATGACCACCGCGGGGATAACAAGCCGGAAAGGATAGGAGGTCAGGCCGTTCAGCGCGTCGGAGGCAAGGGATCCCAGGGAGGGCATGGGAGCGTTGACGCCCAGGCCCAGGAAAGACAGATAGCTTTCGGTGAAGATGGCGCTGGGGATCTGCAGCGCGGTGGAAATGATGACCACGCTGATGCAGTTGGGAAGCAGGTGTTTTTTTATGATCCATCCGCCCCTGGCTCCGGCCGCCTGGGAGGCCAGGACATATTCCTGTTCCCTCAGGGAGAGTATCTGGCCCCGGATAAGCCGGGCCATGGACACCCAGTACAGCACGCCAAAGACAATGAAAAGGCTGATGATATTGAGGTAATCGGTCAGTTCGGTGTCGGATTTTATTCGTCATTTATGGTTGCCGACAAGGTTGAGGTTATTTCAAAGGCATACGGCAGTGACGAGGCTAATAAATGGACTTCGACGGGCGCAGACGGCTACACTGTTGAGCCTTGTGAAAAGGAGTCAAACGGCACAGTTGTTACTCTTTATATTAAGGAAGATACCGAAAACGAGAAATACTCCGACTATCTCGAGCAATACAGAATACAAGAGCTTGTCAAGAAATACAGCGATTATATTCGCTACCCGATTGTGATGGAAATGACATCGAGAGTGCCAGACCCCGACAAAGAGGGCGAGTACATCAACGAGGTTAACGATGAAATTCTCAACTCGATGGTTCCGCTTTGGAGAAAGAATAAAAGCGAAATCAAGCCCGAGGAATATAATGAGTTTTATAAGCAAAAGTTCTATGATTACAACGACCCGTCGCTTGTTATACACACAAAGCAGGAGGGCACGGCTACATTTGACGCACTTATGTTCATCCCTCAAAATGCGCCTATGGATTTTTATTCAAAGGATTATGAAAAGGGACTTCAGCTTTACACAAACGGCGTTTTGATTATGGATAAATGTTCCGACCTTTTGCCCGACTATTTCAGCTTTGTAAAAGGTCTTGTTGACAGCGCTGATTTGAGCCTCAATATTTCGAGAGAAACATTGCAGCAGGATCATCAGGTAAAAATCATTGCAAAGGCAATCGACAAAAAGATTAAGAGCGAGCTTACAAAAATGCTCAAAAACAAGCGCGAGGATTACGAAAAATTCTTCGACACCTTCGGCACCCAGCTTAAATGGGGCGTTTATGCCGACTACGGTATGAACAAGGACGGTATCAAGGATTTGATTATGTTCAAATCGTCAGCCGAGGGCAAATACACCACTCTTAAGGAATATGTTGACAGAATGCCCGAGTCGCAGGATATGATTTACTATGCCTGCGGTGACAGCGTTGAAAAAATCGCTCTTCTTCCTCAGTGCGAGGCTGTAAAGGCAAAGGGCTGTGAAGTGCTTTATTTTACAGAGGATGTTGATGAATTTGCAATTCAAATGCTTATGGAATATGACGGCAAGCATTTTGCAAATATCTGTAAGGACGATGTTGACCTTTCGACAGATGTCGAAAAGGAGGCACTTGCAAAGAAAAACGAGGATGCAAAGGAACTTCTCGACAAGATGAAAGAAATTCTCGGCGACGAGGTAACTGCCGTTAAACTTTCAAACAAGCTCGGCTCACACGCTGTTTGTCTTTCTGCCGAGGGATATGTCAGCATCGAAATGGCAAAGGCACTTTCACAAATGCCGGGCGCAAACGAGCAGGGCGTAAAAGCACAGCTTGTGCTTGAAATCAACTGCGATAGCCCGATTGCCGAAAAACTTAAAAATGCCGATGATGAAAAATTAAAGAATTACACCGAAATTCTTTATGCGCAGGGTCGTTTAATCGCAGGACTCAATGTTGACAACCCGACAAAACTTGCCGACCAAATTTGCGAGCTTATGTAATAACGCGACTTAAATATTAAAAGCAGGATGTCTTGAAAAAGGCGTCCTGCTTTTGTCGTTTTGTGCGTAATTCTATTTTAAATCTTTTTTAACGGATGCTGTCGGTGGGTGAACACATTATACTGTATACTGTGCGACTTTTCGATTACTTCCAAAGTGATTTATAAACCTCGATAAGGTCATCTTTTTGAATTTCTTTGATTGTATTTGAAGGAGAGCCTGAATCCATAGCGTCACTTGCCATTTTATCCATAACATCAAAAAACTCGTTTTTGTTGATTCCATATTCTTCGAGAGTTGGAATTTCGCAGATTTTGCAAAGCTCTGCGCAGGCGTCGATGAATTTCTTTGCGGCAACCTCGTCACTGTCGTCTGCCGATGCCTTGCCGATTGCTCGTGCCATATCTGCGAAACGGTCGTAAGCGCCGTCATATACATATTCAAAGCAGTTTTTCATAAGCATTGCATTGCTGATTCCGTGCGGCACATGGAAAAGTGCGCCGATCGGGCGGCTCATTCCGTGAATAA
>OLPA01001038.1_pt1 | contig 24574 bp, 25 predicted proteins | sample 1672811 | NCBI WGS metagenome assembly OLPA01 (sample SAMEA3136726, study PRJEB25190) | human gut metagenome | biome: human gut; feature: human-associated habitat; material: faeces | place: Austria | collected 2013
TCACGCACTATTTTAAGGATATGACCGTAACATTCGGAAGTCTTCGCGGCAAACCCTTTTTTATCCCCATGTTTTAAACATTCAAATGCCTTTTGACTTTTAAAATTCAGTAAATTTGCGGCTTGACTGCCGTCTCTGTAAAAAGCGTAATAATATCCCCCGTAAATTATTTCACCCGTTTCCTCTAATATTGTTTTTAAAGGACGCAAACTCACATACTTATTTATACATTCCTGAATACAATCAAGATTTATGGAATCATGACAACTCATTTTTTCATCCAATTCATTTATAACATCTTTATCTATGTTTTGAAAGGCTGACTCCTCCGCAGCCTTAACCGTTATGGTCATAAGCTGCAGAGCGCTTAAATACATTAAAGTATCCCGCTTGTATTTTTTATTCTTTATACTTTTCATCGCCATTTCTTTATTCTGCAGCATAGCTTTTGTTCCTTTTGCATTAAACGTTTTGGCAAACCCTAGTTCATTCAGCATTAAAATAGCTTTTCTGACTGTTGATACGCTAACTCCATATTGTTCAGAAAGTTCAGCCTCATGCGGCAAAAATGTGTCTGGCTTATATATTCCGCTTCCGATTTTATCTATCAGTTCCCGAGCTATTTGAGTATAGTAATGTTCTCTTCCCCTTTCAGCCGCCCAGGAATAGTCATACTCTCCCTCTTCGACATTCGGATTTTTTTCGGCCATTATATCCAAATACTTTTGTATTGCGTTAATTACCGCGTCATACATTAATCCGAATCTATAAATTATTTCGCTTCTGTTCCCGGTAAGCAATGATTCCATTACCCACATCGAATTCCCTATACTTTTTGTATCCACTAACTCAATAAATCCGTCATGGCTTGAAAAAAGCGGAAGCCTGGCATATACCTCTAAACTAACAAATAAATCGCGGAACAGTAAGTTATTTGATTTTTCCAAAATATCATAAAGAAAATCAGAAGCCACGCTCCATCTGCTTTGCGTATCTTTCTTCTTGCTGCGGCTCAAGCTCTTTTCCCATAAATCTAAATATTTCTGACCGCAAACCTGAGACGAAAAACAAAACAGTTCAGGCATCAACAAGGCCATGGTTTGATAAACTTCAACAATAAATGATTTACGCTCCAATACATACTTAACCGCTGATTCTTGGCTGTCTTTATTATCGCTGTAGATAACAACCGCAGCCTTTCTCTCCTCTGTCTTAATATATCCCTCGCTGCTCAAAGCTCTGAAAACATCTTTTACTGTCCGTATTCCTATATTATACTGTTCAGAAACACTGTTCATCGACGGAAGACTTTCACCGCATTTAATTCTGCCGCTGACTATCTGTTCTTTTAAATTCTCATATAAATACTCAAATAAGGTGGTTTTATCTTTCATAACTCTTCTCCCGATAAATGTTTTTCTTAGATTATTATAACATAAAATTCATTATTTAACAATTAACTATATGTATACGTACTCAAATATCTTATTGTTTTACTAAAAAAATCATGCTAAAATTATTACACAATAATTATGATATAGAAATTCAGGAGTTGTTAAAATGAAAAAAACACAAGACGTAAAAATATATAGTATGTCTGTAAGTCCTGTTATTCAAACCTGTATTGTTTCTATAATTCTAACGGCTGTAATAACTTTTATGCTATGGAACACCTCCGGGCTAAACACGGTTCTTGAAAACAGCACCAATTCTTATGTCAAAGACGCGTCATTTCAGCAAGCCAATGATATATCATCAAAACTAAACTCTTTTGAACTGGCTTTGGAATTATTGAGCGACTCTATTAAAAAGTTACCAAATGAAGATTTGCTGGAAGAATTTTTAAACAGAAAGGCAGAAATATTAGATTTCGATTCTCTTATCTTGCTTGATAAAAACAATAAAACTATTCCCTCAAATACTGAAAACCTAAACAATTTATCCGGCATAAAGAATTCATATAACGGCGAAAAATCAATTACATATATCGAAGGTCAAAGCCTGGTATTTTCCGTTCCCGTAGAATCTAACGGTAAGATTAACCAAGTTCTGGCGGGCGTCCGCAAAAAAGAAAACATACAAAACCTAATCGCGCCAAAAAGCTTTAACGGAAGCGGCCTTTCCTGTATTATTGACAATGATGGCAAGGTTGTAATTTCACCTACAGATGTAAAGCCGTTTATTCAGCTTGATAGCATATTTATGGCCAAAGATGAAAACAAGACAAAAAATGCTATTGAAGAAATGAAAAGTCATATGTCCGGCGGAGAACCCGGAGTATTCAATTTTACTTCCGTAAACAATTCGCGCCTTATTCTTTCATATCATCCGCTGGGCATAAATAATTGGGTACTGCTGACTCTTGTTCCGGCTGATTTAATATCGGGCGAGGCAAACAACTATATATTGCACTCGTTTATAATAGTCGGTATCGTCGTACTTATCTTTGCTTTGTTTCTGATTATAATATTCAGATATTATAGAAAAAGTGAAAACCGGCTTAAAAAGTTTGCATTCTCAGACAGTCTTACCGGAGGGTTAAACAACTCCGCTTTTCAATTGGAGTGTCAAAAGTTAATTTCAGAATCACCGCCCATGACTTATACTGTTATAATGATGAATATTAAGGGGTTTAAACTTATCAATTTAAATTATGGAATTGAAACCGGCAATGATACTATTAGATATATACATAAAGTATTAAGCCGCCATATTAAAGAAGACGAGATGATAACGCGGAGTGAAGCAGACCACTTTTTCTTATGCTTAAAAGAATTTGACAAAAACGTTATACAAAAACGCATTGATGAAATGATAACCGATATTAATTCATACGCGCAAAACTCTGATATTCCACATAATATAAAAATCTCACAAGGCGCATATATAGTGGAGGAGCCCGGCTTAAACATAAGAATGATTCAAGACCGCGCCCGCACTGCCTGTCAGCTTCAAAATAAAATTTCAGATTGTTCATTTTATAACTCTGAGATAACAAATAAAATGATTATGGAACAGAAACTTTGCAGTCTGTTTGACGACTCAATAAAAAACAATGATTTTCACGTTTATATTCAGCCCAAAATAAACCTTAAAAACGGTGAAACAGGCGGCGCTGAGGCCCTTGTAAGGTGGTTTCATCCCGACCGCGGGATTATCTATCCGTCAGATTTTATTCCTCTGTTTGAAAGAAACGGAAACATAATACAGCTGGACCTTTATGTATTTGAAAAGGTATGTGAATACCAAAAGCAAAGAATAGACAGCGGAAAAAAACTTTTTACCATATCTGTTAATCTTTCAAGGGTACATTTTAGAAATTTAAATTATCTGCGTCCGTTTATTGAGCTGAAAAACAAGTATAACATTCCGGATGGAGTAATCGAACTTGAATTAACAGAATCAATATTTTTTGATAACCAACAAATAGAACTGGTAAAAAACGCAATAAACCAAATGCATAGTTATGGCTTTCTATGTTCATTGGATGATTTCGGAGTTGGTTTTTCTTCACTGGGACTTCTAAAAGAATTTAATGTCGACGCAATCAAACTGGACCGAAAATTTTTTGAGGATATAACAAACTCAAAGAGCCAAAATATAATCATAAGTTTTATAGACCTTGCCAAAAGGCTGAACATACACGTTGTTGCGGAAGGTATTGAAACTTCTGAACAGTTAAATTTTCTCAAAAGCGTCAATTGCGATATGGTTCAGGGATATATTTTTTCAAAACCTCTGCCTTTAAACGAATTTGAGAAATGGGCGGACAGCCGAGAAAACAAATGTGATGATTCGCTCGTATATAATTAATAAACAAGCCATTTTAATTATCGCCCGCCGGGAAAATCTTTTAAATTAATCCGGCGGACGGTAAAACAAATTTTATAAGCTAATATAAAGATTTATTTCTGCATTTTCAAAATCTTCATTAAGATATTCCTCAAAATCCGCCTTATAACTTCTTTCAAGATTCATTTTCCATATTTCTTCCCACGCCTCGGCAACAGCGTCAACCATATTTCCGCGCACAGAAAATTTTGCGTATTTTCCTCCGGGAATGGTTTTTATGACCATATCGTCATTATCCGCTTCAGTTACCTCACAGCCTGCCGTCACACAATAATTATCACCCTGGTAGTCTGAATAAAGACCTATAGCGAAACTGTTAGCTCTGTTTTTTATCTTGGCTATTTCTCCGCCCGGATACAGCCTTGTCCACAAGTCACCTATTTTTTTCTGCATTTCAGGGTCGTTATTGGATGTCACTGCGCTTATCCCAACCACGGTTTTGGGTTCCAACTCAACGATTTCATATTTCATTTTATTACCTCCTAAGTTTTGATAATGCTATTATAATACTATTAATATGACAACAGCATGTCATATTTTATAAAATAATATATTAACCAACCTGGGCTTATCTTTTATTTGACAAAACAAATCAAATTTTTATTTCCCGTAAACACGTTAGAAATCCTGATGAAAATTGCCGCTCAGTATTGACACATAATTCTATGACATTCATTTGCTTTGATATACTCAATAATATAAAAATCCATAATCCGTTTCTTTGAACTGAATCATTTTTAATTAATTTATACCCCTTAATCTAAAAATATTGGTCAGTCTTATCCATGAACGGAATGTTGTTATAACAAAAAGGCGCCGTGAAAGGCGCCTTATAATCTGACGATTATTTATTAAACGTTTTAATTTTGTATTTCGGATTCCGAATCCGTAAATATCCACAAAGTCTCATGGCTGTTCTCTCCGTAATTCTTAAATTTTAATATTCTAAGCTTCAGCCAGGAGCCGTCCTTTTTTTGATATAAAAATTCAGGCGTTATATTATCGCTCAATTTCATTTTTAAACCGTTATAATCACACACGCTTTTAAAATACTCTATATATTTAGGTCTTACATTTCTAGCAGCATATAGCAGCAGGGCTTTGCTGAATACATCACCTGTCTCTTTTAAAATTTTTTCAAAATAAAACGGTATATAGAGATGTCTGACTGTATCCCTGTCTAAATCGACAAAATATACCCCTTTGAATTCAGGAGCTAAAACCGAGAGAAACGCGTCAGCGTCCTGTTTTTCCAAAACCATCTTTTCAACCTGCTTATCCAAACTGCGTGAACTTCTGACCGCTCCTCCTTCACAATAAAACTTTCTTTTATCATCTCTCATTTTTGCTTCTGCTTCATTAATTATCAAATCGTATCTGTTAAAAGATTCTTTCCAGGCCGTTCCCACCGACAACGCATAACCTTGATTTTTAAGTTCGTATCTTACAGCTTTAATTTTCTCTGAAATCACAGTCTCAGTCTTATTTTCGCTTAAAATTACGAACTCGTCTCCGCCAATCCGATAAACGCCGTCATCGCCAAAATTTCGCTTTAATGCATCCGCCACAGCTTTCAGCATATCGTCTCCGGCTTGATGACCAAGGCAATTGTTTATTTCATGAAGACCGTTAACATCAATATAAACACAGCCAAACGACTTTGGTTTATTACTCGATAATCTTTCCAAAGCGGCGCTGAAACTGTTTCTGTTCAAAAGCCCTGTCAAGTTGTCTATTCTTCCAAGTCTCTCCAGCTCATAATGAGCTTCATAATGGTTTAAAGCCATAAAAAAGCTTAGAGAAACCTGTCTCAGCGGAACATCGCTTTCCCAACGGCGCTTCATATTGCAGGCGCCAAATATTATTGTCAGTTCACCTCCTGAACCTGATACCGGAATAAGCATAAGATTGTTAATATTAAACTGAGCCAAGTTCTTTCCTCCGACAGGAAATTCCTCAGCAACAGCCTTCATATCATAGCTTAATATGCCGCCCCTTTCAAGAAGAATATTAAAAAGTCCCGGGAACAATTCAGACATTTCATTATCTTCATCTATATCAAAAACAATGCCCGAACCGTTATAACAATACTTAATATCGGAATGCCCGTTGATTATCCAAAAAAACGCCGCTTCTGCAGTTAAATAATCAGAAACCTTTTTAAGTGCTCTCTTAAAATTCTCAGGATGCAAATGCGCGTCAAACAATTCCTTTTCAACTTCAAGCATATACTGAACGTTCTTGAGCTGTTCATCCATCTTTAAATTTTCACGCCTGACATCCTTAATCATCCATATAAAATAAATTAAAACAATGAGGAAAAACGACAGAGCTAATCCGAAGAAGAACCTCATCATCACGTTTGCCTGAGAAAACACCTCATCCTCACTGATGCTAAGCAAAATCATCCAATCTTGTATGCCTACAGGTGAGACGTAAGAATAAAGATACTCGCCTGATGTTTGAGACAAAAAAATCGCGGAGCTGGATTTTCCGGCGGCAATATCCGAAACAAATTGGTCGCTGCTGTAACCTTTTTTGGTCTTTCTATCGCCGAACCCATACATATTCCCCAGCGTTTTATGCTGTGTGTCCTGCAAAAAATTGCCCGTCTCCCTTTCAACCAAATAAATCTGAGTCTCATTGCCATAATCTGCGGCAGGAAAATATACAGGAAGCTTATTAAGGTCAACCACACCAATAATAATGGCTTCATTTTCACCGTTTCGCTCAATAGGAACACATTGTCTTAATATATAATTATACTGATTTTGATAATCTTTTTCGCGTTTAGAAATATGCACACCCTTTGACAGTTCCTCCTGATAAGAAAGCACTCCTGACATATCCAAAGTTTCTCCGTCACCCGTAAGCATCATATCGCCCGGAAGCAAAAGCTCCAAACGCGAAATTAAACCCATTCCCTCAAAGGAAGAAAGGATTTTTACTATCTCATCACGCTCTGAAATATCATACTGTTTTATTATGTTTGCAGCGCCGTTTAAAATATTTCTGTCACTCTCAAGCGTTCTCTTTATATCACTGCCAATTTCTTCTGTGTATCCGGTCAGCCGGCTGAAACATGCTCTGCGCTCAAAATCATAGCATTCCTTGCCTGCGGCCGCTATAACAGCAGAGAGCAAAACTATTAATAAAACTGTTACAATAATACGTTTGTTTTTCTTCATATACATTGCCTCATATTCATCCATACAGCCATATAACACGCCAACTATATACTAATTTAATCTATTAATTTATACAACTTATTATTCTTGTTTATAGATTTTTAATATTTTTTCTATTTCAGACTTATACCCGCTGCGAACCTCTTTAGGCTCTAAAACCTCGCAGTCTTTCCCAAAAGTTGAGATATAGTAATAAAGCCACTGGTCCTTTGGACACATTATATAGGCAATGAAACTGCCGTCCTTATCCGCATAATATTCGTCGAATTCATCATAAACTCTGTAAGCCAGCTTTTTCGATATTCTCATCTTCAACCGTATAAATTCATCGTTGAAACTATTTTTTTCTTTGAAAATCTTCCTGGGAACACTCCTGCTGAAAATTTCTTCTTTTATTTTCACGTTTATTATGCGGGTCAGTTTAAAAAATCTAAAATCATTTCTAAACCTGCAGAAAGCATATAGATACCATGACCCACCTTTAAAACATAGTTTTAAAGGCTCTGCCTCACGTTTTGTTCTCTCGCCTGAACCGCTGAAATACTCAAACTCTATCACCTGTTTATTAATAATGACCGACTTGATTATTTCAAACGTCTCGGCAGTTTTCTTATAATCCGCCCAAGACGAAAAATCTATTTCCAGCCAGGAATCCGCTCCTCCGCCAAACATAGCGCCAAGTTTTTTAAGCGCTGTATCAGTTCGGTCCGCCCCCACAGCACTTACAGCTTTAAGAGAAGACAGAATATCGTTTCTCTCCTCCTGCGTCAGAACCGTCTTATTAAGCACAAAATCGTGAAGCAGAGAAATACCGCCGTTTCTGCCCTTCTCAGTATAAATAGGTATACCGGCCGCGGAAAGAATATCTATATCTCTGTATATAGTTCTGGCTGAAACCTCAAACCTTTCAGCCAGCTCTTTCGAAGTCACGGTCTCTTTATTGAGCAGAATATAAATTATCTCAAACAGTCTGTTTATCTGCATCTTGCTTCCTTTCACATTTTAAAACCTAATATTTTGCCAAAGGCTCAAGCGTATTCATATCGAAGAAAAAGAATTCCCTTCTAACGCTTCCTTCAACAATTTCATATGGAAAATCCAGCTCATCACCATTTTTAAGTTCCAAAGTATACGGCTTAGAGTCAATCAATAAACCGCTGCCGTCATATTGACAAATAAACAGCGTACCCGAAACATCTCCATATCCGCGCACAGTTAACGTATGCGATTTTTCTACTGCCATGACAACTTTATATAACATCTGATTATCATATGCGAGACGTTTATATGTACCGTCATTTGACATAACTATAACATCACAGGTCACGAAATTATAGTTCTTAGACGACTCAACTTCAAGATCTCCATTAAAAAGAAATGTAAAATTGTCTTGTATAAATTTAGGAAGCAAAGCAACCAAATCCGCAGATAAGGCGCCGGGTTTTGCCTTTCTCAATTCGTTTATCAGTTCATCAGCAACATTTTCCACCGTTAAGGATTCAAACTTTATAACAAACTGATATTCTGTTAATTTATCATCATCAAACTTAATTTCTAATACCCAAGAACCGCCGTCAGGCATCATATAATTGCGTACTGCATTTAAATATTCAGGCGTCAAAACAATACTGTTCCCTGAGATATTATAGTCTGCGCCCAGTTCAAGGGGAATCCCCTCGTCACACGCAACAGCGTTTTCTGCGGCTAAAGTTCCTTTCCCCAAATCAAATCCTACTGAAAGGGACCCATCGCTGTTCAGTTCTTTTTCATACTCATAAGTTCTTTTAATTAATTCCGGAGAATAGTCTCCGGGCTCCATTTTTCCTTCGACTTTAACAGTTATACTTTCCTCCCCGCTAACGGAAAAAGTTCCGGTAACATCTTTACAATGATATGTACTCTGGACATAAGTATAATTACCGTTCGGCAAAGCAAAACTGCCGTCGGCTTTCTTGGCGGCTTTTCTGCCGTCTTTGTCATACACGCTCATAATTCCCTTTGGGTCCAAAGTCTCAAACGTTACTTCTGTCTTTGGCGTGATATCCTTTGTAAAAGCCTTTATCGAACAATTGGCATAATCATATTTCTCGTTGCTTATTTCTGTCCAGTCTTTACCCTCAGCGGATATATAGCTTGTTCCCGGCTCAGCAGCTAAATGATAGTATTCAGTATATACCTTAATTCTGGCTTCAACCGGCAGGCTGTATATATAACTCGGGCAGCTGTATTTTACTATCACTGCAAAACGTTCTCCGTCTAAAATCACAGGGTTTTGAAGTTCCGCAGTGATATATCCGGCATGATCGGTATTACCTGTGCAAACAGGAGTATCTTTTGATGTATCATAAGACGCCGGATCTATTTTGTCAGCGTCAGGAATCACATATATAGAATAATCCGTATCCCCTCTTACACCTATAGTCACTTCTGTTAAAGCCTCTTCTCCCGGAAGCTTCTCGAATATATTCATCCCATAAGAAATACCGTTGCTGTCAGGATATCCAAGTCCTCTTGTCCATCCTGCAGGGTCTAAATAGTATCTGTTATCGTATTCCAAATATGGAGTTGAATCCTGATAAAAAATTAATTCATCAAGCGTTTCGTCATAATACGACATATAAAAACATCCATCGTCTCCCCAATCCGAACCCCAGCTGTTTTGTATTATCCAAGCTCCGTCTGCAGGCGGTTTTGCTACAAAATTGTCAGCCGAAAAGTTATCATCCCAACCAATTATAGTAACCGCATGATTTTGATAGGTACCGCGCTGATTATTATAAAATGAGTTTTTGTCCATATTATATAACGGATCGTAACTATAATACGCACATCCAGCGGCTCCATATTTCATTATATTATATTTAGCTTCAGCAATAAATTCATCAGTGGTATCGGGTAGTAAAAAAGTTTCCTTATGCGGCATATATTCGGCTTCTTTTACCTGAGCGATGGGTTTTATTAAAAGGTCTGCCTTATTTTCTGCTTCAATATTATTCTGAAACGGCATTTCAGATTCATCAACGGGTCCTGCTCCTCTCATAAAATATCCAAGCGGAGACAAACCATACCCGCCGCCGTCCACATAACGGTTTAAAGAATCAGGGTCAGCTAAATCATTTGGGTTTATAGCTTCTGAATTCTCCATATGACGCACCGAAAAGTCAAAAATATTTCCCGGATACTGTTTCTGCATTGATGCAGCAAGCGCTGTTGTGGCTGAAAAAGCCCAACAAGTTCCGGTGCTCATTTGATTTTTTACCGGAGGCAAATACTCATAATCCCTGCCGTCATATCTTTCAGGTAAAACACTGCTGAGAACAGCGTCATTATTATGCTCTTGTTTGATTTCTGCCGGGAATGGAGCGACAATCCCGCTTCTCTCACTTTCATCCAAATTTATATAGTCTAAAAAATCCTGCGATAATTCCTCAAACTGAGGTTCTGAATTCTGAGGTTCCGAAAAAACCGAAACTGTACCAAAAACCATCACAGCGGATAATATCACAGCCAAAAACTTAAAATAATAATTTTTCATTTTTATACCTCATTTCTCTATATTTTTTTATATTTAATACCATATACAGCTATAAACTCAATAGCAATACCTTTCGCATACAAATGTTTAAAGATTTTCAGCTGATTTAATAACACACTTCTATCATCTCTCTAAAACACAAAAAACTTTAAATTAAGAAGATAATATTTAGTATGCTTAATTCTTACGACAGATATTTTCCGCCGGATGAACCATTTAAAGACGTCCTGCAGCATTACTATAATAAATATTGTCCAAACGTTTTACAAGTGCGTCTTAAACTTAACTATTTCTATAACATTCCTCCTTTTTAAGCGCTTGCACTACTTAGTTACCTGACTGCACCTGCCGCAGTTACCGCAGCCGTTGCAAATAGGTCTGCTGCCGCAGGTTCCGCACACTTCTCTGAAATATGGAACATACATTTCACTCTCCGGTATTTTGTAACCGTACCTACTCTTTAGATTAAACTTAATTTTCTTTCCGCTATAACTGATTCCCGATTTATACGCCATCTCGCTTTGTATTCTTTTATTGGGAATATTATATCTTTTACCGTCCTTTATAAAAACCGTCCCTGTCTCAATAAAACAAAACGTTACATCATATTTTTTACATTCGTTTTGTAGAGATTTGACCCAATCATAATCACACGGACGCGCTCCATTGTAATTCTCTCCTCCGCAGATAACCTGCTCAATTTGTCCGCCGTTTAAATACTTTTCAATGCTTAACGGACCAATAAACGGAGCGCACATAATTCCTTTATGCTTAAACGGCAGATCCATCAGGATAGGCAAACGTTCATCCGCCCTTTTTTGGTTTTCACAAGTTACATTAAAAAACACATTTTCCCAGCCGTCTCCCCAATCATTCGGCAAATGCTTAGCCACACGCTCCGGGCGTTTGGTAAGCAAATAAAAAATAACATCGCTTCTGCTTCTAATAATCTCCCACGCCTCGTCTCTCCACGGATCCGCTTCTTCTAAGAAAAAGTCTGACGTCATGCAAACCCGTATCATCTCGCCGCTTTTTATTTTATATCCGCCTCCTCTGCTCTTTTGAATGGGATATCGAAAGCCATTTTTAGTCTTATATATCTCAGAACCGTCATTTCCATGCGCCTTGTCCAAAAAATACATATAGCAGTTATCACAGCCCTCGCTGCATTTAACGCAGCCATGCCACGGATTCCATATATCATGCATATGTACCACCACATTATTTTATATTCTATATGTTATATTTTAACACTGACAAAATTTTTTGTAAAGCACTATTTCTTATATATTGACTTCAATGGAAGTCGTTTTTTGACAATTCATATATAATTATATACGAGTCTTAATTCAGTATATACTGACGTTTTCTTAACCTCAAATAAAATATTTTTATAATTACAGTCTATTATACGGCTTCAGATTTTTTCACGCAGCAGTAAAAAATGAAAAATTGCTGTAAAGTGAACAGAAATGTAAGATAAAGGATAAATTATAACATATGCCGGGCAGTTTTCGTGTTCAAACTACTGATATAATAAAACAGCCGACTGCATTACTGCAGTCGGCTGTTTCAAACTTATATTTACTTTTAAACACCATTTTAAAAATAATAAATTCGTTAGTTTCTTAATCAAAAATTTTATAGTTCAAATCAAATACAATAAAACCGGAAACTATTTATTTTAAATATGGGTTTATATCATATTTTTAATTCATTAAAACGATATAAACTTATCAATTATTTTTTACGTTTTTATAATCTTCCGGAGTATACCCCTCCTCTTGAATCTCCTTAATAAACTCATCCAAATCTATTCCGCTTTTAATTATGATATTAATTAAACTTTTGAATGACGGCAATCTCTTTCCATTTTCTATATCAACATACTGCCTTAATGATATGCAGCATTTTTCAGCCATTGCTTCTTGACTTATGCCAAAATAAAGTCTTTTATAGTATAAAGTTTTTCCAAAGTACAATTTTAAAATTTCCATTTCTCCACATCCTTTGACAAAATATAAAGATATTTTATCAATTTCTCGTACAAAAAGATATGTGACTTATCGCACATAAATTCTTTATCGCGGAGACTTTATGTTAAAATAATGAAACTTTTTACAAGCTATAATACTTTGTGTAATATAAATTCCGACTATGCGAGCCAATCAATTGTGCAGATGATTATAAAAAAATAATTTTATCTCTGCGATAAACGGCCTTGCAAATAATAGAAAGGATGTATCATGGCTTTGGCATGTTGACTTTGATAAATTGGGAGACGCAAATTTATGCAGTCTAATAACTGCGTGAATAATGCTTTGTGGTTTTTCCATAAAGTTTAAATACGCTGATATAAATGACGAACCTATGTCAAATTAATAAGCATAAAAGACTGATTAAATAATACATCTGAAAATTAGCTATTTAAATTTTAATATTTTATTTTAAAGCAAATTATACATATCATCAAAAATACAATCCGCCTGCAAAAATTTTTATTCTCCTCATTCAAAACGCCCTGAAACTAAAATTTATGCTAATTTATATTATATATTAACACGGGAATAAGTCTCTTTTGAATAACAAAGCAGCTTTTTCATTTTAATAAAGCATTGTTTGAACTTTATTTACTGTATGTTTATCTGACATTTGGATACTATATACTTCAGAGGTGATTTTTATGTCATATGTAGCTCCAAACTTACGCGATAAATTTGAAAGCTTACCAATCGCATTAAAGAATGCTATTCTTGAAAAAGACGTACAGCTGAATACTATGTCAGACCTTATCGCGGTATTGGAAAAAATTGTTGCAGAAGGCGAATAGCCTTCTGCTCTGTGACGCAATAAATTTAATTTATATGTACACTATTTTTCATTTTATATAATTCCATAATAAAACCATTACTTATATATATTTTGTAAAAATATTATTCAAACAGATGGTTTTATATTCTATAGAAAAACAATCGCAACCAATACAAATATATAGCGCAATTAATATAAAATATGCAAAAAAACAGAACTCTAGTATTCACTAAGGTTCTGTTAATTTTTATAAAACTAAATTCTTTGTTCTGATAATACACAGCAAATTAAAAATAAATTTACTAAATATATACCTCGCCTTTACATCAAGTTAAACTGCACTCTAATTATTTATAACATTTCAAATTTTAAAATCTCTAAAATAGCAACTACTTTTTAATATTAGCAGTTGTCTAATTAACATCTGTTCTATATAAAAGTTAAACATTTCGCTCCGGGACAATAATAAAAAATAACATCTCCGGCAGCTAACTTCCCTGAATAGTTCGACACTGTAATTGACTTATCTGAATTCAAGGTTAATTCATACTCGGTTCCAAGTCCGGAATTTATCAGCTGATTTCTTAAAGCGCTGCTGCTCCTGCTCCATGCACTGCATCCTCCCGCACTCAAACAGTTGGAAACAAACTCGGCGCAAAGACCAACGTTATCATTCCAATGAGCCGCGGCGTAATTTAAAGCAGCAGAACTGTTATAAGACGCCGCAATAACGGAATCAGCGCTAAATAACAAAATACCTATAGATACTGACAAAGTTAATAACAAACCAATTATCTTTTTCATGCTTTAATCCCCCCATAGTATAATAAACATATTAACTGTTAAATAAGTCAATAAAATTAACAGTCATTCTTTTTACACAATATTTTTATTCATTCTGTTCTATATCTACAGGAACAGAAACCGGACGCATTGTTTGCAAACTATCCCAAATAAAAAGACGACATATTCTCTGTGTATCCGTGGAATCCAAATCAAAAACAACTGTTTGAGTTTCTCCGTCTTCAAAACTTTCAAGAGTTTTAATTTCATTACCAACCAGTATGTTGTGAGAATCATAAACTGCAAGCACAGCAAATGGAAGAATAACTTCGCCCCGCCTATTAATCTTACTGCTGTTTCCGTTAATATCGGTCACCCAGGCAGCTCTGTCTTCAAATATAAACTCAGACATAAAATAAACACAGTTATCAGAAATATTATTGTCGATTTTTTGATACCATTATCTCCCATTTTTCTTTGATGACAGTATATCAAAATGACTTAAGCATTTCAACAAAACAGCCTAGAAGGCGAAATATACACCGCAAACAAATTTCTCGTCATTAACTTTCACATAATCAACCATTTATAGTCGATTACATTTATATTTGTTGACAAAGGTTACAAACCGGAAGTATAATGAAGCTGTGAAGTTAAGTTTTACCTATAGTTATTATTAAGACGGAAATATAGAATATGCTTCAATAATAACTTCTGCTGATAATGACGATATATACTATACACAGCATACAGATGAAAAAGCAAATTCTAATTTGACAGATTATTATTTATATGGACAAGATATATAAAATACGTATGTTTATATTGTTAGAGTGAGGAACATGCGTAAATGAGAAAACTTAAAGTTTTATTATTTTAGTCTCTATAGTTATTGTGATAGTTGTATTAAATTTTATATATAGATTTGTTATGTATAACTATACAAAATCGCATTTAAATATAAGAACAAAAATATCAAGTATTATTACAAAATCAATTTATAATCTGTTTTTGAACAATAATTCACCACAAAGAATTGCAGAATTTTATAATATATCAGAAGAGTTAGCAAGTGATGTAAAAACATATGGATTTATATAATAATTTAGTATAAAAGTTAATTTGAAAAACTTATCTAAAAAAAGGAAATAAATAAAACAAGCTATAAAATTACATCAAATAAAAATATAGATAAATTTATTATGGGATATAGAAATGAGCATGAAAATATTGTGCCTGTATTTATGTATCCTGATAAAGAGAATAGTTGTATTATAAACGTTTTGATTAAAAAAATTGGAAATAAAAATGATGAAATATTAACTGAATTTATAAAATGAAAATAGTAATATTCTATTCAAATAATTTGCATAGAAAAATTAAAAAATTTATAATAGTTGAACCTGAATTAAATACAGTATGATAATGATTGAAAGGGATAGAAAATGAAAAATAATATAAGTAAAATAATATTCTTTATTTTAATAACATGCGCGATATTTCAAAGTTTCTCAATAAATTCATATGCATTAGACAAAACAGAAATAAATACTGATGAACTAACAGAGCAATTGATATTGTATAAAAATTATGAGAATGATAGTTTTACAAGAGAAGACTGTATTGTTAACATAATGAAAATTATAGGTTTGACAGAAGATTTAATTGATATGGGAGGAATGTACTTAGGCAGACCATTTATTGACTATAATCCGAAAAATGATTTTTATAGTTATGACTATGTTTTATATTCGTGGTCCATTGGAATGGTTAAATTAGAACTGAAAAACAATGCTGGCTGGGAAGTGAGACCATATGATAAGGCTAAAATATGTGAAGTTTTAACTTGGTGCATCCGATGTTTAGAACCTTCGGGAGAAGAATGTATTTAAGAACTCGGAGATTATATTTTTACAGATGAAGAAGTATATAAAAAAGCATTGAAATATAAATTAATTGATGAAACTGAAACTCAATTTGAAATGTTAAATATGCCTATAAATGTAGCAGCATATAAACAAATAATTTCAAATTTATTAAAATGCCAAATTAATTTACATTATGCAGACAATAAATTGTTTCCTGAAAAGGCAGGATGTGATTTAAAATATGATGGAAAAACTTATGGAGAATATATAATATTAAAGAGAGAGGGTTTTGAGGCTAGAAAAAGATATCTGTATTTAAATATAAACGGACATTTATATGATAATTCTATATATCCATACTTGTTTCAAAACGATAGAATATTAGTTAATTATCTTGGAATAAAAAATAGTATATATGATAATTTAAGTGAAGAGAAATTTAAGAAAATAATTGAAGAAAATTCAATAGAAAGATATGAAAGAAAATTTAATAATAATATTGATGATACATATGTGTCAATAAGAGAATTCTGTGCAGCCATAGGATATAAAGTAGATTATGAGGAAAACAGCAATACTTTAATTTTAACAAATTGACAAGATGATATTTAAAAGGACAAGCATACTCATAAAAAACTAAAACGGAATAAAAAACACCGAAAGGTTTTTAAATATATAAAATTAATTAACTGTTTAAAATAACAATCCATCAAATACTTCCTTTTTAAATGGTTAATAAATACATATAGCTCCGTTTTAGTTTTTTATGCATAAGTCATATATTGGAAACAATTATGGTGCATGAATACAGTATTTGCCTTATACGATCTCATGAGAATTAAACGAGGAAAGTTTAGGCAGTATGCCAAGAGTAACATTACTAAATAAACACTTTATCTAGTATGACATTATTTTAAGATAAAAGGAGCTAAAAAAATGAAACAAATAGTTTATGTATTGATAATAGTAATATTAACAAATGTATTTGTTTTTGCAGAAGATACGCATGTCTCAGAGTTAAGTTCAGAGGAGCAGTTCAAACTAGGCAATGAGTTAACAGCAATAGAAAATCTTGAAAGTTTGGATATAGTTAGAAATGCTGAATCACGTTGGAATCAAACTTCTTTAATTACTCGCCGAGATGCATTAAAAATATCATATGTTTTTAATACATATGATAGAGACTTTATTGGAATAACTAGCGGTTATACAGCAGAGCAAATAAAAGATGAACTTGAAAAAGAGGCGTGGTTATATGGAATGAATAGTTATTATGGAAATTATAGGACTGCACGAAAATTTGAATTTTCTGATATAGAACCATTGTCATATGACTATAAATTAGCCGCAAGTTTATTTTATTATAATTTAATAACAGGACAAGAACAAGACGGGAAATTATATGCAAACTTTGACAATAATATGACATATAATGAAGCATTTGTAACAATATGCAGAATGTTATCAACATCCAGCGGTTCACGATTTTACGCAGATTTATATATAGCAAAGTATTATTATGAAAATAATCAGGAAGTATGTAACCCATACTATCAGTTTTGCATAGATACGGGAATGATAAATTGTAAAAACGCATTAAGCGAATATGAAATGAATATATATCCGGAACAATTAGAAGAAAATATAACAGCATATGAATATTTATATCTTGTAAACCAAGCATTGTATATACATACGAGACAGGTGGGTGATTATACGCAGCTTTATAATTATAGAAGAATTAATACGCGTATAAAATTAGAAGAAGATTATTTAACAAAACAACATGATATAATGGATTAAAATTAATTTAATTACTATATAAATTCGGAAGGAAATCAGATATTAAAATAAGTATTTTACTGTCAGCTGTAATGGGACTAAGGATAACAAAGAGTATAACTAAAATTGTTTTGGAGGGCGTATAATTTACGCCCTCCAAGAAACCATTAGTTTGACAAGTGTACGCATAAAAAATTGACATAGTTCCGTTTCAGTTTTTTATGTATACAGAGAAAACCGACATATTTCGATAATATCAACTACAAACGGAAGCCGTACTAAAAAGTTATCCATATGACGCATTCGGAAACCATATGGGTAAAACTGAAAATGACAATAATCCATTTAGATATAACGGCGAATACACCATCCTTATACGCCTGACTGCTTTTATCAAGCCCTGCATTGGCAGATTCCAAAGCCTGAATCTCAGATTTTTCTAAGTCATAAGACTGCCTATAGCTGATTTCTGACCGTTTAGCCCTTTTATATTTTCGTTCAGCTGTTTAGTATTTTTCTTATACTCTTTTTCCGTTTCAGCCAATATACTTTGCTTTTGCTTTAGACTTTAGGCCGGCTTTGCGACTATCTTATCATATCCGCCCATTTGCCGGGTCTGCTCTGCGATGATTTTCACGCCTTTTTGTGACATTGCATTCATACCGGATAATTCTGGCCGCACCTAAGATATAGTAGAACTTAATGACGACGCGTCACCCGCAAATCTTACAGTTAATTCCCCTAACTTCCGCTCATATAATCCCGCCTTCTTTTCGTAACAAAAGAAGAGCCTTCTACGGCTCCCTCAATATTAATTTATTATTGCAATTGCTTATTAATTTGTTGTGTCTTTTGACATCATGTTATCACCTCGTTTTTTGAATAATAAAAGCACCTTGTATTCGCAAAGATGCTTAATTTATTACATCTATTGATTTAATTTCCGTTTCTAACAAAGATACAATACCATTTGCATATTGAGGTATCTTCAATTCTAATTGTGCTATTTCGGGTTCATTATCCAATGCTTGAATATAGCCATCATATTTTCCTATAAGTTCTTTTGTGCCGGTAAAATATGTAACTTCAACACAAATCACTCTAAGGGTTAAATTCTTATCAAGTGTATATTTTTCTGCAATTTCTCTCAATCTATTACATAAATCCATATCTGTTACTCCTTTCTCGGCATGATATATGTTCCTTTTTTAAATAATGAATTTTTATAGCTCTCATTTCGTTTTCAGAACCGTCAATTTCATTTAAGCTGTATCCAACTGTTCTATCACTTATAACAGTTTCTATATTATCCCAAAACGTGTTTGCCATGTTTACCTTCAAGTATTTTAAGATTATATGTATTACAGATTTTTTTTAATCCTGTGTCTGCATATATTAACTTCAACTCTTTATATTTACTAATTTTATTATACTTTATATTTGGGAACTCGTCAAACGTTTTAGGTACATTCTCCTTAACCCAAACCTCGGTATACCTCGCATATTGTTTCTTGCAGCTGATTTGGTTCTATATATTACAACGTGTTTTGTCAAATATTTCTTTTTGTTTGTCTGTCAGGTTTTCTATCCATTCATCATATGTCATATTTAATAACCAGGATATTGTTTAGTCTATCGCTTCAATTTGCACCGATATTTCAGTTAAAAGTAAAGCATTACGCATAATTGAATCGCTTGTCCTGTTTACTCGGAACATACCATCGGCAGGCAGAGCGCTGCCATATAAAGACTCGCCGTTTTTTATGTCTTAAATCCTTATAGCGTTTAACTAAGTAAATGTCTGCATACATAAATTATGTTCAAGTTTATATAGATTTTTTGGGCTGATAACGTCTAGGCAATCTGCTCATTTATTAAAACTTATAATTACTTTTAGTTTCGGAGCTCACTTTTATGCTGGACCGCATCAAAATAATCGTTTATTTTTTAGTTATTACCTTTTCAGTATTTCTCTCAAGTTTAGGCCGCATGTATTTGACAACGTCTGTCATAAGTTTTGCAGCACCCAGTCAAATAAAATTATCATATTCACAAGTAAAATAGAATTACATAATATACAATATAAACCTTAGGAGGATTTTTGTATGGACCCCATTGCTATTACTGCTGTGGTAACCGCGATTGCAGCAAGCATTTCACAATCAGCAGAGCCTGAAGAACTGCCGCTGCTGGCCGCAATATTTACACAGCTCGGCGACACATTGGCAACAATAACAGTGCAAAAAGATTTTTTAGAAAATAAAAAATGATATACTACATAATACTTGAATTTAATCTTTATAAAATACGAACCCTTTATAATTATCATCTTTACAACTACCACACAGATATAAAATCGGATGTGCGTTTAAATGTAACAACCTAGTATTGTAAATCTTCCACATATGAGTTTTTTATAATTACTCATATTGTGTACGTCTTTGGTTATATCCAAATATTCGCAATTATTACAAATAATAACATATCTATTTCTCATAAATTCCCTTTTTGATATCTTCAGCTATCATTGCTGCTTCTATCTTCCAATTTATATAAAAACGCAGTATTGCAAACCAAATGCCACAAGTGCGGCAGCCCGCTTTCTTCATCTACGCCCAAAGGGTCTTTTATGTATACAACAAAGCGCCCGGAAGCCGTGTCCATATGCCTTTGCGGCTCAACATCTTTCCAGCTGTCACTATCTCCATACTTTTTTATTCTACACTCTCTTATCCTGGCTACCGCAGTAATTATTTTTGCCGGGCACAATGTAGGTTTTGGTTTTCCGTTATCAGATTTCACCTTTTCCCTCCAACATTATCAACAGCGACTAATTTCAATTTTCACTCTAGTATATCGTTTTTGTCTTATTATTTTTATAGGTGAACTTTTCCATAAGCACAATATTCTCAATACTATTGGCAGACCATTAAGGTATAGAAACCGTACAGTCGCCGCAGGCTCTAACTCTGCTGTTGCCGTATAACACTCCCATACAAAATCTAAAGTAATAATTCTCTTTGTCTACAAAAAAATTTGATTTCCTGATATATATGTGCTCTCCAACCCAAATCTTAATCGCTTTAATCACACACGTTTTTTCATAATTTTCTACAATCTAATGCGGAATAATATCCTGGTCATCATAAAAACTTCAGTCATCAATCGGACTAAAGACGTCTCCGTTAGGTGTTATAAGCTCCGCGCGAACGTATAATTTATTAGCATTTTCAATGTATCGGATATTTTTAATTCTTCTAACATTTTTGTATGTCTATCATAGTACGGCACAAACACCTTATCTTTTAAAATAATCCCACTCTTTAACTTACACATTTTTGTTTCTTCCTTTTATATATTATATTTTAGTTCCGCATAAATCCCGTAATAATTCAGCAAATATTGGCAATACTCTATTTGAGGTGATAAAAATGAATAAGAGAAAACCCGACCCCACACATCAGTCTGAAAACGGAGAAAAGACCGCCACCAATAACCAGTGGGTCAGCACTAACATGGACCATTACCCTGATAACAGAGAACGCCGAGACGGTCCCGGCGGCGAAGACGCAGATTAAATATCTGCGTTTTTTATTCTCTAAATACAGTTAAACATCCACACTGCAAATCGTGACCTCTACCCTGGGATTTACTTTATCAAAAGCAATCATATCCACCAAACCTACAACGTACTTCTGACTGTCGTTTGGTATTACTCCGGCGGTCTGCAGCGCGTCTAATATATACTTTTTACCGGAGTATATATTGTCAAGGTCTCTCCTTCTGTCTTTCTCAACCCATAAAAATTCTATGTATACCGGTGTTTTTGCTTTGCCTATCCGCTGTTTCCGTATCTCAGTAATTATCTGAGTATCAACTTGCTTCTTAAATGCCGCCGCCTTATATTTGTTGTGCCTGCATACGTTGATATAATCATTAAGGCTCGGCAGCCTTCCGCTTATCGTGAATTTTATCATCTCTGTTCCCCTAACATGTTATCAAGTAATTTATTTTCTATACTTGCATAATCGGTTTTGTTGGTGTCTGTATAATTATTAAACTTGCTTTTTCTGATTCCGGTTTCTTTCCGCCTATTCCTCTCCTCCCACTGGAGTATGGCTAAATAATGGTTGTTATACTTATATCCCTTAAGCTCCAGGCCTTCCGAAAATGTCTCTATCCAATTCTCCCAGTCCTTAGGAAGTTTTTCTCTTAGCTGTTTAATCTCTTCTTCTGTTAATAACACATTATTGTATTTTCCATACTTGTGTTTTTGTTTTTTGCTATCTTCAGGCACGGCCGGTATTTTATTTACTTTACTTTCCTTTACTTTCCTTTACTTTCCTTTACTTTTCTTTCCTTTACTTTACTTTGTGTAAAAATGTATACATTTTCTTCAGAAATGTCAACATTTTCGCCCTTTATGTATACATTTTCAAAGCTGTCGGGCACACTAATTAAAAGGTATTTCTTCTCGACTTCAAAACGCTTCCTTCTTGAGCACATTTTCATACATCTTTCCTGTATCCCTTTGGATGTTAGAATTTTGTACTTCTCATACAGCGTCCTGTCAAAAATACCTCTTTTAAATGTTGCGTTCAATATTTCAGAAACGGCATTGACACCAACCCCTGTTTTGTGGGAAAACATCAATGCAACCTCTTCATCAAATTCACAGTAATAACCTCTGCTGCCGTATATTCTCATCCACAGCTTAACGATTACCGCAAACCCTATTAACCCGAATTCTGCTTCTATAAGCTCCATCTTGTCACTAAGATGCACGTCTAAAGGAAAGAAATCAAATGCTTCTTTTCCCATAAGAATTCTCCTTTGGAACAACGCTGCAACCCGATTTATACGAACGGCAGTGCCACCCCTGTTACGGAACAACATTACAACCTGCCTTTTCAGCAAACGATAATGCCACCCCTATTTTCAAAACAATACTAATTACTGAAACTTAATACAGACTATTAATAAACTTTACCACGGCTGCGCGCCTTACGCGGCAGATTTCATCTGCATTGAGTATTCATAATAATGACATTGTAGATTATGGCAAAATAAAATCATATGTATAACACACACTTTTTAAGAAAAGTATGGTCACACCTACCGATGCTTGCTAAACAACATTTTTTATTATTTTTTAAATATTTACCCAAAACACAGTGTTTTTTGTGAACTACGGTAGGTGTGACCCCGTCTGTAGGGCGGGTGTGATACAAAATAACTTGTTTTGTTATAGATTGCAATGTCAATTGCGGCTACACTTTTAAATAAAAGTGTATGTTATATAAACTATATTGTGTTATACAAACTATAAATGCCAATAATTAACTTAGTTGTCATATAATAAATTTACTTAGTTGTGATATATTGCGCACTTGTGCGCCTCGTTAGGTGAGCTGTCATATCACGCGCAGCGTGAACATACTTAAAACAATTTATCAATAATCAGACTTAGTTGTGATACTATGAATATGTTAATTATACTTTAATGTAAACGACAGTGCGTGCCATAAATTAACTGCTTAACTAACTTTTTGCTTTATATAACAGCCGGCAAAATTAAAACGGCATATCATCCGGCACATCATTATCGCCCTGACCCATTTTTTTGCTCTCTCCAAAACTTATCTCGCTTACTGTTACATCAGTGGAATAATTTTTCTTCCCACTCTCAGATTCCCACATATGAGTAGAAATTCTCCCGGCCGCTATAATCATCATACTCTCAAACGGCGTCCCTGCGTATATATCAGATACTTCTCCGGTATCCGGGTCAAACTTGATTATCTAATTACCAAGTTGACATAGAAACTTTAAAAATACTATAGAAACAAAGAAATGGATTTTTACATATATGAAGAATTAAACTATACGCCAAATCTGCGCTTAAACACACTGAAACTTGTTCTGATTTAAATGGCTGGGATTATTATGTATCCTTCCGCATTTTACACCGTACTGAGAAAGGGCAAAATACACGCTTTGAAATTGATTGATATTGATAGAAAATATCTGAACGTAACGCTCAGAATATCACAAAAATTAAGGGACTAAGCCAGAGAAACGGTGCTTATGAATATAGGCTCAATCCGCGCATTGCATCTCCAAACACTATTAATTAAAATTTTAGATGAAAATAAAAATGCCGGTATAAGCACAAAGCCTTCAACGACGATTTCAGAATTTGCGGAAACACATGTCCGATCAAAGATTCTAAATTAGTAAAAAATAACGAACAGTTTGCCTAATCATCAGAACTGAAAACCATAAGCATACACGATCTTAGTCATAGCCACGCCTCGCTGATAGCAAACTAAGGCATAAATATACAAGGGATTGCCCGACGCTTACGTTATACAGACGTCAATACGACAGGGAATACATATCCCCATATATCCCCCCAAAAAATAAGAGCAAGCGGTAAATATTTTGAATAAAATTGTGTAAAAAATCATTTAAGGCAAAACAAAACCGCCGTTTTGCGGCGGTTTTGGCTTATTTGGAGGAGAGGAAGGGATTTGAACCCTCGGTACGCTATAAACGTACACAGCATTTCCAATGCTGCGCCTTAAGCCAGCTCGACCACCTCTCCGAATTTAGCCGCTGTCATTTTCAGCACCGCATTAGATTTTAACATATTCTAAACAAAATTGCAAGTCCTATTTTAAAAAATTTGAATATTCTTTGTAGGATTACAATAGATGTGTTACAAATAGAAAAAAAGAATACGGAAAACTCAT
>OLPA01001048.1_pt1 | contig 24451 bp, 27 predicted proteins | sample 1672811 | NCBI WGS metagenome assembly OLPA01 (sample SAMEA3136726, study PRJEB25190) | human gut metagenome | biome: human gut; feature: human-associated habitat; material: faeces | place: Austria | collected 2013
GATGGTATCGGCGTTCAAATCCTGTAATTCTTTGGTAAGGTATTTACTGATTTCCATTGTCCTTGCTTCAATGGCTTCCTTGCTTGTATCCCATACCGGTTAGTGTAGAAGGATACGGATTAGTTTATAATAAAGAAATTTTTAAAGATGCGGGAATCGATGCCTCTACATTGACAAGCTATGATGCGATAGATAAGGCGTTTGCTGATCTTCAGAATCAGATTGATTCTGGAAAGTTAAAGGACAAGTATCCACAGCTTGAAGCTGTTGAAGAATATGCTGCAAAGGAAACTTGGATTCCAGGACTTCATACGTTGAATGCGCCTTTGGCATGTGAGTATTCAAGTGCAACAGAATTAAGAAATTCAGATCAACTTGGTTTGAAATATGCAGATTCATTAAAGGCTCTTCTTGATTTGGAAACAAAGTATACTACATCAAAAGATGATCTTTCCAAACTAAATGCAGTGGATTATTCAAGTGAAATCGGAGGAGGTCTTGCTATCGAACGAGTTGCGGTTGTACAGCAGGGAAATTGGATTGGACCAGAATTGAGTGGAATTGATGAAGAGGTGGCAAATAAAATGGGAATTCTTCCGATTCCGTTGAAAGGGGTAAAAGAAGATTGCATTCCTACAGGAATCTCCATTTATTGGTGTATAAACAGCCAGTCAGGTGATAAAGAAAAAGAAGCATCTAAAGAATTCTTAAAATGGCTGTTTCAGTCTGACGAAGGTAAACAGATCGTTGTAAATGACTTTGGTTTTGTTCCGGCATTCAACAATTATGATGATGTTGAAATCACAGATACGTTGTCAAAAGAAGTAAAAAGATATATTGATGAAGGGAAGACACTTCCATGGGTAATGGGAGGATTTCCTTCAGGGTATGAACCAAAAGCTGCAGCAGATTTCCAAGGATATTTCAGTGGAGAATATACATTTGATCAGATGGTAGATCAGTTGAAAGCAGATTTTGTTGAATTAAAAAAATAAATTTAAGAAGTGATAGAAAGACAGGCATTCATCGGAGCTGGATGAATGCCTAAAGGTGTTAAAATGGAAAAATACAGACCGAAAATACATTTTTCAGCAGAAGATTATATTATAAATGATCCGAATGGATTGGTATATTATAAGGGTGAATATCATCTTTTTCATCAGTATAATATTAACGAGCAGATTTATTGGGGACATGCAGTAAGTAAAGATTTAGTGCATTGGAAGAGACTACCTAAAGCTATTGCACCAGATAAAATTGGACAAATCTGGTCTGGTAGTGCGGTTGTGGATGAAGAAAATCAGCGAATGGTAGCATTTTTTACTTATAGTGAACATGAAACCAAAAGGCAAAGTCAGGGAGTAGCGTTTAGTTATGATAAAGGGCGTACATGGGAAAAATATTCTGGAAATCCGATTTTAACAGATTCAAGAGAAGATTTTCGAGATCCAAAAGTATTTCGCTATGAAGAAAAGTGGGTTATGATTCTTTCAGGTGGAGATTGTGTACTTTTGTATGAATCAAAGGATTTAATTCATTGGAATCAAATATCTTCTTTCAAAGGAAATCAAGAAAGTCATACGGGGGTATGAGAATGTCCAGATCTTTTCCCAATGATAGTTGAGACAACAGAAGAAAAGAAATGGGTTTTAACAGTAAGTGTTAATGATGGATCTCCAGCAGGTGGAACAGGAATGCAGTATTTTGTGGGAGAATTCAATGGTCAAAAATTTATAGCAGATTCAAACCAGGAGAAAGGTCTTTGGATAGATTATGGAAAAGATTTTTATGCTGGAGTTACGTGGAATCATGTACCTAAAGACAGAAGATTGATGATTGCATGGGCTGATAATTGGCAATACAGAGATTATCTTCCAACAAGTCCGTTCAAGGGTCAGATGTCTTGTGTCCGTGAATTGAAATTAGTGCAAAAAGAGAAAAAATATATTTTAAAGCAATTACCTGTTAAAGAAATGGAGTGTTTAAGAACAAATAAGCATGAAATGAAAAACATAAAGATGGGAGCGGATGAAGAGTGGACGCTGTGCGATAAGAAAGAAGTGCTAGAACTAGATATATCTTATCCGATTGAAAAGATTCATGCGCAAACGTTTGGAATTAAAATTTCAACAGGAAAAAATCGACAATTTGAAATTGTATTCTGTAAAGAAAAACAATGTTGTTTTGTTGATAGAACAACAGCAGGAGTAAATCCTCATGATAAATTTGCAGGAAAATATAAAGCACCTGTAGATTTTACACAGGAGTTTTTAACGATAAAACTTCTAATGGATGTTTCTCAGAGCGAATTATTTATTAATAACGGAGAGGTTGTTATGTCGAACTTACTTTTTCCGGAAGATTTTTATAAAGTTAAATTATTTGCAACAGGAGGAGATTTGGTAATTGAAAAAAGTATAATTTATGAGATGGATGAAATAATGAAGCACCCGTTGGACGAGGCCTGATTTGAAGGAAATTGTTTATAAAAACATTCATCTGAAGTTGTTTGTATCCTAATCTACAAACCCTCTTGCATATACAAAAGATGAAAGGGTAAAATACAGGGTGAGAGAAAAGAATTTTAGAAAATTCAAAATAACCTAAAAATTGACTTATAACATTTGCTAAGTTAAAATGAAATAAAAACAGGTAAGTAAATATTGCTCTAGATTTCAGTGTAGATAGTTGAGAGGAAGGTGTTGGGTATGGCAAAAATAGAAAGATATATAAATGAAGATTTTGATCAGTTACTTTCCAAAATTGAGAACGGAATAATAAATGGCAGTATGTCAGCAACGTTAGAAGATGCCAGTGACTTTCGAAGTGGAACTGCGCGTTGTAGCGTTCGTGTTTTTGAGCGTTACAGCTATGCCGGAGGAAACAGAGTGAGTCTTAATATTACACTTTTTCAAAATGACAAAGATCCAGTTCAACTTTCCGCAATTACAGCGGGAGGAAGCCAAGCTGTATTTTTCAAAATTAATACATGGGGGGAAGAAGCATTTCTCGATAAGTTAATCGAGTTGTTGGATTTTGCTAATTGATAACTTCACGTTTGTAGGGCCGATAAGCTGTTTACTTGAGTAGAAAAAAGAATTACAATCAATAACGCCGGTACGGGATTTTGATATCCAGTACCGGCGTTATTGGTTCGCAGGTGTTGGTGGTGAAGCTACCAAATATCTTATTTTTCTTCTTTGGAAAAAGTTTCATGGACAGTAAACGGTAAATAGGTTCTTTCCATTGTTAGTTGAATTCAAAGGGGTGCCTATAGAAGAAATAGCCAAGACTATGCATCATACCTGTAAAACGATACAAAGATATTTATCTCCAGATTATTCTGTTGAAGATGGACATTATAATGCTCGTATTCCAGGAAAGCTTGCACCATATGAAGCTGAAGTAATTAAGTTAAGAAGCGAAGGAATGACTTATCCCAATATTCATAAAATTATTACCGAAAAAGGTTATAAAGGTTCAGTTGCATCCTTAAGGATGTTCATTCAAAAAGAACGTATTCGAAATGAAGCACATTTAAGTCAACAAGAGACCTGCTCGGATTATCAATCGAAAGAATACATTCAGAGAAGATCTTTGATACAATTAATCTATAAGGGATTAAGTGATGTCAAGACAATTACCAAAACACAATATGAGCAAGTTCTTAAAACGTACCCAGTGATTACTGAATTATATGCTGCAATAAAAGAATTCTATGAAATACTATATTCAAGGCGCGACGAAAGATTAGAAACATGGCTTGAAAAAATAGAAAATTTTAACATACCTGAGCTACAGACCTATGTTAACGGCATAAGAATTGATATTAATGCGGTAAAAAACGGGATAAAATTAAAGTATAATAATGGACTTGCCGAAGGAAGTGTCAACAAAATTAAAGTAATTAAGAGAATTATGTACGGACGAAATAGTTTTGATTTATTAAAAGTAAAAGTGCTTTTACACGAGCACTTTCGCTGTGAATTCAACTAACAATGGAAAGAACCGGTAAATAGTAGGTACCACGATTTTTGCTAGTTTTCATGAGATAATTACTTTAAAAAATCTAAGGTTTTTTAGAGGGAGGATAATCTCATGAATAAAATAACTCATAAAGTCCGGTGTGAACAATGGACAAGTATCATCAAAGAATGTCTTGCTAGTGGAATGCCTAAAACGACCTGGTGTCGAGAACATGGCATTTCGGACAAATCCTTTTTTTACTGGCAACGAATTCTCCGAGAAGAAGCATACCTTACTACATTAGAGAGCACCTTAACGCCTGCTGTCAAGAGAATCCAACTCCAACAACTACAGATTTTATTGAAATCAAAATGACTGATCAAGCAAGTTCATCTACCAGTCCTTTTAAACCGGATGTTGTTATCCGAAGAGGCGCTGTTTCAATTGAAATATCAAATACAGCTACGGAAGAACTTCTAAACAAGGTTGGAGGTCTTCTCCATGCTTAATGATGCTGTTGGATTTGAAAAAATTTTTATTGCTACAGGGTATACAGACTTACGGCGTGGGATTGATGGTTTGGCATCTACTATTAAATTTCAGTTTGAATTTGTTGATTTCTTAGCTGTTTACTACCCGTTATAGGGTTTTAATAAAATCCTCCAAAAGCCTTGAAAACAAAGGATTTATCGCAATGTGTTCACCTTATCCCTTTATATGATTTCACACTGTTTTACCCTTGTTCTGTTCCCTCATAAGGGAAAAAGCAAGGGCAAGAAAATCTGATAACAAGATATAACAAAGTGTGGCAATCAGAGAACTGTGATGTATGTGCGAATATATTATACTGGAGGATTTATAAATGGACAAGTATATCTATGATGAAAGCAATGGGCTTTGGTACGAACTGCAAGGTGATTATTATATCCCTTGTCTTACCTTAACAGCCGAAGAAGAAAGACCCATTGGCATTTGGGGACAGAGACACAAACGCTATCTAAAAGAATATAAAAATGCAACTTACACAACACTCCTGATAAGCGGCAAATTGAACAGCTATCTTGCGGACATCAACGAACAAGCTGAGGATATGCTTTATCGGTCGATTAAGGAAATGACTGAGAAAGAGAATGTGACCGAGCAGCTCAAAGCTGAAAATCAAATGTTGTGGGTGCAGATGATGAACAGTATTCGTAATCGTGTAGAGGAAGTTGTAAACAGCGAAATTATTTACTCATAAACAAAGGCGGCAGGGAATTGATTCTCTGTCGCTTTTTTCATCTTGAAAATTAGATATTTTTTGTAAAGGAAACTTGACAACTTTTCAAAACGATGCTATTATATAAATGTAAAGGAACCTTGTCAAAGGAGGCGGTGCTATTTGGAAAACAGAGTTGAAGAATTAAGAAAACACTTAGGATTGAACCAAGAAGATTTTGCAAAAGCAATAAGGGTTTCGAGACAAACTGTAAGCTCCATTGAAACGGGAAAATATAACCCATCTTTGGATTTGGCATTTGAAATCGCTGATTTTTTTGGAAAGAGAATTGATGAAATTTTTATCCACGAAAGGGGTAACAAGAATGAAAAAGAGTAATTGGTTATGCGGGATAGCGTATGTAGTTGCAGGCATTATATTTTTACTTATCGGGATATTTACTGATACTAAATTAGACAGTTTAATGTTCGGCTTTGCCGGAGCCGGAATTATTCCTGGGATGGTAATGATTTATAAATATTTTTACTGGAACTCTCCAAACAATGTGGAACGCTATAAAGAAAAATTAGAAGCTGAAAACATTGAATTGCACGATGAGCTAAAGGACAAAGTTCGTGGCATGACAGCACGATATGTATATGCTTTTGGACTTTGCGTTATATCTGCATCGATTGTTGTATTTGCTATACTTGATATGTTAGAAATTCTGGAGAACGGAAAAATATTTGTTTTTTATCTGTGTGCATATATGATGTTTCAAATTATAAGTGGTCATATAATTTTCAAACATATATTCAAAAAATACAAATAATAACAAGAATAACCTCGTTTGCATAGCAAAATAGACCAATGTCAATATGTACTCCGCCGTGTATGGGTAAAGCCATAGCGGCGGTTTTTTCTGCCAAAGTTACCTGTCTCTGTCAAAGGATTTCTTTTTGTGGGACTGCTGTTTTCCCTGTTCCTGAAGCTGTCGGAGATGTTCTCTGACGCTTTGCCTTTCGGGCGGTTTCTTGGCTGGCTTTTCTTTCTGCTTGAGTTTCAGATTGTATTCCCAGACCTCACGCTCATAGCGTTCCACAACACTCTCCATTTCTCGGTAGGTTGCCATAAATGCCTGAACATCGGGATAACCGTCCTCTTTCAGAATATCAGGGAGCTTGTCCAGCTTTTCGGAGATTTCTTCCTCTGTCTGCTGTATCTTCTCGGCAAGTGCCTTTCGTTCCTTGCCCTTGAAAAGTCCCGTGGTGTCTTTCAGCTCCTGTTTCAGCTTCGGTAATACTCGGTTCTGCAAATGCTTGATTTCCTTTGCACTGTCCTGTACTCGTATCATAAGCTGCTGCATAATACGGAACTCCGTCATATTGATATTGAGCGTAGGCTTCGGTGGCATATCCTGTTCACGAATAAGATTTTGCAGAAAATCTTTCGCCTTGCCGACAATACTGCGGAACATATCGGGCAGCCAACCGCTTGTGCGGATGGACTCGCTTGCCTTGTCCTGTATCTCGGTCTGCTTGATTTCTATAATCTTTGCTTCTGCAATTCCCGTAACAAGAGCCATATCCGCTGTCCTGTTCCATTCCTGCCTTGCTTCATTATCAGCTTTAATTTCTGCTTCCTTCGGATTGTTCTTGCCGATTTTCTTGGTCGGCAGGTACACGCTGTTCTTATCAAACACTTTCAGGTGCTGTTCGGGATCTGAAATATAGCTGTTGATAAGGGCGGTGTAAAACTCCTTTTCTCCCTCAAGAAATGTTTCGCTTTTGTAGCGGTCATCTTTTACCGAAAACAGATGGCTTTCGTAAACCTCGCCTTTCTTGATGACGGTGCAGCCTTGGCGGATTTTTCCGTCCTCGCCGGTTATCTCTTTCTTGGTGCGTACCCTTTTACCTGTTTCATCATAAAATACGCTTCGGCTGGCAATCTTGATGTCAGCTTCGGGAAGCAATGTCCTTTCGCTGAATATCAGATGAATGTGGTAGTTGGTCTTGCGTTTGTTGTGGTGCAGTGCCGATACACATTCCACACCATACCTTTTACGGAACTGGTCTGTAAACTGTTGCAGTAGCTCCTGCGGTTCGTATTGTGTGAAAGTTTCGGGCAGAGCGATAACCAGCTCCCTTGCTTCGATACATTTTCCTTTTGTTCCGCTTCGCTTAAATTCCTGCTGGCTTTCCCTTGCAAGGTTGCTCCAAAAGGCATTATCAGCGGTACGGTAGGTGGCGTAAAGGTTCTCCTGCCTTGATTTGCTTGTGATATACGAAATGCGTCCTTTGACATTTGGCAGCTTCGTCATCTGTATGAAGCTGTGTCTTGCCATAGTATCCTTTCTCCCTTAATGGGCGTTCTCGTTTTGCAACCGTCAGAACGGTTGCCGCTGTTTCGGCGGTCATTGTCGGCGGGACAGCGAAGAAAATTGCGGTGCAATTTTCTATAAACATCAATGCAGAAACGGGAGTGCTGCGTTGATACTTAGCTCCCTGCAAGGGCGAAATACCCAGAGTACAAATCGCCAGATTTGTGCGAGGGGTGTATTTCGCTCTCAAACGCCGAGGGCTTTGGAGAACGGTCATTCCACTTTTCGTACATCATTGGGATTTAGTAAATTCCTGCCCTGATTGACCGTCATAAAACGCTCCAGTGTATCCCTGCGGATAATGGTCTTACGTCCGACTTTCAGAACAGGCAGTTTGCCCCAGTCCACCAGTTTTCGCATTGTGTTCCTACCGATACCTGTACATTCTGCTGCTTCCTCGATAGTTAAACCCATTTTAATTGCTGTCATTATACATCCCTCCTTTCAAAATACTCATTTTGCAACCCTGCGATTATCATTATACTTATTTTGCTATTTCTTGTCAACTTATTTTACAACCCATTAAGATTGTTTTTTAACTTTTATCGAGAAAGTAGTTGCAAAATAGGTTTTGATATGCTATACTTGTATTCGTCAGGAGGTGAAAACCTTGAAAAAAGAAATTACATTCACCGCAAAACAGGTTGGTGAACGAGTGAAAGAACGTCGAACAGAATTGAATCTTACAATGCCGGAACTCGGCAAGCGTATCGGAGTGAACAAGTCAACGATACAGAGATACGAAGCAGACGGCGTAGACCCAAAGAGAACAATGATTATCAATGGACTTGCAGAAGCACTGCTTACCACTCCTGAATGGCTCACAGGTCTTTCAGAAGATAAGGAATATGACAGCAGAACGCTTTGTGAAAAGGACTTGGAAGAACATATCAAGAAGTACATTGATATAGTGTCTACGGTTGTGAATGGCGAACCGCACCAACAGCTCCTTACCACATTTCTCGGAAAGATGATTGATTTGTATTCCGTTCTCTGCTACCACTTCTCCGACGCTATGGCAGAGGTTGACCGTGTGGCAGAAGATGAAGGACTGAAACAGTCTCTCCGCAGATATGCGATTGAATCGGGAGCGATTACAGAGCGAGTTTACCATAAAGAAATGGAAGCACCGATTGAGGATATGAAACGATTCTTAGACGGAATTTTACATATCTACGATGAAGGACGCACCGCTGTAAAGATGAGTGACCTTTTCGGGATAGTAGCGGAAGCCGAAGCAAGGCTTGCCGAAAAAGAATAATTCCGTGGCTCTTTGACAATGAAAAAAGCCGATTAAGAACAATCGGCGGATGTGACATTATTTACTTTACGCACACCATACGTCACAGTTCCGATTGCCACGGATAGAAAGGAGACTATTTATCAATGGCAAAAGGATCTGTAAGAAAAAAGGGCAAGAAATGGTACTACCGCTTCTATGTAGAAGATGAAAGCGGAAAAATGGTACAGCGTGAATTTGCAGGCACAGAAAGCAAATCTGAAACAGAGAGTCTGCTCCGCAAGGCAATGGAGGACTACGAAGCGAAGAAGTTCGTGGCAAAGCCTGAGAACACCATTGTGGGTATGCTGCTTGATATGTGGGTGGAGGAAGAACTGAAACCCGGCAATCTGAGCAACGGTACAGTAATGGCATATATGGGAACAGTGAACAGGATAAAGAAATATCCTATCGGCGACAGAAAGCTGAAAACGGTCACTGCGGAACATTTACAGGCATTTATGGACTTCCTTACTTTCGGAGGACAAAACCCTGATGGAACGACAGCAAAGGCACTCAGCAAAGGGTATCTGAGGTTATTCTCAGCAGTATTGCAGGGAGCATTCCGATTTGCGGTATTCCCGAAGAAACTGATTTCCTTTAACCCTATGCAGTATGTGGTATGGAGGGGAAAGAAAGAGGAATACGAACTGTTTGCAGACGAGGACGGCGAAGTTGACAATGCACCTACCATTGACCATCATCAGTTTTTAATGTTGGAGGACTTTCTGAAAAAGAAAGACAATCCTGCATTGCTCCCGATGCAGATAGCCTATTACACAGGACTTCGTATCGGAGAAGCGTGTGCTCTGACTTGGCAGGATATCAACCTTGACGGACAGTACCTCACAGTGCGACGCAGTATGCGATACAACGGGCAAAGGCACAAGACAGAGATAGGTGCTACCAAACGCAAGAAAGTCCGCACCGTGGACTTCTGCGACACTCTGGCAGATATTCTCAGAAAGGCAAAGACGGAACAGCACAAGAACCGCTTCAAGTATGGCGAACTCTATCACCTCAATTACTACAAAGAGGTAAAAGAAAAAGGCCGTACTTACTATGAAGTCTACAGCCTGCCAAGAACGGAGGAAGTACCTGACGGATACAAGGAAATATCCTTTGTCTGCCTGAGACCTGACGGAGCATACGAGTCACCGAGTACGGTTGGTGTTATGACAAGGTCGGCAAAAAAGAAACTGGAAGGGTTTGAAGATTTCCATTTTCATATGCTGAGACACACATTCACCAGCAATCTGCTCTCCAACGGTGCAGCACCAAAGGATGTGCAGGAACTGCTCGGACACGCTGACGTAAGTACCACAATGAACATTTACGCTCACTCTAAGAGGGAAGCGAAACGAACTTCCGCAAGACTGCTTGATAAGGTGGTCGGGGAAACCTAAACAAAAAGTTTCCCTTGTTTCGGCTCATAAGGGCAAAAACAAGGGAAAATACATAAGGAACGAGTATTAAAATGCCGATTTTCCTTGAAAATACAAGGGTTTCGGAGGATTGATTAGATAAACTTGAATTTATAGAACTGTGAAAAGTAAAGGTGGTAATTTTGTGGTTAAATATTGTATGAATTTAAGTGATGAAAAAAAAGAAACTGCAATTAAAATTGCTTTGGAAAGTAAAGGAAATGTTCGCAAGCGTAAGATAGCGGTTCCGCTTCTGATGATTTTGGGTATCGTCATTATTTTTAGTAGCATATTTTTAATTATAAATTCTCCTGCTATTTTATGGTATATCTATATGGTGCTTGGAATAGTTTGTCTGCTTCTTGCGTTTAATGCAAAGTCTTTTCAAAAATTTGTATTGAAAAAAGCGGAGTTACTCTTAGATAAGTCTTTTCGTACTGGAATTGTAGAGTATCATTTTGACGCTGAAGGGATAGAAACAATTTCCCAGATGGGATATAGCAAAAATTATTGGACTGCATTTAAAGAGTACGGTACTATGGGGCAGTATATATATGTTAAACGAAAAGATAATAAAATGGTTTTGATAGATAAAAATGATTTGTCTACTGGGGAGTTAGAAGAATTGACTCAACTATTGTTAAATAATGTCAAAATGTAAATTCCAGTTCACAACTTCATATCCCTACACACAAAGCAGTTAGTCTTTAGGATTGACTGCTTTTTTCTTGCCAAAATTCCAGTTTGTAAGGATAAGCGTGTACTTATTGGAAAGCTGCGGGCCGGGCATGCCCGGTCCCTACGGTGCGGCTGCGCATAAACGCCATCCACTCCGCACATACTCTCCTACAAAGGAGGTTCCATCCATGTCTTGTTTCAAAAAGGTTTTGCTTATGCTTTCCATTGTCGGCGGCATCAACTGGGGCATTTACGGCATCTGGGGGTTCAACGCTGTGGGGTGGCTGCTGGGCGGCAGCATGAGCTGGCTGTCCCGCACCGTGTTCATCATCGTGGGGCTGTCGTCGCTCTGCCTGATCCCCGGGCTGTTTATGGCCGACCCCAAAGCAGCAGAATAAAGGGGGAAGGCTTCTGCCAATGGCGAGGCTCTCTCCCCCACCGCCTGCGGGCGGAGCCCTTCGGGCCCGGACCCCTCTGTCGCTGGCGCGACATCTCCCCACACTGTGGGGAGTCACCCTCGCAGAGGGGGCCAAGAAAGTAAACAGCGGGTGCCGCACGGACACCCGCTGTTTTTTATAAAATCTGCTGCATTTCCAGCTTGCTGCGGCGGGTGTTCATGCCGACGCTGAGCACAATGCCGACGCAGAGATACATCATGACAACGCTTGACCCGCCTGCCGAGAAGAACGGCAGCGTCACGCCGATGACCGGCAGCACCTGCAAATTCATGCCTATGTTTATCACACACTGCAAAAACAGCGCCGCAAAGATGCCGACGCAGATATTGCAGCCCAACGCGTCGGGGCATTGCAGACCGGTGCGCAGTGTGCGCAGGCAGAGCGCAAACAGCAGCAACAGCACCGCCGCCGCACCCAGAAAGCCCAAAACGTTTGCCAGATACGCAAAAATAAAATCGTTCCAGGCGTTGGGCACAAAGATGTGCTCCCCGGAGAGCAGCCCCTGCCCCGTCAGCCCGCCGGTGCCAATGGCCATGGCACCCTTGTTCTGCTGGTAGGTAATATCTGCCAGGTTCGGGTCATCGGGCGTGATGACCGCCAAAATGCGCTTGAACTGGTAGCCTTTTAAGATGCCGGGGCGCAGCTTTAGCAGCGCGCCGCCGCCCACAACGCCCGCCGCCAGCGCACCGCCCGCAACCCAGTTGGACAGCCCGCCCGCGTACAGCATAAATACGCCAATGCCGAGAAAAACAAGCGCTGTACCGTCATCACCCTGGATATGGATGAGCGCCGTAGGCACGCCGATGTGCAATAGCAAAAGCAGCAGGTTTTTGGGCTGATTCACCCGGCCCCGCACCCGGCTTAAATGCAGCGCCAGCGTTAAGATAAAGCTGATCTTTGCCAGCTCGGCAGGCTGGAAAGTCATGCCGCCCACCCGATACCAGCTGTAATTGGAGGTCCCGCCCGCATCGTACCCGATGGTGACGACCCCCGCCCGGAAGTTGTGCAAAAACAGGGTGGGCAGCACCAGTCCCCACGCCACCGTGGCATGCAGCGGCCAGGCGCGGGCCAGGGCACGATAATCCACTGTGGAGAAAATGACCGCCAGCATAATGCCCAGAAAACTTGCAATGAGCTGCACCGACGCCTTGTTGTTGGAGCCGAGCTGCGTCTGCCCGATGGAGACCAGCACCACCACGCTGACCGCCGAACACGCCGCGCACAGCGCCAGATACAGCGCATCCACCCGGCACAGGTAGCGGCGTAACAGAGCAAACATGGGCTGGCCTCCTCTCCAAAATTTTTGCGTACCATATATTTTCTACCGCATATTATACCGCATCCTGCGGCAATATGCCAACTTTGCAATTAAATTTTACAAATCGCGCTTTTCGTATTATAATATAGTACGAATCAGGGCGCGGGGTTTATGCAATACCGTGGGCCCTTAAAAGGAGTTTTCCTATGGAAATCATCACTCATTCCCGCGAGGAGACCATTGCCGCCGGGCGGGAGTTTGCCAAAACACTGCCGGGCGGGGCGCTCATCGCGTTCACCGGCGGGCTGGGCGCAGGCAAGACAGCGTTCTGCCAGGGCCTGGCCGAGGGGCTGGGCTGCACCGACCCAGTTTCCAGCCCGACGTTCGCCATCGTCAACTACTACCGCGGCCCGCGCCCGCTGGCCCACTTTGATTTATACCGCATCCACACCGAGAACGACCTTGCCGCCGCCGGGTTCTACGACTATCTGGACATGGGCGCGGTGGTTGCCTGCGAGTGGAGCGAGAACTGCGCCGACCTGCTGGAGCAGGAGCAGCCCATCCATATCCACATCGACCGGGTGGACGAGACGACACGTAAGATTACGATTAGTTGATTTTATAGATTTTATTACATAACGTATAGGTGATTGTATGAATATCCTGGCTGTAGATACCGCAGGCAAGTCCGCTGCCGTTGCCATTTTGCGGGACGACACCCTGCTGTACGAGACCCAGTGCAACAACGGCATGACCCACAGCGAGACCCTGCTGCCCATGATCGACACCGCGCTGCGTGCCTGCGGGCTTACGATGGAGGACATCGACCTGCTGGGCGTGACCAGCGGCCCCGGCAGCTTTACCGGGCTGCGCATCGGGCTTTCGGTGGTCAAGGGGCTGGCCCTGCCGCGGCAGATCCCCTGCGCGGGCGTTTCCACCATGGCAGCGCTGGCCTATGGCCTGGCGGGCGAGGGCACTGTCATCGGTGCGCAGGACGCCCGCCGCGGGCAGGTGTACTGGGGCGCTTTTGACCTGGCCACCCACACCCGCCTGACCGAGGACGCCGCCGCCCCCGTAACAAGTTTGGAAAAATTTGTACAAGATTGCAAAAAACCGCTGTTTTTTGTTGGCGATGGCGCAACTTTGTGCTACAATAGTTATAAGCAGGTCTGCGGGGTCGCAGCCTGTCCGCCCGCCCTGCAGGTGCTGCGGGGTGCCGGGGTGGCGCTGGCCGCCAAAGCCATGTGGGAAGCCGGGGCCTGCGTGCCGCCTGCTGCCCTGCTGCCGGACTACCACCGGTTGAGCCAGGCGGAGCGTGAACGCGCCGAACGCGAAAAACAACAAACAGAGGGGACCAAATAACCAATGAAGTTTGACAAACCGATCGCACTGGCTGCCGACCACGGCGGCTACGAGCTGAAAGAAGCTATCAAAGCACATCTGGATGAGCTGGGCGTTGCCTGCACCGACTTTGGCACCGACTCCACCGCCAGCGTGGACTACCCGGACTATGCCGCCAAGGGCTGCAAGGCCGTGCTGGACGGCAGCTGCGCACTGGTCATCCTGTGCTGCGGCACCGGCGTGGGCATGTCGATGTGCGCCAACAAGATCAAGGGCATCCGCGCCTGCTGCTGCAGTGATACCTTCAGTGCAGAGTTCACCCGCCGCCACAACAACGCCAATGCCCTGTGCCTGGGCGGCCGCGTGGTGGGCGCTGGCCTGGCCTGCCAGATCGTGGACGCTTTCTTGAACGCCGAGTTCGAGGGCGGCCGCCACCAGAAGCGCATCGACAAGATGATGGCGCTGGAGAACCTGTAACCCATTACCCCTGTTGACTTTGCCTGCACGGGCAGGCTGGAATAAATATTTGTACAAGGAGATACCACCATGAGCGTTGTAGAAATTGTTGACCATCCCCTGATCCAGCACAAAATCAGCCTGCTGCGTGACCGCAACACCGGCACCAAGGAGTTCCGCGATCTGGTAAGCGAGATCGCCATGCTGCTGTGCTACGAGGCCACCCGCGACCTGCCTACTGAGGAAGTCGAGGTCGAGACCCCCGTGGCCCTGGCCCGCACCAAGGTGCTGGCTGGCCGTAAGCTGGCCCTGGTGCCCATTCTGCGCGCCGGCCTGGGCATGGTCGACGGTATGCTGAACCTGATCCCCGCCGCCAAGGTCGGCCACATTGGCATGTACCGCAACGAGGAGACCCTGGAGCCTGTCGAGTATTACTGCAAGCTGCCCAGCGACATCAACGAGCGTGAGGTTTTTGTTCTGGATCCGATGCTGGCAACCGGCGGCAGCTCCTGCGATGCCATCGCCCAGATCAAGAAGCGTGGTGCCAAGCACATCAAGTTCATCGGCCTGGTGGCCGCTCCCCAGGGCTTGAAGGCTCTGCATGAGGCTCACCCCGACGTCGACATCTACGTCGCCGCCCTGGATGAGAAGCTGAACGAGAACGGCTATATCGTGCCCGGCCTGGGCGACGCCGGCGACCGTATCTTCGGCACCAAGTAATTTTTAACAGGCAACAGTAAATCCCCCGCAGTTTTACGCTGCAGGGGATTTTTTATTGGATCTTCAACTGTTATTTCAGGTGGCGCAGGTCGCCGCTCTCGCGGAAGTCCTCGTAATCCAGCGAGAGGGACGGGCTGTAGTAGGGGTCATGGAGGATGTTCTCCTTGCCATGCACCGCGTACAGACGGTCATGCTCGGCGTCAAAGCGCGCCTTTTTCGCCGGGTCGTTCTCGTCCGAGCCGCGGGACTTGCTCTCGTGGTGGTACAGCTCGGCGTAGGGCGTCCAGACGATGCGCCAGCCCGCATCCCGCACCCGCAGGCAGAAGTCCACATCGTTGTAAGCAACGGTGAACTCCTCGTCCAAACCGTGGACGCTGTCGTACACGGCAGTGCACACCAGCAGGCAGGCGGCGGTCACGGCGGAGAAATCCTGCACGGTGGCCAGACGGAACATATATCCGCTGCCGCCGCGCTTGTGGTATTTGTGGCTGTGCCCCGCGTAGCCGCCCAGCCCGGTGATGATGCCCGCGTGCTGGATGGTGTCGTCGGGGTAGTAGAGCATTGCGCCGCAGATGCCCACGCCGGGCTGGGCGCACTCCCCTGCCATCTGGGTCAGCCAGTCACCGCCGATAACCTCGATGTCGTTATTGAGCAGCAGCAGGTACTTGCCCGCCGCATATTTGCGGCCAAAATTGTTGATGCGGCTGAAGTTGAACCCGCCCTTGTACATGACCACCCGGGCGTTGTCGTACCGTTCGGGGATGCGCTTGTAGTAGTCGAAGGTGGCGGGGTCGGTAGAGTTGTTCTCGATGACGATGACCTCGAAGTTTTCGTAGGTCGTTTTGGCGTAGATGCTGTGCAGGCACTTCTCCAAATCATCGGTGTGGTCCTTGTTGGGGATCAAGATCGAAACCAGCGGCTCCGGGTCTGGCAGCTCCCACACCACATGGCAGGTGCCGGGGAATTTGCCCGGTTCCACAGTGCCGTGGCGGCCGGTGGCGGCCAGATGGTCGGCCACCGCCTTACGGGCGGCCGCTTCCACGTAGGGCTTAGCCCCGGTGCCGCCGCTGGTGGAGGCCGCATGCACCCGCCAGTAGTACAACACCTGCGGGACATGCACCGGCTTGGCGGCAGGGTCGCGGCGCTGCATTTCATCGATAAGCCGCAGGAAAAGGTCATGATCCTGGGCGCCGTCACACTCCGGGCGCTCGCCGCCCACGGCTTCGAACAATTCTTTTTTGAACACCGCCAAATGGCAGATGTAGTTGACGGCCATCAGGTATTCCGGCGCGTAGTCAGGCTTGAAGTGGCCCACGCGGGGGTGTTCGGGGGTTTTCTCAAACAAGGCCTCGTCGCTGTAGGCGAAGTCCGCGCCGGTCTCAGCCAGCAGCTTACCCATGCAGTAGACGGCGTGAGGAGCCAGCATGTCATCATGGTCGGCCAGCGCCAGGTAGGTGCCGGTGGCCAGCTTGGCGGCCTCATTGGTGTTGGCGGCGATGCCCTTATTTTCAATCTTGCGGTAGACAATGCGCGGGTCGGATGCCGCGCGGGCCTGCACGGTGCGCTCCACGTCGGTGTAAGCCGCATCGCTGGCATCGACCAGCACCAACTGCCAGTTGGGGGACGTCTGGCCCTGCACGCTGTCCAGAAATTGCTGCAGGAATTGCGGCGGTGTGTTGTACAGCGGCGTCAAAATGCTGATAGCCGGCCAGTTTTTGGCGTTTTGCCCGGCGTCCGCACGTTGGGTGTCCAGCGTTTGCTTGGCGGGCAGGTAGCGGGCCTTTTTGCCGAAAAACCGCCGCTTAAAGAACCCTGCCGCCCGGGCCGCCATCACACCGACGCCCTGTTCCTTCGTCAGGGTGCGCGCATAGCCGAACAGTTCCTTGATGCGTTTCGTTTCCAGGCTCATGGTGGTGGCTCCTTATAAAAACAGTCTTTGTGCCGGTTTTGCGGGTTGGTGTCGATGTATTGCCATGGGGCTCACATCATTTCAAGCCGAAATTCTCAAACAGGTTATTGAAATGCGGGTTGTAGTAGGGGTCGTAATTGTCGATATACTGTTTATATTTGGCGTAGAAGTTGGCCTTTTCCCGCTCATAGCGCTTGGCGTTCTCACTTAACGTGTCAAGACCTCGGCTCTTGCTTTCGTAGTGGTAAGCCTCGGCGCGGGGGGTATAGATGTTCAACAGGCCGCGCTGCCACAGCTTTAAACAGTAGTCCACATCATTGTAGGCGACGGCAAACTTTTCCTCGTCCAGGCCGCCGTTGGCACGGTACAGCGCGGTTTTCGTCATCAGGCAGGCGCCGGTAACGGCCATGTAGTCCTGGGTGGTGACCAGGCGGTACATGTCGCCCACGGCGGTGCGGGGATAGCTCTTGTGGCTGTGGCCCGCGCTGCCGTTGATGCCCATCAGCACACCGGCGTGCTGGATGGTGTCGTCCGGGTAGTAGAGCTTTGCGCCCACCGCGCCCACGTCGGGCCGCTGGCTGTAACTGAGCAGTTCCCGTAAAAAGTCGTGGGAAAGCACCTCAATGTCGTTGTTCAACAGCAGCAGATGCTCGCCGTCAGCGAACTGCGCGCCAAAATTGTTGATGGCCGAGAAGTTGAACGTCCCCTGATACCGCACCACCTTGCAGCGGGCAAACCGGCCGGGGATGGTCTGGTAGTAGGCCTCGGTGGCGGGGTCGGTGGAGTTATTCTCGATGACAATGACCTCAAAGTTATCGTACCCGGCGTTTTGGTACAGGCTGGTCAGGCAGCGGTCCAGGTCGTCGGTGTGGTCCTTGTTGGGGATCAGCACACTGATAAGTGGGCTGCCTGTCAGCTCATACCGCACCTGGAACGCCCCCGGCGCGTCGGGCACTGCCATGGCGCAGCCGGGCAGGCCGAGGCGCTGCAGCTGGGCGTCGATAGCCCGCTCCCCCGCCGCGATGGCATAGGGCTTGGCCTCCATGCCTGCGGCGGTGGACCCTGCGTGGCCGCGCCAGATATACAGCACCTTTTTGATATGCTCGATGCGCTGTGCCTTCTCAGTCAGGCGCAAGATCAGGTCGTGGTCCTGAGCACCGTCAAACTCCTTGGACTCGTAGGCACCGGCAGCATCCAGCAGCGGTCGGCTGAACACCGCCAGATGGGTGATAAAGTTCACCCCGCGCAGGTAGTCGGGCGCAAAATCCGGCTTGAAGTGGTAACCGCCCAACTCTTTCAAATCCGCCGAGAGTACGATCTCGTCACTATAGACAAAGTCCGCACCCGTGTTTTGGATGGTCTGCACAACCTCGAAAAGGGCGTTTAAGTACAGCACATCGTCGTGGTCCAGCAGGGCAATGTAGTCGCCGTGGGCCATCTCAAAGCCGCGGGTGGTGTTGGCCGCAATACCGCCGTTTTCCACCGGCTCGTACACGATGGTACCGGGCACGGCCTTGGGCAGGCGGCTTTCCAAGCGCTTGTCCGGGTCACTGGCATCCACCAGCACCAGCTCCCAGTTTTGGTAGGTCTGGCGCGTCACGCTGCGCAGCATTTCATCAAAAAACTTCGCAGGTGTGTTATACAGCGGCACGATGATGCTGATTTTCGGTCCCTGCAGGTTCGCCGCACGCTGGGCTTTCAGCTCCCGTTTCAGCGGAATATCCGCCCGGTGGCGCCAATCGTCATGGTGCAGCGCCAGCCCGACGCGGAACTTCACGTCGCGCCAAAGCTGCTCGGCCCCCTGCTCGTGCAGGGTGGCGGCACCGCGTTTGGCCAGATCACGCAGGTGGGCGGGGTTCAGCAGGCGCTTGGCCATGCCGCCCACGCTGTCCTGTACGGCCAGGTCGGCGGGGCGTTCGTTGTTCGGTTTCTCGCTCATCGTTATTCCTCGGTGATTTTGGCCGGCATGGCGTCTTTTTTCTCGAATTTGCGGTACTCTGCCGTGATCTCGGCGGTGGGGCCGAGGCGGCGCAGGTGGCCATGATCCAACCAGGCCACCTTGTTGCACATGCGTTCGATCTGGCCGATGGAATGGCTGACCAGAATCACAGTCGTACCACCGGAAAGCAGCTCGGCCATGCGCTTCTCGCACTTTTCCTGGAAAAGGAAGTCGCCGACCGACAGAATTTCGTCCGCAATCAGAATGTCCGGTTTGGTCATCGTCGCCACCGCAAAAGCCAGGCGGGCCACCATGCCGGAGGAGTAGTTTTTCAGCGGAACATCCAGGAATTCTTCCAGTTCGCTGAACTCTACAATGTCATTAAACTTGGAATCGATATACTTCGGTGTGTAGCCCAGCACCGTACCGTTGAGGTAGATATTCTCCCGGGCGGTCAGGTCCATATCAAAGCCCGCGCCCAGTTCGATCAGGGGGGCAATGGTGCCGTTGACGGTGACCTTGCCCGCGCTGGGTTTGTACACGCCGGAAATGACCTTGAGCAATGTGGATTTGCCGCTGCCGTTCAGGCCGATCAGGCCGTAAAAGTCACCGGGCATGATGTCAAAGCTGACATCATCCAGGGCAAAGAACTCATCAAAGCGGATGCCGCCGTGCAGCAGCGCCACAAAATATTCTTTCAGGCTCTCGTGCTTTTCCTTGGCAAGGTTGAAGCGCATCGACACATGGTCGATGGAGATAATGGGTTTCTGTTCTGCCATAGCGCTGCCCCCTTACATGTACAGGACAAATTTGTCCTGATTCTTTTTAAAGACGTAGACACCCAGGCCCAGGCTGAGGGCGGCGCAGAGGAACGGGATCAGCACCATGTTGGGGGTCAGCCCCTCGCCCCACATCACGCAGGAACGCACCGAGGTGATGTACCAATAAATGGGGTTGAGGTTGATAACGTACTGCATCCAGCTTTCCATCTGGCGCGGGTCGTAGAAGATGGCGCTGCCGTAGACCAGCAGGGTGCAGAAGACTTCCCAAATATGCATGATGTCACGTACAAAAACGTACATGGTGGACAAGATCAGCCCCACGCCCAGGCTGAACGCAAACAGCATGACGATGGGATAGATTGCCAGCAGCACGGTATTGACGGAAATGTGGGACCAGGTCAGCAGTGCCACGATGAACAACGCCACCAGGCTGAAGAAGAAGTTGACCAGCGCAAAGCAGCATTTTTCCAGCGGGAAAATATACTTAGGAATGTACACTTTGCGCAGCAGCGGGCCGTTTTTCAGCACGCTTTCCATGGCCATGGTCGTGCTCTCGCGGAAGAAGTTGAACATCAGCTGGCCGATGATGAGGAAGAGCGGGAAATCCTCGATCCCCTGCCCCTTCTGGTTGAACAGCGCACCGAACACGGCCCACATGACCAGGCAGGTCAGCAGGGGGTTCAGCACACTCCAGGCCACGCCCAGCACACTGCGGCGGTATTTCAGCTTAAAGTCGCGGGTGATCAGGTTTTGCAGCAGGTAGCGGTACTTCCAAAAGCCCGCAAAGCTATTTTTCAGGTTCTGCACGGCTTATCCTCAATACTTCTCAAAATACTCGAACTTCTGGTCAGCAAAGGGTGTGTGCTCCTTGTCCTTAGCGCTGGTCTTATGCTCGCAGCCGCAGTCCGGCCACTGGACGTTGACAGTGGCGTCGTCGTAGGGGATGCCGCCCTCGGCAGTCGGGTCGTAGACGTCGGTGCACTTATAGCAGAACTCGGCCACGTCAGACAGCACGAGGAAGCCGTGGGCAAAGCCCTCGGGGATCCAGAGCATCTTCTTGTTCTCAGCGGAAAGGGTCACGCCCACCCACTTGCCGAAGGTCTTGCTGTTGGGGCGGCAGTCGACGGCAACGTCGAACACCTCGCCCATGGTCACGCGCACCAGCTTGCCCTGGGTGTGCTTGGTCTGGAAATGCAGGCCGCGCAGCACGCCCTTGATGGAGCGGCTCTGGTTGTCCTGCACGAAGGGCTTATCGATGCCCGCGGCGGCGAAATCGTCGATCTGGTAGGTCTCCATAAAATAGCCGCGGTCGTCACCAAAAACGGTCGGCTCGATGATCTGCACCTCGGGGATGTCAGTCTTGACAAAATTAAACTTACTCATGTTCTTTATTCTCCTTTTCGACAATTGACTTTATTTAATTACAGTATAGTATACACATAGCGATACAGTATATATTATACTCCTGTTTGGCCCACTGGGCAAGATGGCGGACATATTTTAAACAAATTTTGCGCAGGGTGTAACATCGGGCGCGTTTTACCGTCTTGTAGGGTAAGGGGCGGATATGGTACAATGATGGAAAAAAGGAGGCCACAGCCATGACCAAAGCCGAAGCCCGCAAGCTTGCCAAAGCCTGCCGCGCCGCCGTGGACCTGCATACCGTAGGGCACGCAATGGCCGGGGTGCTGTTTGCCCTGCCCGCCTGGCAGCACGCCGACACGGTGCTGGCCTTTGCCAGCATGCCGGACGAGCCGGACACCGCCGACATCCTGCGGCAGGCGCTGGCCGAGAGCAAGCGTCTGCTGCTGCCCCGGGTGCTGAGCCGCACCGAGATGGATTGGGTGGAGATTACAGCGCTTTCGCAGTTGCAGCCGGGGGCCTATGGCATTTTGGAAGCGCCCGCTTCCCTGCCTGCCTTTGATACCGCCCATTTGGGGGATGGCGCGCTGGCGCTGATCCCCTGCCTGGCTGCCAGCCCGGACGGTGTGCGGCTGGGGCGCGGCGGCGGGTATTATGACCGCTTCCTTGCACATTATAAAGGCAGGCGGCTGCTGGTTTGCCCCACAGCCGCCCTGCTGGGCGACCTGCCTTGCGAGGGCTGGGACGTCCGATTTTCTCCCCATGAAATACTGACCGAGAAAGGAATTCTTCTATGAAAAAACTGACCCTGACCGCGGCCCTGCTGGCCGCCCTGGCCCTGACGGCCTGCGGCAACAAGACCACCGAGGCAACGCCCACCCCCACCCCGGACCTGAACGCACCTGCCACCACCCCGGAGGAAGGCATGGAGATTGACCCGGAGTTTAGTGTTGACCCCGAGCCCGAAATCGATGAAAATACCCAGCCTGCACCGGACGCCGAGCTGAGCGATATGGTGGACGCGATCTATAAGATTCAGCCGGTGGAGCTGATGGGCATGGAGACAACGGGCATCGACCTGACCGACGAGACCTGGTACGGCTACCTGGCCGGGCTGACCGCCAACAATGTGGGCAAGGTGGACGCGGCGGTCATCAGCGAGCCGATGACCGGCAGCCAGGCGTACAGCCTGGTGCTGCTGCGCCTCAAGGACAAGGCTGATGCCCGCGAGATTGCCGATTCGATGGAGGAAAACATCAGCATGCGCAAGTGGGTCTGCGTGGAGGCAGATAAGGCCCGCGTGGTCAGCTTTGATGACAAGCTGCTGTATGTCATGGCAGACAGTGAGCTGGTCGACGTCGATCTGTTGGCGGATGCCGCCGCAAAAGCCTTTGGTGCGACATTTGATGTCGATGATTCCCTCGTCAACGAGGACGAGAGTGAGCTGCCCCCGGAGCTGCTATCCGCCCCGGCTGTGGCAGACTGAGCGATACAAAAAAACAAAGAGCCGTGCCCTTTGCGGGGCACGGCTCTTGTTGATTACAGGCGGAATCAGGCCTTGGCAGCCTTGATCTCCTTGATCAGCTCGGGAACGACCTTGTACAGATCGCCGACGATGCCGTAGGTGGCAACATCGAAGATGGGGGCGTTCTCGTTCTTGTTGATGGCGATGATGTTCTCGGAATCCTGCATACCGGCAACGTGCTGGATGGCACCGGAGATGCCCAGTGCAACGTAGATGCGGGGATGCACGGTCTTGCCGGTCTGACCGACCTGGTGGTCGGCAGACAGCCAGCCCTCATCGGTGACGGCGCGGGAAGCACCGACAACACCGCCCAGAGCCTCAGCCAGCTCCTCGGCCAGCTTGATGCCCTTCTCGGGGTCAGCGGAGATGCCGCGGCCCACGGAGACGACAACGTCGGCACCGATCAGGTCAACGAGCTTCTCGGCGCTCTTCTTGATGTCGAGCACCTGAACATGGATGTCGTCCGCGGTCAGAGCGGGAGTGACGTTCTCGACGACGACCTTGTCAGCACCGGCCTGATCGAACGCCTGCATCTGCATGACGCCGGGGCGGACGGTGGACATCTGCGGGCGGAAGCGCGGGCAGATGATGGTAGCCATCAGGTGGCCGCCGAAAGCGGGGCGGGTCATCTTCAGGTTGGTGTTCTCCTCAAACTTGGTGTTGTCCACATCAATGTTGGAGGTGGTGCGCAGGAAGTTCTTGTACTTCTCGACATCGACGTCCAGATGGGTGCAGTCGGCGGTCAGACCGGTGTGCAGACGGGCTGCGCAGCGGGGGCCGAGGTCGCGGCCCAGGTTGGTCGCACCGATCAGCATGATCTCGGGCTTCTTGTCCATGATGAGGTCGCACAGCGCCTTGGCATAGCCATCGGTGGTGTAGTCCTTCAGCAGGGGGCTGTCGATGTTGTAAACGCGGTCAGCGCCGTAGCCGCCCAGCGTCTTGAGGTCAGCCTCGGCCAGGCCGCTGCCCATGACAACGCCTGCCAGCTCAACGCCCAGGTCATTGGCCAGCTTGCGGCCCTCGCTCAGCAGCTGATAGCTGATGGACTGGATCTCGCCCTCGCGCTGCTCGCAGAATACCCACACGCCCTTGAAGGCGGCGGTGTCCATTGCATTGAATTCAGCCATTGTACTTCTCTCCTCTCTCAAATCAGGTGCTTGTCGTTCAGGATGCCAACCAGCTGGGCAGCACCCTCAACCATCATGCCGGCGCCCTTGACCGGGGGAGCAAAAGACTTGTAAACGTTCGTCGGGGAGCCCTTCAGGCCGATGGTGTCGGTCTCAATGAGGGGATCATCCTTCAGAGCATTGTAGTCGAACACTTCAACGGGCTTGTCATAGCACTCAAAAATGCCGGAAACGCTCATGTAACGCGGGGTGTTCAGCTCCTTGATGCAGGTCAGCAGGCAAGGGGTGTTCACCTTCAGCTCCATGTAGCCATCTTCAAGCTGGCGCTTGACGATCAGGGAGTTGCCGTCCTTCTTGATATCGGTAACATAGGTGACCTGGGGCAGGTGCAGTTTTTCAGCAATCTGCGGGCCAACCTGTGCAGTGTCGCCGTCGATAGCCTGACGGCCGCAGAAAACGATATCCTCCGGGCCAACGCCGATCTTGTTAACGGCAGCTGCCAGGATCTGGGAAGTTGCAAAGGTATCGGAACCGCCGAACTCACGGGCAGATACCAGCACGCCGCGGTCAGCACCGCGGGCGATCAGCTCACGAAGCATGCCTTCTGCCGGCGGCGGGCCCATGGTAACAACGACGACTTCGCAGCCGG
>OLPA01001053.1_pt1 | contig 24347 bp, 18 predicted proteins | sample 1672811 | NCBI WGS metagenome assembly OLPA01 (sample SAMEA3136726, study PRJEB25190) | human gut metagenome | biome: human gut; feature: human-associated habitat; material: faeces | place: Austria | collected 2013
GAGGCTTTGAACAAGGCTTTATATGATACCAATCACCGACCACGAAAATGTTTAGTTTACAGAACTGCTAGTGAAGCTCTAGAGGATGAGTTCGAGTAAATGTTGCACTTATTCTTGCAATTTATCTTATATATTTAACTCAAATAGGAATTATTGTCCCTGTGTAAGTGCATATCTTCTCAATCCTTGATATAATAGTGCCATAGCACAAGGATTAAAGAATTAGTGATAATAAGAGAATATGATTAAAGAACGTTTGGAGATGAGGGATCATGGAAAAAGAAACAAAGCGTCTTTTAAGAAAATTGGTTAGGTTGTTTGATGGCCAGACTAAGGAATATCTTTTAAAATATATTGATGATGTTTCCGAGTTAACTATTGAAGAACAAAATAAACTAGCTCAAGAGTTTCCGATTAGACACTTAAGTGCTGAAATTTTAAGTGATATTCAACGAATTAAAAACAGTGAAGAACCACGTTTCTTTTCTAAGGATGGACAATATAAAGGACTATGCGTTGAAGAATACAACAAGCGTGACTTTATGACTCGTCAGGAACGGTATGTTCTAAGTTGGGCGTTCGGAATGTTACTCTTTTTAGCAGTCTTTACAATTGTTTCCTGGAACTTTGTTCCCAATGTTATTCAAAAAATGGAATTCAGTGCATCACTATTGAACTATACTGAGAACTATGGCACTCGTCCTGAACAGGTCTTTGCAATGGTTGTTTGTGGAATCTTATTGATACTACTTTCGGTAGTTGTTTCACTAGTATGTCTGAAGAGATATCGTAAAAATACTGAAGAACCTATCACTGTCGTATTAACAGATGATTTGAGACTATAAAAGCTGAAGCTTAAGCTTTGGCTTTTTTGGTGTCTTTTTACTAAATTACCCCATGTCACTGGGTTATAAAAGGGAATTTCTTTATGTTAGAATTCGCTTATGATTACATATTTGGCAGAAAAAAGAGACCAAGGAATAGCCTACTATATGGCCCTTGCTTCAGATAATACATTGTCTGCAACTCAATTAGATGAAAAATATAAAAAACAAGGTTACATTCAATTTAAAAATGCTGCTTACCACAATGGAGAATTGATCACGATTATCTGGGCTCAAGGACATATGCTAGAGTTGAAAGAACCAGAAGACTATAAAGCTGATTGGAAAGAGTGGCGTTTGGACACCTTACCTATTATTCCTGAAAAATTTGAATATAAGGTTATGCCACAGAAAGAACGGCAGTTTAAGAAGGTTAAGGATTTCTTTGACAAATCTAGGATGATTGTTTGGGCTACCGATATAGATCGAGAAGGCAGTCATATTGCCTATAGTATTAGCCTTATGGCTGGTATTTTAGACCAGAAAGGTCCGAAGAAAATCATCAAGTCCCTTTGGGTTGATGAATTGACACCAACCAAAATTCAAGAGGGAGTAAAAAAACTACGTGAGATAGAGTATCGAGTCTTGCAAGCTATTGAAGCTCAAACGCGAGCTATTGCTGACTGGCTTCTTGGGATGAACGCCTCTCGTGCTTTAAGTCTCCTATTAGAAGATAAGATAGGATTGAAATTGGATAGGTCTGGCAAGGACGGTAAGATTGCAGTTGGAAGAATCAAAACCGTAGCTCTATTCTTGATATATTTAAGAGAATTAGCCATACGAGATTTTGTCCCAACTACTTATTGGGAATTAGAAGCAACCTTTGAACATCCTAATGGCATCTACAAGGGGAATTATATTCCTATTGATATTCCGTACACTAAAGGTGACAAGAAGGGTGAACCTTGGGAGGGAGACTGTTCTACTAGAGAGGATTGGGAGAAGATTATTCAGAATCCAAAAATTATTGGAGAACGTAACAAAGGAGTTATCGTTGAACATGAGGTTGAACTAAAAGAAAAACGGCCACCAAGGCTTTATTTCCTTGACTCGATACAAGAGGAATTAGGAAGAATTTTAGGAATGACACCAAAAGATGTTTTAGAAGGACCTTGCCAAGAATTATATGAGGTGAGAAAACTAATTACATATCCAAGATCATCGTCTTTTTACATTTCTAGGGAACGTTATGAGACCCTGAAGCAACAAGCACCAGCTTTAGCTCGATTAGTTGGGTTCAGTGAAGAGGATTTGGTGTTTCCAGAGCGTCTAGATGGCTTTTTTGTAAATGACAAGAAGGCTGCCAACCACTCAGCAGTAGTTCCAACTACCTTAATTCCTACTGAAGAAGAAGTAGAAGCCCTTCCTGATGCACTGAAGATTGTCTACAAAGCAGTTATCAGAAGAACACTAGCTATGTTTTTCCCGAAATACGAGTATGAACAGACTACAATCATTACTCAGGTTGGAGCTGGAAGGTTTAAAACGGTAGGACAAGTCCCTAAAAACCTTGGTTGGCAAGTTTTATTCCAAGATAGCGCGAGCCTGCTTGATGGAGTGATAGAAGAAAGCGAGGCGAGGGAGCTTATTAATGTTCAAACCAACGATACTGTCACTTCGCACCTAGTGCCAGCGGAAAGACATGTTAAAAAACCGCCTCGCCACACGAATAGTACCTGGCTTCGAGCGATGAGAACTGCTGGCCGGGACCTAGATGATGAAGAGCTTATAGCTATCATGAAACAAATCAAAGGTTTAGGTACTGCAGCAACTAGGGGAGCAATACTGGATGAAATCGTCGTTAATAAATGGGTGATAGTCAAGCAAGGAAAAATCTATTTATCTGAACTTGGTTGGTTGATCTGTGAGACACTTAAAGATGAACGTGTCTTATCTCAACCAGAAACAACAGCAATATGGGAGCAATCACTCAGTAAAATAGCTGAAGGGACCAATACACAAGAGAAATTCCTGAAAAATATCTATAGGTATCTAGGTATTGAGAATCCTCACAACAACCTCATCGAAAATCTGATTAATGCTGTAGATAGAACTGATTACACTCCTTTCCAAGACTTTATCGAGCAAGCAGTAGCAAAAGCTGATGGTAAGCTTGGTAACTGTCCTTTATGTGGAAAGGCCGTCAAAGTCCTAGGGAAATCAAAAGTGGCTCAGTGTGAAGATAATATCTTATCAAAAGAAGAAAGAGAAGCAGGTGCAACACCTGTTTGTAGCTTTAACTTCTGGATCACTGTAGGTTTTATTAAAGACAAGAAAAAAACACTCACCAAGAAACAAATCAGTGACCTTTTATCTGACAAAGGACGAACAAACCTTATCAAGAACATCGAAGGTAAATATGGCCCATTAGATGCTTACGCTTATCTTTTCTTAAACGAAGAAAAAGGAATTTATCAAGTAAACCTTGAAGTTGATAAAACAACGTCAAAAAAATAGTTCATTTTATATGACTTTTAAAAATTTAGGGCTCTCTGCGCTTGCTCTTGTAATTTCCTCTGTGCTACACTAATTTTAGTTTAAGAAAAGACGATTCAAATATCTACGAAAGGAGAAAATTATGAATACACCTCGTATTAACCGATTTTTAGGTGAATGGCTAGACAGACAGACTAGCCCAGACTTTTTTCAAAAAGGTTTGATTCTTCTGAATGCGTGTGACTTTATCGAAAGTAATGCTGATGCCATACCTGGTCTTATTGCTCATAAAAAAAGTCCTCTACGTCAGCAATTAGATGAAGCTCTCGCTAGTCGTGGGTTCTGTTACCTTAAGCCTATTGAAGTCGATGCTCAAGACTCCATTGAAGTAGAAAAGTACTATCGATTTGAAGCCACACCTAAAGGTTCCAACGAACCTATTCCTTACTATGGTCTAGGGGCGTACTTTATCTGCCGTGCTATATTTGAGAATGAATTCGATATTGATTCTGGCTTTCAATATGATGACGAAGAACTCTTTTATGAAGACATTGGATTTGATGCTCTATTCCATAATAAGTCTGTTTTTCTATTAGGAAACACTCCCTCTGATGATATGGAGATATCTTGGCAAGAAGTTGGCTTTTCAATGCGTAGACGGGCATTCAATTAATATGCTTTTCAAGGACTTCCCTTTATGATATATGAATTGGAGAATATAATATGAGAACTTTCGGTAAGCTTATAGCAATTATTTTTTGATTTTTCCTCGCTTAACTTAATAATATATATCAACTATATTCTTTACTATATTTGAGTAAGGTATATAGTTGATATTTTATTTTGTAAGGGAAAAGGTTGGTTCTTTGTTGTGGTTAAAAAGTATATTATCTCCTTAGATATCTACTTCATAAGTAAAAGTATTGAAGAAATGTTTAACTGTGTTATACTATTACGGTAAAGAAGTAAAGACGGTGGTTGCGACTTCGAAAGGTGGGTGGTGCCTATGTGCATAACCGATAAAATCCTATTAGAAAGGAGTGACCAACAGTTGTCAATGTTTGAAGTATTGACTATCATGTTTGTGACTGGTAACTTTGTTATCTCACTCGTGAAGTTAATCCTTGAACTTATAAAAACGACAAAAAAATAACCGTCAATACTTTGGAACAGTCGACGGCTATTTTTAAATAGTTATATGATTGTAACCACCGTCTTAAACGGCTTTACAGAGGTGTTGTTGGTAGCAACACCTTTTCTTATATTCATTTTACCATAATAGATATAAAATTCAAGGGAATTGCTATTTTTAATGTAGGGCAAATTCCGATATTCCTGACTCGTTTTCTATTGAATTATTGAAAAAATATGCCCTAATCAAATGAAGTAAGGACGCGTTATAATGAGAAGAAAAGAGAATACGTACAAGAGTCAGTTGAACTTAATTATTTAGACCACAATAAATTTCATAATAGATTACAAAAGAGCAGTACGCTCTTTTTTTGTGTATTCAAAGGGTGTCACTGGGTTTGAGTCGGGGATGGCTTTTGCTATCATCTAATTGTAATTTTTTAAGAAAGGAAATTGCTTATTTATGGATAAAAACAAACGTTCAATGATCCTAAAATCTGGAGCTTTTTTAACAGCCCTTGTAGCAACAGGTTTGGTTAATAATGGGGTATCAGCAGACGAAACTGCCGCACCAACTGGACCAACAGATAATGCTACTGTTGCGACTGGACACTCCGATACACTTCTTCCTCCCGCTTCATCAACACCAGCGACACCTGGTAGCAATACTACAGATGTCCCAACTGCTGAAGCACCTAAAGTTGACACTCTTAAAAATGAAGGTGTAACAACTGAGACACCTAAAGTAACTGACGGTTCTACTGGTACCGGTGTAGCTACACCTACAACACCAAGTGTTACTACGCCAAGTCAAGACGAAGGGAAGACATCAGAAACTTCTGAGGCTACACCTACGACTTCTGAAAATGCAAGTACAACTGCTGAAACGTCTACAGCTACCTCTGAAGGAAGTGAAGGAAACTCTACTTCTGATACAACTTCAACTGCATCAGAAACACCTACCCCTTCAGAGCACACAGTAACTGAAACTCCTACTAAGCCTAACGCTACGGATACTGCTAATACTAACCATAATAGTGAAAATAACACTAGCAGTAGCAGTGAAAGTTCAACAAATACTGTTAATGATAAAGGGTCAACTGTTGCCACACCAACTCCAGCACCAACTGAAGGGAATAACGCTTCAAGTTCTGAAGCACCTAGTGGCTCATCAACTTCAGCTGAATCTTCTTCAACAAGTTCAGAAACACCAAAAGTATCTGATGGAACATCTGGAACAGGTGTAAGTTTGCCAAGTAGCGAAGGAACAACATCTTCTGAGAAATCATCAACCTCTCCAGAACTATCTGAAACTGCTATAAATACACCTCATATTCTTGACGGAACTAATGGAACTGGTGTCTCTACGCCATCTGAACATAAATCAGACAATCGTACAGAAGTAGCTTCAACTTCAGCAGCATCTTCAAACAAGGTAGTTGAGTCTCCTAAAACTGAAGAAACTCCTAAAGTTAGCGACACGAATATTCAAGAAACACCTAAACCAGGGGACGTTTCTCCTTCAACAAAACAAGTTGTACTTAATGTGACTCCTAGTCAACCAGTCGTTACAAATACTGGTTATAAAGTTGTCTCAACAAACAATAGTGATCTTGTCGTACAAAACTTCGACGGCTCTGTAGCCTCAGTTCCAGCTTCACAGGCAGGAGGAGCAGTGAATGAGGATGGAACTGTCTCTGTTAAGACCGAGGCAGGAGAAATGGTAACACTTCCTGAAACAGGGGAAGCTGGAACAAAACTTGTTACCTTTGGATTCTTGATTTTGGCAGCACTTGGTCTTCAACGTACAGCTGTAAAACAAGATAAATGGTACTCAAACTAAGAAAGGTGATTATTGAAAATGTTTAAAGACTCAAATAACACGAAAGGACATGGCTCTATTCGAAAAAATAAAGTCTATGGAGCAGTAGGTGTACTTGCACTCGGTGCTGCAGCAATCGTTGGAGGAACTTCTCAAGCATCCGCAGATGAAGTAACTGAAGCTCCTGTAAATTCAGAACCAGTGGCGACCTCTCAAGCAAACGCAGACAGTCTTATATCACAAGCTACAGCTGTTGCGACTTCAGATGTCTCTACTCCAACAACCACAGCGACTGCAACAAACACTACTGATTCACAACCTACTGAAACAGTAGCAGAAGTAGCTACTACACAACCAGTAAGTACTAATGATAATAACGCTTACGCTGAAAAGGCTAATACATCTACTGAAGCTGAAAAGGTAACTATCAACAACACAGCTGTCATAGATGCAGTCGCTAATGCTAAAGATAGTGGGGTTAAAGTAACACAAGATGCTACGCAAGACAAAGGGACACCAACCACAAGTGAAGCCCTCGCAACAAAGCAAGCTGAAATCAAGGAAGACCAAAATGAACAAGTAGCTACAATCAAACAAGCTACTCAGGACGCATCTGGACGCCAATCAGCCTATGATGCAGCTGACAAAGCTCACGACACACTTGAAACTCAAGTAGATAAAGCCGTTAAAGACAGTAATGGACTTATTAAAGCTGAAGCTACTGAAATCTCAAGTGGAGATGGTAATAATGTAGGTGATTACAATACCTATACTGAGCAGGTTAATAAGCAGATTGCTTCGAACAAAGAAACCATCGACAAATTTAACAAAGATTATGCTGCTATGAAGGATAATGCTAACGTTAATGTTGATGGACGAGTAACAACACAAAATGTTGATCAATTGACTTACGGGAACTCTGTTCAAAATGGTAGTGTTAATCCAGACGGAACCTTCTCATTCACGCACGATATGAATGACTCAGCTAATGATAGCTTGGGTGTTTTGGGTACAGGTACCCTTAATGGTAAGGTTAATTTCACATCTGCTGCTAACGGAGACGGTTCGACAACCGTAACACTTAATAGTCTCGATTTGTGGAACTATGCTTATACAAGTAACCGTCCTAATACTGGTGTTAACCAAAATCTTAACTACCACGTTTACACAGACGGAGAAGAAATCTACTCAGTAAACCATGATGGTAACTCAAGCTTTGCGGAAGATATCAATCGTAGTATTGCACTTAACAAGTCCTATGTCTTGAAACCAGGCGAGACTACTGGTATTATCCCAATTCTTAACATTGATGATAACTGGATTATCAATACGCATGGTCAGTTGAGTCTTGATTTCACTAATCCAAACACAGTGCCATCAGCTACAGTTAAAAAGGTTAGTGAGCCTGTTAAACCAGAAATTCCATCTGTAAGCTACCATGATTACAAGATGGACTACCAACCAACTGTAACTAAAACAGTTCTCAATAGCGACGGCGAAAATGTTAATGGTAAGATGATTCCAAAAAATGATGAACATACCTATGTTTTGAACAATGGAAACATCTTTGCTAATGCTAAAGTTGGCGACACTGTGACAACTCGTGATCCACTTGAATTTGGAGAAGTTCCTAACATCGAAGCCAACAAAGCTGAAAATGAAGCTAAAGGTTGGAACGTTGATTATGATGAGGCTTCTAAGACCTACACATTTACAGCTAAATATGAAGGTAAAACTCTTGAAGCACCTACTATCAAGTTTGTAGCCTCTGATGACAACGGCTTCTATGATAATACTTATAAATCTGGTCGCAACGGTTATGAGACCTTTTCTAATACTGTAACTAACAAGACACCAACGGCTCCAAAACCACATAAGTCTGTTACGGACTCAAAAGGAAATGACATCGACGGTAAGACTACTGAAGATGATAAAGTAACCTTCCATTTGACGACTGACTACAGTCCATATAAAGACATGGCTGCATCTAAACAAGCACTTAAATTTGCACTCCTTGATGATGTGCAAGATGGTGCCTTCACTGTAGATGAAGATGCTATTACTATTGTCGATAGCAAAAACAACGATGTTAAAGAACTCTTTGATATGTATCACGTACTTTCGGATGAAGGACGTACTGATGCCATCAACAAGATTCTAAATGAATCTGGTCTTAACCCAACTGGTGAATTCTATCTCTGGGTAGCCAAAAATCCAGTTGATTATTACCAAGACTACATTCTAAAAAACAAAAATGTAACAGTTAATCTCCCTGCTACATTGCAAGTCCCTGCAGGTACTACTGTAGAAAATGATTTCTATCAGATTGATTTTGGTAATGCCTATAAATCAAATCTTGTTTCATTCGATACACCACCAGCAGCACCAGTAGGAGAGTCTGGCGGACCTACTTCTACCCCAGTAACTCCAGTAGAAGAAGTGCCTGTCCAACAACAAGCTATTAAAGTTCTTCCTAATACTGGTGAAAAATCAACTTCAGCTATTGCTACAGCAGGTGCAGTTATTTTGGCTACTGCACTTGGCATGCTTGGTTTCTCTAAACGTAGTAAAGAGTACTAAGATAGCACCCACTTCTTAAAAATCCTTTTCCCTATTCTAAATTCATAATTCCCTAAAAACACAGCTCACAAGAGTTGTGTTTTTTTAGGAGGTGTCACTGGGTTACAAGTAGATATTTGTTTTCTTATAATTAGGGAGTACTTTAAAACGAACTAGGAAGGAAGTCGTTACTTATATGAGGACTGATAATTTATATAATTATGAACTTATGAAACAAGACCATATAAGTAGAAAGAAGGTGTCTTTTTGAAAAATAATAAATTAATGTTCATGTTACTGATGAAATGGTTTGCTGAAAGTATTTATTTTCTTGAAATCATATTTATAACAGCCACTTCAGTTCTGTTATTAGCAAACAATATTCTCAATGTTTCAACAAAGACGATTCATATTGTCGCCCTGGTATTACTGGTAGTTTATGTATGTATTGGTTTGTTATTAGCTAATCGAAAAAATAAATTTACGATGTCAGTTAATTACTTTAAATTGATAGGAGCATTGGCATATATCGTACTTATCACCACTCTAAAAGGTATTGTGTTTGATATTCTAACACACCCTCTAGTTACACTGGGGATTGCACTTCCTTATGTTGTAGCTATTGCCTTAAGAAACTTCAGCAAAGGTCAAATCAATAAAATCATTTTTGACGATAGACACAATGCAAATATCAGAGGACGATTTGACACCGTAGACAATATCAAAGAGTCGATGCGTTCATCTATTGCTAGTAGTATTTCTCATGAATTTAAAGGTCTTACGGAAATCAGAGATGAAAAGTTTAGACAAGATACAGAAGGAAATGTAGCTGGTATGTTCAAAGTGTTACTGAAATCTGGCTTTTGGGGGCTTAAACACATCCCATTGACTAAAGTAACACTGACATTTAACTTAGAATAAGAGGTAATCACAATGAAGAAAAATATTTTAACAACGGAACAAGCAAGTTTTTTGAAGCAGTACAATTTCTCTCTATACCAAGAACGTTTTGAGGTGTTATGTGAAGCTCAAAAAGCTGAAAAAGAAGGTCAACTAACATTTGCCTCGGACGATGAATATAAAACATTCATTGATGCTGTAATGACTGGAGAGTGGTCTGAAGAACTCTTTATGATCAATCTCTCAAATCCTATTGGATGCGAACACTTCCTTGCAGCACGAGAAGATGGTAATGGCGGACTAATTTGGGATGTCGTCGATTATAGTGAGGGAGACCGCTTCACTAAAGAACAAATCCAGACGATTGTTCCAGAGGCATATCGATATAGTGCCTTTATGGTCTCTGAGATTGCTGCAGAAAAAGACTGGGGTCCAGAAGCTCAACACCAACGGCTGGAACAAGCAAAAAAACAAGCTAAAGAACATGAAAAGCCTATCGAGAACTTTCCAAAACCTCGTGTAATCACAGATGAAGAAAGACATGATGACCTTACACAAAGTTCTATCAGAACAGTAGCAGCAACCTTGAGACCTGCACAATAATCATAGGACTAGCTAAGGATAGCATATAGTGATGCTATCCTTTTTGTATTGGATAAATTGCAAGAATAAGTGCAACATTTACTTGCCTTCCTTTCTGTTTTCTGCTAAACTAACCCCTAAAAAAGGAGTGTCAAATGGAAAATTTATATGTGAAGTTAGCAGCTTATCGTGAAATGGAGACAGAGCGTTTACGTTTGCGTCCGGTCACTCTTGAGGATGCACCGGCTATGTTTGAGTACGCTTCTGATGAAGCTGTTACGCGCTATACTTTTCCAACCAATCAAAGTCTTGAAGAGACGCGTAATAATATTGCCCTCTTTTATCTATCGAGCCCGCTTGGAAGATGGGGGATCGAGCTCAAAGAAAATGGAAAATTTATTGGGACGATTGATTTACTGGATTTGGATCTTTGCCTGAAGAAGGGGAGTATCGGCTATGTTCTTAATAAAGACTATTGGAACCAAGGTCTTGCGACAGAAGCTACCAAGACAGTGATTGCCCTAGCTTTTGAACAGTTAGAGATGAACAAGCTCATTGCCGTTCATGACAAGGATAACCCAGCTTCTGGTCGGGTGATGGCCAAATCAGGGATGCAATTTTCCCACGAAGAAGCTTATGCGATGCTAGACCCGCATGAAGAGGGGCGAATGGTGACGAGAGTCCATTATGTTCTCACTAAGGAAGAATATTTACTAAAGTCGCAAACTAACTTCCACCGCCAATAAAAGTGGAAGTTAATCTCACAAAGAAAAGTGCCATAATTTCTCTTATCGCACTATTTTGTTTCGGTATAGGGTACTACGTACTTGCAATTTCACCACATCAAAGAGCGGTACAGTCATTTAATGAAGTGACAGCCAAAATTTAAAAAGAAAACCGTAGCTTAGAGGAAACAATCAAAGTATCTAAGGAACTACTTAGTAGTAAAGATAAAGTTTTTTATAATAAACAAAAAGATATTTTAGAATTAACGTGAGCTATATTAAAGATACTGTCAATAATGACGAAGATAAAGAATAATAGGGGAAAAATGAATTATGACAACAAATAGTATTAGCTCAGATATCACATTGATATCGATTGCTCATAACCAATATGATGACGAGTTGAACATTGATAATTGGAACTGTGAGTTTAAAAATTGGGAAATGCAGTTAATTCCAAATGGTAAATATTATACTTTTTTGAAGAAAGTAGAAATAGATTGTAGAGTAACCCAAGAACCTATATATCGAGAAAACCCAATAATGTGGAAGATTATGCTTAGAAAAAATCCTAAAGCTAACTATTTCGTTACTGCTCTAAGTAATGTTAACCATGTTAAGGACAGAAGTCATAATGCTGATTACCAATCCATTCCGGGTGAGAGTACAAAAGATCGAGGTCATTTTATTGCTGACTCATTTGATAAGTATTTACTTACAAATGATGAACGTAATGCTAATAACTCACAAACCAAGCAATTTTTTGGTATAAATAATAAAAGCAATATCTCGCCTCAAGATTTTAGAGCAAATCGAAACTCCAAGGAATATGCTGGACAGTTGGGATTCGAGCAAAAAGTGAGAAATTATCTTGAGAAAAGTACTAATCCAAATGAAGAAGTTTATTATGAAATTGAGGAAATTAAGATAGAAGAAAAGGTATTAGGTCGCAGAATATTCATTCATTGGAATCAAAGTGATGTAGATGATATTCATGTATTTATTCCAGAAGACCGTGATTGAGAGTTTATACGTATATTAAAAAGAGCAATATTGCTCTTTTTTGATTTTAGACGTATTGCTTATTTGTATTGTTTCCATTTGGCTATAAGCTAGTATTGATTTCAAAAATGTTGTGAAACATTTTTAAAAGTCCTCCTCTTTATGTTGCTTTTGAACTAGCATCTCATTTGATGCAATCAAACGAATTTTGATAACAAGAAATGGCTCACGTACTTCTAGGAGAATTGGAATAATCCAAATTAGGAATTTCACGAATAGGGCTACTATTATCACAGTTGTTAACATAATAGTAAGATGGTAGTACCATTCTAAAGTAATAAAATTTTTAAAGATTGTCTTGAAATTCTTCATTCTCATTTACCTCGCTTAATTTACAGTGATATCCTTGCTCTGTTTAACGTCTAGAGCTAGACGTTATCATATGTCTTAGTCATAAGTCACCTCCACAATATCTATGATGCAATTAAACCATATGGCAATCGGCATCAGTTTCTTATACAATATTGGAAAGGTATGTTTAGGGAGGAAAATTTATGCTATACTGACCATTAGGATTATATGTTTTGTTAGGAAAGTGATGATGACAAATTTGTTAAAAAAAATTTATGAGCTAGAGAACATACTGAAGAATGACAGCGATAAAGTTATTGTAGAAAAAATAAAACAGGACATAGCATACCTTAAATGGTATACTTGGGCTTTTATCGAATATAAATTTTTGCTAGGTTTAAAAAGGAATTTGATACCAGCTAATAAAGTAACCGAAACGGATGTTTCGCCTTTTAATAAATGGATGTGTCTGCTATATTATAAAGAGCATAATAATGGTAAATCCAAACAAGAATACTTCCATGATTTGCCTAGTAACTATACGGTAACCGGTTATGGTGACTGGGATAATTCTATATTGACAGATTCGTTAGTAAACTTGCTGAATTTTCTTTATACTAAAAAAGAACCAAGATATACTGAGATTTTTCCAAATGAAAGAATGTCAGAGATTGAAAAGTCTATTTTGAGATATTTTCTTTATAAGACTGGTAAACTCAAGCTTGTGGATGAAGATACTTTCTTGGAGGATTATTTTAGTCAAAGTAAATTCATACTTCCTTTAGAGAAGTACTTCTCTGATGTTTTGCAGAAGGGCGAAATAAATAATGGTGAACTACGAAACTTGTGGATGGGATTTTTTGCATTTCCAAGAGTATATCTTTTTAGCAAGAATCATAATACAAAGAAAGTAACAGGCTATAATAAAAATACAATATTTAAAGGAAAGTCAGAATATAATTATTTTGACTTGAAGGAAAAAATAGACAACCTAAATTTAGAACTTAGTAAAGAGTTGTCTGATGTATTCGAAAGTAATTGGATAAAGTCTAAGATGCTAGATATACTTTGTTCTTCTAATTTAGACCAATTTGTCGATATTTCATTAGAGTTAAAAATAGAGTATTTAAAGGTCACTTCTGGGAAGTGACCTTTGGTATAAATAGCTTTAAAAATTAGAAATTCTAAATAAAGGAGCCTCAATTTGAGGCTCCTTTATTTTTTAATTGTCCGAATCAGTATTCTTATTTCAAAAAAAGGTAGTGATTCGACTGATTTTTATTTCAATCTACTGAAATAAAAAACTTCAAAAATCGCTTGAAATCAAGGTTTCTACCGTCTACTGACGTGTAGTGAATCCTTATTTCACTTCTGTAACAATGAAGTGACTAATCCAGTTGCTGGTGCTGATTTAGTAGCAAAAGGTACGGATGCAGGGGGATGCGTAGAGGTTTATAAAACGGTAGAAGATGCCAAAAAACGAAATGACTTTTTAAGTGCTTTCGATGACCATCCAACTGTCATCAACCCTGCTTCACACTATGTTTACGGAACGGTTATTATTCGTGTCGCAGCATCATTAACGGCATCACAACAAAATGCTTTGACGCAAAAATTATATGAGAAGTTAATTGAGATTAAAGATGATAGCACAAGCAAAAACTCCTCAAAAACGGAAACCTCATCCTCTACGCAACCATCATCATCGTCTAGTTCAAGCTCTACCCAAGCAACCGTTAGTGAATCAGCTCAGAGTGACACCAAAACTGTAGCTGGAAGTACCCCAAAAACACCTGCACAACAACAAGATTCTGGGGTTCCCGAATCATCAAATGATATAATGTTAAATCCTGAATACCATAGCCATATTGATGAAAATGGTTATAATTCGCTCTTGGGTGCCAATGTCCTAGATAATAACAACGGAGGTAATAACTCTAATGCCTCTACCGAGTCATCATCAATAGGAAGTTCTGAATAAGTTCCTCATAACTCGATATCCCTTTTAAAAATATTTAGAAGACTACTGAAAACGCCAATTACACAGCTATTGGTGTTTTTTTTACTCTCAAAGACTATTGGCAACACTGTAACTCTTGAAAACCTCACCAAAATAGTCTATACTTTTGTTAGTTTATATACTAACAAAAAGAGGTGGCACATGGGATATTTTGATTATTCAAGAGAACCAAGAAGTGATATCGCTTTTATCGATATGAAGTCTTTTTATGCTAGCGTCGAATGTGTTGAAAGAGGACTACATCCTCTAAAAACTTCTCTATGTGTTATGAGTAGAGCCGATAACTCTGCAGGACTTATCCTTGCTTCTTCACCAATATTTAAGAAAGTGTTTGGAAAATCAAACGTAGGAAGAGCTTACGGCCTCCCTTTTGATGTTCAAACAAGAAAGTTCTCGTATTACAATGCCAAGAGACAAGGACTGAGAACAGATCCAGAATACGTGCGATTCATTGAAGACTGGGCAAAAGTGACTTTCATCGTTCCTCCCAGAATGGACAAATACGTCTCAGTTAATATGGAAATCCAAGGCATTTTTCAAAACTATGGTAGCCCAAATGATATTTACCCTTATTCTATAGATGAAGGTTTTATTGACCTATCTAGTTCTCTTAATTACTTCGTTCCAGATAAGCAGTTGTCTCGAAAACAAAAACTCGACCTTATTTCTGCGAAGATTCAGAGAGACATTTGGAGACAAACTGGCATCTATTCAACCGTTGGTATGTCCAATGCTAACCCATTACTTGCTAAATTAGCCCTTGATAATGAAGCAAAGAAAACTCCAACCATGAGAGCTAACTGGTCCTATGAGGATGTGGAGAATAAGGTATGGTCTATTCCTAAGATGACAGATTTCTGGGGCATCGGTAAAAGAATGGAGAAACGCTTCAACACGTTAGGTATCCACTCAATCAAAGACTTGGCAAATGCCAACCCAGATATCTTGAAGAAAGAACTAGGAGTAGCTGGCCTTCGTTTATGGTTTCATGCTAATGGTATTGATGAAAGTAACGTTCACAAACCCTATAAACCAAAATCAAAAGGTCTAGGCAACTCCCAGGTTCTTCCTAGAGACTATTTCAGACAACGAGATATTGAAATTGTCCTTAGAGAGATGGCCGAACAAGTTGCTATCCGACTGAGAAAGATAGGCAAAAAAGCGACTGTTGTTTCTATACACCTTGGCTACTCTAAGCAAGAAAACAAACGCTCTATCAATACTCAAATGAAAATTGAACCAACGAATAACACTAACATGCTGACAAACTATGTGTTGAAGTTATTCCATAATAAATACACTTCAGGGGCAATCCGAAGTGTAGCGGTTAATTATTCTGGGTTTGTAGATGAATCTTTTGGATTTATCTCACTATTCGATGATGTCGAACAAATTGAAAAAGAAGAAAGGCTCCAGACAGCAATAGATTCTATCAGAGACCAATTTGGTTTTACCTCTCTGCTAAAAGCTAATGCACTTGATAGTGCATCGAGAAGTATTGCCAGAAGCAGGCTCATCGGAGGACATTCTGCTGGAGGATTGGATGGTTTAAAATGATTGATCGTTCCTATTTGCCATTTCAAGCGGCAAGAGAATACCAGGATCCAGGGATGCAAAAGTGGATGGGGTTCTTTCTATCCGAGCATACCTCATCATTACATGCTGCTAAAAATCGTTTTGACTTCTCAACAGACTTAAGTAAGCCTCAGAAACTCTTATTACTTTCTCAACTCTATGCCAACCAACTTAAAGGTCAGTTCACTATTAAACATCGTGATAAAAAAGTTACTTTATTTGGCGAAGTGAGAGAAATGGCTAAAAAAGAAATATATATAAAGACTAATAATAGATATAGTTTAATAAGGATTGATGATATTCTACAAATTCAACTAATGCGAAATCAGTAAATTTGTAGAAAACTTATTACTCTCTGAATGCTAATTCTTTAATAAACAATCACATAGATTAAAGTTATTTAATTTTACTGAATTTTACAGAGCTAATCTATTTTAGTCTTCCATTATCCTTATTAAATGATATAATAAAAACAATTACTACAAGTAAATGATGATAGTATTAATATCTGAACTATTAATTTTGAATTAAAAATACGAAGACATTTTATTTTATAGTACCTATTACATTTTTAGTGGATGATTTATCCTACAAAATCCTCCATAAGTCAAGGCACTTACAGGCAGAAATGCTATGAAAATCTTTGTATATGTGGTTATAAATGTTCATCTTACAGGCAAAGGGTAGTTATTTGTAGACCAAGCAAGGGTAAATTATATATGTTTATACTTTTCCAACAAAATATTTATTGCAATTCCCCACCAATACATAGGTAGGCTAAAATAACATACAAAACATAAATCTTTATGAAAAAGAAGTCAGGAGGTAAAGAGATTTGAAAAAAATATTCTTTAGCATTCTTGCAGGTATCCTCCTTCTTTTCACTTCTTATAATATTGTTTCTGCTGACCAGGAAGTTAAAGCTTCAATAAATTCCAATGGGCAGGACACTATTACAATTAATGTTGAAAACCAACAAGAGCGACCTTTAGAAAATTTAAGTTACCAACTAGACTTACCTGAGGGTTATGAGCTAGTGGATAGTCTACCAACCTTACAAGAATTAGGGAGCCACCAAACACATAAATTTGATGTAAAAATTAAAAAAACGTCAAAGGCTCTGCCAAGTACTGGAGAAACTTGGACTAGGTATACCTTAATTGGTATATCAATTATAAGTTTACTCTTGGTTGCTTACTACCTTTCTAAAACAAGAAAATTTATATTTTTTATTTTCTTTATAGTTTCTCTACTAGGAATAGGAGGCTTCGTAAAGGCGGCCCCTACCTATAAAGAATTCTCAGTGAGTCATCGAATTAGTTTATTTGATAATACAATCCCTGTAACTTTACATATTTATTTTGAAGATAAACAACCATCAAAAGTTGATGTGTCTAAACAAAATTCGGAAAAAACTCACTCTGAAGAAGAAGTGGAAAATCAAGAAAAGGAACCTAGTCAACCTACTGTCAGTGAGAACACTACAACTACACCTAGATTAACGCCACCGGAAGAAATACTGATTTCGGGATATGCAATCTCAGGTTCTACAAACAAAGCATTAGAAGAAACTAACATCTCTATTTCTGCTCCCAACATAGCACTTCAAACTGTGGAAACAGAAAATGATGGATATTTCTACACACACTTGATAAAAGGACTTACCTATACATTAGCTGCAAAAGACTTTAAGGCGAAAATCACAGCAAATGCTACTAATAACCTTCAAGTTGAAAATATTTTAGGTCGTTTTTCAGCAGGAAAACAAACAATTATTGATTCAGGAGAAGTAATTCTTCAACCCTCAGTTGCCGAATTTGATACTATTGTCGATTATACGGTATCTGACAAAGAACACCATGTAACTTTAACAGAAGAACGGAAACTAAATTCTGGTGATATTATTGTACTACCAGCAAATGGAACTTATCCTAGTGGTTTTGCTTTCAAAGTTGTCTCTTCAAATATTGTTAATGGTAAGACTGAGATAGTTGTGACAGATGCTAAACTCGACGAAGTTACAAAGAATATTTCATATCATGAAAAATTTGATGTAGATCAGGCAACATTTAAACCAGCAGAAGGCGTTACAGTTACTGAAGAGGAATCTGACCAATGGAATCGTTCAGCTTCAATTTCTGCAACTAAAAAATTACATACTAAGATTTCTGGAATAGATGTCGACCTCATTATAAAAGGTAGTGTTGAAGCTGATATTCAACTTGTAAATAATAAGTTATATGTGAAGCCAGCATTAGACATCGAGTTGTCTTCTAAATATAATGCAAAAGCTACAATTAATGAGGAAGTTAAAGTTGGTGAGCTAGTATTTACCTCTCAAACCGGAGTAAATATACAAACTGAGCTTTACCTTTTTGTCAATGCTAGTGGTTCTTTAGATATAAAAACAAAATCTAACTTTGGAGTATCCGCAGAAATTGGTCTAAAAGATAAGAACCCTTACTATGTTCCAAACATCAGTCTTAGTAACAAACTTGATGTGGATATGAATGCTTTGTTAAAGATTGGACCTAAAACTATAATACGTCCAAGATTCCTGAATTTATCAATAGTTTCATTCGATACTTCTGTAGGTTTAGGTCTGGAAGGACAGTTTCATGCTTCTGTAACACAAAAAAACACAGAAAATCCAATTCTTGATAATGCTAGTGGAAAAGTTCTCTTATTTGGGGACTATACTATGGGATATAATATAGATGCCTGGATTTATAAGGGAAGCGGAAAATTCATCTCAAACAAACGTTTCTTTGAGATTCCAATAAGTAAAGGGGAATATAGCTCAAAAGCTACCGAAGCAAGCCATCATCACAATATTGATAATAATATAGAGGGCGAATCAACTTCTTCGAATACTCTTCCCTATAGTTTAAAAGATTATCCATTTTACAAGAGGTTACTTAAAAATACTGCTGATTATTCAGGACGTGAGGCCTTGTTTACAAGGTATGTTGGACGACCAGTTACTTATACCCTGTATGACATAGATCATGATGGTCTGCCAGAGCTTATCTTTTTAGCAGATAACCATCCTATGACAGTCTGGACTTGGACCGGTTGGAACAATCAAAACCAACACCCGGATGTGGTTAGGGTTGCTGATATAGCCGATGTATGGGATAGTGCCAAAGATCAAAAAATGACTATATATCAAGATGGTACAATAAAAATTTATTATGAGAAAAATTCTGACGATAAAATAGATAAAAAACATTATGAGATTATAAGAAAAGGAATGGGTCCATTTACTGATGAACAAAATTATGAGAGTAGTTGGACCACAGATTTTGCATACTTCTATAATGTTAACAATATTGATGAACATATTAGTTTAGCAGATTTAAATACCAAGTATATTAAATCCCCAGAAGTGGACTTTAGCAAATATCCTCAAAATATTTTGAGAGACTATTACGCTGATAAAACCTTCACACCATATCTTTCTAAGACAGTTGATCTTACAAAATGGTTAGGATATAAGTATTTATTAGAAGATTTATCACAAAACGAAAGAGATAGTCAACGAACTGGTGTTGGTAGTTTAGCAGACAATCTAAAACCTTTAATTAATTCTCCTGTTCAATATGCTTTCTATGATATTGATGGAAATGGAACACCGGAATTAATTTTTAAATCGTCTGATATAATCTTGTATATCGTAACCAGTACTGTACAAACTAGACAAGAGTCTGCGTCAGGAACATATGGAAAAGGTAATATTACTTATCTAGAATTTATCCAGCCGCCATTAGCTATTTCTGTGAACCCTATAACTCCAGTTTACTATTTCTATGACAAAGAAACAGGACAGGTAAAATATAGTAGAACTGATGGTGGAATCAAGATTTATAAAGATGGTACCATCCGATACTATGCACCTGATCCTGAATTACAATACACCACCAATAAGAGAGCAAATCAAAGAACTATTGCCTACTATAAAATTAACAAAGATAAAGCAGTGACCTATCTACTAGGATATTTCCAAAGCAATCGTGAAAATGGTCTGGAAAATTATTATAATCTTTCAAATACTGAACATTACACGCTAGACGAATTAGATCAAAATTACATTCACTCTGAAGAAATTGATTATAATTCACTTGTGTGGAAGAACTTAGTAGATTTTAATAGTGATAACCTAAATGCTGCCTAACATGTGAAATGATTAAACAGATTGGTTATTTATAACAATTTGTTTAATTGAGGAAATAAGAATGAAGAATGCTAACTAGTAATTTTAACCTACTAGTTAGCATTTTTTCTACCTTGAGGCTGATTTACTTAATGAATATACGCATTGGAAAATAATGCTTCTTTAGTCGTCTCTGCAGCTACGTGTGCATATAGCTCTATCATTGCAGTCCCCCTGTGTCCCAATTGTTGGGAGACTAGGAGGCTGTCTTTTGTTTGCCCATATAGACGTGTCGCAAGTGTATGTCGTAGTTTGTGAGGAGTAGTAGGCTTACCATAAGCGGTAGATAACTTCTTCACCAAAAGCTCAACAGAACGTGTTCCAAGTCTTGCAGGCACCTTATTATGAGTTGTTAAGAAGAATGCTTTATCTGAATCACTTGCTTCGAAACATCTCTCCCTAATCTCTAAATGACACTCAATATAAGGTTTCTCAAATAGAGCGATAATAATAACGCCCTTTTCCTCACCTTTTCAAATAACTATTCTGTTATTGTGGCTAACTAGTGTGTAAAGTCACCGAGATAACGTAGACTGATAATGGCAGATGAGGTAAAAGTCAAGATTTCTTTTAAAAAAACCTTGACTTTATTTATTTTTCTGATATATTACAAGTGAGAACTTATTTTCTAAAAATTTTATAATGTTGCTCTGGAGGTTTATTTTGACTATTAAAAAGTTGTCTAAATATGGAATTGTTTTAGTTGCTGCGGTTACTCTTACAACTGCTGTGCAGGCTCAATTCGGACAGTCGTCTACAAAGGTGTATGCTGAAGAAACAGCTAGTGATGCTAACTATGAAGATTATCGTATGTTCTACGCTTATTTTGCAGAATATCCCGATGACCCCAATAGCGGTGCTATGTCAGGTCGAGTGACTACAGTTAGCAAACCATACATTGTGGGAGAGGAGCCCTTCGGTCCTGGAAGTTATGATATTTTTGATATCACCGGCAAACATTACAATGTTGGTGATGTTATAACAATAAACGAACCTTTCCTAAATCACAAGGACGAGGAAGATAATAGACTATATTACTACTATCATCCTCAAAACTCTGATAACACAAGTGAAGCTCCTGCTGTTAGCACAACGCCGGCTACTAGTGAAGCTCCTGCGGTCAGCACAACGCCGGCTACTAGTGAAAATCCAATATCTGATAACGATCCAAGTCTTAATCGCATGTTATACCTTAATTATTCAGTAGCAGATGACCCTAAACGCAGCTGGCTCACTGGTGATGTAGTTACCCCTAAAGGATATACTGTAATGCCAGCTGACGAGCTGGAAGGGTACCCATACTACACAATTACTGGATCTAATGGTAAAAACTACTCCGTTGGCGATGTTATCACAACGGAAGAACCAGGATTATTTGGCCATGCCAACTATGAGGATGATGCCCTATATTATCGTTATTATAGAACTAACCCTAATTCAGTAAGTGAAACACCTGCAGTAAGCACAACGCCAGCTACTAGCGAAGCTCCTGCAGTAAGCACAACGCCAGCTACTAGTGAAACACCTGCGGTTAGCACAACACCAGCTACTAGTGAAACACCTGCAGCAAGCACAACACCAACTACTAGTGAAGCTCCTGCAGCAAGCACAACACCAGCTACTAGTGAAGCTCCTGCGGTTAGCACAACACCAGCTACTAGTGAAGCTCCTGCAGTAAGCACAACACCAGCTACTAGTGAAACACCTGCAGCAAGCACAACACCAGCTACTAGTGAAACACCTGCAGTAAGCACAACACCAGCTACTAGTCTAGTGCCTTCAAAAGACATTCATTCCATGAATTCTGTCACTTATTCATCTACACAAACACGTAATGCAGGGATTAAATCGGAAGCCGATGGAAAATTGACAAGTCACGATTTACCAAAAACAGGGGATACAAACTCTAAAGTTGGTATGTTAGGTATGATTTTTGTTGGACTTGGTTTGACAAGCTTCGTTTATAAAGGGCGTCACAGACGTTCATAATAAACAAATGACTAGAGACAACTTAAAGAACGAGACTATTGAAACTTTTGTCTTTAAACTCTAAATAGTAACGAAAAACGAGGAATCTTCTTAATTAAGAGTAGATTCCTCGTTTTTTCTAACTTATCATAAACCGTGTTAACAATTTATACTCTTTATTGCCATATACATAGTTTAGCACTGAACTATATATCGTGTATAATCTATTAACCGTTAAATGATTTATAAATCACTCAAAGCTTCCTTAGTTGTCTCTGCAGCTACGTGTGCATATACCTCTACCATTGCAGTCCCCTTGTGTCCCAATTGTTGAGAGACTAGGAGGCTGTCTTTTGTTTGCTCATATAGACGTGTCGCAGTTTGTGAGGAGTAGTGGGTTTACCATAGGCGGTAGATAACTTCTTCACCAATAGCTCGACAGAACGTGTTCCAAGCCTTGCAGGCACTTTATTTTGAGTCGTTAAGAAGAATGCTTTATCTGAATCGCTTGCTGCGTAGCGTCCCTTCCTAATTTCTAAATAACGCTCAATATAAGGGATACCAAATGGAGCGATATTTACAACGTCCTTTTTCCCACCTTTTCGGATAACTGTAATCGTCCTTGTGGCCAGATTGACATCTTGCATATCTAGGTTGACTAATTCAGATAAACGGACTCCAGTTGAGAGTAGAAGTGCTACGACAGCAAGGTCACGCTCTTTATTTTTGACAAACGATACCTGGGCACGTTTTGAGATTTTCTTTTCATGCTCATTGTCAATATAATCTAGGAAAGACTGTGTATCGTTTAGAAAGAGTTTTTCTTTCATGTTATCTGCACGACTAGCCAAGGTATCTTTAGGCTTCTTGATTTTCACCTTAACCATGACATTTCGGTAGAAATAAGGCTCACCCTCATCATCCTCAGTTTCTTGAGTAAGATACTTAAATAAACTAGAGAGAGCATCTTTAGTCCGAATAATGCTGACTTCAGAGATTGAACGACGCTCAGTATTTTCCCGAAGGTAAACAAAGTAGCCTTCGATAACAGACTTTGGTAAATGGGCCAGCTCATTAATATGAACATCAGCAATCGTATTATAGTCTGCATAACGTACAGTTTTACCTAATTCCTCATGATCACTAATCAACCATTCAAAAAATCGTCTATATTCCTTTAAGTACTCATACAGCGTCTTGTAGCTATATGGAATAACGAGCTTTGCTTGATAATATTCCTTAACATACCAAGGCATAATCTCGAGCAACTCGTTTATATTTTTCATAAGTGTTTCTTGTTTCATATTAGCCTCAAATCTAACAATTTTCTTGTTAGTAGTAGTTTATCATAACTAATATGTGTATTCAACAAATACTTATTTTCCGAATATATATTTTTCAAGTGATATTTACTTATATAACCATATAATTTTGGCCCCAAAAAATTAGACAATTTATTTAAGCAAAGGACTTAGTTCTGTATTGCACAAGACTAAGTCCTTTGCTACCATTTGTCAAGTATAATACGGTTTCTAACTCAACATTATTTCTGAAAGTGTATGAATGGAATTTTCTGAGGAATAGTTCAAGCAGTTTTTCTGACATTTAAGCATATAAAAACGACACCTTATCTGGTATTTTTTGAAACAAGGTGTTAGAACTATAAGGCATAGACGACTTTAATGACTTTGGGCTAAAGTATAGTCGTAAAGTTTATTATGCATTATAAGATAATACATTGTCCTAATTGTGAATACATTTGTACAGAATTTTTCTTGCATAAGGAGTCCCACGTTTGGTGGTATGTTCTTGACCTAGGAAATCTGCTAATTCATAGTGTCTGAGATCAATACCGATAAAAGCACTGTTTTGATTAGCAGACTTAAAGCGACGAATGTCTCCTAATTCGTCAATAACGCTTGTAGCCGTTGTTTCTTTGATCTCAGGAATACAGAGAAGAATCTCATATTTAGGTAGAGACTTAGCTAACTCTACCAACTGTTCTAAAACTTGTTCCCGATGGTTTGTCAATCTTATAAATTCCTATACATTATACTTAACCTCTTCTATCATAGGAGAGGTTTTTGAAATGATATAATAAGATTGCTTTGCCAGTCCAACTAACTTCTCAGCCAAGTTACCTACTCTGTTCTCTGAAATGCGTTTAGAGGTTGACTGG
>OLPA01001055.1_pt1 | contig 24339 bp, 31 predicted proteins | sample 1672811 | NCBI WGS metagenome assembly OLPA01 (sample SAMEA3136726, study PRJEB25190) | human gut metagenome | biome: human gut; feature: human-associated habitat; material: faeces | place: Austria | collected 2013
CGAAATCATGGGCGTGAGCGTCAGCGCTTCCGTTCGCATGGTTGCGTCCGTGGCCTGTCAGGGCTATGGCGACCACTGCAAGCCCAAGGCGGAATATCAGGGCATGACGGACTGTGTCGCCGCTTCCATGGTCAACAACGGCACCAAGGCGTGTCAGTATGCCTGTCTGGGTCTGGGCACCTGTGAGCGTGCCTGCCCGTTTGGCGCAATCCACATTGACCCGATCAAGCAGATCGCGGTCGTCGATGAGGAGAAGTGCCAGGGCTGCAAGAAGTGCGTCGCGGCCTGCCCGCAGCATGTGCTTTCCATGCGTCCCGCCGGACGCACGGTGAACGTCGGCTGCCACAACCCGGAAAAGGGCATTGCGCTGAAAGAGAAGTGCGACCGCGCCTGCATCGGCTGCGAAGCCTGCGTGAAGGCCTGCAACTTCGGCGCGATTGAAATGGAGAATGGCGTTCCCAAGATTGATTACGAGAAATGCGTGGGCTGCATGGCTTGTGCAGACGCCTGCCCGACGGGCGCGATGCAGGCCAATTTCGAGACGCGCAAGGAAGCGTACATCGATCCGAGCAAGTGCGTGGGCTGCACCCTGTGCACCAAGCAGTGCAAGTTCGACGCCATCGAGGGTGCGCTCAAGCAGCCGCATAAGGTGCTTGGCGCGTGCACGGGCTGCGGCCTGTGCGCGGCGAAGTGCCCGAAGAAGGCCATCACCATGCGTGATCGCCGCGCGCCGCGCAACAAGCTGGATAAGGTGAAGAAGGCTCCGGCGGCCGCAAAGCCCGCCGCGCCTGTCGCGCCGAAGGCTCCGGCGGAGAGCAAGTAATCCGTCGCCGCACACAAGCATGGAGAAGAGGTTGAATCATTCGGCCTCTTCTCTTTCTTTTATTCGGAATATTCGGGCATATTCCGTCGATCATTTGAATCACGGGGACTTGCTTTTGTCAAATTTCGAGCGTATAATACATTTATCATATCAGGAAGGCAGGTACGGACTATGATTGATTTCGAATCCATCAAGGCTGTTGATCCCGAAATCTGCGACGCGATGCGCAAGGAACTGACGCGCCAGCGCGAGCATCTGGAGCTGATTGCATCCGAAAACTTCGTCAGCGACGCGGTTCTGTCCGCAATGGGCTCTCACCTGACCAACAAATATGCCGAAGGATATCCGGGAAAGCGCTATTACGGCGGTTGCCAATATGTCGATATCGTTGAAGATCTGGCGCGCGAACGCGCCAAGGCGCTTTTCGGGGCGGAACACGCCAATGTGCAGCCCCATTCCGGCGCGCAGGCCAATATGGCGGTCTATTTTGCCATGCTCGAGCCGGGCGATGCGGTGATGGGAATGAATTTGTCCCACGGCGGTCATCTGACGCACGGAAGCCCGGTGAACATGTCCGGTAAGTACTTCCATTTCGTACCTTACGGCGTAACGGAAGAGGAAGAAATCATCGATTATGATGCGCTGGAAAAGATGGCGCTTGAAACCAAGCCGAAGATGATTGTCGCGGGCGCGTCGGCCTATCCGAGAATCATTGATTTCGCGCGCCTGCGCGAGATCGCGGATCGAGCAGGCTGCCTGCTGATGGTGGATATGGCGCATATCGCGGGGCTTGTCGCGGCGGGCGAACACCCCAGCCCGGTTCCGTATGCGGATTTCGTGACGACGACCACCCACAAAACGCTTCGCGGCCCGCGCGGCGGCATGATCCTCTGCAAGAAGGAATACGCCGCGGCAATCGATAAGGCGATTTTCCCGGGCACGCAGGGCGGCCCGCTGGAGCATGTCATTGCGGGCAATGTGGAGGAGCACATTCCATGTCACAAAGGGGCGTATATGGGAAAGAACGGGATAACGCGGGATAGAACGGGAAAACCGTGGTATTATCGGAACTCAAAGAGATAAATATAAAATAAATATATAAAAACAACCATGCGCGCGTTCTGTGTCACATGGGAGCGGAGAGCAGTCGGAAACGGCTGCTTTTTTCTGTTTTTGGCGGTTTTGAACGCCGAGCGTCAAACGGCGTTAAACGCGCGTTTTTTGTTGTACAGGTAAAGGAAAAGCGGCAGGCAGTATCAAGCGGGCGTTTGAGCGGAGGGGTGGGTGCGTGGGCGCAGGCTGGGTGCAGCAATGAAAACGACGAAAAATCAAGGAATAATAAAAAAACGCGCCATAAAGCGCGAAAAGATTGATTGGAAATCGAGAAATGAATAAATATTCACGGATGCAAGAAATTATTCATTTCTTGATTGGTGGATGATATAAACAATTTTCTGGGCAGCTTTTATCTCGCTGAGAGGGTAGAACATAGGGCTGTAATTCGTATTGATAGAGTGAAGCTCCACTTCATCATCATACCGATAGAATTTCTTAATGGTATATTCATCTTCATATCCAGAGCTTTCGACCCGAACAAGTGAAAGCTCGCCCTGACAAGGTGTGCTATCTATTTCTGCAATGACATAATCGCCATTCTGGATCAGCGGCACCATGCTGTCGCCCTTTGCTTTAATGATGATATACCGCTGAGAATCAATATACTTTTGCGGGACAGTAACACTTTCGTCATCGACGGTCGAATAAAGCGGAGAACCAGCAGCTGCAAGACCGTTGACTTCTCGCTTATAGGAGCTGGAGCTTTGCTGCTGCTGGGCGGAATGATGCCCAGCGCGCAACGATCCCGTTAGTGCAGAAACAGCTTGCCGTTCGTAATCTTCTAGGCGACGGTAATCGCAAAGAAGGGAATATTCGTTGTCAGATAAAGTTGTGGAGTGTGTGCTATTTGGCTCTGAAAAGAACTCTGAAAACGACATACCGAGAATCGTGCAGATTTTTTCTAGTGCATCAAGAGAAGGACGCCTTTTATTTAGGCAAATCGTGCTTATATGTTCTTTCGTCATACCTAAAGCATCGGCAAGTTCCTTCTGAGTCATGCCTCGCTGTTTCAGCGCCGCTCGAAGGTAGGAGCCTATTTCGTACATATTTACCTCCACAAAATAGAACTGTCAGGATTATTATGAACCCCCTTAGACCAAAAATCAAGAGAAAAAAATAGAGCTATGAGCTTTTATTTTTTTATTGACAAGTAGAACTGGAACAGCTATAATTGTGTCAGAAAATAAAACTGACTGTTTTATTCAGGGAGGCGATGAAATGAAACTCCGAGATTTGCGAAAAGCAAAGCGCCTTACTCAAGCGGAACTTGCTTCTCGTGCGGGAGTTACACAGCCTTACATTGGGGCTTTGGAACGCGGCGAAAAGAAGAATCCGAGCGTAGTCGTCGTAAAGGGATTGGCTAAAGGGTTAGGCGTTAGCATAGCCAGAGTGCTTGAAGCACTTGATGAGGCGGTGTGACGATGGAACAACGCATTAGTACAACAACAGCTTCAAGACTGTTGAGGGTTAGTAAATCAACAATTCAGCGCCAGATTAAGGCTGGAAACCTCAAAGCAGAAATGCAAAAGGTTAGTCAGGGCGGCGGTAACTGCGGCATGAGCAACATGATTCCCGTCAGCGAAGTGCTTCAGCAGCTCGATACCCAAGGACGGCTCCTCTGGTACGAAAGCCAGAGCGGGCTATCCACCCAAGTTTCTGCCGCAGACCTTGCGACATACAAGGAAGCCTTCGGCGAGGAAGGACTGACCGAGCTGGCAAATCGCCAGCAGGCAGTCATGGCGCTGGACGGTATCCTAAGCAGCGGCGAACGGGGCAGGACGGCGGCGATGGACGCGCTGGCGGGGACGCTGGGTGTGACGAGCCGGACGCTGCGGCGTTGGCACGCGGCATACAAGGAGCGCGGGCTGGCGGCGATCATGGACAAGGTGGAGCGCAGGGACAAGGGGCAGAGCCGGACGTGCTGCCAGCTGGCGCGGGACTTCATCGAGGCGCAGATGTGCGACAATCGGAAGTTTCCGCAAACGCTGGTGCTGGAGCGCCTGCGGGAACGGGCTGCGGAATACGGCGAAAACGCCTGCAACTGCTGCGTGTACTGCGACGGATCGGACGCGCGGCGGGCGCTCAGACCGGCAGACAGGGAGAAATACCCCATCTGCACCATGGCAAGCGGCTCGATGATGATTCCGGCGAATCGTCACGCGGTCAACCGCATCGTGGAAACGATGGATAAGGCGCAGATGACCTTCGCCCGATACGGAAAGCGGGCTTGGGAAGCTGCCTACATGCAGAAAACCAAGCGAAGCAAGCCGACGCTGGTCAATGAAGTTTGGTTTGGCGATCACCACAAGCTCGACCTGTTTGTGCTGGATGAAAACGACAATCTGGTGCGCCCGTGGATGACGGCGTGGATGGACGCCTGCTCACGGCGGATTGTGGGCTGGGAGCTGACGCTGGAACCGAACAGCGACACGGTGGCGGACAGCTTTTGCCGCGCGGCGGTGTATACGAAGGGCAGCGACGTTCATGGCCTGCCGCGCTACATCTACATCGACAACGGCAAGGATTACAGAAGCCATCGGTTCGAGGGTGAAACGCTGGTGGAAACCGATCTGGGCTGCCTGAACGCTGAATTTTCCGAAAAGGAAGGCTTGCTTCGGACGCTGGGCGTGGGCGTACACCATGCGCTGCCGTATCGCGGCTGGTCGAAGGACGTGGAACGCGCCTTCGGCACACTGGAAGATTTTGTCCGCGAGTTCCCCGGCTGGTGCGGCGATTCGCCGGAGGAAAGACCCGAAGATAACGGGCGCATCCTCCGCAGGATGAAGGAACGCGGCGAGCTGATGACCTTTGAGACCTTTGCCAAGTGCTTCGCGGAGAAACTGCTGCCCAAGTACGAAAACCACATCGGCGAGGACGGGCTTTCGCCCGATCAGCGGTACCGCCAAGCGGAAAAAGCGCGGGCGGATACGCCGGACTGGGCGACGATGGCGATCTTCAAGAGCCAGAGCGCGAAGCGCGTGGTCACGACGCAGGGCGTGCGGCTCAACAACCAGCTTTTCTGGCATCCCGAAATGGCGGATATCATCAGGGAGCAGGTCACGATTTATTACAACCGGGGCTACAACCCCAGCGTATCGGTTTTCAGCGGCGGACATTTCATGTGCGAGGCGGAGCCGGTCGAGCTGATGGCGCTGATCGACCCGGACGAGGAAAGGGTGGCGGCGCACATGGCAGACCAGAAGCGGCAGCAGCGCAAGGTCACGGACAGGCTGGCGTATATCCGGCAATCCACGAAACGGATTACCCGCGAGGCATACGCCGAAGAGATTGACGAACAGCGTCAGCGCATGGCGACGGTCACGTCGCTGGAAGCGGCGCGGGCGGGCAAAGCCAAGCAGCAGGTCGCAGACAAGGCGGCAGGGCGGCGCAAGGCTGCATCCGCAGGCGAAAACGCGGTGCGCAGCATGATTGCCGCGAACGGCGAAAAGCTGCTGAAAAGAAGCGCGCGTTAAGTGTCACAAGTAGGAGGAAATCAAGTGGTTATGATTTTTGAGAAAAAGAAGGAATTTGTCGAAGGAACACTTTCGGCGTGTATGGTAGAGGCAAATATCGGTGTCGATCATCTGATGTACAGCGCAGAAAGTGAGGGCGGCATGGAAATTGTAACGATTTGCTATGACGATGGCTGGACTCGAAAAGTTGATGTCACTGGAGACAGCAATCTGGCGATCATCAAGGACATTTCGAGGCGTGTCGATTTGTGACACACCAGCAAAGCCCAAGGCCCGGTCTATCGTCTGCCTGTGTTCTGCCACAGGCAGCGGCAGACTACGACCCGTGCAAGCCGGGTGCACCCCGCAAGGGGTGCGGCGCTCACAGCTTTAGCTGAACAAAGGAGGTTTTCAAATGGATGCGTTGATGGGGATTGCGCTGTTTGGCGCAGGCATGACGGCGGGCGGCGGCCTGATCGTCAGCTATTACAGGTCGCTCAAGGGCGTACAGGACAGCGAGCGCAAAATTGCGGCGCGGAACATGGACGAGGCGCGGCGTTATAACGAAGCGATGCGCCTTGAGCTGGACAACAAGACGGACTGCCTGAACCGCCTTGAATTGAAACGGCAGATGGAAGCGAGCTGGTGCGACGGATACGAAGCCGGGATGCGCGAAGGTATGCGCGGCGTAACGGTCGGCGATGTGGTGACATTTACCCGCCTGCGCAGAGCGCGGGACAATCGGGCATCCAACGAGTAAGCAAGGAGGAAACACAGATGGAAGCAAGAGAGATTATGGCACGGCGCGCGCCGTCGCTGGAAGAACGCATTAACGCCCTGCGGGATAAGGGTGTGGTCATCGGCGGGACGACCTACCGCTACAACTTCGCGCAGATCAGCGCGGCGACTGGAGTAAGCCGCAGCATGATTAGCATGTTCGCCAACGGCAACATCCGCATCAAGCCGGAGCAGCAGAAGATTCTGGAGGATTGGGTCAGCGACATCGAGCGTCAGGCGCAGGCAGAAGCCATCGAAACGGGCGCGGCTGAGGAAACGCCCGCTCCCGCGCCGCAGACCTTCAAGCGCAGTATCGAGCTGTACCAGACCCACGAGTTCACCGAGGCGCTTGGCTTGCTGGAATGGACGCGGGACAATCGGAAGATGTGCGTCATGGTCGGATATCCGGGCATCGGCAAAACGACGGTCATCCGCGAGTTCGCCAAGCGCGTGCCGGATGTGCATGTCATCGTCTGCCGCTCTACGATGCGGATGCGCGACCTGCTGGACAGCATCGCGGAGAGCATCGGCGTGAGCGCCAGCGGGAGCAACGACGAGCGGGTGCGCCGCATCCAGCGCGAGCTGGCGGCGAACCGCGACGCGATGCTGATTTTCGACGAAGCGGACCATTTGTACGGATGGGATGTGAAGAAATTTGAGATTATCCGCCAGCTCTGGGACGAAACGAACACGCCCATCGTGCTGGTTGGACCGCCGAGGCTGGAGGAAATCCTGACCCACGGCAGCGGGCGGTCGAATCTGTCCCAGCTTTACCGACGTAAGTACGAAATCAAGCTGACCGGCATCAAGCCCGACGAAGTGCGCGCCATCCTTGCGCAGTACGACGTGGAGCCGCGCGTGGCGGCAGAGCTGACGCTGATCGCGACCGATACCCGGCACGGCGGCATGGGCAACTTCATTGAAATCTTTGGCATGTGCCTTGAAGCGGCGGCTGGCGGCACGGTCACGCAGGAGATTCTTGCGGGCGCGAAATGCTACAAATTGCAGGGCTAAGAAGGGGGTGTAAGGATGCTAACGGTCAAGCAAGACGGCGGGCTGCTCATCGTCCGCGACGAGGAAGGGCGCATGGTGCGCAAGCTCAACGCCGTAGCGGCGGCGAAGGACTGGCTCAAGCTGGGAGCCGCCGAGTTTTACAAACAGTACGGTTTCCGCTTCCAGCCGCGAGGCAGTACGCTGGCGGAAGCGACGAAGCAGATGGGACAATGAACGACAGACCCGGCTTATGGTCAAGGAGGTGAACATGGATACATCGAGCACAATCAAGCGCCTGCTGGGCGAATACGAGAACATCCGAACGGAGAACCAGCGGGAAGGACAGCGGCGCGAGCGGGAAATCCGTCAGGGGTTCCCGGAGATTGAGGCACTGCTGGAGGAGCGGCGCGACCGTCTGACCGGCTCCATCCGCGCGGCACTGCAAGGGCGTGCTGTGGACGCGGAGATCCTGCAAACCGGAATGAGAGAGCTGAACGGCAGGATTCGCGCCGAGCTGGCGAAAGCCGGATACCCGGAGGACTACCTACAGCCCATCTACCGGTGCCCGGCCTGTCGGGATACCGGCTATGTGGGCGAACCTGTGCATGAGCTGTGCGCCTGCATGAAGCAGCGGATCATGGACGAGGAAAACCGGGGAGAGCGCAAGGGCGGTCTGGGCGAGCACAGCTTCGAGCAGTTCAACCTGAGTGCCTTTCCGGACGACACTATCCCCGGTCGGCGCAGGAGCCAGCGCGAGCACATGCGGCTGATCGAGCGCGCAGCGCGGCGGTATGCGGAGGATTTCCCGGAGAACGAGAAGCCCAACCTGATCTTCTTTGGGCCGCCGGGGCTGGGTAAGACGTTCGTTGCGGACTGCATCGCGCAGTGCGTGATGGAACGGGCCTATCTGGTGCGCCGGGTGACGGCGTACCGGCTCTGCGAGATCATGCGCAAGAATCAATTTGACGGGAGCGAGGGGCGCGCCGCAGAGGGCGTGATGGAAAGTGACCTGCTGATGATCGACGATCTTGGCACAGAACCGCAGACAAAGAACACCAGCGTTTACCTGTTCCAAGTGCTCAATGAGCGGAACATGAACGGACGCCACACCATCATCAGCACAAATCTGAACCCGGAGAAAATGGGCGCGATGTACGAAGAGCGCGTCATCTCCCGGATGATGGATTGCCGGATCACGACGGCAATCGAGTTTTATGGGCGCGACCTGCGCCTGATGAAAGGATGAGAATATGGCAAGACAGAAGGTGCGCTGCGCGCTGACGCTGAACAGCTGGCAGGAGGCCGACGACGCGCTGCGGCAGATTGGCGAGAACCGGCGCGGCATCGCGGCGATTGAGAACGTGATGAATGAGCGAATCGCCGATGCGAAGGCTACGGCGGACGCGAAGGCCCGCCCGATTCGGGAACAGACGGCGCTGCTGGAGACGGCACTCAAGGACTTCGCCATCGCCCACCGGGCGGACATGGGCAAGGCCAAGAGCAAGGCGCTGACGTTCGGCAAGGTCGGGTTCAGACAGAGCACCCGCCTGACCCTGCCGCGCGGCGTGGAGAAGATCAAGACCATCATCGCAGAACTGCTGCGGCGAGGGATGAAGGAGTGCGTGGTCTACCCGGAGCCGAAGATCGACAAGGAGGCGCTGAAAAAATACAGCGCGGGCGAGATTGCCGAGGTCGGCGCGAAGCTGGAGGTCGAGGATGTTTTCGGCTATGACGTGGATGAAGAAGCGCTGGGGCAGCAATAAGGAGGCGGCGGGTATGGCGCTGAAAGTAACGAGTGCCCAGCTTAAAGCCATCTTTGCGTTGAGCCGGAAGCTGGGGATGGACATGGAGGATTTGCACGGCATGGCGTACCGCATCAGCGGCACGGACAGCTTGCGCACCCTGTCCGGCAGGGAAGCCGGTCGGATGATTGAGGAGCTGAAAACGCGCTGCGGTCAGCCGGTCGTCAGGACGGGCGGCGGCGCGGGGCGGGCGACGGAAGCCCAGCAGCGGAAGATATTCCGGCTGACCTGCGAGTTGGGCTGGAACGACCAGCCGGAGCGCCTGCGCGGGTACATCCGGCGCATGTGCAAGGCGGACGACGTGCGGTTCCTCACGCCGCAACAGGCAAGCGTCGTCATCGACGGCCTGACCGCCATGCGCGACGGCGACCGGGCGGAGCGAAAGGCGTAAAGGAGGGCGGCGGATGATTCCAAGCTGGGCGCACGACGTGAAGCCGGAGGACATTACAAACGCGACAATGCTTGATCTGGCGGAGCTGCTGGGAACGGAGAACATGCTGACGCTGGTTGAATCATACAGCGGCATGATCATCTATGTTCCCAAGCTGGACAGCCTGCTGCGAAACATCCGCGACCGCCGCATCCGACAGGAATATGACGGAACGAATACGCGGGCGCTGGCGCTCAAATACGACGTCAGCGAAAGCTGGGTCAAGCGCATCGCGTCGATTGACGAACGCGGGGAAATCCGAGGACAGACCAGTCTTTTTGACGGCTGAATCCCAAAATCTCTAACACGTGCGTGTAATAAGTACGTCAAAGGACTGGCGCGGAAAACTATGCTACAATGGCTGCAACCGAAAGGCTGCGGCTTTTTTGATTGGGGTGGAAAGCGTGGAGGAATATGTGTTCTGGGCGGTTACGGGAGCCGTCGGTTTGCTGATTAGCGCGCTCGCGTTCTTCGTCAAGCGCGGCATGGATAAGAAGGACACACGGGACAAGGAACAGGACAAGCGCATCACCGAGGTGGAGGACAAGCTGAATAACACGATCAATCAGATGCCCTTCCTCTATACGCTGCGCGAGGACTTCATTCGTTCAAGCGCACAGCAGACGCAGAAGCTGGATCAGATCATCACGCTGCTTATGAAAAGGGAGGAAAAGTGAGATGGGGATGGATAAGATGGCGATTGCCAGACGCAAGTGCGCGCGCGGCGCGGTGCTGACGCTGCTGTTTGGCAATCCGCGCGCGGCAGTCATGCAAAGGACGCTGGAATACGCACTCATGCAGGACGACCCGCAGGCGGCGAACGAGATTGGCTCGCACATTTACTATCTGGCGGACAAGGGCTATGTCAAGGTCTATCTGGGCGACGAGGTTCTCAGCCTCGTGCAGGACCCGCCGAGGGAGGCGCTCGTCCGCCTGACCGCTAAGGGCATTGACCTGATGGAAGGCACGCTCGACGACGAGGGCGTGGCTTTCGGCGACCCGATGCGCCAGTAAGAGATGGGACGCAAGCGGGAGCGCACGCGGATCGTCAGCCGCATGGACGAGCTGCCGGACGACATCCGCGTGCAGATCGAAAGCATGCTGCTGGATAAGACCATCAGCTACAAGGAGATTGCGGACTGGGCGACGGACAGCGGCTACCCCATCAGCAAAAGCGCCATCGGGCGATATGCCCAGCGCACAGGGCGGGCGGCGATGCGGCTGCAATATGCTCGCGAAAACGCGAACGCGATCATCACGGCGATGCAGGAACATCGGGGACTTGAGCTTTCCGACGCGGCGAACGCACTGGTCATGGACAACCTGATTCAGGTGCTTTCGGACGCATCGGCAGAGGATTATGGGGAAATCCCCCTGCCCAAGCTGATCGAGCTGGTGCTCAAGAACCAGCGCAACGCCGTCTATAAGGAGCGCATGGTGCGTGCCTACGCGAAGGACGTGGAAACCGTGCGCCGCGCGCTGATGGCGGAGCTTACCGAGCAGGTGCGGCATAACCCGGAGCTGCTTAAGCAGCTTGAAGAAGCCAGCCTGACGGCGGCGGAAAAGGTGGTGGAAGCCAGTGAAACGTGAATACAGAGATCATCAGGGGCGCGAGTGGTTCGCGCTGCATGTGCGCACCGGCGAGGAGCGCGACGTGGCACTGGCGGTTTACGGACTGGGCGACGCGGACAGCCTGCTGCCGGTCGAGCATTACACGACACGCGGGCAGGAGCGCGAGCGCATCCTTATGCCGGGCTATGTGTTCGTTGGCTGCGTTATGAACGCCGACATGTGGCAGAGGCTGCGGCATTTGCGCGGCGTGCTGCGCATCCTCGGAGACCCCTACGAGGCGATCCCGGAGGAGCAGATGACGGCGGTCATGGCGCTGTACTGGCACGGCGTACAGGGGACGCAGGTGGTACGTCAAAGTGGCGTGACAGAAGTGGTCGGCGGACCGCTGCTGGAAGTGACGCATACGATCACCTGCGCGGACGCAAGGCAGGGCGTGATTACGGTTGCGCTCGACCTGCCGGGCGGCATGCGCGAAGTGACGATGCACGCGACATTCCGGCCTGAGGCCGGAGGCACATCCGAAGAAAATTTTATTTGAATTGAAAGTTTTCGGCACGAGGCCGAAAGCGAACAGGCAGGGCTGAAAGGCGGCGGGTCGAGGATTCCCCACACCGGAAAGCCCGAACAGACGGGTCGGACGGTACTCCGACAAAGCCAGCCAGCCTCGATTCGAGCGCCGGAGGGCGAAGCTATGCCCGAAATGCTTCGGGCTTCATCCGCCAAAGCGGGGCATGACCTGCGCGGCGGTCTGGGAAACCTCCTTGTTTGGACAGTACGCAGGACGCGGCGTACTGTCTCTTTTTAGTTTTTTGTAAGCGCGCGTTCAATGTCAAGTTTATAAAGTGGGAAGTCCAGAAACCTCAGGTTTCTGGTGGGGTTTGGGGCAAAGCCCCATCGTTCCCTCGTTTCTGAAAGGCGGTGAGAAGATGGCGAAGCGGGAAAACGTTCTGGAGAAGCTGATTGGCAAGACCAAGCGCCCGGAAGGGGAGCTGGAAGCCATCGACCGCCGTCTGCATGAAAATACCGCGCGGTGCTTTGACGAGGTTCTAAGCCTGTTGCTCGATAGCACCGGCGAATATACCAAGGCGCTATTGGGCGGCGGACGCGGCAGCATGAAGTCCTCGACGGCAAGCCTCGGCATCAGCGCGGGGCTGGAGCATGACGAGGACGCCTGCGCGCTGGTGCTGCGCAAGGTTGGAGATACATTGCGCGGCAGCGTCTTTGAGCAGATGCAGTGGGCGATCGATGTGCTGGGGCTGGGCGAACACTGGAGAGTGACCGTCAGCCCGATGGAGATCGTCAACGAGCGAACAGGGCAGAAGATTGTTTTCAAGGGCTTGGACAAGTCGAAGAAAATCAAATCCATCAAGCTGCCGTTCGGGAAATATTTCAAATATGTCTGGTTTGAAGAGCTCGACGAGTTTGCAGGCGAGGGCGAAATTGAGAACGTGCTGGATTCCGCGATTCGCGGTGGCAAGGCGGCACTCTGCGTCTGCACCTATAACCCGCCGAAAAGCGCAAATAACTGGGTGAACAAGTGGGCAATAGACCCCGGCAAGAGCGTTTTTGTTCATCACAGCGACTATACGATGGTCCCTGCCGCATGGCTCGGACCGACTTTTCTCAAGCGCGCGGAGGAGCTGAAAGTGCGCAACCCGCGCGCGTATGAGCATACCTATCTGGGCATTGCAACCGGCGAAGGCGGCGCGGTTTTCAAGGCGCTGCGCATTAAGCCGATTGCCAAGGAGGACAGGCTGCGGTTTGAGCTGAAGCCGAACATCGGCATGGACTTCGGCTATGTTGACCCGAATGCCATCGAAAAGACCTACTACGAGGCGGGCGAGCTGCGGACGCTGTACATCTACGAGGAGGTCTATCAAAACGAGATGACAACCAAGCAGATCGCGGCGGCATGCAGGAAGATTGCGCGCCACGGCGAGCTGATCCGCGCGGACAACGCGGCAAAGCAGGTCATCGTCGATTTGCGGACGGACTACGGCATCAACATTACCGGCGTAACGAAGGGCAAAAACTCGCGGCAGACGGGTTATGACTGGCTGCGCGACCTCGACCAGATTGTCATCGACCCGATAACATGTCCGAATGCGGCGCGCGAGTTCGCCGCGTATGAGTACGCGCGGGACAAGGGTGGCACGCTGGTCGAGCGATACCCGGACGGCGACGACCACAGCATCGATGCGGTAGCGTATGGCAACCGCGAGCATATTTACAGGAGCAGGCGCACGAGCAACGTGAGCGGAAAGGGGGCGAGGAGCTGATGCAGCCTTATCAGATTGGAAGCACGGACTGGATCAAGCAGGAGCTTGCCGGACTGCTCGGACAGCAGGTGACGCGGGATATCGACGAGATCATCCGGCTTTACAGCCTGTACGACGGCGATGGGCAGCGGTGGCAGGTCAATACCAATGGGCTGGACTACACGCCGACCGTCAAAGTGACGAACATCATCGCGGAGCTGATCGGCAAGGAAGCGCGCTATATGATGGGCGTGGAGCCTGAGCTGCGCATCGTCCCCAAGGAAAAGGACAATCAGGCGGCGCAGGCGAACGCAGATGTCATCGGCAGTTGGCTGACCGCGCTGTTGGAAGAGCAGAAGTGGAGCAAGAAGCTGCTGGACGCGGCGAAGGACTGCTTCATTGGCAAGCGCGTTGCGTTGAAGCTGACGGGCAAGCGCGGCGGCAGGCTGGGGATTCAGTTTCGCCCCAGCCTTGAATTTGTTTACGATACCGATCCGGAGGACGTGGACAGGCTGACGAAGGTCATCTTCTTTTATCATACCAACGAGAGCGAGGACAGGCTCAAGCAGCGAATCTGGCGGCAGAAGTACGAGCTGCGCGCCGGACGCTGCTATCTGACCGAGGGACTGTATGACGGCACGGGACGGACGATCAGCGAGACCCACAGCGACGAAGACACGGGGCTTGACTTCATTCCGGTCTATGTCGTCATCAACGACGGCCTAACCGGCGACATGACGGGCAAGAGCGACGTGGAGCGCCTCTGGGACAATCAGGACGACTATAACCGGCTGAAAAGCGACGACCGCGACGCGCTGAAATTCAACATGTTTCCACAACGGGTTTTCCGTGATGCGAATCAGGAAACGATGGACAGGGTGAAGATCGCGCCGGGCGCAATCATCGACGCGCAGACAGACCCCAGCAGTGACCATCAGGTCGATGCGAAAATCCTTGAAGCGCAGTTTTCCTATAATGAACGCATCGAGAACGCGCTGAACCGGGACAAGAACGACATGTACAGCCTGCTGTCCGTGCCGAATGTGTCCCTTGAACAGCTCAAGGGCTTCGCGGCATCCGGCAAGGCAATGAAAGCGCTGTACTGGGAGCTGACGACGAGGTGCGAGGAAAAGTGGAACGAGTGGGATGCGGCGCTTCGCTGGATGGTGCAGGCGCTGGTGAAGATGGCGGGCGCTTATGGAACGGACAGCCTGCCCGCGCTTGACTTTACCGTGAGCATCGACCATCGTTACCCCATCGCAGACGACGAGGACGCGGAACGGACGCTTGACCTGCAGGAGGTCAGCCAGCAGGCGCGCAGCCGGAAGTGCTATATGCGCAAGTGGCATCCCAATGAGGACAGCGATTCCGAACTTGCGCAGATTGTCAGCGAGCAGAAAATGCTGGACGATGGGTTTGAAGATGGAATCCGCGCGGAAATGGTTGAATCCAAATTGGAATGATGATATACTGTTGGTAATAAAATGCGTTCCAAGGAGGGCGAAGATCATGCGGAAGATTGCGATTGCGGCCGGGGTAGCCGCACTGTTGTGCGTGGGGAGTGTGGCGGTGGCCGAACCGGCTCAGGTGGATTATGAGAGCATGACCCTTGAGGAAGTCAAGGCGCTTGCAGACGAGGCCAACGCCTACTACAAGGAGCAAACGACGACCGGATCGGAGAAAGCCAAGGAAGCGAAAGGCTTGTTGAGCAGCGCGCTGGAAGAAATGTATCCGGGGCAGACCATCAGCGGGCCGCTTTTCGGTTTTGACGTGAAACGCGAGCGCACGGTTTACACGATTGACGGCTCGTTTACAGCCAAGCTGGAAAAACAGAAAACCACGCATACGGTACACGCCGTGTTTGAGGATGCGGAGGGGCTGAGCTTTACAGAGCTTGTGGTGGACGGCAATACGGCGGACGCGCCGGAAAGGGCGGAGGTCGAACCGACGCAAATGCCGGAAGCAACGGCTGAACCAACCGCTGAGCCGGAAAACAAGAAAGGCTTCAATGACTATGGCGAGCTGCTGGATTTGACGGAGACGGATGGTATCTGCGTGCTCAAGTACAAGATTACGTCAAGCGCAACCAAGAAGATGACGGTTAATCAGAACTATTACACGGTTGTCAATTTCATCAAGGATGGCGGCGGAGACCAGTACGACGAGATTCAATATTGGGCGGTTGCAGATATGCAGGATGGCAGCGAGAGCAAGGTCATCAGCTTTACGGTGCCCAAAGATCTTATCGAAAAGATTAAAGCCGGAACAGTTTTGCCTACGAAAATGGGCGATTATGTGGATGAACTCTGGCTTTTGCCGAGTCTCCGCTAAAAGACAATCAAATCGCAGAAACGCTCCAAACGGGGCGTTTTTTGATTGCCCGAAAAAACGCCCTGTAACGCCCGATGGTGCGCGGGGCTAAAATCCCACGCGGAAAGCCACGGACGCGCTGAAAACGCGCGTTAAACGCGACAAACGCGCAAAAGGAAAGGAGCGAGCGGCAGCATGGCGCAGGGGATGACCTACAAGGACTTTGAAGCGCGCATGGCTGCTGCCCGCGCGGCGCATCTGAAGAACATCGACATCACCGGCAAGAAGATTCAGGGCATCTACACACAGGCGGCGCGAGACTTGGCGAAGCGGGCGGAAGCGACCAGGGCGGGAACGCTGACCGAGCGCTGGGTGAAGGATTACCAAAAAGCGCTTGAAAAGCGCATTGAGCAGCTGCGCGGCGAGCTGGGCGGCACGATCCTCTCCGGCATGCGAAAGTCGGCAGGGCTTCCGGGTGATACGGTGGAAGGGTGGCTCAATGACGCGCTGGCGATGGTCGGCGCGGACGGGAGCTTTACCGGCACATTTTCCCGCACGCCGGACGCGGCGCTGCGAATGTTGATCGACGGGCGGATGTACCGCGACGGAAAAAGCCTGTCGCGCCGGATATGGAACCGCACCGACCAGCTGCAAGGCAGCATTGAGGACATTCTGACGCAGGGGATCGCCCAGCATCGCAGCGCGCTGCAAATCGCGCAGGACTTGGAGGCGTATGTCAGCCCGAAAGCGAAAATGCCGGTCAGCTGGCTGACGCTTTACCCGGATATCCCCTTTGACCGGCAGATCGACTACAACGCGCAAAGATTGGCGCGCACGGCGATTAACCACGCATACTGGGCGGCGAACATGGCGGCGGCGAAGGCAAACCCGTTTTGTAAAGCGATGCACTGGCAGCTCAGCCCCAGCCACTACGAGCGGCAGGTCGCACGATTCGGAGAGGATATCTGCGACGCATACGCCAGCCACGATGAAGGACTGGGACGCGGAAACTTCCCGATTAACGACGTACCCATGCCGCACGCGCAGTGCCTTTGCGCGACGTGGCAGGTCGTGCCGGAGCTTTCGGACGTGGCAGATCGGCTCGGCGCGTGGGTGGACGGCGGCGAGGACGCGGAGCTGGATGCGGCGTTCGGAGAATGGAAAGTCGGAAAACCTGCCTTGACCCGACTGGATGCCCGTGGTACAATGAAGCTGGATAACAGCTCAACTGCAACAGGCGGGCGGCGCGAACAGATTCTTTCCAAGATTGGCGCGCTTCCGTGGGCGCAGAGTATCAGCGAAAAGAACCGCAAGGCGATTTTGAACCAGCTCGGCAAGCTGGATGATGACGAGCTGGAGTTCTGGAACAGAAATGCGTACATGATTCAAGGCGACTTTGCTTATCAGGGAGGAACGGCATACTATATGCCGTCCGAGCAAAAGGTTTATTTGGATTTGTCCAAGCTGGGATCGAAGGAGAGCCGGCTGAAACTGGAAACGAATCTGGTCACGTTTTTCCATGAAACAGGACACATGTTTGATTGGCAGGCGTTCGGTTATCCGAGCCTGCGCGAACAGATCGGTGATTTGGATAAGACACTTCGCGCGGATTATACGGCGTATGCCAAACGGCTGCTTGAACAGAAGGGGCTGGGCGAGTTTCATGGATTGTCCCGTTTGACCTCAGACCAGAGGATGACGCTAAACATGGACTTGTATGATGACATGCACATGAAAAGCTCCGTTTCCGATATCGTGGGCGGTCTGACGAAAAATACCGTGCAGGGCGGCTGGGGACATTCCAAAGAATATTGGAGATATCAGAAGCCGTCCGTTGAAGCGATGGCGCACATGTTTGAAGCCAAGTTTATGAAGGGTGAGCGGCTGGAAACCTTCAAGAAATATTTCCCGACAGCATACCAGAAATTTGAAGATGCAATCAAAACAAGCGAAGGAGGCGGCGAGAATGGAAGCGAATAACCTGTTTATGCAGTACATTATGCGGTTTGGCGCGGAAGAATTACCGCCGCGCATGCAGATGCCCGTGGAGCAGCAGACGGACGAGTTTTATAATGCGTTGCTCGAAAGGTGTTTGAAGGAAGGAAAGCCTGCCAGCAACTTTATCACGGTCGAAGAAAATCCCGAAGCATTGTACTGAAAAATCAAAAATTACTGAGCGCACCCGCAAGGGCGCGCTTTTTACATACCAAAAATTTTGACAGGAGGACGAGAAAAATGTTTAACCCCTTTCGCATGTTTTGTTTTGCCCCTGACGGCGTGCCGGATGGCGCACCCGCTACCGACGCTGAAAACGAGCAAGAGCAGCATGATGACCAGCAGCCTGAAACGACCGAGCAGACCGGGGACGCTGCGGCGAAAGCAGCGCAGACGGCTGCACCCGCTGGCAAGGAGCAGCCTGTCCCGAAGGATGAACCCAAGAAGGACGACAAGGCGGACGACCTCGCGGCGCGTGTTGTGACAGCGAACGCGCGCGCGGTTCAGGCGGAATTGCGAACGGCTGCGGCGCTGGCGGGCGTGCCGAAGGAACGCATCCCGTATGTGCTGCGCATGTGCGATACGGAGGGCATCGACCTTGACGCGGCGGATGCGCAGGACAAGCTCGACGCGGCGGTTGCTAAGGTGCTGGAAGCCGTGCCGGAGCTGCGCGGCGGTGCGGGTACGGGCAGCACGGGCAACTTTGCCCGCAGAAACGGCGGCGCAGAGGACGCGCTCGACGCAAAGATTCGGGCGAACATCATGGGCGCTTGCTAAGCTAAGAAAGAGAGGAAAAGAAGATGGCGAACAACATTGCAAAGGTTGACCTGATTCAGAAAACGCTGGATGAGGCAATGATTCAGGGCGCGGTGACCGGCTTTATGGAAGGGAACGCGGGTCCCGTTAAGTACAGCGGCGGCGACGAGATCAAGATTCCGTCGATCACGATGGACGGCCTCAAGGATTACGACCGACAGAACGGTTTTGCGGATGGCGACGTGACGCTGGTCTATCAGACAGAGAAGCTGACGCAGGATCGCGGCACCGGCTTCACCGTGGATGAGATGGACGTGGACGAAAGCGGCGTTTATGACCTGATGAGTATGCTGGCGGGCGAGTTCCAGCGCACGAAGGTTGTGCCGGAGGTGGACGCTTACCGCCTGAGTAAGATCGCCGCGCTGGTCGGCAAGGAGCGCAGAAGCGCGTATACGGCGGCGGCCAATTCGGTCTACAAGGAATTGCAGACCGATATCGGCGGCGTGCGCGACGCGGTGGGCAGCGACGTGCCGCTGGTCGTGATCCTCTCCAGCACGATTGCCACGATGCTCTCCACGAGCACGGAAATTGCCAAGAAGCTCGACGTAACCAACTTCAAGCGCGGCGAAATTGAAACCCGCGTGAAGGTGATCGACGAGGTGCCGATCCTGCCCGCGCCGACCGCGCGCATGAACAGCCGCATCACCATCAACAAGGCGGATAAGGGCGGCTTTGTTAAGGCGGAGGGCGCGCAGGCAATCAACTGGATCATCTGCCCGCGCAGTGCGCCGATTGCGGTTTCCAAGACCGATAAGATGCGCCTGTTCACTCCGGAAACGTGGCAGAAGGCGCGCGCGTGGCACCTTGACTATCGCAAGTTCCATGAACTTTGGATTCCGAAGAATAAGCTCGACGGTTTCCGCGTGAGCCTTGCGGCGAAGGATACGACGCTGGACGGGGAGGGTTAAGCGATGCTGACGACGAGGGAAAGTTTCAGTTTGAACGCGGATATCCGCGACGCGGCGAATAACCAGAAGGTGATGCTGCACGCGACGTACAGCACCACGTCGCTCAGCCTGAACCTTGACGTGCTGGACGCGGGTTATGTCGCCGAAAACGACGAGAGCGTGCAGGCGGACGTGAAAGCATTCCTGCTGGAAGCCTGCAAGCGGGCTGCCTGTGTCGGGCTTCCGTGCAGGACGGTGGCGGGCAATGACTGACCTTGAACGGCTCAAGCTGCTGACTGAGGAGCTTGACGCGCCGGGCGGGAACACGGAAACGGGCTGCGGCTGTATGTCGCCGCCCGCATCCGCCCGGATGTATACGGACGCGCAGCTTGCGATGCTGCTGGAGCTGCACGAGGGCGACGTGCGCCGCGCGGCGTATGACGTGCTGATCCGCAAGGCGGAGAACTCGGCGGTGCGGCTGTCGGGCGGCACGGAGCTGCCGGATCAGCGCGCCTACTGGCTGGGCAGAGCTCGGAGCGTGCGCCCGAACGGGACGAAACCGGCAGGAAGGGCGGACGGCACATGATGAGCGGCTTTGCAATGCGGCAGGCGGAAGCGACGTTCCGGCGCGCGCTGGCGGCGTATGGCGCGGTCTGCGTGCCGGTTTGGCGCGTGCAGCGGGACGCGAACGGCGTGCCGATAGGCGGCGCGCAGAAGATCGGCTGCGTGTACGGCGTGCGCTATGAGCGCGGTCAGACCGCCAATGTGCTGGTGGATATTCCCGGCGTAATCGTCCGGATGGACGCGCCGAGGTTGTGCTGCGCCCTCGGCGATACGGCGCGGAGCTTGCAGGAGGGCGACGGGCTGAACATCGCGGGCAGGTGGTATGCGGTGCTGCATGCCGACGTGCAGATGGGCATCCTCTGCGACGTGGTGCTGAAAGAGGGTGAGCCGGATGGGATTGAAAATTGACGCGAAGGATTTTCTCACGAATATGTCCGCCATCAAGCAGCGCAGCATGTTCGCCGCCGAGAAGGTCGGGCAGAACGCGGCGGCGCGCATGGAGGGAGAAGCCAAGCGCAACGCCAGATGGACAGACAGGACGGGGCTTGCGCGCCAGACCATCACCGGATACTCCGGCTGGCAGGGGAAGAAGCTGCGCATGGGCATATCCGGCAACATGGAATACAGCGCGTATCTGGAGCTGGGGCATGAAGGCAGGTTCGCGATTCTCTGGGCGACCGTGCAGGCGAACGTGCAGAAAATCATGGACGACTCGCGGAAGGTGGTCAGATAGATGGATGCATGCCAGCGGGCAATGGAGCACTTGACCGCATCCGGCATTTTGACCTATAAGCCCGGCGTGGCGACCGGCAAGTGCCGCGCGCCGTATGTGGTCGTCCGAGGAGGCGGCGCATACGCGCGCGGTATGTCCGGCGCGGCGGGAATCGGTTATCGGACGGTGACGCTCTATTGCTTTGTGCCGCGCGTGGGCGGCGACCTGCCCGCTTTCGTGGCGGAGGTCAGGCGGATCATGCGCGGGCTGAAAAGTCAGCTTCGACCGACAGGCAACGAGGGCATCGAGATGCTGGAAGAAGATTTTGACGCACGCAGCCAATCGCTGGAGTATCAGGCGCTGCGCGCGATTTTATCGTAGGAAATCGTACAAAGTCTGCCCGCGTGCGCAAAACTTTTTGAGTTGGTAAGCTGCGGCGGAAGTGAACGCGGTCTCAGACCGCTAGGAGGAAGTATGGCAAACGAGAAAATTGTGCAGATTCCGCTGGCGAACGTCGCCCGCGTGGAACTGGTGACGGAGGAAACCACGCCCAAGACCTATGTGGTCGATACCGCCAACGAGATGAAGCTGGAAGCCTTTGTCTCGGAAGGCGAAGAAAAAGAGCTGCGCAAGCTGAACCGACTGCTGGCGCAGCTCAAGACGGAGGATCTGACGAAGGGCTATGACCTGACCATGAAGGATATGGTCATGAGTCCGCCCGTGTTTGCGCTGGTGGACGGCGGCGTGAGTACGGTTGGCACGGAGGGCAAGTTTGAAGGATACACGGGTCCGAAGATGGGCGAGGTGGTGAACCGAACGCCGTTCACGGTCAACATCTATACCGAGGAGAAGGATGGCGACGGAGAGACGACGGGTTATTTGAAATTCACCTGCAAACACTGTAAGGGTACGCCCGCCGATATCGAGATCAAGGACGGCGACTTTTTCGCGCCGGAGTATAAGCTCAAGAGCAGACCGAAGATCGGCGAATCGCCCATCGCCATCACGCCGCTGGACGAACTGCCGACCTAAGAACTGCGTCAAAGGACAGCAAGCAAATAAAGCCCTATAATGGGGCTAATCAACAAAAGGAGGTTTTCACAGTATGGCATCCACAAAAAAGGACACGCACATCACCAACCTCGCCGCGCTGGAAAAGGCGGCGAACGGCGAGATCGTCACGCTGCCGGGCTGGACGGAGGAGCAGCCGTTTGTGGCAAGGCTCAAGCGCGCCAGCCTGACGGGTATGATTCGCGCGGGCAAAATTCCCAACCCGCTGATCGCGGCGGCGCAGAAGCTCTACGAAGGACTGAACAAGAGCCGCGCAAACGCGACTTTTGAGGAAACGGCGAAGGTCATGCGTCTTGTCGTCGAGGAAGCGCTCGCCGAGCCGACGATGGAGCAGCTGAAAGCGGCAGGACTTGACCTGACCGAAGAACAGGCGGATCAAATCTATCTGTACGCCATCAAGGGCGCGAAAGTGCTGGAAGCCTTTCGTTCTCAGTCCGCAAATCGTCAGCCTGATCCATCTGGCGACGACGTACAAGCAGCGCCCCAGCAGCCTGATGGGGATTGAGGACGAGTACGCGGCGTTCTGCCTCGACGAAACCTGTCTTTTTATGATTCAACAGGCACGGGAAAAGCGCGAGCCGGACTTTGGCAGACCGGCGCGGCTGAAAAAGCAGAAGGGCAGGCAGAACACGACGACCAACGCCGAGGCGGCGGAGATGATTCGTCGGCTGATGGGCTGACACACTGACGGAGCGGGTGCTCCGTCAGCTTTTTCTTTCCAAGGTTTTTGGAGATGACCGAAGCGAGACGGTCATTTCCAAAGACCTTTTTTGATTGCCAAAAAGCGGATTCAGGCCGCAAAGGAGGTGAGTCGGATGAGCATGGGCATGAATATCAGCGCGGGTACGATCATGGCGTACATGGATTTGGACATGTCCAGCTTCAACAGCGCCATCGACATGGCGGGCGAGCAGCTCTCCGGTTTCGCCTCCGGCGGTGTGGCGGGCGCGCTGGGGTCCATCGGCGCGGCGGCGGAAACGGCAGGACGCGCGCTGACCATGCACATCACGGGCAAACTGCTTGACGTGGGGCAGGCGGCTTTACAGGTCGGCATGGATTTTGACGCGAGCATGTCGAACGTCTACGGCTTGATGTCGTCGCTGAATCTGTCGCAGGCACAGATGGACGCGCTGCGCGATACGGCGCGCGAGATGGGCGCGACGACCAAATTCAGCGCCAGCGAAGCTGCCGACGCGATGGGTTATATGGCGCTGGCAGGCTGGGACGATGCGCAGGTCATTGCCGGTATTCCGGGCGTATTGAATCTGGCGGCTGCCGCCAACATGGATCTGGCGAAAGCCTCGGATATCGTGACCGATACGATGACTCCGTTCGGCATGGCGGCGGAGCGTGCGGGCGAGGCTGCCGATGTTTTTGCCTATGCGCAGGCGAACAGCAACACGACCGTCGAGGCGCTGGGCGAGGCGATGAAGTACGCCGCGCCGACTGCGGACGCTTTCGGCATGACCTTGCAGGATACCGCAGCGGCGATGGGCGTGCTGGCGAACGCGGGCATCAAGGGCAGTCAGGGTGGTACGACGCTGAACGCGATGCTGCGCGACATGAAGAACAACGCCAAGAACGGCGCAATCGCTATCGGCAAAACCAAAGTCGCGCTGACCAACGCAGACGGAAGCTATCGCTCGTATGCCGCTATCATCCGCGATATCGACAAGGCGACCAGCAGCATGACCGCCAGCCAGCGCGACGCGGCACTGGGCGCAATCTTCGGCGACGAGTCACTCAAGGGTATTCTGGCGACGCTCAAGCAGGGACCCGACGCGCTGGACGCGATGACCGAGGGCATGTATGCCTGCGGCGGCGCGGCGGAAGATATGGCTGCCACGATGGGCGACAACCTCAAGGGCGATCTGGCGATCCTTGAAAGCGGCGCGCAGGACATGGCGATTGCGCTGTCCGACTGGCTGATGCCTGCCGCGCGCGGCGTGGTGCAAGGCATTACCGATATGATCGGCAAGTTCAACGCGCTGGACGACGGCACGAAGAATACCATTTTCCGCATCGGCGCGATGGCGGCTGCGGCGGGTCCTCTGCTGCTGAACGGCGGCAAGGTTCTGACGCTGCTCTCCGGCATGAACCCGCTCGTGGTCGGGCTAGGTGCGGCGGCTGTGCTGGCGTATACGCACAGCGACGCTTTGCAGGGCATGGTCGCCAAGCTGGGCGACGGCGTGACGGCGTTCGGCGCGGCGTTGGAAAGCGGCGCAGGATTCACGGCGGCGTTCTCTGCGGGGCTGACGGCTGCCTTTGGCGAGGAAGCGGCGGGCAAGGTACTCGGCGCGATTGAAGGCATCAAAACTGCCATTTCGACAGTGGGAGACGTACTGACCACGGTCACGGATGCGGTCGGTACGTTCTTCGGGTCGCTGTTCGACGGAGAAGGGCTGAAACAGAGCTGGGACAACGCGGCGGCGGTCATTTCCGGCTATGACTGGACGGCGCTGGGAACGTCGATCCTTTCCGGCGTAACGGGCGCGCTCGACGCGGCGGGCGAATGGCTCAAGAACATCTTCACGGCAGGCTTGACGGCGGCGAAGGGCGTGAACTGGTTCGAGCTGGGTACATCCATCCACGACGGCATCCAGACGATTCTGGATACCGCAGGCGGCTGGCTGAAAAGCCTGTTTGAAGCGGGCAAGACGGCGGCGGGCGAAATCAGCTGGGCGGATATCGGCACGGCGATATGGAACGGCGTGACCAGCGTGCTGGGCCTCCAGGGCTCCATCCCCATCCTGCTGGGCGA
>OLPA01001062.1_pt1 | contig 24121 bp, 24 predicted proteins | sample 1672811 | NCBI WGS metagenome assembly OLPA01 (sample SAMEA3136726, study PRJEB25190) | human gut metagenome | biome: human gut; feature: human-associated habitat; material: faeces | place: Austria | collected 2013
CTCCAGAAAGCGAAAGTCCGCGAACTCCGCTTTTCCCGTCATGCCCAGTGGCGTGGCGTTCACCAGCAGATCGCACTCCCCTGCCAGCACAGGCAGCTCCCGCCACAGGTGAGCATCCACATCCCATCCCACCGTCTTTTCCGGATGGCGGCAGCAGATGGACACCGCCGCACCAGCACGCACCAGCGCCCGGCTCACTGCCGAGGCCGCGCCGCCGCTGCCCAGCACCAGCACCCGCTTTCCCGCCGCCGGAAACGGCAGCGACGCCACGAAGCCCGGCCCGTCGGTATTATAGCCGGTGGCCCGGCCTTGCCGCACCACCACGGTATTCACGGCGTTCATGGCCGCCGCGTCCTCCTCCACCGCGTCCAGCAGCGGCACGATGGCCTGCTTATGGGGCATGGTCACATTAAAGCCGTCGTAAGCGCCCTGCCGGGCCCTTTCCACGAAGGCGGCCAGTTCCCCCTCCCGCACGGTCACCGTCTCATAGCTGCCCGCCAGTCCCCGCTGCCGCAGCAGCGCCGTATGGATGGCCGAGGACAGGCTGTGGGCCACCGGATCGCCGATCACGCAAAGTCTGAACATGCTCCTACACCCCCTGCTTCGTCACTTCCCGCACACCGGTCAGCACCAGCACCGCACCCAGCAGCATCACCCATGTGAAGGGCTCCCGCAGGAACACCACACCGGCAAAGGCGGAGATCACCGTGTTGATATTACCGATGGCGGACATTTTTGTCACGCTGATGCGGCCCGCGCCATAGTTCACCAGCATATTGGCGGCGATGGAGCAGAACACGCTCAGCAGCACCACCACCGCAATGAACTGCGGCCGATGCAGCGGCTGTGCGTAGGCGCTCAGGTCGCCCCGGTTTTCGATCAGGGCCGCCGCCGTGAAGAACACGGCGCAGCTCAGCAGCAGGACATAGGTGCGCTCATAAGGCGAAAAGTCCGCCGCCGAGCGGTTGGCCACCTTATAGTAGCCGGAGCCGATGCTGTATGCGATCAGGAAGGGAATACCCATCCACGATACCGCGCCCACCTGCTGTCCGCCCACCGTCAGCACGATCACGCCCGCCACCGGCAGCAGGGAAAACAGCGCCTGATGGCGGGTGGGCCGCTCCCGCAGCAGCAGTGCCGCCAGCGCCATGGCCACGATGGGCGACAGGGCTGACACCACGCCGGTGACGGTGGCGTTGGTGAAGTAGATGGCATAGCTCTCGAACACGAAGCACAGCGGCTCCAATATGCCCAGCACCACCAGCGGCCGCAGCTTCCGGCCCCGCAGGCGCAGCTTCTCCTTCCCCAGCAGCAGCGGCACGTTCAGCAGCAAAAAGGCCAGCAGAAAGCGGACGCTCAGCAGCACCATGGGGCTGGCGTACCGCTGGCCCACACGGGTCAGCAGCAGGCTGAAGCCCCAGATGGTAAAGCCCGCCGCGGAGGACAGCACCGCCCAGTCCGGTGCTTTCCGCACTCTTTCCTCCGTACTCACCGCTGCGTCTCCAGCACGTCCACGGCCCGCAGATAGCCGTCAAAGCCCAGTCCGGCAATGGTTTTCACACAGGCCGGGGCCGTCACCGACACATGACGCCACGGCTCGCGGGCGCTGATGTCGCTGATATGCACCTCCACCGCCGGTACGTCCACCGAGCGCAGCGCGTCATGGATGGCGTAGCTGTAATGGGCATAGGCGCCGGGGTTGATGACAATACCCTGCGTGCCGTCCTCCCCCGCCAGCTGGATGGCGTCGATCAGCGCGCCCTCGTGATTGGACTGCACGAACCGCACCTGATGGCCGCGAATCTTGGCGTAGTCCGCGATCCTACGGCACAGGTCGGCGTAGGTCTCATGGCCGTAAATATCCGGCTCCCGCTTCCCCAACAGGTTCAGGTTGGGGCCATTGACGATCAAAAGCTTCATCGTTTCCTCCATAGCTCCGCGATCTGCTCCGTCAGCTGCTCTGCCGTGCCGTCATGCACCGCCGCGTCGGCGCAGTCCAGATACCAGCTTCGCCGCTGCTCCGCCAGCCGCGCCAGCGTATGCGTCCGCAGCAGCGGCCGCTCCCGGTTTCCCACGCATAGGGCGATATCGCGGATATCACGATCTAAAAATACCACAAACCCGGAGTTTCTCAGCAATTTCCGATTTTCCTCCGCCACGACGGCGCCGCCGCCGGTGGCGATCACCTGCCGCGGCCCTGCGCACAGCTCCGCCAGCAGGCGGCTCTCCAGTGCCCGGAACCACGGCTCTCCCTTTTCCGCGAAAATGGCCGGGATGGTCATGCCCGCCGCCTGCTGGATCAGATCATCACAGTCGGCAAAGGGCAGGCCCAGCCGCTCCGCCAGCAGACCGCCCACGGTGGTCTTTCCGCTGCCGGGCAGGCCGATGAGGATTGGATGCTCTTTCATTGCTCCACCTCGCGGGTCTGGGCCATGATGGCCGCGAACACCGCCTCAATGGCGTCGCGGTAGGCGGGCGACATGTCGCCCCGGCTTTGCAGCACCTGCTTCTCCCGTTCCGGATCCCGGATCGGCTGGCCGTTTTCCCGCTTGATCTTCCCGATCTTCTGCCCCACCAGAAACCGCTCCGTCAGCAGCTGAACGATCTCCCCGTCGATCCTGTCCAGTTCTTGACGGCAGCCCGCCAGCCCCTCTGCCGGTTCCTCCTGCCACAGCTGGCAGAGGGCCAGCGCGGCAGCGGCTTCCACGATGGGAGCCGCCCGCAGGACGATGCAGCTGTCGTGCCGTCCCGCGGCGGACAGCGTTACGTTCACCATCCGGGCCATGTCCACGGTGTTCTGCTCCTTTGCGATGGTAGGCGTCGGCTTGAAGGTAACGGTAAAGGTCACCGGCATGCCGTTGGTGATACCGCCGTTGATGCCGCCGTTATGGTTGGTCTCCGTCCACACGGCTTTCCCGTCGGTACGCAGGGGATCGTTGGCCTGACTGCCCCGCAGGGCGGCAAAGCCTTCCCCTTCACCGAAGCCCACCGCCTTGACGGCGGGGATGGCGAACACATGGCGGGCGATCTCGCTCTCCACTGCCTCCCGCCAGTCGGGGCCGCCGATGCCCGCCGGAAGTCCGGTGACGGCGCAGGCGATCTGTCCGCCCACGCTGTCGCCCTCCGCCTTTGCTTCGGCGGCGCGGCGGCGCAGATTCTCCTCGTCCACGATATGGGCCGCTACCGTAACGCCGCGGGCCAACAGCGCCGTTTTGGCGATGCTGCCCGCCGCCACCAACGGCGCGGTGAGCCGTCCGGAGAAGTGCCCGCCGCCCCGGTAGTCCTGAAAGCCCTTGGCCTTTACATGGGCGGTATAATCCGCGTGGCCGGGCCGGGCCACCGTGCGCAGGGCGTCATAATCCTCGCTGCGGGCATCCCGGTTGGGGATCACCATTACCAGCGGCATGCCGGTGGTGTACCCCTGAAACACACCGGAGAGAAGCCGCACCTGATCCGTCTCCCGCCGGGCGGTGGACAGTTGGCCGTTGGGGCTTCGCCGCAGCAGCTCCCGCTCCATTTGCAGTCCGTCCACCGGAAGGCCCGCCGGGACGTGCCGCAGCAGCACGCCCACCACGGGGCCGTGGGATTCCCCGAACAGCGTATAGTCCAACATGATCTATCCTCCACTTATTCCGTCAATTCTTCTACTTTTCCGCCCAGCGCGGCGTAATCACGCCAGAAATCCTCATAGGACTTCGACACGCAGTCCCCGCACCGCAGCGTCACCGGCCGGGCACAGAACAGTGCCCCGCAGGCGCACAGCATGGCGATGCGGTGGTCGCCGAAGGCATCCACCGTCACGCCGCCCCGCAGCGGCCTCCCGCCGGTGACGGTCAGGCCGTCCGGCTGCTCCCGCACCTCCGCGCCCAGCGCCGACAGCACGGCGGCGGTGGTGTGGAGCCGGTCGCTCTCCTTGCGGCGCAGGAACGCGCCGCCGGTAAATCGGGTGACCTGCGGCGTCATGGCCGCCAGCAGCGCCAGCGTCGGCAGCAGATCCGGCGTTTGTGATACGTCCACCGTCTCCGGCAGACGCTGTAAATAATCCACAATGGCCCGGTCGCTCTGGCGGCTCCGGGACGAAAGGCCCTCCACCGTGATGCCGCCCCCTTGCAGGGCATTGACCGTCAGCCACCAGCCCGCCGCCGACCAGTCCCCTTCGATGGGGCCGTCATCGGCCCGGAAGGTCTGGGGTGTGGGGATGCGCCAGCCGTCCGCCGTCTCCTCCGCGGTCACGCCGTGGCGGCGCAGGGCGTCCAGCGTCATGTCCACATAGGGCCGGGACACCAGCGGCGTGGTCAGTACCAGCTGCGACGGCGCGTCCAGCAGCGGCAGCGCCATCAAAAGGCCGCTGACGGTCTGGGAGGTCTCATCCCCCCGCAGGGCATACCGCCCCGGCGGCAGCGGCGCGGCGGCGCGATAGCCCCGCTCCGTCCGCTCCACCGGATAGGGCGCGGACAGGGGCCTCTCCAGCAGCCGGGGACTTCCCGTAAAAAGCATATCCCTCCACCCCAGTGCCATGGCCAGCGGCAGCAGAAACCGCAGCGTGGCGCCGGAGTCGCCGCAGTCGACCACCGGTGCGCCGCTTTGCAGCGCCCGCAGCCCCGCCAACGTATGCTTCACATCGTCGCCGGATACCTGCTCCGGCAGAGACTGTCCCGCCAGAAAGCGGCAGATCAGCGCCCGGTGCCACGCGCTTTTGCTGGGCGGCGCGGTGACCCTGCCCGTCAGGCGGGCGGGATACAGCCGCCGGGTCATCGTACCGCCTCCAGCAGCGCGGCAAGAGGTACATCCTCCACACAGGCGTCGCCCGCCGCACGCAGCAATACGGCGTGAAGGGTCTCCCCCTCCCGCTTCTTATCCTGTTTCATATAGCCCGCCAGCTCCTCCGCCGCCACCGGCAAAGACGCAGGCAGCCCCCAGCGCTCCAGCAGCGCCAGCAGGCGGTGATAGACCTCCGATACCGCGTCGCCCCGGCGCAGCTGCCAGCGCAGCATGGCCGCCATACCGGCGGCCACCGCCTCGCCGTGGGTATAGGCCCCGTAGCCGCCCGCCGCCTCATAGGCGTGGCCGAAGGTGTGGCCGAAGTTCAGCAGGCGGCGCGCGCCGGTATCCCGCTCGTCGGCAGCCACCAGCGCCGCCTTTATCCACAGGCACCGGGCAATGATATCCGTCCATTCCGGCGCGTCGGTCTCCAGCAGTTCCAGCAGCGCGGCGTCGCGGATGAAGCCGTATTTGATGACCTCCGCCATACCGCTGCGCAGCTGGCGTTCCGGCAGCGTGGCAAGGCAGTCCGGGTCTACGATCACCAGCGACGGCTGGTAAAAGGCTCCCAGCTGGTTCTTCCCCTCCGGAAGGTCCACCGCCGTCTTGCCGCCCACGGCGCTGTCCACCTGCGCCAGCAGGGTGGTGGGAATCTGCACCAGCGGCATGCCCCGCTGATAGCAGGCGGCGGCAAAGCCCGCCAGATCGCCGGTAACACCGCCGCCCAGCGCCAGCACGCCGTCGGCGCGGGTGAAGCCCCGTTGGGCCAGCTGGCGGCAAAGACTGAGCCACGTCTCCGGCGTCTTGTGCTCCTCCCCCGCCGGGAAGGTCAGCAGCTCTCCGGCAAGGCCCGCGTCACGCAGGCTGTCCAGCACAGTGCCGCCGTACAGCGCCGCCACCGTATCATCCGCCATCACCGCCCAGCGGCGGCAGGGCAGCGCAGACAGTAGTGCCCCGGTCTGCCGCAGCAGGCCGGGCTGGATATGAACACAGTAGCTGCCCGCAGGCAGCGGCACGGTCACGGTCATGGAGCGCCTCCGAAATTCACGTTTTCCCTATTTTATCGCACTTTTCCGCCGTTGTAAAGTATCGGTAAAGACGCGGTGGTTTTTTTGCCGCAAAAGCGAAAAAGTATCCCCCCACCCGGCTTGCGGGCGCTTTTTGCGTCCCGTATAATGATAGCATCAACAACAGCGGAGGTAACCGCATATGGCAGAGCTGCTTCACTCCATCGGACAATACTGGACGCGCCGCGCGCCCTCCTATACGGACGTGATCAAGAAGAATCTGGCGGACGGCTGGGATCAGGTGTGGGCCGACGAGCTGATCTCCCACTTCCCCGACGGCGGCGACCGCCCGCTGCGGGTACTGGACATTGGCACCGGGCCGGGCTTTTACGCCATCATTCTGGCCCGCCGGGGCTATGATGTCACCGCCGTGGACTATTCCGAGGGAATGCTGCAGGAGGCAAAGCGCAACGCCGGCGCACTGGCGGACAAGATCCGCTTCGCCCGGATGGACGCCCAGAAGCTGGCCTTTGCCGACGGCAGCTTTGACGCCATCGTCACCCGCAACCTCACGTGGAACCTGCCCGATCCGGCGGGTGCCTACCGGGAGTGGATGCGTGTGCTGCGGCCCGGCGGCGCGCTGGTGAACTTCGATGCCAACTGGTACGCCTACCTTTTCAACGAGGACAAGCAGCAGGAATATCAGCGTGACCGCACCAACGCCCGGCTGGCGGGCGTGGAGGATCACGAGGCCTACGCCGAGACCGACATGATGGAGGGCATCTCCCGGATGCTGCCCATGGGCCGCCTGCGCCGTCCCCAGTGGGACATGGACACCCTGAACGCGCTGGGCTTTTCCGCCGTGAACGCCGACACCTCCGTGGGCAAACGGCTGTGGAACCCAGAGGAGAAGATCAACTACGCCTCGACCCCCGGCTTTATGGTCTGGGCCACGAAATAAAGAGGAGTCACACATGAAAAAACGACTGATTGCACTGCCGCTGGCGGCGCTGATGCTGCTGAGCCTTGCCGCCTGCGGCACGGCACCCGATAGCGACACCGGAAGCGAACAGAAAATCCTGCGGCTGGCTGCGAGCTTCGCCTATCCCAGTCTGGACGCACACAAGGAGTACTACGGCTGGTACACCTCCAACTACGGCATTACGGAGACGCTGTTCCGCATTGACGAAAGCAGTGCCATTCAGCCGCTGCTGGCCGAAAAGGCCGAAACCAGCGAGGACGGCCTGACGTGGACGGTAACGCTGAAAGATGGCATCCGTTTCTCCAACGGCAAGGCCGTGACGGCGGAGATGGCGGTACGCAACCTTCAGCGGGCGGCGGAGGTCAACAGCCGTTTCGCCTATCTGGCGGAATACGATATGGCCGCCGTGGACGAGAGGACGCTGACCATCACCACGCCGGAGGTCTATCCCACCATGCTCAACGAGCTGGCAAGCCCTGAGCTGGCCGTCATGGATCTGGACGGCTCCGCCGATCTGGACAACGCCCCCGTGGCTACCGGCCCCTTTGTCATCAAATCCTTCCAGCCGGAGGGCACCGTGGAGGTCACCCGCAACGAAAGCTACTGGGGCGGCGAGGTGAAGCTGGACGGCGCGGTCTTCTACTACATGCAGGAGGACGAGCCGAAGCTGATGGCCATGCAGAACGGTGAGATCGACACCTATACCAGCGTCACCGCCGCGGCGCGGGAGATCTTTCTGTCCGACCCCGACACCTATCAGCTGGTGGACATCCCCGCCACCCGTTTGCAGTTCTACATTCTCAATGAGGCCACTATGGACGACGCCGTCCGGGCCGCCGTGAATCTGGCGGTGGACTGCGAGGCCATGGCCGCGTATCTGGGCGGCACCGTCTCCCCCGCCGTGGGGCCCTTCAGCCCCTCCGCCGCCTACGGCAAGGTAACGAAGCCCGCGCCGGACGCTGAAAAAGCCAGAGCCCTGCTGGAGCAGGACGGCTATACCCTGAACGGCGACGGTCTCTATGAAAAGGACGGCCAGCCCCTGACGCTGACGGTGGCCTATTACGCCGCTCGGTCTCTTGACAGCATCGCCGTGCTGATGCAGGAGCAGCTGAAGGCCATCGGCATCACCGTCACCTTCAACTGTCAGGAGAACCCCGACGCCACCTATATCGCCAACCGGGATTTTGATATTGCCCTGTACTGCATGATCGCCGACAAGAACGGCGACCCTTACTACTTCATCGACAGCACCCTGCGCAAGGGCGGCTATTTCGATGTAGGCGGCTTCGACAGTGCCGAATGTCAGCAGCTGATCCAGCAGCTCCGGTACGAGACCGACGAGGACCAGCGTGCCGCGCTGGCCAACCGGATTGTGCAGCTGGCCATCGACGACAACGCCTTCGGCTATGTGGGGCTGTTCAACAAGACCACGGTGATGCGCAAGGGCGTCAGCAATATCTCGGAAAACTGCCCCTTTGACTTCTACTATATCAACGCCGCCACCGATATCACGGCGTAACGATCCCACAAGTGATACAGGGTGGACGCCGCCTCCCCGGCGTCCACCCTGCACTTGCAAAGGCAAGGGAGAGCCTATGAAACGAACCATTGGAAAACGGCTGGCACATCTGGCGGTCGTCATATTGGGCGTCAGCTTTCTGACGTTCCTGCTTATGTACATATCGCCCGGTGACCCTGCCCAGAAGAAGCTGACGGCGCAGGGCGTTGCCGTTTCTCAGGAGGTGCTGGAGGCCACCCGTCAGGAGATGGGGCTGGACAGGCCCTTTCTGGCCCGGTACGGCGACTGGCTGTGGTCGGCCCTGCGGGGCGATCTGGGCGTCTCCTATAAGGACGGCCTTCCGGTCAGCGGCAAGCTGGCCGAGGCCATGGGCCGCACCTTCGTGCTGGCCCTGACCAGCCTCGCACTGGCGCTGCTGATCTCGCTGCCGCTGGCGGTGTGGACGGCGGTACGCAAGGACGGCATCGCCGACCATGCGGTGCGGTTTTTCAGTTTTATCGGCAATTCACTGCCCAACTTCCTGCTGTCGGTGCTGCTAATGTATTTCTTCTGCATCCGGCTGAAGCTGCTGCCGGTGATCGCCAGCGGCAGCGTCAAGGGATTGCTGCTGCCATGCCTGACGCTGACCATCCCCCTGTGCAGCCGCTTCACCCGTCAGTTCCGGGCGGAGCTTCTGGAGCAACTGGGGCAGGACTATGTGCTGGGCGCCCGGACACGGGGCGTAAAGAGCCGCTACATCCTGATAAGGGACGTGCTGCGCAACGCCTCCTCCGCCATCGTCACCCTTGTGGCGCTGTCCGTCGGGACGCTGCTGGGCGGCAGCGTGGTGATCGAGACCATTTTCAGCTGGCCGGGGCTGGGCAAGCTGGCCATGGACGCCATCACCGCCCGCGACTATCCCGTGATACAGGGCTTTGTGCTGTTTACCGCCGCCGTCTATGTGGTGGTGAACCTTTTGACCGATCTCTATTGCAGTTGGGTCGATCCCCGTGTCAGAGAGGAGGGGCGGCCATGATGAGAGAACGGAAACGGCAGAAAATGCTGGTGCTGCTGGCACTGGTACTGGCGCTGGCGGCGTTCAGTCTGGCGGCCCCGCTGCTGACACCCAACGACCCCACCGCCACCAGCGCCGCCCACATGAACGAAGGGCCCAGCGCCCGCTTCCCGCTGGGCACTGACCGGTACGGACGCTGCGTCTGCTCCCGTGTGATGATAGGCGCACGCACCACGATCTTCTCCGCCGTGGCGCTGGTGGCCATCACTTTCGTGATCGGCACGGCGCTGGGAATGCTGGCGGGCTACTACGGCGGCGTGCCGGACACGCTGGTGATGCGCCTTGCCGACATCATGCTGGCGTTCCCCCAGATGGTGCTGGCCATCGCCGTGGCCGGCATTCTGGGGGGCGGCATGGGCAACGCCATGCTGGCCATGGGTGTGACCGGCTGGACGCTGTACGCCCGGCTGGCCCGGGCGCAGGTCATGAAGCTGAAAAACGCCCCCTACGTCTGCGCCGCCCGGCTGAGCGCCTGCGGCGACGGCACGATCCTGCTGAAATACCTGCTGCCCAGCATCATCGGCCCCATGGCGGTCAATGCCGCCACACAGCTGGGCGTTATGATGGTGGGCATCGCGGGCCTGTCCTTTCTGGGCATCGGTGTGCAGGAGCCCTACGCAGAGTGGGGCAGCATGATCACGCAGGGCCGTGCCTATATCCAGCTGAACCCGTGGCCGGTGCTGGCTCCGGCGGCCGCCACGGCGGTAACGGTGATGCTGTTCAACTATCTGGGCGACTGCGTCCGGGACTATGTGGCGGTGGAGGAACGGAAATGAGCGAAAACACACCTGTGCTGGCGGTAAGCGGCCTTTGCGCCGGATACCGGAGTACCGTCATTTCGGATATCACCTTCTCGCTGCGTCCCGGTGAGATCCTGTGCGTAGCAGGGGAAAGCGGCTGCGGCAAAAGCACGCTGCTGAAGGCCCTGATGGGCGTGGACGACGCCGTACACATCACCGCCGGAGAGATCCGGCTGCTCGGCCAGTCCCTGTCGGCTTTGCCGGTGCGGGAGCGGCAGCGTTTCTGCTGCGCCCGGATGGGTATGATCTTCCAGAACCCCGGCGCATCCTTCGACCCCATCCGGCCATACGGCGCACAGTTCCGGGAGACGCTGAAAAGCCACGGCAAATACCGCAAAGCGCGATTTGCCGCCGACGCGGCGGCCGCCTTTGCCAAGCTGGGCCTGACGGACAGCGCCCGCATACTGGCCAGCCGCCCCTATGAGCTGAGCGGCGGCATGAACCAGCGGGCCGCCATGGCGCTGGCCCTGCTGCTGGAGCAGCGCATCCTCCTGTCGGACGAGCCTACCAGCGCGTTGGATGCCGCCGTCCGGCTGCAAGCGGCACGGGAGCTGAAAAAGCTGAGCCGTGAGGACGGCATCGCCCAGATCGTGGTGACCCACGATCTGGCGCTGGCGCGGTTTCTGTCGGACAGCATCGCCGTGCTGCACGGTGGGCGCTTTGTGGAATACGGCGACACGGAGACCGTGCTGCATGCCCCCGGCCATCCCTATACAAAAGAACTGCTCCAAGCCGTTCCACGGCTGGAGTGCAGCGAAGGAGCGTGTCCATGCGCGTATTGGAGATAAGCGTACTCAACAAGCGCTACGGTACGGTGCAGGCGGTAAAGGATATTTCCTTCACGCTGGAGGCCGGTGACATTCTGGGCATCGTGGGCGAAAGCGGCTGCGGAAAAACCACGCTGCTGCGGCTCATCAGCGGACTGGAAGCCGCCGACAGCGGACAGGTCCTGCTGCACGGCAGGCCCCTGACCGTAAAGCGCAGCAAGGCCGACTATCGCGCCATGCAGATGATCTTTCAGGACACCGCCGGTTCCTTCCACCCCCGGCGGCGGATCGCCGGCACCATACAGGACAGCGTCCGGAGTCTGCTGGGCCGGGACAGCCGCGCCGACATCCCTGCGCTGTGCGACATGGTGGGCCTTGCGCCGGAGCTGGCCCAACGATACCCCCGTGACCTCAGCGGCGGCCAGTGTCAGCGGTTTGCCATCGCGCGGGCCATGGCTGCCGGGCCGGAGCTTTTGCTGTGCGACGAGATCACCAGCGCGCTGGACGCCGCCACACAGGCACAGATACTGGCGCTGATCCGGACGCTGTGCCGGGAAAAGCACATGGCCGCCCTGTTCGTCTCTCACGATCTGGCGGTGGTCAGCCGCCTGTGCAGCCGGGTACTGGTGATGAAGGACGGTCATACGGTGGAGGAAGGCTGCACGGCGCAGATCATTCAAGCGCCAAAGGAAGCATATACACAGCGGCTCATCGCCTCGGTCATGGAACTGCGGCAGCCGCAATAAGCGAGGTTTTATCATGCAGGATATGGAACAGCGTGTGCAGGCCTACTGGACGAAGCGGGCCAGAGATTTCAGCACCGTGCGGCGCAACGAGCTGCACGACGGCGCCATGGGGCGGCGGTGGCTGGCGGAAATGCAGCAATATCTGCCGCAGGGAAAGGCCCTTGACATCCTTGACGTCGGCACGGGGACCGGCTACTTTGCCATTCTTCTGGCGCAGGCAGGCCACCGCCTGACGGGCATTGACCTGACCCCCGCCATGATCGCCGAGGCGGAGGCCACCGCGGCGGCCATGAACGTTTCAGCGCGGTTTCTGGTGATGGATGCCATGGAGACGGCGTTCGCGGACGCCTCCTTTGATGTGATCGTGACCCGGAACCTGACGTGGACGCTGCCGGACACAGAGCAGGCCTACCGGGAGTGGCGGCGGCTGCTGCGCCCCGGCGGCATACTGCTGAATTTCGACGCCAACTACGGCGACAACGTGCGCCATCACCGGCAGAAGGACTCCTACGTCCCCGACACGGAGGTATACGGCCACTGCGGCATCACGCCGGAGCTGGAGCAGGAAAACGCCGCCATCACGCTGGCCATGCCCATCAGCCGTCAGGCGCGGCCCCAATGGGACATGGAGCTGCTGCCCCGGTGCGGCTTCTCCCAATGCAGCTGCGACCGGCAGGCGGGCCGCCGTATCCTTGGCGAGCTGGATCTGGCGGACGCGCCGCTGTTTCTGGTGGCCGCCCGGCGGTGAGCGCACATATGAAAAGAGACGGTTCTTGACCGTCTCTTTTGTTCACCTTGAGGCAGTTCCGTGCAAGAGCACGGAATAAAAAACCACCCGCTAGGCGGGTGGGATTCAAGCTTAAGCAGGGCACTAGCCAACAGTGATAGAATAATGGATGTTCAGGAAATTAAAACTATCAAAGGAGGAAGTGCCCTATGGCAAACAGTTTAGCACATACGAAATGGTTATGTAAATACCACATTGTATTTGCAATGGTATTTTCAATCACACATCGTTGTGTGAATTTTATCAGGGCAAGCTGTTACTCCATTTAACAATACCTTTTGAAGAAAAGCCAAAGGCCAATTTGCCAGGCGATAATCTAAGGTACTACCGTCAGCGAAAACAGATGACAACAAGGCAGTTAGCGGAAAAGCTGAATATTGCATCTGTGACTGTTACGATGTATGAAAATGGAAAACATCCTATCCCCTATGATGTAGCTGTCAAACTGGCAGATATTTTGGAAATTGAAGCGTCCTTTCATGCTATGATAGTCACAGATGAAAATTAAATACTGCTTCATACAAGATTTTATTGATGGGCAAGCCCCATATTTATACAAACATATTTTTAGTCAGTCCGAACTGTCGGAGCTGTTACATGGAAGCATCAAGTCAGATACAGAATCTTTTGCGTCTGTCATTGTTGCATCTGTGTGGCAGTTTTTTTCATTATCTGACTTTTGCTGTCCTTTTCGGGATCGCTGCACTCGTTGCAGATTAGGAACGTGCCGCCGCTTCTCAGCACACGGAATACCTTCCGGAAGCACCGGGGCAGATCGGGCCAGAAGTAGACCGTCTCGAAGGCCGTGACCGCGTCGAACCAGCCGTCGGCAAAGATCATGTCCGCGACGCTGCCCTGCAGAATCGTACAGCGGCCCTCAATGATGGCCTGCCGGTTCACCTGCTGCGCCTTTTCCACACTGACGTGCGAATAGTCGATGCCCTTCACCACGCCGCCGGGGCATTTTTTCAGCAGCTTTTCAATGTTGGCTCCGCCGCCGCAGCCGCAGTCCAGCACCGCCGCGTCGGCGGCAATATCCAAAAATGGAAATCCCCAATCCGCCAAAGCCCGATGGCCCAGATTCATCATGGACACCATCACCTTGCCGCCAAGGCCGGTAGGCTTACGGGTATTTTCAAAGAATGACATATGCATCCTCCCCGATTTAATTTGCGGTTGGTTTCAGCTAACCGAAAGTCACACAAAAAGCTGTCTGCCGCAGCTTGTTTGACGGCTTCATTATAGTCCCGCGTTTTTGGGCCTATCAAGCAAAAGGAGACACCCGGTCACATTGAACCGGACGTCTCTTTTTATGTTATGCGATTGCGTTCTCACGCGCCGAAATATGCCTGAATGGTCTGCATCCGCTGACTCTGGGCCACATGGAAGGGACAGCGGCTGTCGCAGTGGCCGCAGCCGATGCAGTCACCGGCCCGCTTTTCCAGCGTCAGATAGTGCTCACGGGCCAGATTATCCCCCTGCATGGCCAGATCGTAATACTTGTTGATAAGGGCGATGTCCAGTCCGGCGGGACAGGGATGACAGTGCTTGCAGTAGACGCAGCGGCCTACCGCAGCGGCAGGCGCCAGCTCACCCAGACAGGAGTAGTCCCGCGCCGCCTCCGGCGCGTCAAAGAAGGCCAGCACCTCCCGCATCTCCTGTTTACTGCCGAAGCCGGGCAGCACCGCCACAACACCGGGCTTGTCCAGCGCGTACTGGATGCACTGCTCGCGGGTCAGGGCAACGCCGAAGGGCGACTGGGCCGCGTCCAGCAACTGGCCGCCGCAGAAGGGCTTCATAACGGTGATGGCCACGCCCTCCCGCTGACAGCGGCGGTACATGTCGTAGCGCTCGCTGTTCTCGCCGATGCCGAAGTCGCCTTGTCCGTAGTCATAGGCCGGATTGATGCTGAACATTACCACATCCACGATGCCCATATCCAGCACCTTGTTTACCAGCGCCGGCGTATGGGAGGACAGGCCGATGTGGCGGATGACGCCCTGCTTTTTCAGCTCCAGCACATAGTCCAGCACACCGTTGGTCTGATAGGCGGCAAGGTCGCTCTCCTCGTCCAGACAGTGGATGAAGCCCACGTCGATATAGTCGGTCTGCAAATTCTCCAGCTGCCACGCCACGGACTTTTTCACCTCGTCCAGATCTGTGGTCCAGCCATACTCTCCGGAGGTGTAGTCCGCGCCGAAATGGATCTGGAGATACACCTTGTCGCGGATGCCCTTCAGCGCCTTGCCGTAGGCGGCAAAGATGGCGGCATGTCCGCCGGCCATGTCGAAATAGTTGACGCCGCTTTCATAGGCGGCCCGAACCGTGGCGATGATCTCCTCCTCCGGCTGCGCGCCGATAACGGACGAGCCCATGCCGATGACGCTGATCTTTTCCCCGCCATGGGGCAGAATACGATACTCCATATGAAACCTCCTCTTCATTAAAACAGATCCAGCATATTGTCCAGATAGATCTCCTCCCGCACACGCAGGTGGTATTCCGGCTTTGTCATGTAGTAGAGCAGAAACTCCAGAACCAGTGCGCTGCCAAGGCTCCGGCCCTCGATCTTGAACTGGGAAAAGCTCATGGGCAGGTATCTATTCCGGATATCCTCCGTGCCGATAAAGCCGGGGTTCTCCATGGCCTTGGAAAAGCGGTAGCCGCCAGCGGCGTCGGGCGCGGTGCAGCGGTGCTCCGGGCCGTTTATCCCCAGATTCTTCCGGCTGACCGCCTCATAGCAGGCTTTTCTGTCCTTGCAGCCGAAAGCGCAGCACTCGTTGCACAGGAATTCCACCTTTTTCTTTTGCGTCTCCGGCAAGGTGTTCAGCCTGTCAAGTGCCTTATTCAGCCGGAAATCCGGCACCACATAGCGAAAATCCTCCCGCTCCAGTTCCCGGCAAAGCGCCGGAAAGTCCGTCAGCACCTTCGTGGTGGAGGAAACGAAATAAAGCTGCGGATATGTCTCCTTCAAATAGTCCAGCAGCAGCTCAGAGTGGATGATGACCCCGTTTTGCGGCCCTTGGCTCTCCGACAGCAGGCGGCACAGGGCGTTGCACTTCGGATCAGAAAGATGTTCTCTGCGCAGCAGAGAGTTGCTGAAGGTCAATCGGGCCGAGACGCCGTATTCCCGCGTCAGAGCCAGCACCTTCCGGGGATCGCAGTCCCCCTCCCCCACACGGCCGCCGCCCCAGATGCAGTCCGACGGTGCGCCGTACAGTGAGCCGATCTCGCACCAGTCGTAGAAATATTCCCGATGCGTGCGGAACAGGGGCAAAAACACCCGGTACAGCTCATAAAACTCAAACAAACCGGGAAGATGATAGTACGCAACGCGGGGACTTGTATCATTCATGGTGAAACAGCTCCTTCTCTTTTTAGTATAGCACTCCGGCAGGTCGCAGCGCAAGCAAAAAGAGACGCTTGACCAAGCGTCTCTTCTCTATTCAGCTGCTGCTTGCTTCCGCCGGGAACTGCCGGCCCGTGTGGTCGATGGTGTAGTCCCCCGCCAGGATCAGCTGGCTGATGGGCACCACGGTGTAGCCGTTGTTGATGAGGTATTCCAGGATCCGCGGCAGCGCCTCCGGCGTGTGCAGCGCCGCATTGTGAAACAGCACGATGCTCCCCGGCTGCACCTTGGATGTCACCCGCTGATAGATGGTGTCGGCATCGTAGTCCTTCCAGTCGAGGGAGTCCACATCCCATTGGATAGGTTCCATGCCCAGTGAGCGCACGGCGGAGATCACATGGTCGTCATACTCGCCGTAGGGACAGCGGATCAGCGTGGGACTGCAGCCGGTAACGGCTTCGATCTTATCGCAGCTGGTCCTGATGTCCTCCACGATCTGCGAGGAGGTCAGGCTGTTGTAATGGTCGTGGTGGGTGGAATGGCTCATGACCTCATGGCCCGCATCGTGAAGGGCCTTCACCGATTCCGGATATTTGTCCACCCAGTCGCCCACCACGAAAAAGGTGGTCTTGACGTTGTACTTCGCCAGAATGTCAATGAGATGCTGGGTATCCTCGTTACCCCACGGTGATGCAAAAGTGCGGCAGTTTACGGATGCCGCCGTTCACCACATTTCTGCCAGCAGGAAATCCTGAAGATGCACGATCTTAATGCCGTTTTCAATCCCAACATCCATGTCATTCAGAGTGACAACATATTTTGGGTAGTGGTCTTTGATCTCCATGAGATTGCCCACCTCGCGGTCAGAGCCCTCCGGAAGCTGGACACAGACCTGCACATAGATCCGCTCATCACGGCGGGTGGCCACAAAGTCGATCTCCTTGGTATCATTCTTGCCGATATACACATCGTATCCACGCCGTTTCAATTCAAGGAACACGATGTTCTCCATCGCCCCGTCCAGCATCTTGCGGTTATAGCCCAGCAGGGCGTATTTCAACGACACGTCCGCAAGATAGTATTTCTCTTGCGTTTTCAGGATGCTTTTTCCTTGCAAATCGTAGCGCTCACAGGGATAGATGATGAACGCCTGCTCCAGCCAGCGCAGGTAGTTGTAGATGCTCTCCACTGAGACCTTGCGGTGCTCGCTTTTCAGAAATGTAGAAATCGAATTAGCAGAGAATGTCTTGCCTACGTTCTCGATAATGAATTTCACCACGCGGTCAAAAAGATCCTGCTTGTTGATGCGGTGACGCTTCACAATATCGCGGGAGACCACGGTGTGGTAGATGCCGTTAGCGATCTGATAGGCGTTCTGCGCGTCATATTCACTCAGCGCTATTATGGGGAAGCCACCAAAGCGGATATATTCCTCCAGCAGCTCTTTTCGGGACAACGTACTGTCAGCTTTGAAGTCCAGGTACTCGCGGAAGGACAGGGTATAAACAGGGATAGACACATAGCGCCCCGTCAGGCAGGTGGAGATCTCACTAGACATGAGCTTGGAATTGGAGCCGGTCACGTAGATGTCGGCGTCCGTACCCTCCAGCAGACTATTGACCGCCCTTTCCCAGCCGGTGATCTCCTGTATCTCATCCAGTAGGAGGTAACAGTGTCCCTTGCCCGCCATGGCTTCCACCAGCTCGTCATACATCTGCTTAGCGGTGATATTTTCGGGAATGTCCATCTCCGTGTACCGCTTGCAGATGATATGATCCGCAGGTACGCCCCGCCACCGCAGCTCCTCCTCCAGCATCTCAAAAATGGTGGACTTACCGCAGCGGCGGATACCCGCCAGTATCTTGACCAGCGGTTGGTCAATAAAAGGCTTGATGGCCTCGATATAATTCGGTCTGTTGATCATGTTATCACCTCCTCGCAGTCAATAGTATACCCAAAACATTTTGAATGTGCAACAAGTTTTTCTTGTTTAACCTTAAAAACCATTCTATCTGCAAGACTTTTACCTTTCTCATGTAGAAAAGCATCTCGCTACCTCTCCAACAGCGCCCGATAGGACTCCGGAAACAGATAGTCGATCTCAATGCGGTTTCCCTCGTAAACACGAATTTCCCGGATGGCGGCGGCGACCGTCGGACGATCCAGCTCCGTCAGATGCCCCAGAGCCAACAGCTTCTTTACCCACGGCAGAGACAGCGGATTGTCCTGCACCGTGCCGCGCAGCTTGTCCATCTGGGCCTGCAGCGCCTGCTCCTGTGCATCATAGTCGGCGCGGTAACGGAGGTAATCCTCTTTGGAAATAAGCGCATCCTGATAGTCCTCATAGGCACTCTGGCGGCGGCGCTGAATGCGCTGCAAGGCTTCTTCCAGCTTTTGGGGTTGGTCGGTACCGGAGCGCGGACGCTTTGCCGCACCCTGCTGTGCCAGCTGGCGGAGGTTTTCCACGCCGGCAATGAGTCGGTTCAGATCATCCAGTATCACCTTCGCCAACACATCGTGGGCGATATAATGCTTGCTGCACACGGACGCGCCATAGCGTTTATACGAGCCGCAGGTGTAGAATGTCTTACCGCCCCAGATGGTCTTGACCATGGCTCGTCCACAGTCGCCGCACTTGAGAAAGCCCGAGAAAGGACTGACGTTCTGCTGGAAATCCGGCGTGCGGGCGTTGCTGTTCAACAAGGCCTGCACCCGCTGCCATTGGTCTTTTTCGATGATCGGCTCATGAGTACCGGATACCACCGTCCACCGGGAGCGTTCCTTCCGCTTCGCCTTGCCGTGCATCTGGAGGCGGTCATCCCGTCCCTGCTCCATATTCCCAATGTACATCTCGTTTTGCAGGATACGGTGAATGGTGGCATATGTCCAGTAGGTGGTGGCCTCCAGCCGGTGGTTGTTGCGATATTTTTCGCCGGTGAGCCGCTTATACTCACTGGGGCAGGGAATGCCTTCCTCATTCAACCGCTTGGCAATACGGATCTTTCCCATTCCAATTTCAAACAGGGTAAAGATGCGCCGCACCACCTCCGCCGCAGGCGGATCGATGACCAGACGGTTATGATTCTGCGGGTCCTTACAGTACCCGTAGCTGGCGAAGGCCCCGATGAACTCGCCCCGCTGCTGCTTGGCGTGGAGAGAGCTTTTGACCTTCTGGGAGATGTCGCGGGCGTACTGGGTGTTGAACAGGTTTTTCAACGGCATCATCATGTCGTAGGCGCCTCGGTCGCTGTCGATGTTATCCGTGACGGCGATGAATCGCACGCCGTGCTCCGGCAGCCAGCGCTCCAGATAGCGACCTGTTTCAATGTAGTCACGGCCGAAACGGGACAGATCCTTTACCAGTACGCAGCGGATGTGCCCGCTTTCCATGTCCCGCAGCATCCGCTGAAAGGCGGGGCGCTGGAAATTCGTGCCGGTATAGCCGTCGTCGGCATAGCATTCCGCCATTGCCAACTCAGGATGATTTTCGATATACGATTCCAGCAGCTTCCGCTGGTTGCCGATGGAATCGCTCTCCATGCGGTCTCCGTCCTCCCGGGACAGGCGGCAGTACAGCGCGGTAGGCAGTGGTGGCTTCTCCATAAGCTCCCTCCTTTCCGTAGACTGCCCGCAGCCATTAAGCCGCCTGTGTGTGGGCGCGGATCAATTCCAACAGCAGCGCCTCTGCCGTCTGCTGCCCAAGAAAATTGCGAGTGACGGTGATTGCCGGAGTGGGTGCTTGCTGAACGGTTGGCATAAACAGACCTCCTCTTTGAGAATAGTCCATCGTATGCGCGTTACGGAAACCGTATGTTTGTCGGTTGGACATAAGGACTGCCTCCTATTCAAATTGATAGGAAAACAAAACACCGTGCAGGATGTGAAATATCCTACACGGTGTCAAAATCATAATGACAAATCAGACGGATCCACATGCTATTATAAAAGGGGGCGACTGGGTATAGTACCCCATGTGGTGCGGAGTGAACCGCTGTGTAGGTGCGTTATCACCTGCGCAGGCTTTGCGGAGTTGGCCCTCCTCAAAGCTGCCGTTATTTTGTTTTCTGATGTTAGTATACCAACAAGAAATCTATATATCAACAAGAAATATCTAATGCTTAGATATTTCTTGAAATTATCACTCGCTTGAAATATCCAAAAAGCATCCGCCCAGAGCATGGACTTCGATAACATCCCCCGGCTGTACATTGGTCAGAACCAGTGTAATTAGCGCATCGCCTTGACGACTGCTGCCACTGACAGGCGGGATGCGGATCTCCTGCCGCCCATCGGGGAGCTGGACAATAGATGTGCGGGTATTTTCCTTCTCGGGTGCCGGGCAGCCGTGACGATCCCGGCAGAGCTTCGAGTAGAGGTACTGCTGACCGGTTGGGTCGGTAAAGCTGCGATAGCTGTCGGACTGTACCTGACCGGTCATTGATTGATGCATGAGAAACGCCAACGCACCGGGATCGTCCCGCAGACCGCAGTCTTCAATGAGGTGATTCCTTCTGGTATTGCGAAGGAGCGGCACGCCCATGGCAGAAGTCATACCCTCCAGCTTAATACGACCTGCATAGCCGATGGTATAAGCACTAACAGTTGTGCGAATGTGGGTGATCAACTCACTTGAGGCGAATGCCCGCTGCCCAAATCTGTCCTGCGATACGATGTAAGCAGTATCTGACAGCCGTTCCGCAATGCAGCTCTCTGTGAGATACGCTCGCCATGCATTAACATATAACGCACCATAGGGAGAAAGCGGGAATGTGTAGTTATGGGTGTAGATGGCCAGATCGTCCCGGCGATAGCGCACGAAAACACGCTCGAGATCGGCATCATCCAACAACAAATTGCCCCACTGTAATGCACATACCTCCGTTGCCGACAGACCGCTTTCTTTTAATAGGACAGTCAGTGCTTCCATACACAACCACTGTCACCCGACCAATGGAAGAAAAAATATTTTCACGGGCGATTTCTTGTTTTTTCATAGATTTTTCCTCCTTCAGCCGGAGCGATATATGGTAACACAAGCTGCTTAACTTCTGTCACCTAAAAAATCCACACAATTGAAAAGTTTGGATTTCATATTTTCCTTTCCTCAATTCCAAAGTACCATAATCGGAAATATTGTCAATATGTCCAGAGACACAAATTCTCAACGAAACCGAATGTACAACCCGTTGTATGAAAAAGAGCCAGAAACAACAACTAAAAGCTGTTGTTTCTGGCTCTTTGGTTTGCGGCTTCTGCGCTGATAAGCGAAAGAGATGTCCATCGGCATCGCCGATGGACATCTCTTTATACAGTGAATTTTAATTACGCCTCAGGCACATATTCTACAATGTCTTCAAGACGACAATCCAGTGTTTTACATATCTTGCCTAATGCTTCCATGGTAACAGGTTCCCCTTTACCCATGTGCGCCAGTGCCGCAGTAGTCAACCCCGCTTTTTCACGCAATGCGGACTTGTTCATTTTTCTCTGGATCAGCATAATCCAAAGTCTTTCATAAGACCAACCCATATTGTTTCCTCCCTAAGGGTTATCGTACCGTATAAAGCAATGAGTGTCAACAAAAAGAAAATTTAATCTAAAATATAGATAAAATATATTGATATATAGATACGCGCGTGGTATAGTTGAATTAGAAAAAAGAACAACGGCAGCTTTGAGGAGGGCCAACTCCCCAAAGCCTGCGCAGGTGATAACGCACCTACACAACGGACGAATCCGCACCGCATGGGATATTATACCCGTTTAGCTCCCGTTTTGCAAGCGGAATCGGCCTATTTGTCACACTCATGACACCGTGTAGTGCTTCGGCCTGCACGGTGTTTCTCTTTTTCTATTTTATAGAAAGGAACTGGTACACATGAACGACGAACGTAAGACGACCATCGAAGTGAACATGACCGATGACGAGTGGATCGAGCTGCTGTGTCTGTGCGAGGACATCAACCTAACGCCGGAGGATCTGGCCGTGGCATTCTGTCAGGAGGTCATCCGTCAGCAGGCGCTGCTGCGCATTATCGCCGCCGCCATTCGCTCCGACATGGCCAATCAACTCAACCGATAACAGGAGGAATTGCACCTATGAAAATCGAAAACAAGACACCTATTGCGGAGGAAATCATCCGCAACAACCCTACCGGTTATGGCCTGTTTGCCGGAATCGGGGACAACTTCAACAGCGTGGCACAGGTCATCTGTGAGCTGATGGACGACGCGGTTTCCAACCTCCGCGCCAACAGCGGCGATCCCGAGCTGTCCATGAGGGTAGTGCTATCGCTGGAAAATCTTGGCGATGCCGTGGAGATCACTGTGACAGACGGCGGCACGGGTATTGCCGACCTTGGCAGTGCATTGACCATCGCATGTCGGGATGGCGCGCAGACGCCGCTGAACGAGCACGGCTTTGGATTGAAGCACGCGCTGGCCTCCTGCGACAGCAGCCCTGAGCAGAAGTGGAGCATCCGCACCCGCACGAAGGCCGACGCGGCGGCGAACCAGTACCGCGAGGTCAAGGCACCGTATTCCATGGGTACATCTGAGATGGACAAGCCTATGATGGTGCGTTTCTTTTCAGGTATGGGCGACCTGCCCCACCCCACCGGCACGTCGATCTCCGTCCGCTGCCCCATGGCAAAGTTCCGGACGGTGAAGCCTGACCGTAAGGCAGCGCCCTCCGACTTCCACAATCTGGTGCGGTACATCATTGAGGAACTACGGTATGTCTACGCGGACATTCTGGCAAATGCGCCCATCGCCATGGAGGTGTGGGAGATCAGCGGCGACGAGGAAACGCCGCATACGCTGACGCCGCTGCTGCCGGTGTGGGAGGAGGGCAGCGTGAAGGATTACGGTGAGATTCCCTGCAATCTTGGCGGCGGCCCTCTGACGATTCGTTGTAAGTACGGCAACATTCTGAAGAACCCGTCCAACGCCATCTACTACAAGTGCAACATGGAGTCCAGCGGCGTGGAGCTGCGTATCAACGGACGCGCTATTGAGCACGGAATGTTTGACCGCGTCTGGGGCGAGGCCATTCACCCCAGCCAGAACCGCTTCCTGGTGCAGGTGGATCTTATCTCAGATAACCCCGCCGCGCTGCCTGCCACGAAGAATACGAAAACCTCGTTCTGTGAAGCTGATCCGCGTCTGAAGAACCTGCTCAGTTGGATCGCCTCCTATGTTCCCGCCCCGGCCAAGGATGTGGACTCGATGGAACTGCGGTACGTCAAGGAGCTGACCGCCAAGCGGGAGAACGACCCCACCGCCCTGCGGGTAAGCCGCGAAGAGCCGGTGTTCCAGAAGATCGGGCTGAAGGCCAAGGTCGATCTGTTCGTGGGCTACATCGACCGCGTGACCATCTACGAGGCCAAGGCCGGCAAGACCAAGGCGCTGGACTTGTACCAGCTCCGCATGTATGTGGACGGCTACGCGCTGGACAACAAGCCTGTGGATGAAGCCGTGCTGATCGCCAAGCGCCATTCAGCGGAGGTGAAGGAGCTGCGGGACATCCTGAACACCCTGACCGCGCCTGACGGACGCCCCTACAACTTCCGGTTGGCTACATGGGACGAGGAGGGCATCGTGATCCGCCAAAGTGCGTAAGAACAGCCGGGAAAAAGTGTGCAATGATTGCACGCTTTTCCAAAGGAAGGTGAGGTATGAACGTAAAAGAACTGATCCTGAGCCAGTCTGCGGCGGACATTGCCGCCGCGCTGCTTGACCGCCTGGATGTTGACCCCGCCAAGCGTGGCAAGGGCATCCACCGCATTACGGCACTCATCGACAGCCTGCGCGGCATGGAGCCGGAGACCACCGATCACATGCTTCTGAGCGTCTATCACATGTACGATGACAAGGAGTTTCTGGATGCCAACCTGTATTATAAGAGCGAACTCCCCGCCGAACTCGCGCCGCTGCCGGACATTCTCGCGGTGAAAGGCATCAACGAATTGGCTGTGGATGAGACCGAGCAGGCCGCCCGTGCCATTCAGCTACCTCAGTGCTACGCATTTGAACTGTCGCCCTGGCACGAGGTATTGGGCTATGAGGTCAATATCGCCAACGCACGGGAGGTAGGCTTTGCCGCCCTTTGCGCAGCGGTGCTGTACGAGATGACCTTCTTCGGCTTTGACGAAAAGACGGTGGATGCAGAACGGCAAAAGCTCTATGACTCTCTCCACGAAGCAGAGAAGTTGGACAAACTTCCGCCGGAGGAGAGGGCAAAACGCTTTTTCTCTGCGGAGGAGGTCTTTGCCGAGTTGGGCATCCCTGAACCTTCCGAGGAGGAACGGCAGGAAACGCATTGGCAGATGTGCAGGGAGATGCTGTTCA
>OLPA01001065.1_pt1 | contig 24062 bp, 25 predicted proteins | sample 1672811 | NCBI WGS metagenome assembly OLPA01 (sample SAMEA3136726, study PRJEB25190) | human gut metagenome | biome: human gut; feature: human-associated habitat; material: faeces | place: Austria | collected 2013
TTCGAAAATTCCCGGTGTTTTGCCTGAACAAAACACCGGGTTCTTTGACAGACTGGAAAATTCCGCCCTCCGAATGGAGGGCGGAATTTTTGCTGCGGCGTCAGGCGCCGAAGAAGTCCTGCCGGAATTTTATGGCGGTGGGGCTGGCGGCGATACCGCCTTCGCCGGTTTCCCGCAAGGCGGCGGGCATCATTTCACCCACGGCCTGCATGGCGTCTATAACCTCATCCGGTGGAATGCGGGATTCAATTCCCGCCAGGGCCAGCTCTGCCGCCGTGAGGGCGTTCATGGCCCCGGCCGCGTTGCGTTTGACGCAGGGAACCTCAACCAGCCCCGCAACCGGGTCGCACACAAGGCCCATCATATTTTTAAGGGCAATGGCGGCTGCGTTTGCCATCTGCTCCTCCCTGCCCCCGTGAAGATATACAAGCGCCGCGGCGGCCATGGCAGAAGCGCTGCCCACCTCGGCCTGACAGCCGGCTTCGGCCCCGGAGATGGAAGCCCGGCTGGCGATAACGCTGCCAAAGCCCGCCGCCACATAGAGTGCTTTTACCAGTTCGTCTTCCCCGGTTTGAAAGCGCCGGGCGTAGGGCAGCAGCACCGCCGGGATAACGCCGCAGGAGCCGGCTGTGGGTGCGGCCACAATGCGGCGCATACAGGCGTTGCACTCGCTCATACGCAGCGCAGAGGATAAAATCTGCCCGATGAAATCTCCGCTTATGGAACCGCCGGACTGAAACTGCCGCTGCATTTTCTCCGCATCCCCGCCGGAAAGGCCGCTGCGGGAACGCAGGGCCGGCTCATAAGAAGCGTCCGCCTGCTCCATTACAAGAAGCCTGCCGCGCATTTTCTCCCAGGACTCCTCCGCGCTTATGCCGCTCTCCCTGGCGGAGCAGCGCATCACGGCCTCCCAAAGAGGCAGGGAAGTGTTGCCGCAATAGGCGAGAAGCTCAGTTACAGAATCGAAAACAGCCATTTTTCTCCTCCGTTCAAACCGCCTTTATGCTTACCGCGTCCAGAATTCCCGGAATCCGGCGGATATGCTCCGCCGTCTGCTCCAATATGGGCGCGTCGCACTCGATAACCATTACGGCCTCGCCGCCTCTGGAGTTGCGGTTTACCTGAAAGGTGGCGATATTTATTCCAAGCCGCGCCAGAACCCGGGATACGTCGGCCACGCTGCCGGGTTGATCCTCGTTTTTTACAATAAGCGTGGGTTGCTCGGCGGAGAAACACAGCGGCATTCCGTCTAGTTCCCGTACTTGAATCCGGCCGCCGCCGATGGAGGCCGCCGTCATCTGAAGCCGCCGTCCGCTTTTCCCGTCAAGAGTGAGCTGAACGCTGTTGGGGTGCGCGGAGCGGAGGCTGACTGTGCCGAAACAGAAGGAGAGACCCTGTTCCCCGGCGAGCTGAAAACTGTCGGGAATACGGCCGTCATCCGGGGCCAGGCCCAGAAGGCCGGCAACCAGGGCTCTGTCGGTGCCGTGACCCCGGCCGGTAGCGGCAAAGGAGCCGTGAAGGAGAAGCTGGGCCTGGACCGGGTCCTCCCCCAAAAGCCTGCGCCCCACAAGCCCGATGCGCACCGCGCCCGCTGTGTGGGAACTGGACGGGCCTACCATTATTGGCCCGATCAGATCAAAAATATCCATAACGATCCCCTGCGCGTAAAAGAGCGCGCCAACACATTTAAAATACTTTCCGGTTGAGGATGCGTGTATTATACCCGCAGGGAGGACTTTTGGCAAGCTTCATCGGCTGGAAAACCGGGGGGTTAAGGGGAAATCGGCAGCGCGGCGGGGCCTAGCATTGAAGCCTGCGCAGCATTTCTTTCCGCAGGCGTTCTATTATGCGCTTTTCAAGGCGGCTTATATAACTCTGGGAGATGCCCATAATATCCGCCACCTCTTTTTGGGTGTATTCCCGGCCCACGGGCAGGCCAAAGCGCATGAGGATTATGCTCTGCTCCCGCTGGCTCAATGTGGATATGGATTCCATGAGCATCTGTTTATCTGCGTCGTCCTCCAGGGGGCGGTACACCTCGTCCTCATCGGTACCCAGAATGTCGGAGAGGAGCAGCTCGTTCCCGTCCCAGTCGGTATTCAGGGGCTCGTCAAAGCTGACCTCCGTGCGCTGGGCGCTGACCTTGCGCAGGTACATGAGGATTTCATTTTCAATGCAGCGGGAGGCGTAGGTGGCCAGCTTTATATTTTTCCCGGCTTTGAAAGTGTTCACCGCTTTTATAAGTCCGATCGTGCCGATGGATATAAGGTCCTCGATATTGATGCCGGTGTTTTCAAAGCGCTTGGAGATATAGACCACAAGGCGGAGGTTATGCTCTATCAGAAGCTTCCGGGCCGCCTCATCTCCGGCCTCCAGAGCGGAGAGCGCCTGTTCCTCTGCCTCCTTTTCGAGAGGGGGCGGGAGCGTGTCGCTGCCGCCGATGTAGAAAACCGAAGGGGGCTCCAGACCCAGAATAGAGAGAATGCGGTGACGCAGAAAGAGTATCTGCGGTTTACATAACATTATATATTACCTCCCTTTTACGCCGTATCTTTTTTTATATAATTGCTTCAAAGCCGTCTCCCGCGGCGTTCTGGGAGACTGCCACAAGAAGCTCTTTGTCTTCCCGGCCGTCCACGCTGAGACTGTCCGGGCGAAAAACCGGCAGCAGCCCGGAAGAGCCCACAGCCGAGTAAGGGATGAGCCGGAGCCGCCCGGCAAGCTCCGGAATATGCGCGCTCAGCTCAATCAGTTCCACGGGGCCGGAGCGGGAAAAGAGCTCCGTGTTCTCCAGTAAGACCGTCCGAAGGGCGTGGGGGCAGGCCACCAGCACAGGAGCGCCCGTAAGGGGGTCGGTAAGCGTGTTGCCGGTATCTACAAGGGCGATGAATTCAGCGCTTCGGCCGAGAAAGGCCAGGCGCACCATGGCCTTTCGCTTTTCCGCCAGGGCGGCACGGCAGCGAAAGAGCAGACAGAGGACGGCGTAGCAGAGAGCAAAGGCCAGCAGAAGATTTTTGAAGGACAGCGTAAGCACGCCGTCCCCGCCCGAGGCCAGGGATACCGCCCACAGTGCGCCGCCGAAGCCCGCCGCTACCGCCAGCAGCACTCCCGTGCAGCGCAGAGGCCGCCGCTCCGGGTAAAAGGCGATAAGCCCCATACCAAGGCCCATGGCCAGCCGGAAAAACGGTCCGGCCAGAAAGCCCAGCCCCGGCAGATACACCGCTACGGAGCAGGCCGCCCCGAAAAGCGCCGCCGCCAGATACCGGAGCCGCTTGAGCCGCAGAGAGCAGACCCGCGCCGCCGCAAGGCAGAGCAGATAGTCCACCAGCAGGTTCAGGAGAAAAAGCGAGTCTATGTAGATTATTTCCATGTGGGTTATTGTACTCCCGGCGGCCTGCATAATTTGTCGTTTGGACCGGAGGCGGAAAATATGCCCCGGGAGCGGACAGAGAGCCTGGAAAATCGGTCCGGTAAAATCGCCGTTTTTATCAGCCGCGGGAAGGGAAGTAAATAATAAAATCCCTCGGGGCGTTTTAAATCTCGCCCCGAGGGATGAATATCCAGTCAATTGATTTTATCAGAAAACATTTCTGTGGACAGATAGCGGTCCCCAGTATCAGGCAGCAGGGCAACAATGGTTTTACCCCTGTTTTCCGGGCGCCGGGCAAGCTCGATGGCTGCCCAGACGGCGGCGCCGGAGGATATGCCCACCAGAATGCCCTCCCGGCGGCCCAGCTCCCGGCCCAGCTCAAATGCCGCTTCGTTTTCCACCCGGATGATCTCGTCATACACGCCGGTGTCCAAAGCCTTGGGCACGAAGCCCGCGCCGATACCCTGAATCTTATGGGGACCGGCCGCGCCGCCGCTGAGCACCGGCGAGGAGGCGGGTTCCACGGCCACAATACGGACGGCCGGGTTCTGCTTCTTGAGATAGGCGCCGGCGCCGCTTATGGTGCCGCCGGTGCCGACGCCGGCCACAAATAGATCAATTCGGCCGTCGGTGTCGGCCCAGATCTCAGGGCCTGTCGTGGCAAAATGGGCGGCGGGATTGGCGGGGTTTTCAAACTGCCCGGCAATAAAAGCGCCGGGGATCTCCTTTTCCAGCGCCTTCGCCTTTTCGATGGCGCCTGCCATGCCCTTTGCTCCGGGCGTCAGCACCAGCTCTGCTCCGTAGGCTTTCATAAGCTGGCGGCGCTCCATGCTCATAGAGTCGGGCATAACGATAAGAATCCGGTAGCCCCGGGCAGCGGCCACAGAGGCAAGGCCTATGCCGGTATTGCCGGAGGTGGGCTCGATGATGACGGAGCCTTCTTTCAAAACGCCCCGTTTCTCCGCGTCGTCCATCATGGCCCGGGCTACCCTGTCCTTAACGGAGCCTGCGGGGTTGAGATACTCCAGTTTTGCCAGCAGCCGCGCTTCCAGACGGTGGGCCGCCTCTATATTCCTGAGCTCCAGCAGGGGAGTTCGCCCGATCAGCTGGTCGATTGATGTGAAAATCCTGCTCATTTCCCATACCTCTCTTTCAATCGGATTTCAGGGAAAATTATATGTCCGATGAAAACAAATGTCAAAGCAAATTTAATGTAAAGCAGGATAGAAAAGTCAGAAGCGGAAATTTCTCACCCTGGCTTTTTTAAAGTTTTTCAAATTTTTTACAGAAGACAGATTTATGCGGTGAAGGCGCAAGGATATACTTAAAGACAGCAAAAAAAGGGAGGAAAATAATGAATAAAAAAATTGTGTCATTGCTGCTTGCAGCGCTTATGTTTTGCAGCATTCTGATTGTAAGCCCGGCAGCTTTTGCCGAGGAATCCCCGGCCTGCCCCCATGAATGGAGCGAGGGTGTTGTAATTACCCCGGCCACATGCCAGCAAGAGGGAAGTATGGGCTTCACCTGCACGCTTTGCGGTGAGACAAAAACGGAAGCCATAGAAAAAACGGCTCACAGCGCGGAGCCTGTTTTCACAAAGGAGCCCACTGTGTCCAGCCGCGGAGCGGCAGTACTGAAGTGCACGGAATGCGGCTGCTATAAAGCAAAAAGCAACAACGGCGAATTCTGGACCAGTGTTGAGACAAACAAGTGGATAATAAAGTATAATTGCTACAAGCCCTATACGCTCAGCTATAAATACAGCTTGGACAGTGCAGGAACCAGGCTTGGCGGAACATACAGGATAGTCAGCATTACAAATGATCTCTATGGCGGTGAGGGGATTGAAACAGTATTTCCGGAAATTCCCCAGGCACCGGTCCCGGCGGGCTATACTGTGTCCCAGTTTGAGTCAACCAGGTATGCGGTACTGGAAAATGGCGTGCCCGGAGCCTCTTTCACTCCTGGTAATGATGCCCAGCGTCTTTACAGCTGGATGAACGACACGGATACAAACTATGAAATTATTGCTCTTTATATCATAGACGAGCCCCAAGTTGTGATCAGCCAAAGCGGGCTCAACCTGAAAGCGGAAATCAACAACCGCGGCGAAGGCCTGGACTATAGCTTCCAGTGGTATAAAAATGGCGCCGTTCTCAAAGGAGAGACCGGGCAGAGCCTGAACATAAACGCGGCGGATGCGGGAGCGAAGTTTTCTGTTACAGTAACTGCAGCAAAGGGGACAGGCGGCAACATAGCCCTTTTAAACGAAAAAGCCGCTCAGGGCAGTGCGGAGCTGGTTACAGATGACAGCTTTACCGTCGTGTTTGATTCCAATGGCGGCAATGAGCTGAGCCCTGTTGAGAAAAAGCCCGGGGATCCATTTGGCAGTCTGCCCAGTGCAGGCGATGTGAACGGAATGCAGAATATGGGCTGGTATATGAAAAACAGTGACGGCAGCGTCAGCTCCGTCAGTGTGTCTGAAAACAGCCTTGTGCCCGGCGACTGCGTTCTGTTCCAGAAGCGGCAGATAAAGACCCCCGACCTGAAAATCACCAGAGACCGGAGCCCCTATAACTACACCGGCGAGCCGGTCACGCTCACGGCGAAGTTCACGGAATGCGAGGCGCTTGAATACACTGTGCAATGGTCTAAGGACGGAGCAGAAATAGCGGGAGCAAACGGCAAAGACCTGAAGCTCGCCGGCGCAGTTTCCGACAGCGGGACTTATTCTGTAACCGTCACAGCAAAACTTAAGGACGGCCTGACCGTCATCAGCGAAAACGAATCAGCATCTATTACTGTTACGGATAAGCCCCTCACCATACGCCGTACCAATAACCAGCTGCTCTATAATCCCAATGGAGGCTCCGGCGGCCCCAACAACAACCTGGATTACATCAAAGACGGGCGCTATGTAGCCGTGGTCGAAAAGAGAGTCCCCATCAGGGAAGGCTATGTATTTACCGGCTGGAACACCATGGCCGATGGCAGCGGGGATAAATACATGGGCGGGGACTTCTATGAATTTCTTGACGAGAGCGGGAACGGCGGCCTGAGAGCCGTACTATACGCCCAGTGGGAGCCCCAAAGCTATACGCTTCGCTTCGATACTGCGGGCGGCACGGCCATAGATCCTGTTCAGGTGCGCTATGGGGAGCCTGTAGGCGCCCTGCCTGTCCCCAAGAGAGAGGGGTATAAATTCCTGGGCTGGCTTAACGAAAATAAAGACGCTGTGACTGCGGAAAGCATCTATAGCCTTCAATCCGACAGCGTCCTTACCGCCTCCTGGGCTAAGACCTATACCATCACGTTTAACTATAACGGCGGCAAAAAAGATATAGAATCCATGACCGTTGTTTATGGGGAACCGATAGGAAACCTGCCTGCCACCTCCAAGGAGGGAGCCCTGTTTGCCGGCTGGTATGACGCAAAAAATCAGCCTGTCCGCGCCGGTGACATTTATAATGTTGACGGAGACAGCGTGCTCACCGCCGGCTGGGCCGATCCTGATGCAAGGCCTAAAACCGGAGATGAAGGCAATGCGGTTCTGTGGCTTGCTCTGTTGCTCCTGTCCGGAGCGGCTGCAGTCATAAGCCTGCCGAAGTTCCGCAGACGCTGAAACGGAAAATCACCGGGACGATTCAATATCTAAAACAAAAAATTCCCCGAACCGATTTCTTCGGTTCGGGGAGTTTTTATTGCCTTCCCTTGTCCGCGTATTCAGAGCGAATGCGGAGGCAATGGCCTTTGATTTCGGGATCGATTTCCGCAATTACAGCGTGAAAGTCTTCACCCGGTCTGCTTTGGACTTTGTCCTTTGTCAGCACCCGGCCCGGGGACAGGCGCTTTCCTTCCATCGCCAGAGCGGGAGGGCGCATCCCCCCGGCCGGACTTCCACGGGGCCGAGGCCGATAGAATTGTCATACTGAGCGGGATGCGTTATTTTATCCAATTCCACCGGCTTGTTGCGCTTTTTTTGTTGACCAAAGGGCGCTTTAGTGATAAAATATCGTGTCTTAATATGGGATGATTATGGAGTTTACTATGTGGATATCAGATAAATGGCAGGACTTTGAGCTTCTTGACTGTTCAAAGGGCGAAAAGCTGGAGCGATGGGGCGGGTTTTATCTTGTCCGGCCGGACCCCCAGGCAATCTGGGACACGCCCCGCCGCAACCGGCATTGGAACGATCGGGACGCTCGCTACCGCCGCAGCGAGAGCGGGGGCGGCAGTTGGGACAAGGGCGCTCTGCCCGCCAACTGGCAGGTGCGCTACGGCGAGTTGACCTTTAACGTGAAGCCGATGAACTTCAAGCACACCGGGCTTTTTCCGGAGCAGGCCACAAACTGGGACTGGGCAATGGAAAAAATCCGCACCGCCCACAGGCCCATCAGCGTTCTGAATCTTTTTGGCTATACCGGTGCAGCCACCGTGGCCTGCGCCAAGGCGGGCGCGCAGGTCTGCCATGTGGACGCGGCCAAGGGCATGGTGGCCTGGGGCAGGGAGAATGCCCAGGCCTCCGGACTGGCGGAGGCGCCGATCCGCTGGATCGTGGATGACTGCGCCAAATTTGTGGAACGTGAGATCCGCCGTGGACGGCGCTATGACGCGATCATTATGGATCCCCCCTCTTATGGCAGGGGCCCGGGCGGGGAGGTCTGGAAGCTGGAGCAGAATCTCTGGCCTTTTGTGTCCCTCTGCGCGGGGGTGCTGTCCGAAGAGCCTCTTTTTGTTATAATAAACTCCTATACCACGGGGCTGTCCCCCTCGGTTCTCTCCTATGTTTCGGAGAGCGTTTTTACAAAGAAATTTGGCGGCCGCGCCGAAAGCCGGGAGCTTGGCCTGCCGGTCACGGACAGCGGCCTTTTCCTGCCCTGCGGGGCGACTTGCCGCTGGCAGCGTTGAAAGGAAACGATAAATTGAGTTCGATAATCAGCTTTGAAGGTGTACATTTCACTTATCCGGAGGACGAGCTGGAAAGCCTCTGCGGGATAGACCTTGAAATAGAAGAGGGCAGTTTCGTGGCTGTGCTGGGGCATAACGGCTCCGGAAAATCCACGCTGGCAAAGCATATGAACGCCATTCTTGTGCCCAGCTCCGGACGGGTGCTTATAAACGGGCTGAATACCGCCGATGAGAGCCAGCTTATCGGCATACGGCGCTGTGTGGGCATGGTGTTCCAGAATCCGGATAACCAGATTGTCGCCAATGTGGTGGAGGACGATGTAGCTTTCGCCCCGGAGAATCTGGGCGTGCCCACGGAGGAGATACGCCGCCGGGTGGATCAGGCGCTCAGACAGGTGGGGATGTACGAATACCGGCTTCACGCCCCCCATCTTCTTTCCGGCGGGCAGAAGCAGCGGGTGGCCATTGCGGGCGTTATCGCCATGGAGCCGCGTATCATCGTTCTGGACGAGCCTACCGCCATGCTGGACCCCCAGGGCAGGCAGGAGGTCATTTCAACAGTCTCCCGGCTCTGCCGGGAAAACGGAATGACCGTGGTGCTCATTACGCACCATATGGACGAGTGCGTGGGGGCAGACAGGCTCGTGGTCATGTCAAACGGGCGTATTGTGGCCGATGGGAGCCCGGCAAAGGTGTTTTCGCAGGTAGAGCTGATGCACAGCGAGGGGCTGGATGTGCCCGAGACCACAAGGCTTATATACGAGCTGAATCAGGAGGGCTTCCGCCTCCCCATGGATGCGCTGGCGCTTGACGCCTGCGCGGACGCGCTCGCCGATGCCCTTAAATAAAGAAGAGGAACTTATATGTCGGAAATCAGGGTGGAGAACCTGAGCCATATTTACAGCTCCGGGACTCCTTTTGAAAAAACAGCAATAGAAAATATAGATCTCTGCATACCGGAGGGGCAGTTTGTGGGCCTCATTGGACACACTGGCTCCGGCAAGTCCACCTTTATTCAGCACCTCAACGCCCTGCTCAGCCCCACCGGAGGAAGAGTCCTTTGCGGCGGGGAGGATATCAACCGGGACAAGCAGGCCCGGCGGGATGTGAAATGGAAGGTTGGCCTTGTGTTCCAATACCCGGAGTACCAGCTCTTCGAAGAGACGGTGTATGCCGATATTGCCTTCGGTCCGAAGAACATGGGCCTGAGTAAAGAGGAGATAGACGAGCGGGTGCGGGAAGCGGCCAGCTTTGTGGGCGTGGAGGAGGAACTGTTCCAGCGGTCCCCCCTGGAGATGTCCGGCGGCCAGAAGCGGCGCATAGCCATCGCCGGCGTGATTGCCATGCGGCCGGGGGTGCTGATTCTGGACGAGCCCACCGCAGGCCTTGACCCGGCGGGCTGCCGCCAGGTTCTGGATAATATCTGCCGCTACCGGAAGGAGACAGGCTCCACTGTCATAATAGTCAGCCACAACATGGATGATGCCGCCCGGCTCACAGAGCGGCTGCTGGTGTTTGACCACGGCAGAGTCGCCATGGACGGAACGCCGGAGGAGATCTTTTCCCGGCCTCAGGAGCTGGTGAACATCGGCCTGGCAGTGCCCCGGGCCACGGCCATTGCCATGGCGCTGGAAAAGCGAGGCATAAAGCTGGCAGGTTCCATCTATACCCATGAGCAGCTTAAGGCCGCCATTTTGAAGGCAAGGGGGGCCGGCGCATGCTGAAGGATATCACTTTGGGCCAGTTTTTCCCGGGGGATACGCTGGTGCACCGGCTCGACCCCAGGACCAAACTCATTGCGGTGGTGCTCTACATCGTGGCCCTGTTCCAGGCCGGGGGCGTTGTGGGATACATGCTGCTGATTCTGGCGGCGGCGGCCTGTATGGCCGTATCTCATATAAGCCCCAAGAGCATTTTTAAGGGCCTCAAGCCCATGATCTTCATAATTATTCTCACCGGCGCGCTGAACATCTTCTACACCACCGGGACTCCTGTGCTGCCTGGCTGGATAATCACCTGGGAGGGTATAATCAGGGCGGTGAAGATGATACTGCGCATTGTTCTGCTCATTACCGGAACCTTTCTGCTGACCTATACCACAAGCCCCATGGCTCTGACGGACGGGCTGGAGCTGTTGATGAATCCGCTGAAAAAAATAAAGGTTCCCGTCCATGAAATGACCATTATGATGAGTATGGCCCTGCGCTTTATCCCCACGCTCATCGAGGAGACGGACAAGATCATGTCCGCCCAGAAAGCCAGGGGCGCTGACTTTGAAACCGGCGGCCTCATAAAGCGGGCCAGGGCCCTGCTGCCGATTCTGGTGCCGCTGTTTGTGTCGGCTTTCCGCCGGGCGGACGAGCTGGCGGTGGCTATGGAGAGCCGCTGCTACCACGGCGGCCAGGGGCGGACCCGGATGAAACAGCTCCGCTTTGCGGGAATCGACTACGGCGCCCTTCTTGCGAGCGCGGCATTCCTGGCTGGCGTGATAGTTTTGAAGAAATTTGGATTATAATCTATGTCAATGAGAAACATCGCCCTTCGCCTCCGGTATGACGGCAGCCGCTATCACGGCTGGCAGGTGCAGAAAAATGAAATAAGCGTTGCCCAGACTCTGGAGGAAGCCCTCTCAAAGGTTTGCAAGCACCCTGTGAAGGCTGTGGGCTGCGGAAGGACCGACGCTGGGGTCCACGCGCTGCGCTACTGCGCCAATTTCCGCACGGACTGCGCAATACCCACGGAGCGCATCCCTCTCGCTGTAAACGCGCGGCTGCCCGGGGACATCGCGGTGGAAATGGCCGTGGAGGTTCCCGAGCGCTTCAATGCCATTGGCTCATGCATAAAAAAAGAATATATCTATAAAATACTCAACAGCGCCATCCGGGACCCGTTCCTGGAAAAGCGTGTATGCTTCTATCCCCAGCGGCTGGACATGGCGCGCATGCAGGCGGCGGCCCGGGCCTTCGAGGGAAAACACGATTTCAGGGCCGTCCGCAGCGTGGGCACCGAGACAAAAACCACCGTGCGTACCGTGTACTGGTGCAGAGCGGAAAAGCAGGGGGAGCTGATTACAATCTCCGTCTGTGCTGACGGCTTTTTGTATAACATGTGCCGGGCGATGGTGGGCACCATGGTCTATGCATCTTATGGGAAGCTGCGGCCGGAGGAGATCCCCATGCTGCTGGAAAAGGGAGACCGGCGCCTGACCGGGCCTACAATGCCTCCTCAGGGCCTGTATCTGAACCGGGTCTGGTATGAGGAGCCGGTGGGGGCAATCTTTTCCAGATAACAACATATATTTGTTCATAAATATATGTTATACTGGGAAACTGCCTGAGGGCGGTCTCCATGACTTTGGCGTAAAAATATACAAAGGATGAGAGTACATATGAAAATTATTATCGATATTGTTCTACTGGTAATAGTGGCACTCTGCACCTGGCACGGGTACAGGAAGGGGCTGGTTGGCGGCGTGGCCGGAATTCTGGCCATCGTTATCGCCCTTTTTGGCGGCAGCCTTCTGTCCTCCGCTTACGCTCACGAGGTCGTTCCTGCCCTGGAGCCCTTTGTGGACGGCTATGTGGACTCTCAGACTACCCGGGATCAGGTGCTCTCCAACATGGGGTATTCCGACAGCGACCTGTCCCTGGAGGATATTCTGGCGCAGGATTCCTCTCTGCGCTATGACTATGCCTACGAGTGTATGAGCGAGTTGGGCTTTTATGAGAAGCATGCGGAGAAGCTGGCGGAATCCGCCGTGGATTACGCAAATGAAAACGGCGCAAATATGACGGAGGCTGTGGTGGCCGTGCTGTGTGATACCATCACCTATGTGGGCGGCCTTGTGCTGTGCTTCCTTTTGATCCTCATCTTCCTTATTGCCATCGCCAATGTAGGCAATCTGGCCTTCCGCCTGCCGAATATGGAGATTCTGGACGATGTGGGCGGGGCTGTGCTGGGCTTTGTAAAGGGAGTTCTGTACTGTGTGCTGCTGTGCTGGCTGCTGGGCTTTTTCGGCATTATTCTGGGCGGGGATACGCTGGAGAATACCACACTTGGCAGATTTTTCCTGTCTTTCCGGTTTATTACAAACGGTCTGCTTTAAATTGAATCCGGCCGGCAAATAAGGCCATATCAGGCAGCCGGGCGTTAGACCCGGCCGTGTCTGTACCAGGAGGTAAAAATGCAAACAACGATGTGTTCCCGCTGCGGAAAGAACGTGGCGATCATATTCATAACCAAGATAGAAAATGGCCAGACCAGAAATGAGGGCCTGTGCCTTAAGTGCGCCAGGGAGCTGCACATAAAGCCCGTGGACGATGTGATAAACAGGATGGGCATATCAGACGAGGACCTGGAGAGCCTCTCCGGGGACATGATGAGCGCCTTCAACGGCGCGGAAGAGCTGATGACCATGGACGAGGATGACGCAGACCAGGAGGATGACGGAAAAACCGCCACCTTTCCTTTTCTCAGCCGCCTTTTTGGCGGTCCGAGCGGCCAGGGTGGCCCCGACAGCGCGGAAAGCCGATCACGGCAGGAGCAGCCCAGAGAAAGCGGCAAAGCCCAGAAACGCAAGTTCTTGGACAATTACTGCATTGACCTGAGCGCCAGAGCCAAAGAGGGAAAGCTGGACGCCATGATAGGCCGGGAGGAGGAACTGGAGCGGGTGATCCAGATCCTCAACCGCCGCCAGAAGAATAACCCCTGCCTCATAGGCGAGCCCGGTGTGGGCAAGACCGCCATAGCCGAGGGCCTGGCCCAGCGCATCGCCATGGGCAATGTGCCCTGCAAGCTGCAGGATAAGCAGGTTTTCCTGCTGGATCTGACTGCCCTTGTGGCGGGCACCCAGTTCCGGGGCCAGTTTGAAAGCCGCATGAAGGGGCTGATAGAGGAGATACGCCGCCAGGGCAACATTATCCTTGTGATAGACGAGGTCCATAACATTGTGGGCGCCGGGGATGCGGAGGGCAGTATGAACGCGGCCAATATCTTAAAGCCCGCCCTGTCCAGGGGCGAGATTCAGGTGATCGGCGCTACGACCTTTGCCGAGTACCGCAAGCACATCGAGAAGGACTCTGCCCTGGAGCGCCGCTTCCAGCCTGTCACCGTCAGCGAGCCCTCCATCGAGGACAGCATAAAAATAATCCGGGGCATCGCCCACTACTATGAGGAGTATCACGGCGTCAGCATATCCGATGAGATGTGCCGCCAGGCGGTCATCATGAGCGAGCGCTATATAAGCGACCGTTTCCTCCCCGACAAGGCGATTGACCTGATAGACGAAGCCTGCTCCGACGTGAACCTCAAGGACGAGAACATCAACCGCCGCATGCTTGCACAGAGGGACCTTGAAAATATCCGCTTCGAGCGGGAGGCCCTCATGTCTGCCGATGCGCCCAAGGGCGAAACGCTGACGGATGAAATGCTGGATAAGCGCTACGCCAGAGTGGCCCAGCTGCGCAGCCGGGAAATTCAGCTCCAGCAGGAGCTGGATGCCCTCGCGGAAAAGGGCCGGCCGGAGCTTAGCATGGATAATCTGGCCCGCATCATAGAGCTTTGGACTAAGATCCCCGCCTCTACTATAAAAGAGGATGAGCTGGAGCGGCTGGCGAAGCTGGACGAAAGGCTCCGGGCCCACATTGTGGGGCAGGATGAGGCCATAAACGCTGTCTGCGCCGCCATAAAGCGCAGCCGGGTGGGGCTGAAGGTCAAGCGTAAGCCTGTGAGCTTTATTTTTGTGGGTGGCACGGGCGTGGGCAAGACAGAGCTTGTAAAGCGCCTTGCGGCGGATATGTTTGACAGCCCCGAGTCCCTCATAAGGCTTGACATGTCCGAGTTTATGGAGAAATTCTCCGTCTCCCGCATTATCGGCTCCCCTCCCGGTTATGTAGGCTATGACGAAGCGGGGCAGCTCACAGAGAAAATCCGCCGTAAGCCCTACTCCGTGGTGCTTTTTGACGAGATAGAAAAGGCCCATCCGGATGTGATGAACATTTTGCTCCAGATTCTGGATGACGGCCGCATAACCGACGCCCAGGGCAGAACCGTAAACTTTGAAAACACCATAATCATCATGACCACCAATGCCGGCAGCAACAGCAAGACCGGCAACGTGGGCTTCGGCGGCAGCCTCAGCGATATGAGCCGGGAGCGGGCCATGAAGGCTCTCAACGAATTCCTGCGGCCGGAGTTTATCAACCGGGTGGACGAGGTGATCTGCTTCAACCAGCTCAGCGAGGACAACTTCCGCTCCATAGCCGCCCTGATGCTGGGCGAGGTGAAAACCGCCATGGAGGGCAGGGGGATGGAACTCTGCTGGGAGGAAAGCCTTGTGGATTACCTCGTGAAGAAAGGCTACTCCGTCACCTACGGAGCGAGAAATCTTCGCAGGCTCATCCAGAAAGAGATAGAGGATCTGATTGCCGGGAAGCTCATAGAGCTTCGGGGGGCCGAGATCAAGAAGATCACGCTTCTTGCCGATGAGGGCGGCGTGAAAGTTGAGGTTTGAAATCGGAATGTTGAGGTGTGCCATGAGCGAGCGAATTGAGATTATCGCGGGTGACATTACCCGCCAGAATGTTGACGCGATCGTGAACGCTGCCAACTGCTCCCTTCTGGGGGGCGGCGGGGTCGACGGGGCCATCCATCGCGCTGCCGGGCCGGAGCTTCTGGCCGAGTGCAGGAGCCTCAACGGCTGCGAGACCGGCAAGGCCAAAATAACCCGGGGCTACCGGCTCCCGGCAAAGTTCGTCATCCACACGCCCGGTCCTGTCTGGCACGGCGGCTCCCGGGGAGAGGAAGCGCTGCTGGCCTCCTGCTACCGTTCCTGCCTGGAACTGGCCTCCGCGAACGGCTGCAGAACCATAGATTTTCCCTCCATCAGCACCGGGGTCTATCATTTTCCTCTGGAGAAAGCCTCCAGAATTGCCGTTGGCGTCATCGCCGGATACCTGGCGGAGCACCCGGAAATAGAGCGGGCGCGCATGGTCTGCTTTGACGGGCGCACGGAGGAGCACTATAAAAAGGCGCTGGCAGAGCTTGAGGTGCGGCTATGAAGCGCCTTGTAAAGCTGCAGTACAATTCCCCTGTGGTGCTGACCTTCGCTCTAGGCTCTCTGGGGGCGCTGCTGCTGGGCTTTGCGACGGACGGATGGACCACAGAGAAGCTTTTCAGCGTTTACCGCTGTTCTCTGGCCGATGCGCTGGCCTATCCCCGCTTTGTGCTCCATGTGCTGGGGCACAGTGGCTATTCCCACTATATCGGCAATATGATGATGGTTCTGGTGGTTGGCCCGCCTCTTGAGGAAAAGTACGGCAGCCGCAGCCTGTTTTGGGCTATTTTTCTCACGGCGCTGGTGGCCGGACTGGTTCAGTGGCTCTTTTTCCCGAACACGGCCCTGCTGGGCGCTTCGGGAATTGTGTTTATGATGATCGTCATGTCCTCTCTGTCCGGGATGAAGGACGGGCATATTCCCATCACCCTGATTCTGGTGCTGCTTCTCTATGTGGGCGGGGAGATCGTGGACGGGGTCATGCTCAGCGACAATGTCTCCCAGCTTACCCATATAATCGGAGGCGTCTGCGGCGCTTTCATGGGCATTAGTATGAGGCGCTGAGCGATGGAGAGATTACTTATAAGCGCCTGCCTCCTGGGCGTAAGCTGCAAATACAGCGGCGGAAGCAATGCCCTCGCCCCGAAGATCCTGGCGGCGCTGAGAGAGCGCTTTACGCTTGTCCCCGTCTGCCCGGAGACTGCCGGCGGCCTGCCCGTTCCCAGAACGCCCAGCGAGCGGCGCGGTGGGCGGGTCATTGCCCGGGACGGGGAAGACGTAACAGCGGCGTTTGAAAAAGGGGCGGAAACGGCCCTCGGCCTTGCCCGGCGCTTTGGCTGTGAAAGGGCGCTTTTAAAAGAAAACAGCCCTTCCTGCGGCAGCGGCCGGATATATGACGGCAGCTTCAGCGGCCGGCTCATCCCCGGAGACGGGCTGACGGCGGAAAAGCTGAAAGAAGCCGGGCTCACGCTTTATGGCGAGGGCCGGGTAAAAGAATTGATATAAATTGATATAATTTGAATTCCCCCCATATCCCGTACAGTGGGATATGGGGGGAATCAGATATATGCTCTGCATTGCCGCCCTTCCGGTGGGACGGGGAATAAAAGCTCAGCCATTCGGCGGCCTGTATTCAGAAAGAATTTTTTCCAGCGCTTTATTGCCCCGCAGAAACGCATATTCATCCTGGGTCTCAATTTCAGAAATAATTGCGTTTATAAAACTTTCTCCAACATTTTTGAAGTTTTTTTTCGCGGGAATTCTGTAATACAGCGGGGAGGCTTCCACGTTCCAAGGCTTTTGGGCCTCTCTAAGTGCCGCTTTTATAAGCGAAAGGCTTTGGCTTTCATCTTTCCTGTATATTGAAAGGGACAGGTGCGGAACCACGGCTCCGTAGGACCAAAGCCCGAAAAGGCGGGTCATTTCCCCGGCGATTTCCGCGATCTGATCGGCTTTGTCCGAGTTTCCGCTTTGCTCTTCCAGTTCAAGCAGCTTGTTCAGGTAAGCCTGCAGCCTTGTCAGGCTCTGGATGATTTTGCCCTCAAGATAAACCGCTGCCGCGGCCGCGTCCTCCTCTTTGGAAAGAATGGTTACCTGGAGCATGGCCTTGTCAAGGTCGATATCCGGAATTTCGCGCAGCAAAAGGCTGGCCTTATCAAAGTTTTGCATTTGAATATACTTTGAGGCGAGCATGTAAAGGGCTGAGAGCCTCAGCTTTTCATCCCCGCTGTCGGCGCTCCGCTCAAACCAGGCGATAATTTTCCCATCGTACTCATTTTTTTGCACCCCATGGGCTTGCGATAAAGTCAAAGCGCCGTTAAGTATGGCTGCGGCCATGTAGAGCATCGAGCCGCAATGGGGATATTCCCGTATTTTCTGCTCTGCCATTTCAAAAGCGGCTGCTATGCTCTCGTTCAGCGCCACTTCCGAAAGCTTGTTTGAGAAAATTGCGATCTCAAGCTCTGTCAATTCTTCCCGGAAGGAAAAAAGCTCATTCATGTCGATTTTCAGCAGCCTGGCAATGGCCGGGAGAAGCGTGACATCGGGATAGGTGCTGCCCTTTTCCCATTTGTTTACGGCCGGAGCGCTTACCCCAAGGTAGTTTGCAAGCTGCTCCTGAGTTAAGCCAATCTCTTTTCTATGCGTTTTTATCTGCTGGCTGATATTCATGATTAAAACCTCCTGTCCGCTATCAGTGCGCAAGGGACAACATGCCTGGCGGCTGAAAGCACGACCCATTTATTCCCAGACTTGACGGGCTGCTCCTGTGGAAATTTTATCTTACCGCCGAAAACCGTGTTTCTCCTTATAAACCGATGCGATGATTCTATTATAGCTTGGGCGGCAGCCGGTTTCAATTGAGTGCTTGTTAGGCGTTGGTCCCGGAAAATTAACCGGAAATAAAACAAAGAAAATCCGCCCGTGCAGCCGCCGCAAAGAGGCCGCACAGGCGGATGTTTTGCTTTCTGCCTGACTACACCAGCTTCCCGTTTTTGTCCGTGTAGATAACGGGGGCCATTCCGCTTATCAGAAGGACCATGTCCTCATAATCCACCTCCTGGTTCGTGCGGCTGTATATGGGCCGGACTTTTACCTCGCCGCTGATGTTGCCGAAGACGGCGGCGCTGGGCATCTGGCTCTCGATAAAGCCGCGCAGGCGGGAAAAGAGCTCCGGACCGTCCGCAACGCAACCCAGGAAAACGCCGTTTATGAACACGCCCTGGGCCAGCTTCACCCCGGTCACCGAGCGCAGGGCCGCATCGGAGAGGACACGGCCGTCGCCCTCCGCCGGGTGCAGAGACAGGGCAAGCCTCCGCGACACCGCAGGGCTTGCGGCGGGCCCGGAAACGATCTCTTCTGCCGCAGCCGAGGCCACCGTGCGGCTTTTGTCCACGGCAAAAGGAGAGTAGAGCCCGGGCATTTCACAGCCGTTGACCCATACCCGGCAGCACAGGTCCATGTTCGAGCCCAGCGCAAACAAAAGCGCGAAAACCCCCAGGGCAAGCTTTTTCCACATATGAAAACCACCTCCGTGGTTAACATAATATAAAAAAGTTCTCCGGTCAAGCGCTTCGACAAAACTGGTTAAAACAATCTTTTTTTCCTCAGGTGCCGGCAGTCACAAGGGCTTCCAGCTCGGTTACGGACACCTCAAAGGCAGTTTTTTCCACGGGGCCCTCATCGGTGACTTTTATGTAGCCCCGGCTCTGTATGCGTCCCTCCAGGCATACCTGGGTGCCGACGGGCCATTGGGCCGCCTCCCGGGCTCTGGAGCCCCAGCAGATACAGGGGAGGTAGTCTGAGCGGCCGTAGCGCCGGTTTACTGCCAGCATCAGGTCGCATATATCCCGGCCCATGGGGGTCGTGCGGGGATTTGGCTCTTTGCAGAGAGCGCCCCGGAGACGGACCAGGTTCATATCCTCCTCGTCGCAGAAGCAGAGCTCTCTGGCATAGACGGTAATGACGAGTTTTGCGCCCTGGCCCCGGCGGTTATTGAAGCTGCGGAGCTGCCCGGTGACGCATAGCTTTTCCGCGTCTCCTGGCTCCAGGGCGGCCAGCTTCTCCTGATGCAGGACGATATTGACGGTGTCCGTGTTGCCGGATAGGCGGCGAATTTCCAGAGGGAAGCTGTAAAAGTCCTGTCCCCGGCTGCTGTGGGAATAGACCGGGGGCCCCGCCATATGGCCGCAGAGCCTGGTGTAATTATTTTCTGATATCATGTCCATGGTCGTGCCGTCCTTTTCGTTGAGATACTTAAATCTATTCCCGAGCGGCACTTGAATATAACCGGAAAAACGGTTATAATACGGAGGAAAAACAGAAGGAGATTTGTGTTATGGATATAAAAGAGATCCTTGAAAAGTGCGACCATACCCTTCTCAGAGTGGACTGTACATCCGACGAGATCCGCGCCCTCTGCGACCAGGCCATAAAATATCACTGCGCCAGTGTCTGCATCCCGCCGTGTCATGTGGCTGGAGCCAAGCGCTACGTGGGCGACAGGCTTAAAATCTGCACGGTGATCGGCTTTCCCAACGGTTATATGAGCACTGCCGCAAAAGCCTTTGAGGCGGCTGACGCGGTTAAAAACGGGGCGGATGAGATTGACATGGTGATTAACCTCTCCATGGTGAAGGACGGTTGCTGGGTCGATGTTGCCAAGGATATTGCCGCCGTGCGTGACGCCTGCCCGGGTAAAATTCTGAAGGTAATCATTGAATGCTGCCTGCTCACAGAAGAGGAAAAGGTCCATATGTGCGATATCGTTTCCCGCAGCGGAGCGGATTTCATTAAGACCTCCACCGGTTTTTCCAAGGGCGGCGCTACCCGGGAGGACGTGAAGCTTATGCGGGAGAACTGCCCGGAGAGCGTGAAAGTAAAGGCCGCGGGGGGCATATCCTCGCTGCAGGACGCGGAGGATTTCATCGCCCTGGGTGCCGAACGGCTGGGTACCAGCCGCATTGTCAAGCTCGCCATGGAGCAGGAAAAGCTGGAGGGTGCGCCGCAGGGGGATTACTGAGCGGACAGAAGCGTTCGGAGCCTTTCGCACAGAGCGATGCCTGGTACAGACAGGCAGAGCCACATGAGCAGAAATCTGGGGCAAATCTGCCCCAGAAGATTATAGGGCAGGGAAGAGTAGTCCCAGATCTGCCAGCCCAGGCGCAGATTTACGATGCAGCCGGTCAGAAATTCTACCGTGGTTATGGCGGCGGCGCTGAGGATCCATTTTTGGATGAGGGCTATGTCCGCGGCACTTATCAGGTACATCAGTGTAAAGCAGAGACCGCCGCAGAGGATCATGCTCCAGTGGGTCCAGCCCCGCCAGACGATTTCCAGAAGGCCGTACAGCAGCCCGCCCACGGAGTAAATCAGTATCAGTTCCGTTTCCATCAACTCCCTGTAATAGCTTTTCCCGGTCTGGGCATTTTAATCCGTCCGGCGGAATATATTTTAGAGAAAAGGCTTGACAAGGCGCGCTTAAACTGGTATATTAACAGGGCTAAAATAAAGTAGGTGCGGCATCCCCGACCTCACCCGGCAGCCAAAGGCCAGCCGCGGTCAATAGAAGCAGCGCCCCTTAGGGGGAGTAACGATGTTTTTGTGCGCGGATGCTGTGCGTCCGCGCTTTTTATTATCCGGAGGTGTTTCATATCGCAAACGCTGTTCATCAAATCAACGAGGAGATCAAAGACAAGGAAATCCGCCTGATTGGCGACGAGGGCGAGCAGCTTGGTATTATGTCTGCCGACGAGGCGCTCAGGATTGCCGCTGAACGGGAAATGGATCTGGTCAAGATCTCTCCGGGCTCCAATCCTCCCGTCTGCAAGATCATGGATTACGGCAAATTCCGCTTCGAGCAGGCCAAGAAGGAAAAAGAGGCCAAGAAGAATCAGCGGATCATTGAAATCAAGGAAATCCGCATGTCTCCCGGCATCGGTGAGAACGACTTCAATACCAAGCTCAAAAATGCGCAGAAGTTTCTTAACGACGGCGACAGGGTCAAGGCTTCCGTGCGCTTTCGCGGCAGGGAGATGGCCCATACCGATATTGGCGCTGAGCTTTTGAAGAACTTTGCGGACAAGTGCGCGGAGATAGCAAATATGGATAAGGCGCCCAAGCTTGAAGGCAGGAACATGTCCATGTTCCTCTCTCCTAAGCCTCAGGCCCCGGCCAAAAAGCCGGCAAAGCCCAAAACCCCCAAGACCTCCGAGGCGGAGGGATAAGCCCATATACAGCAGGATGTTCCCTGTATAACCCAGTTACGGAAGGAGAAATTTATCATGCCCAAACTGAAAACCCACAGCGGTGCAAAAAAGAGATTTAATCTCACAAAGACCGGCAAGGTAAAACGCGCACACGCATTTAAAAGCCATATCCTCACCAAGAAGGACACCAAGCGCTGCCGCCGCCTGCGCTCCGAGGCTTATGCCGATGTGACCAACGAGGCGACCATCAAGAAAATGATCCCTTATAAATAAGGGCAGACGGTATATAGGAGGATAATCAAATGGCAAGAGTTAAAGGCGCAATGATGACCCGCAAGCACAGAAACAAGGTTCTTGGTCTTGCAAAGGGCTACTGGGGCAACAAGTCCCGTCACTATAAAATGGCAAACGAGCAGCTGATGAAGTCCGGCCGCTATGCTTACATTGGCCGTAAGCAGAAGAAGAGAGACTTCCGCAAGCTGTGGATCACCCGTATCAGCGCCGGCTGCAAGATGAACGGCATGAACTACTCCACTTTCATGCACGGCCTGAAGCTGGCCGGTGTCGACATGAACCGCAAGATGCTCTCTGAGACTGCGATTCATGACCCCGCCGCTTTTACCGCTCTCTGCGACATGGCGAAGAGCGCAAAGTAATTCCTGGATCATAACGAAACCGCCGCTGATATCAGCGGCGGTTTTAAGTCGTTGACAAAGGCCAGAGGGCTTTGTCTGTGCGCTGAGGCGGATAAAACCGCCTCCAAAATATTTCCTGATTAATATTTCTTGCGTTGACAGGCAATATGAAGTATTATGTCCCTATGGATATGAAAGTGAGGAGCAAAAGCGGCCTTGCCGCTGCATATAAGCTCTGCCCCTTTGCCCATTTCCTCGCCCTTCTGAGCGGCGCGGTTATTTTGCTGCATCTTGTTACAAGGGGAAACCGGGAGCTGATGACAAAGCTGGCGTCGGGCCTTGTGCGCCCTTTGCACGGCTGGCTTGCCACGCTCTGTGCGGGCTATGGAGGCTCTGTGGCGGAGCTTGTGATCTATACTTTTTCAGTGTCCATTTTGATTTACACAATTTTTGAAGCGGCCCGTATTGTAAGAGGTGGCCGGCGACTGGTACGGGCGTACCGGCTGGTAATGTCGCTTCTGGCTCTGGGGCTTTTTGTCTACGCGCTTTTTTGCCTCATGTGGGGCGTATATTATTACGGGGATGATTTTGAGACTGCCAGTGGCCTTGAGGCAGGGGCGATAAGCACAGAGCAGCTTGAGACGGTGACCGCCTATTTTGCCGCCCTGTCCAATGATTTCAGCCGAAAGGTCCCCCGGGACGGTTCAGGCCGCTATGACGGAGACAGGATAGAGATATTGAACCGTTCCTCGGAGGTCTATGATAATATTGTGGAGAAATTCCCCTGCCTGGCCGGGCCCAAGGTGGATGTTAAGCCTTTTGCGCTGTCCCGCCTGATGAGCTACACGGATTTTACCGGTTTTTTCTTCCCCTTTACCGGGGAGGCCAACGTGAACATGGACTTTCCCCCGGCCCTTTTCCCCTCAACGGTGGCCCATGAGCTGGCCCACCAGAGGGGCGTCGCGAAGGAGCAGGAGGCCAATTTCGCCGCTGTGCTGGCGAGCCTCGCGTATGGGGACGCGGACTATTGCTATTCTGCCTGCCTTCTGGCCTATACCCATCTTGGCAACGCCCTGTACCGCGCGGACCGGGAGGCATGGCGGGAGATCTACGAGAGCCTGGACGAAAATGTCATGGCGGATTTTGCTGCCGCCCGGGAATACTGGGCCCAATTTGAGACTCCGGTGCAGGAGCTTACAAACAGCGTATACGAGGGATTTCTGCAGAGCTACGGCCAGAAGCTGGGCATGAAAAGCTACGGGGCCTGCGTGGATCTGCTTGTGAACTATTATTATGGGGACGCCCTCGAATATCTGAACGAATGATAAAAGCAGCTCCCATCATACGGGAGCTGCTTTCCTGTGGCGCAGGAGGGGCGGATTCCCGCTCACCCGGCCTGCCGGAGACAGGCTCAGTTTTTCAGGCTGTGCAGGGGGGCGGGAATACGGCCGCCCCGGGCGATGAACTCTGCGGCAGAACCGGCGTGCAGGGGCATGATGGGGGCCGAGCCCAGAAGCCCGCCGAAGTCGATTTTATCGCCTACGGTCTTGCCCTTTGCGGGGATGAGGCGCACGGCGGTGGTCTTGTTGTTGACCATGCCGATGGCGGCCTCGTCCGCTATGATGGCGGAGATGGTCTCAGCGGAGGTGTCCCCAGGGACGGCGATCATGTCAAGGCCCACGGAGCAGACGCAGGTCATGGCCTCCAGCTTGTCCAAATGCAGCGCGCCGGAAGCTGCGGCGGCGATCATGCCCTCATCCTCGCTGACGGGAATAAACGCGCCGGAAAGTCCGCCGACGGAGCTGGATGCCATCACGCCGCCCTTTTTCACCGCGTCGTTCAACAGCGCAAGCGCGGCGGTAGTGCCGTGCGTGCCGCAGACCTCGAGGCCCATCTCCTCCAGAATACGGGCCACGCTGTCGCCGACGGCGGGCGTGGGCGCGAGGGAGAGATCGACGATGCCGAACGGCGTATTGAGCCGGCGGCTGGCCTCCTGCGCGACGAGCTGACCCATGCGCGTGATGCGGAAGGCAGTCTTTTTCACCGTCTCGGCGACCACATCAAAGGGCTGGCCCTTTACACTTTGCAGGGCATGGTATACCACGCCGGGGCCGGAAACGCCGACGTTGATGACGCGCTCCGGCTCGCCGACGCCGTGGAACGCGCCGGCCATAAAGGGATTGTCCTCCACAGCGTTGCAGAACACCCCGAGCTTCGCGCAGCCGAAGCCTCCGCAGTCGGCGGTGCGCTCCGCCGCAGCCTTGACGGTGCGGCCCATGAGCGCCACCGCGTCCATGTTGATGCCGGCCTTGGTCGAGCCGACATTGACGGACGAGCACACAAGGTCGGTGACGGCCAGCGCCTCGGGAATGGCGGCGATGAGCCGGCGG
>OLPA01001071.1_pt1 | contig 23984 bp, 21 predicted proteins | sample 1672811 | NCBI WGS metagenome assembly OLPA01 (sample SAMEA3136726, study PRJEB25190) | human gut metagenome | biome: human gut; feature: human-associated habitat; material: faeces | place: Austria | collected 2013
TTCGGGAGCAATAACCATATATGTAGCGCCGAAAAGCGTATCAGGTCTTGTCGTATAAACAGTCAATATATCGCCGGCAGTTGATCCGAAATTAACCTCGGCTCCGGTAGAACGTCCTATCCAGTTTATCTGTGTTGATTTTATTCTGTCAAGATAATTCACCTCTGACAGATCGTCCAGCAGGCGCTGAGCATACTCGGTAATTTTAAGCATCCACTGCGACTTTACTTTTCTGATTACTTCTCCGCCGCATCGTTCACAGCATCCGCCTACGACCTCCTCGTTGGCAAGAACAACCTTGCATGAGGTACACCAGTTTACAGCCATTTCCTTTTTATAGGCAAGCCCCTTTTTAAACATCTCTAAAAATATCCACTGAGTCCATCTGTAATATTCGGGATCGGTGGTATCAACTTCTCTTTCCCAGTCGAATGAAAGTCCCAGCATTTTAAGCTGATCCTTGAAATGAGCAATGTTTTTCTTTGTTACCACAGCCGGATGTATCTTATTCTTTATGGCGTAGTTTTCAGTCGGCAGACCAAAGGCGTCCCAGCCCATAGGAAAGAGGACGTTATATCCCTCAAGACGTCTTTTTCTTGAAACTATATCCATAGCCGTATAAGGGCGCGGATGACCTATATGAAGTCCCTGACCTGATGGATAGGGGAATTCTACAAGCGCATAAAACTTGGGTTTAGAATAATCGGTTCCCGCCCTGAAGGTATTATGCTCGTCCCAATACTGCTGCCATTTTTTCTCAATGGCTGTAAAATCGTACTTCATGGATCTTCTCCTTTATATGAATTGTTTTTTGACGCGAAAAAAGTCCCTGACCGTTCCAAAAAACGGTCAGGGACGTAAAAACTCTTTACGCGATACCACCCTGATTCAGCGCGCGGTCACCCGCGTGCCCTCAGCGGCTTCGATAGCCATGCCCGTAACGGAGGCGAACCGTCCCGTCCTTTCAGGCGGGCTGCTCGGGAGTGAGTCATTCACGTGCGCTTCCCCGCCGGCTTGCACCGACCGCCGGCTCTCTTCGGGCGGAAATCGCGCGTCTTTATGCTCCGTCATCGCGTTTTGCATCAATATAGCATGACCATTTTAGGTGTTTTGTCCCGCCTTGTCAAGCGTTATTTTTCAGGTGGGATCGCCCTTACTCCGCGTGGGGCAGGAGCGCGCTCAGATCGACCTCTTCTCCGTCGGCCCAGAGGTGCTCAAGAGAATAGAACTTGCGCGCCTCATCATTGAACACGTGGACAACGATGCAGCCGTAGTCGAGCAGCACCCACGTGCCGCCGCGGTAGCCCTCGCGGTGCAGCGGCTCTTCGCCCGCCTCCGTGAGCTGCTTTTCCACTTCGTCGCACAGGGCGTTGATCTGCGTGTTGGACGTACCGGTGCAGATGACAAAGTACTCCGCGAGCGTCGTGATCTTGTCGATGCGAATAAGTTTGATCTCCTTACCCTTTTTGCCGTCGAGTGCTTTCACAGCGATCTCGGCCATTTCTCTGGAAGGTAACATAGGGTTCTCCTTTTCTTATTTCAGTTTGATGTTGTTTCGTGTTGTTTCCCGTTACGGGCGCAGCCAATCGGGCATTTCATCAACGACGGTATCGCTGCTGCCGGTATCGCCCGTATTGCCGCCCTCTCCCGTGCCGGGGTCGGTCGTGCCGCTATTTCCGGGATCTGTCGTACCGGGGTCTACCGTACCGCTATTTCCGGGGTCTGTCGTACCGGGGTCTACCGTACCGCTATTGCCCGGATCGGTCGTGCCGGGGATCTCCGTGCCGGTGTTGCCGGGATCGGTCGTGCCGGGATCGGTGGTCTCACCGCCCTCTCCCGTGCCGGTCTGCGAACCGGAGGAGGACTGGTGATTCTGCGGCTTGGCAGCCTTACTGTCCTCCACATGTCCCGTGGACGAGGACACCGAGCCATCCGAGTTGACGGACATGATGTCAAGGTCGCGCATTGTGAATGTCTCGACAAACGGGCTGAGCTCGTTGTTGACGAGATTCAAAAGCTCCTGCGCGTTCGGCACAACGTAGGAAAGCGGGCCGCCGACCACGCGGCTGTAAACATATTTTCCGGTATTGGGCATGGTGACAAAATTCACATCGTCGACCTTGAGCCCGCCCATCACGGCCTGCGAGCCGAACCAGAGCATTTCCTCAAATGTCAGGTCGGAGGTGACATTATTTTTCACCGCACGGGCAAACTCGCCGATCTTCGTCACGTTCTTGAGCTGCAAAAGCTGCTCGACCATCGCCTTAAGGAGTGTCTGCTGCGTCTTGATGCGGCCGAGGTCACCGTCGGGGTAGCCGTAGCGCATGTCATTATCGTGGCGGTAGCGCAGCACCTGCATGGCATCGTCGCCCGAGAGCTTGCGATAGCCCTTGGTCTGGTGAATGTGCAGATCCTGATAGGGGTCGTCGTAGTTCATGTTGCGCGGCACATCGTAGTAAACGCCGCCCATGGCCTCCACGATTGCACCGACCGCGTCCCACTCGACAATGACCTGATAGTCCGGCTCAAAGCCGACGAGCTGGGCGATCTCCTTATAGAGCGCCTGAATGCCCTTGTCTCCCCCGCCGTAGTAGTTGTAGACGGAGTTGATCTTCTTAATGTCCCAGGGAACGTTGACCATCGTGTCGCGCGGGATGGACATGACGGTCGCCTTCTGGTTCGTCACGTCGTAGCTCGCGAGCAGCATCGTGTCGGTGTTGCCGCCGCCGCCCGTGTCGCGCCCGAGGACGAGCACCGTGTAGAAATCCTTGCTTTTTCGCTCGCCGTCCGCGCGCGGGCGCACGCCGTCGCCGTAGTCGATCTCGTCGACCTGCGTCTGGTTGGGGTTCTTCTGCGCATCGCCCTTGTTCGGCAGCTGCGGCGCGCGGATCTTCAGAAGGTAGCTGCCGCCCGCGACCACGCCGCACAGAAGCGCGATGAGCAGCACGCGTCCAAGCAGCCGCCCGGGGTGGGAAAAGGTCTCGCAGATCTGCTCCCATGCCTCGTCGCAGTTGCGCTCGAAAAAGCTCTCTTCATGGTGCACGCGCCGTCCCTCGTAGCGGATGCTGTCTCTGTCGTTTTCGTAAAAGTCCTTATCATTCATGGCTATGTCCTCTCAGCTCGTCCAGTGCTTCCAGCGTGTTGTGATGGACGGGATTCCCCCGCTCTTCCATCTCCTCCACGGTCATGGCGAGCCCCATCGCAAGCCCTCGGTCAATATCCTCCCACACGACCTTGCGCAATTCCTCCACGCCGTCGAAGTCGCGGTTCGGCTCAATGTAGTCGGCGAGATAGAGCACCTTTTCCAGCACCGTCATACCGGGCTTACCCGTCGTGTGCCAGAGAATGGCGTTGTAGATCTCGTCGTCCGCGCCGAACACGTCGCGCGCGAGCGCCGCGCCGGTCTTGGCGTGCAGCAGCTTGAGCGCGCGCTGCTCCAGCTCGTCGAGCGCGATGTGGTAGTGCTCGCAGAGCGCGAGCTGCTCTTCCATCGAAAGGCGCTTGGTCGCGTCGTGCAAGAGCGCCGCAAAGCGCGCCTTTTCAACATTCGCGCCGTAGCGTTCCGCGAGCTCCTTCGCCGTCTGCTCGGTGCCGAGCACGTGGGGAATGCGCTTCGCCTTGAGGTAGGAGAGCGCGATGGGTCTCAGTTCCTCTAAGCTTAGACGTTTCAAATCGAGATTTGTTCCATATAAATGCTCACGCAGGATATAGCCGAGTACCGCGGGGGCAAGAAGCCCCGCCGTTTTCCCTTTCGGGATACGCTCGCGCAGCTCGGTGGACGAAACGTCCACAAGGTTCGGCAGCGTCATCGTCACGATGCGGCTGCCCGGGAACTTTTCCCCAAGGAAATCCCGCTGCGGTGCAAAAAGCGTCTCGCCGTCCTTCTCCGTGCGTCCGAAAGCGCAGAGCCCTGCATGGCGCAGGATCTCCTCCGGCTTGTACCAGTTCTGGAACGAGAGGAACATATCCGTCCCCATCAAAAGCCACAGCTCGTCATTCGGGCGCTGCTCATGGATCTCGCGCACGGTATCAACGCTGTAACTCTTGCCCTCGCGCGCGACCTCCATATCCGACACCGTGACCGTTATCCCCGTGTCGAGCGCGATCTGCTCCCCCATCAGGCGCGTCATCGCAAGGCGGTGCTCCTTCCCTGCCGCATCGGCGGAGAGTGCCTTGTGCGGCGGAATGCCCGCGGGAATGAGCAGCAGCTCGTCGAGTCCCAGATACTTCGCCGCGCTTTCCGCTGCGGCCATGTGACCCAAATGCGGCGGGTTGAAACTGCCGCCGTAAATTCCGATCTTCAAAATTGTTCGACCTCTTTTTCTCTTTTACACGGTCTTTTTCGCCGCCTTGGGCAGCACGATCTTATCCTTCTTGTCCTTTTTGTGCGAGGGGCGGTAGAGCACGAACTTTGTGCCGATGACCTGCACCTGCTCGCTGCGCGTCAGCTCACTCAGCTCCTGACACGCCTCGCGCGCGGTGAGCATGCTGTTTTCGAGCACGCGGCACTTGATGAGCTCACGCGCCTCCAGCGCGTCGTTCGCCTGCTTGACGAGGTTGTCGCCGATGCCGTCCTTGCCGATGTGGACGATCACGTCGAGGTCATTGGAAAGGCTGCGCAGATACGCGCGCTGTTTGCTGCTTAATTCCATAGTATTTCCTTATCCTTTTTATTGATGTTCCGCAAGATAATTCTTGAGCGTTTCCTTGAATGCCCGCAGCGCCTTGCCGCGGTGCGAGATCTCCGCCTTCTCTTCTGCCGTAAGCTGCGCAAAGGTCTTTCGCTTGTCAGGAACAAAGAACACAGGGTCGTAGCCGAAGCCGTTTTCGCCCATCGGCGCGAACGCGATCGTGCCCTCGACCTCGCCGTCGTCCTGCAAGACGTCGCCGTTCGGGAAGGCGCAGGTGATGGTCGTGTGGAAGTGGGCGCGTCGGTCGGCCTGCCCGTGCAGCATCTGCAAAAGCAGGCGGTAGCGGCCGGTGTCGTCCAGCCCCTCGCCGCCAAAGCGCGCGCTGTAAACGCCCGGGCCGCCGTTCAGCGCGTCGACGCACAATCCCGAGTCGTCCGCAATGGCGGGCAGCTTCGTCGCCTCCATCACCGCCTTTGCCTTCAAAAGAGAATTCTCGGCAAAGGTCTCGCCCGTTTCCTCCACCTCGATCTTCACGCCGAGGTCGGCCTCCGACACAACCTCCACGCCGAGGTCGCTCAGAATGGTGCTCATTTCCGTCAGCTTTTTAGGGTTCTGCGTTGCCAGAACAAATTTCATCGTCAAACCTCCCACGGGTCTTTCTCCCGCCGTTTCCTGCTTCGTTCTTCTCGTTTCTCTTCTTCGCGCTGCGCCTTGCGCTCTTCGCGCTGCGCGCTTATTTTTTCCTGCCAGGCTGTGAACTTTTTATCAAGCTTGTCAAGCGGCCATTCGATCTCCGGCACGGGCACGATGACCACCTTGCAGCTCTCACAATAGTACGCGGGCGTCTGGTAATTACAAAATAATCCGGCCTTGACGAGCGTGACGGAATTTTTGTCATCAGGGTCCGAACCCAGCATACCGTCCTTCCCGCGCCCCATCCACTCGATGTGGTCGCGGTAAGCGGGGATCACACCGTCGCGCATTTCTTTTCCGCAATAGGGGCAAACAGAAGTGATTTCCATATTCGTCTCCTTATTGTCTCGCAGGTTTATGATTTTCCCCCTCAGATGAGCGCCTTGACATATTCCTCCGCATTGAAGGGCTGGAGATCGTCGATGCCCTCGCCGAGGCCGACGAACTTCACGGGCACACCCAGCTCCTGCGCGATAGCGACGCAGATGCCACCCTTGGCCGTGCCGTCGAGCTTCGTTAAGATGATGCCGGTGAGTCCTGCCGTCTCGCGGAAGACCTTCGCCTGCTGAAGGCCGTTCTGCCCCGTCGTCGCGTCAAGCACGAGAAGCGTTTCCTTCGCGGCGTCAGGCGTTTCGCGGTCGATGATCTTGCGAAGCTTGCCGAGCTCGTTCATCAAATTCACCTTGTTGTGCAGGCGGCCCGCCGTGTCGCAGAGGACGACGTCGACATTTCTCGCCTTTGCCGCCGCGAGCGAATCGAACAGCACCGCGCCGGGATCCGCCCCCTCGACCGAGCGGACGATCTCGCACTCTGCGCGGTTCGCCCAGATCTCAAGCTGATCCGCCGCCGCCGCACGGAACGTATCCGCCGCGCACAGCAGCACGCGATTGCCCTCGCCCTTGAGACTGTGGGCGAGCTTGCCGATGGATGTGGTCTTGCCCACGCCGTTCACGCCGATGACCAGCACGACGCTCGGCTGCGTCGATAAGTCGAGCGCGGTGTCGCCCACGTTCAGCTTTTCAATCAAAATCTCGCGCAGCGCCTGCTTGACGTCGTCGCCGCGCTGGATGCTCTTCTGATACACGACGTCGCGCAGCTTCTTCACCGCGTCGTGCGCGACCGTCGCGCCGAGGTCAGCCATAATGAGACTCTCCTCCAGCTCGTCGTAGAAGTCGTCGTCGATGGTCTCCCACACGATGGTGTCGAACCATGCTTTTTTGATCTTCGCAAAAATACCCATACTCTTTGATTCCTCTCTCGCGCTTATTCCTTAATGTTGAGTTCCTTGGCCATATCGTTCATGTTGATCGTCAGGATCTTGCTCACGCCGCGCTCCTGCATGGTGACGCCGTAGAGAACATCCGCCGCCTCCATCGTGCCGCGGCGGTGCGTGATGACGATGAACTGCGTCTTTTGCGTGATGCGGCGCATGTAGTTTGCAACGCGCACCACGTTCGGCTCGTCGAGCGCCGCCTCAATCTCATCCATGACGCAAAACGGCGTGGGATGGACCTTCAGAATGGCAAAATACAGGGCGATGGCAACGAAGGCCTTCTCGCCGCCCGAGAGCAGCGTGATGGTCTTGAGCGCCTTACCTGGCGGCTGCACCTTGATCTCGATGCCGCAGGAGAGCACATCGTTCTCGTCCTCCAGCTCAAGCGTCGCCTTGCCGCCGCCGAAGAGCTCCAGAAATGTCTCCTGAAAGCTCTCGCGGATGAGGGCGAACTGTTCTTTGAAGATACCCGTCATCTCGCCCGTGATGCTCTCGATCACGCCGACGAGCTCGCCCTTTGCCTTTTCCACGTCGTCGCGCTGCTCGGTGAGATAGGTGTAGCGCGTGTTCACGCGCTCGAATTCCTCGATCGCGCCGACATTCACGCTGCCAAGGCCGCTGATGGCCCGCTTGAGCTCTCCAATGCGGCGGCTCGCCTTCTGGACGCTCTCGAGCTCAATGCGCTGCTCCTGCGCGGCGGAGTGCGACAGCTCATAATTTTCCCAGAGCTTGTCGAGGATCTGCTGCTCCTCCATCGCGCTCGTCGCGCGCTTTTGCTCAAGCTTGCTGACGCTGCGCTCCACGTTGAGCACATTTTCGTTGAGTTCGCGGCCGCGGCGGTCGCTCTGGCTGCGCTCGGCCTCCAGCGAAAGCTTCACGCGGGAAAGCTCTTCGAGCGCCGCGCGCTTTTCCGTCATTTTGCCGCTCAATGCGGCGATCTCTTCTTCATGCACGCCGATCTCGCGCCGCGCCTGCTCGCTTGCCGTTTTGTACTGCTCAATGAGCGCCCTTCTGCTCTGCTCGTCGCCCTGCATCTGGGCGCGCAGGCCCTCCAAGCTCGCAAGCGACTTTTCCGTGGTCTCGCGCTCGGCGGCAAAGCCCGCAAGCGCACTCTTGCGCCCGGCGATCTCATCGCCGAGGCGCGTGGTGGAGCGCAGCAGCTCCGTCTGCCCGGAGAGACTCTCCTCAGCCTGCGCGCGCAGCGCGGCGGCCTCGCTCTCCTGCTGCGATGCAAGCGCTTCCTTTTCTTCCATGGCGCGCTTCACCTCGCCGCGGCGGCGGGTGATGGTATCGCGCTCGGTATCCAGTGCTTCCAGCCGCTCGCGCAGCGAGGAAAGCAGCAGATCATAGTGATTTTTGTCGCCTTGCAGCTTGAGCACGGCGTCCTCCGCCGCGCGCTGCTGCCCCTGCGCGACCTCCAGCTCGTATCTCGCCTTGGATAGCTCGCGCTTGGCGTCCTCGGCGGCCTTGGCAGCGAGCGTCAGCTTTTCTGCAAGGCTGCCGCGCCGCGCCGTCAACTCGCGCAGCTCGCCGGCTCTGCTCAAAATGCCCGCGCTGCGGGAGATCGAGCCGCCCGTCATCGAGCCGCCGCGATTCAAAACCTGACCGTCGAGCGTCACGATGCGGAACGCATTCGAAAACTTACGCGAGATCGTGATGCCGCAGTCGAGATCCTCGACCACGACCGTGCGGCCGAGCAGATTTTTGAAAATGCCGTCGTATGCGCGCTCGTATTCCACAAGCTCGCTCGCAAGGCCGACATAACCGTATTCGCCCTTCACGCGCTCGTCGCGCAGCGCTTCGCCGCGGATCGTCGAAAGCGGCAGGAAGGTCGCGCGCCCGCCGTCGCGCTGCTTTAAGAGCTGGATAGCGCTCTTTGCGTCCTCCTCGCGCTCGACGACAATGTTTTGCAATCCCGCACCGAGCGCGATCTCGATCGCAACGGCGTACTTCTTGTTGACCTTCATCAGACCCGCTACCGGGCCGTGCACGCCGCGCAGGGCATTGCGCTCGCGCGCCTGCATGACCGTGCGCACCGCCTTATTGAAGCCCTCGTACTCCTTTTCCATCTCGCTGAGTAAGCGGATGCGGGAGTCTAAATTGTTCATCTCCATCGTGAGGGAAACGTGCTGCTCGCCCGTCTCCTTCTCGTGCTCGATTCTGCCCTGCATCTTCATCGTGTGTCCGGCGATGATATTGCGGATAGCGTCGGCTTCCTCCTGCGCACTTTCGAGCGCGCGGCGGTTCTCCGCGGCACTTTTGCGCGTTTCAGAAAGCTGGGCTTCCCCGCTCTCCTGCTCGGCGGCGATGGCGCTCTCGCGCTCGTCCATTTCAGAAAGCGTCGAGCGCAGAGCGGCAACTTCCGCGCGGCTGTCCGCCGCGGCGGACAGGGCGAGCGCCTCACGAGCGCGCAGGGCCTCCGCTTCGCTCGCAGCCTCGCCCGCGTTTTTCGACAGTTCCTCCGCCTGCTTAAGCAGCGCAGCGAGCGTCGTTTCGACTTCGTTTTTATCGTGTTCCAGCTCTTCGATGCGCGCGCGCTGCTGCGCGATCTGCTCATCCATCGAGCCGACGCGGTCGGACTGGCTTCTCAGCTCCTCCTCCACGCGCGCGATATTTTCCTCGTTGTGCGCGATGCCCGTTTGCAGCACCGCCACGCAGGATTCCTGCTCCTTTACCTGCGCATCGAGTGCGGAAAGCGCCGTGCGCTCCTCCTCCTGCGCGATGTCGTTTTCGTGGATACGCGCGGAAAACTGCTCGCTCGCGGCGTACAGCGCCTCGAGATCGGCATTTGCCTTATTGAGTTCCTCGCGTGCAAGGGCAAGGTCGGTGTCGAGCTTGATGGCGCTCGTGCGGAGCGTTTCGAGATTCTCAAGCCACACGGAGATCTCCAAAAGGCGCAGCTCGTCGCGGTAGATGAGATATTGCTTCGCCGTCTCCGCCTGCGCGCGCAGAGGGTCGACCTGCAATTCAAGCTCGGCGATCTTGTCGTTGATGCGCACCAGGTTTTCCTCCGTGCGCTCGAGTTTGCGCTCGGTCTCCTCCTTGCGGTAGCGGAAGCGGGAAATGCCCGCCGCCTCCTCAAAGATCTCGCGGCGGTCGCCGCTCTTTTGCGACAAGATCTCGTCGATGCGGCCCTGACCGATGATGGAATAGCCCTCGCGGCCCATGCCGGTGTCCATGAAAAGCTCATTCACGTCGCGCAGCCGTACGGACTGCTTGTTGATATAGTATTCCGATTCGCCGCTGCGGTAGTACCGGCGCGTGACGGCAACCTCGTTTTCCTCCATGCTGGGGAAAATGTGCTCGGTGTTGTCGAGCACAAGCGTCACCTGCGCAAAGCCCATCTGGTTGCGCGTTTCCGTGCCGCCGAAGATGACGTCCTCCATCTTCACGCCGCGCAGCGATTTGCTCGACTGCTCGCCCATGACCCAGCGAATGGCGTCCGAAATATTCGATTTACCGCTTCCGTTCGGGCCGACGATGGCGGTGATGTCCTCACCGAAGTTGAGCACCGTCTTGTCCGGGAAGCTCTTGAAGCCCTGGATCTCCAATGCCTTTAAGTACACGGGCAAATTCCTCCTTGGAAAAAGCGCGTCATTTGCAATCAGGGTATAATGACACAGTTTAACTAATATTATATACCATTTTTTCGCCGTCTTTTCAAGGCCATTCGATGAACAAAGCGTAAAAAGACGCCCGAAGGCGTCTTTTTTCACTCACTTTTTTTCTTTTTCTCCTCGATCAATTCGTACAGTGCTTCCAGCGCGTCGGACAGGCCGCCGAGCCGTCCGACAAGTCCGCAGGCGACCGCCTCCTCCCCGTAGAGCACGCTGCCAACATCGGAGGCCAAGTCCTGCGTATCCATCATCAGCGCGAGAAAGCGCTCGCGTGTGATGTTCGAATGCTTGGTCACAAATCGCACGATACGCTCCTGCAAGCGTTCAAAATACTGGTAGGTCTGGGGTGCGGCGATGATCGTGCCGCTTGTGCGCACGGGGTGAATGGTCATCGAGGCCGACGGCGCGATCATCGTCACCATCGGCGCGACCGCGAGCGGCACGCCGATGGAGTGCCCGCCGCCGAGAACGAGCGAGACGGTAGGCTTTTTCATTCCCGAAATGAGCTCGGCGATGGCAAGCCCCGCCTCCACGTCGCCGCCGACGGTGTTGAGCAGGAATAAAACACCGTCGATGTCCTCGCTTTCCTCGAGATACGCAAGGAGCGGCAGCACGTGCTCGTACTTGGTCGCCTTCTGCGTATTCGGCAGCAGCATGTGTCCCTCGATCTGCCCGGCGATGGTCAGGCAGTGAATGGCGGCGCGGCTATTCTCGATGACGACCGAGCCGTAGTCAATGACGGGCTGAATGGGCGGCAGCAGCGGCTCCTGATCGTTCTTTTCCCTCTCGCGTGAGGGTTTTGTTTCGTTTTTCATGGCATGTCCTCCCGAAAGTCATTTTCGTTAGGATTTGCAAAAAGCGGGCAAAGCATACGAAAAAGCGCCCGAAGGGTTTTCCTTCGGGCGCGCAGTTTCAGTTGTGATACGTCAGCAGGTCGGAAGCGCTCTTGCGCTTCGGCGCGGCGGGCTCCTCGTCGGGATACCCAAGGCCGATCACGCAGCCGACCTTCTGGTTTTCCGGAATGTGCAGCAGGTCAATGATCTTCTCTTCATCAAAGTAGCCGGTGATGACCGTGCCGACGCCGCGCTCCCACGCGGCAAGGCAGAACGTCTGCGCCGCGATGCCCGCGTCGAACATCTCAAAGCCCGCCTCCTTCGGCGTTGCATACGAGCCGTCGCGCTCAAAGCCCGATTTCCCCGTGATGTAGGTGAGCACCATGAGCGCAGCGCAGCTTTTGAGCGTCTTTTCGTTGAACTTGAAGTCGAGGACCATTTCCTCCGCCATCTTGTCGATCGTCGCGCGGTCCTCCACGAGAATGTAGCGCGCGATCTGTGTGTTCTTCCACGACGGGGCGTAGGCCGCGTCCGCGACAATTTCCTCGATAACCTTGTGCGGAACGATTTCCTGCTTGTATTTACGAATGCTTCTTCTGGTTCTGATCGCCTGTGATACGTCCATTTTTGGCTCTCCTTTGACGTTTATTACTTTTCCGTGCCATAGAAAAACAGCGCGACCGTTCCCGGGCCGACATGCGCGCCCGTGACGGGCTCGTAGACGACGTTCAGGCACTCGCCGGTGAAGCCCTTGTCCCGCAGCAGCGCAAGGAGCGCCTGCGCTCCCTCGGCGTTATCCGCGTGGGCGATGCCGATACCCTCGCTCTTGTCGAGCGCGCGGGTATCATAATAGTTCGCAAGCTCCGCGTAGGCGCGCTTCATGCCGCGCACCTTGCCGCAGGAGACGATGTGTCCCGTCTCATCGCCGCGCAGGATCGGCTTGATGCTCAGTACCGTGCCGATGAGCGCCGTCGCGCCGGAAATACGCCCGCCGCGCTTCAGGTAGGCAAGGTCGTCCACGGTGAAAAACTGGCACATGTGCGGTCTGCGCACGAGCAGCTGTTCCTTGATCTCTTCGAGGCTCTTCCCTTCCTCGATCATCTCCGCCGCCTCCAGCACCTGCAAGCCTTCGCCGAGTGAAGCAGCATAAGTGTCGATGGTCACGATCCTGCGCTCAGGATAGCGCTCCGTCAGTTCGCCCGCGGCGATGGCCGCGGCCTGCGCCGTACCGCTGATCCCGCCGGACATGCCGACATAGAGCACATCGTCGCCCGCGGAGAGCGCCCGCTCAAAGTATTCCTCCATCAGCGCAGGACTGACCATCGACGTTTTGACGACCGCGCCGCTGCGCATCGCGCCGTAGAACGCTGCGCCGTCAAAATCCGTATCATCGGGATAATCTGTCTCCTTCCCGTCCACCGTATAGGAAAACGGAATGACCGTGATGTGATACTTCTTCGTCAGCGCCACCGGCAGGTTGGCGGACGTATCGGTAAACAACTGGAGCATGACTCTCTTCCCTTTCTGATCGTTCTCAAAATAGGCGTATGACAGCTTATCACGCTCTTTGCGCTTATGCAAGCAGAATTGCAGGAATTTTGCACTTTATTGATCTTCTTTTCCCTTTTGCAGAAGAAAATGCAGGGGACTCCCTCAAAATGAGAGAGTCCCCTTTGCTGTTTTCTGCTTACGCCTGCTCGAAGATGGTCTTCATGCACTTGTAGGTCATGTAGCAGTCAAGCTTGGCAACCGTTTCATACGGCGCGTGCATCGACAGCACCGGAACGCCCGCATCGAGCGTGTCGATGTTGCGCTGCGCCATGAACTTGGCGACCGTACCGCCGCCGCCGGCGTCGGTCTTGCCCATCTCGGCGATCTGCCAGAACACACCGTTGTCGTTCATCAGCTTTCTCACCTTGCCGACGACCTCGGCGCTCGCGTCGCTCGCGCCGCCCTTGCCGCCGGAGCCGGTGTACTTGCACAGCGCCACACCGTAGTTGACGAAAGAGGAGTTGCGCTTGTCGTACACGTCGGCAAAGTTCGGATCATACGCCGCCGTCACGTCCGCGCTCAGGCAGAAGGAGTTGGCAAAGCAGTCGGTGAGCGCCACGCCCTGCGTGCGGCACATATCACCCATGAACCACTCAAACGCCTGAGAGAGCATACCGGAAACACCCTCCGAGCCGATCTCTTCCTTGTCGGCGAAGATGCAAACGGCAGTCTTCTTGGGGGAAACGGCATCGAAAATGCCCGCAAGCTCTGCATAGGCGCAGACGCGGTCGTCATGGCCGTAGGAAGCGATGAAGCTGCGGTCGAAGCCGATGTCGCGCGCCTTGCCGGCGGGCACGACCTCGATCTCAGCGGAGATGAGATCCTCCTCCGTCATGCCGTACTTCTCGTTGAGGTACTGCATAACGCCCAGCTTGAAGCGGTCGGAGCAGTCCTCATCTGCGATGGGACGGCCGCCGAGCAGCACGTTCAGGCTCTCGCTCGGAATCGCCTCGTTGAGGGGCTTTTTGCCCTGCTCGCGGCCAAGGTGCGGGAGAAGATCGTTAATGATGAACTGCGGGTCGCCTTCCTCGCCGCCGATGTGAATGGCAACGCTCTTGCCGTCGCGCAGCACGGCCACACCGTGCAGCTCGAGGGGAATGGTCACCCACTGATACTTGCGGATACCGCCGTAATGATGGGTCTTGAAGTACGCCATCTCAGCCTCTTCATAGAGCGGGCGGGGCTTTAGGTCCAGACGCGGGGCGTCCGTATGCGCCGCACCGATGTTCGCGCCGTGGCTCAAGTCCTCGCTGCCGATGACGGCGAGCATGATGCCCTTGCCACGGTTGTTGAAGTAGACTTTGTCGCCCGCAGCAAGCCTCATGCCGGCTTCATAGGCCTTGAAGCCCTTCTTCTTCGCCAGCTCGATGCAGTACTCCACGCAAAGGCGCTCGGTCTTGCCGTGGTTGAGGAATTCCTTGTAATCCTCACAATAGGCGTTCATCGCCTTTTCTTCCTCCGCGCTCAGACGGTCGTAGCCGTTCTTGGGAGCGTAGAGCAGCTTTTCCGCAAGCTTGTTCTTTTCACTCATCTCTCAGTTTCCTCCTTCAAAGTTTTGATGATGGTATGGATATAGACTTCTGCCGCATTCTCCGCCGCAGCGGCGGTGGGCAGATCGTTCACAAATTCGTAGTCACAGCGCGCACGGAAGTACTCCGCGCTCTGCTGCGCGGCGACGCGCGACCTCGCATAGTCTTCCGTGATGCCGTCGCGCGCCATGATGCGCTTGACCCGCACCTCTTCAGGCGCCGTTACGGCGACGGTCGCGTCGCAGATCGCGCCAAGGCCGCACTCGATGAGCTTGATGGCGTCAAGCCCGATGAGCAGTTTATCGCTCGCCGCCATGCGGCGGGCGCACTCGCGCGGAACGTGCGCGCGGACGATGGCGTCCAGCTCAGAGAGCTTTTCCTTGTCATGGAAGACGATCAGACCAATGGCGTGCACGTCCACTCTGCCGTCCGCTCGGAAGATCGCGCCGCCGAATGCCTTTCGCAGCGCCGCGCGCAGACTTTCATCGCTCCCAAGCATTTCATGGTAGATCCTGTCGCAATCGAGCACGCACGCGTCCTGTTTTTGGAGCGCGCGCAGCAGGCTCGTCTTCCCCGCGCCCGTGCCGCCGGTGATGCCGATGACGATCTTGCCGTCGTCCGCGTCCTCCACATGGAAGCCCGCGGCCTTTTTGAGGCGGTTGCCGATGGCAAGGCCAAGGCCTTTACTGTCCGGGCACTGCGCCCAGATCTCGCCCACATTCGTCTCATCGAACGTCCGCAGCGCGTCGAAGACATGCTGGGCCTGCGCGCGCTTGTCGCCGCTCGCGCCGAGGGGGTGAACGATGTGCCCTGCAAAGAGCGGCACAAACTCATCAAAGCAGATCACGCCCGCGTCCTCCGATGCATGGGTCAGAAGATAGCGCGCGCTCGCCTTCGCCCCACCGGTAACGACCGTGACGGGGGCCTTGGGCGCATAGTGGCGGTACTTCATGCCGGGGGCGCGCGGCTTTTCGCCCTCCCCCATCTTCTGCGTCACGGCCTTGTCAACCGTCACCTCGCCCAGCGCGTCAATAAGGCTTTCCAGCGGCAGTCCGCCCGGGCGCAGGAGCTGTGGCGGCGTAACCGTGAGATCGATGATCGTCGACTCGACGCCCACCTCGCAGGCGCCGCCGTCCACGATGCCGTCGATCTTCCCCCACATATCCTCGCGCACATGCTCCGCCGTCGTGCAGCTGGGGCGGCCCGAGGTGTTGGCGCTCGGCGCGGCAACGGGCGCGCCCGCCTTTTCGATGATGGCGCGCGTCACCGCATGGTCGGGACATCTCATGCCGACGGTCTCGAGTCCGCCCGTCGTGCGCAGCGGCACGCAGGGCTTTTTCTTCAGGATCATCGTCAGCGGGCCGGGCCAGAAGCGCTCGGCAAGCCGGTAGGCTGTCTCCGGCACATCCTCGCAATAGCGCGTGAGCCAGCTTGCGTCGGGAATGTGCAGAATAAGGGGGTTATCCTGCGGGCGGCCCTTGGCTTCGAAAATATGCAGCACGGCATTTTCGTCAAGTCCGTTCGCACCGAGGCCGTACACCGTCTCCGTCGGGATCGCCAGAAGCCCCCCGCGGCGCAGGATATCCGCCGCCTGCGCGATGCGCTCCGCGTCCTCCGCCGTGCGGAGGGTAAACCATTTTGTCTCCAATGTTCTCTCTTCTTTCTTAAGCCTCGGTGCTCTCGCGCAGCTTTTCCGCCTGCTCCTGCATCGTCAGCGCGTCGATGATGGGGTCAAGATCGCCGTTCATCACGGCGCTGATGTTGAAATTCTTATTCTCGCCTGTCAGCCGGTGGTCGGTCACACGGTTCTGTGGGAAGTTGTAGGTGCGGATGCGCTCGTTGCGCATGCCGCTGCCGACCTGCGCGCGGCGCTCGCTCGTGATCGCACCCTCCACGCGCTCGCGCTCAGCCTCGTAGAGCTTGCTCGCGAGCATCGCCATACACTTGGCGCGGTTCTGGAGCTGGGAGCGTTCCTCCTGACACGAAACGACGATGCCCGTCGGCTTATGGATGAGGCGCACAGCAGAGCTCGTCTTATTGACGTGCTGGCCGCCCGCGCCGGACGCGCGATAGACCTGCATTTCGATGTCCTCGGGCCGGAGGTCGACATCGACCTCCTCCATCTCCGGCAGCACCGCGACCGTCGCGGTCGAGGTGTGCACGCGCCCGCCGGACTCGGTCTCCGGCACGCGCTGGACGCGGTGGACGCCGGATTCAAACTTGAATCTCGAGTATGCCCCGTCACCGCTGACGATAAAGTCAGCTTCCTTTACACCGCCCAGCTCCGTGTCGTTGTAGTTCAAAAGCTCCACGCGATAGCCGCGCTTTTCCGCGTACATCGCGTACATGCGGTAGAGGTCGGCAGCAAAAAGCGCGCTCTCCTCCCCGCCCACACCGCCGCGGATCTCGACGATGACGTTCTTGTCGTCGTTCGGGTCGCGCGGCAGCAGCAGAATGCGCAGCTCTTCAAAGAGCCGCTCTTTTTCTGCCTTGGCAGCGTTCAGTTCCTCCTGCGCCATGTCCCTGAGCTCCGGGTCGCCCGTCAGCTCGAGCGCCTGGGCAATGTCGTCCTCACACTTCAGGTACGCGCGATAGGCCTCTACCACGGCGGAGAGCTCCTTCTGCTCGCGCGTGAGCGCGCGCAGCTTCTTTGGGTCAGCGTAAATTTCCGTCACTTCGAGCAGCTCGCCGATCTCGTCATAGCGGCGCGCGAGTTGTTTGAGCTTTTCCCACATCAGGCCTTGTCCTCCGCAATGAAGTCAGAGCAGGCCTTGACGAACTGGTCGCGCCAGAAGTGGTAGCCCGCGGAATCGGGGCAGAGCGAGACCTCCGCCACGTGCGGTGTCTGCAAATAGAGATCCATCTGGCGGAACACGTCCTTATAGTCCTGCTCGCTCTTGTGCGTGATGAGGTACGCTGCGTTCTGGATCTCATAGCCGCGGCGCTTCAAAAAACCGCGGATCACGCTCGAGCAGCGACCCGCCCACACGGGCGTGCCGAGAATAACGAGCTTGTAATCCGAGAGCGGACGCGCGCACTTCGGGCGCGAAACGGCGCTCGTGCGCTTGTGCATCGCATCGAAGCAGCAGCGAAGATACCCCATCGTGCCGCCGCGGTCGATCTTGTCGCGGATCTCCAGGCATTCGCAGCCCAGTGCCTCAGCGACTTCCTCCATGGCTTTTTTCGTGTTTCCCGTGCGGGAATAGTAAAGGCATAAAATGTTATCGTTCATACTCACTTTCCTCTCAGCAGAAGCCAACCGGTGGCAAAGGCCTCCCGCACATAGTAGTTGAGCTGCAAAGCATCGTAATACGCGCTGCGCGGCAGCGTCGCCGCCACACCGCAGGCCCATGGCACACCGGCAATTCGTCCGGCTCTATAAATATGATAGTCATTTGTCACATAGGCAAACGTCCCCGCTGTATCAAGACCGTTTTCTGCCATGACCGCGTAGCTGAAATCAAAATTCTCCTGCGTGCTGGTGGACTTGTCCTCGCGGTAAATGCGGCTTTCGTCCACGCCGTGGGCGATGAGCCAGTCCGCCATGCAATCGGCCTCGGAAATATCCTCTCCCGGCCCCTGACCGCCTGAGCAGATGATGGGAATATCCGGCTTGTCCGCGATGAAGTCAAGCGCCGCACGCAATCTTGACGAGAGCATCAGCGACGGCGTCGTGCCGTTCACGCCCGCGCCTAAAATGATAACGCACTGCGCGTCCTCTGCGCGTGCATCGGTATGCGCATCGCGAATGACAAGGGACTCAAGATAGACAAAGGCCGCAAAGCCGCAGCACACGAGCGCGAGCAGAACGCGTTTTCCCCACTTCGCCCACGCATGCTCTTTGTACTGCTCGAGCATCGCAAAGACGATCAAAAGCGCCGTCAGACACCAGAACAGGAGTCCTGCAAAGCGCACGCCGGGCACGGCCCGGCAAGTCGCGCCGAGCACGGCGCAGACCGCTGCCGCCGTCCACAGTCTTTTTTGTCTCTTCATGGTGCGTTCCTCATTCGCCCGCCTGCTCGGCGAGCGTCTCCCACTTTTCCATCAGCGCGCCGAGCGTCTCCTCGGCTGCTTCCTTTTCTTTGTAAATTTCGCTGTAGCGCTCATAGTCGCTTCCGGCCTCTTCAAGCCGCTGCTCGATCTCGGCGATGGCCGCTTCCTGCGCCGAAATCTCCTTTTCGCAGATGGTGAGCTGCCGCCGCGCCTGCTGCGCGGAGCGATTCGGCTTCGGTTTTTCTGTAATGGTCTTTTCCTTTATAGCCTTTGGTGTATGGTCGATCTTGTTCTGCGCCTCCAGTGCCTTGACCTGCCGGTAGCGGGCAAAGCCCATCGGATAGTCCGTGATGACGCCGCCCTCCAGCTCCCACACGCGCGTTGCAAAGCGGTTGATAAAATAGCGGTCGTGGCTGACGAAGAGAAGCGTCCCGTCGTAGCTTTCCACCGCCTCCTCGATCCACTCGCGGGACGCGATATCGAGGTGGTTCGTCGGCTCGTCAAGAATGAGAAGGTTCACTTCCTCGTCCATCAGAATGCAGAGCTTCAATCGGCTCAGCTCACCGCCGGAGAGCACGCTGACGCTCTTAAAAACGTCCTCGCCCGTAAAGTGGAACGCAGCCAGACGGTCACGCGCTGTCTGCGGCGTGATGTTGCGCTTGGAGTAGAGCATCGTGTCGACCAGGTTCCGCTCCGGCACGTCGAACGTGACGATCTGCGGCAGGTACGCCGTTCTGACCGAGGGCCCGAATTTGATCTTGCCCTCGTCGGGATACTCCTCTTCCATGAGCATCTTGATAAGCGTTGACTTGCCCGTGCCATTGTCGCCGATGAGCGCGATGCGCTCGCCGCCGCGCACCTGCAAGTCAACATCGTGGAAGAGTACGCGGTCGCCAAAGCTCTTTTTGAGCTTTCTGAGCGCAAACACCTCGTCGCCGTAGAATTCCTGCGACTTGAACTGTACGTTGAGCGCCCGTTCCTTCGTAGGCTTGTCCGTCGTGCGCATGCGCTCAATGCGCTTTTCCATCGACAGCGCACGGCGGTAGGTCTTGTCCATACCCTTGAAGGCGAACATGCGCAGCTGCTCGGCGCTCTTTTCAAGCTGAGCGATCTTGGCCTGTTCCTTTTCGTATTGGCGCATTTTTTCGAGATAGCGCCGCTCCTTTTCCACCGCGTAGAAGCTGTAGTTGCCGCTGTAGAACTCCGCCTTGCCGTCGAGCACCTCGATGACGCGGGTGATGGTGCGATCCAAAAAGTAGCGGTCATGCGAGATGGCCACGACCGTACCCTTAAAGGTGGAAAGGTACTGCTCCAGCCACTCGATGGCGTGCAGATCGAGGTGGTTCGTCGGCTCGTCGAGCAGCAGAATGTCGGTATCCTCCAAAATGAGGCGGCCGAGGTTCACGCGCGTCTTTTCGCCGCCCGAGAGTGTGCCGAACAGGCGCTCGCGCATCTCCGGCGGAATGGACAGGCCGTTTGCGACCTTGTTGATGGGCGTTTCCGTGTCGTACCCGCCAAGGCCCTCAAACTTTGCAGAAAGCTCTCCGTAGCGGCGCAGCGTTTCCTCGCTCTCGTCGCCGTTTGCCATCTTCTCGGAGAGGGCGTTCATCTCGTCCTCCAGCCGCTGCATGCGCGAAAAGGCGCTCTTGAGCACATCCTCGACCGTGTAGCCCTCAGGATACACGGGGATCTGCGAAATGAGGCCGAGCCTGCGGCCCGAGGCGATGCTCACCTCGCCCGCGTCATAATCAAGCTCCCCCGTCAGGATACGAAAGAGCGTTGTCTTGCCCGCGCCGTTTTTGCCGAGCAAGCCCACGCGCTCGCCGGTATCGACCTGAAAGGTGATGCCGTCCAATATTTTCTTTTCGAGATCAAAGGACTTCACAAGTCCCGATACGCTGATGTCGATCATGCCTTGGTCAGCTCTTCCACGATGGTCTCAAAGTGCATGGAGTGCGAGGCCTTGACGAGCATCGCCGTATCCGCCGCGAACGCCGCCTTGATGGCGTCCATCGCCTCCTCCACGCTCTGAAACCACTGCACAGAGCCGTTCCCTTCTAAATAGTTTTTTGCCCGTGCACCGATCGCGATCACCGTGTCGATGCCCAGTTCCTTTGTGAGCTCGCCGATCTCGCGGTGCGCGCTCTCGGTGAGGTCGCCGAGCTCGGCCATGTCGCCGATGACGGCGGCTTTTTTGCCGCTGCTCGCCGCTAAAACGCGCAGCGACGCCGCCATCGACTGGGGCCCTGCGTTGTAGCAGTCGTCGAGCAGGCGGCGATTTTCGGAAAGCGCGATGACGTGCATGCGCGAGCCTGCCGGTTCATAGGCCGCAACACCGCGCTCAATCTCTTCCTTCGTTTCGCCAAGGTACTCGCCGATGGCCGCGGCCATCGCCGCGGCGTAGACCATGTGCTTGCCCGGCGCGGGGATTGCGAGCGCATAGCGCTCCTTTTCCGTCGTCACGGTGCAGCGGATGCCGTCGATGCCGAGGTCTTCGACCTCGCTCACGCGGACATTGCAGTGCGCAGACAAGCCGCATCGCAGAATGTTCTGCGGCAGCGTGACGGTATCGAGCAGCTCGTCGTCGCCGTTTAAGACGGCGAGACCGTCCTTTTTGAGGTTTTCGAAGATCTCGCACTTGGCCTTCAGAATATTTTCGCGCGACCCGAGATATTCAATGTGCATATCGCCGACGTTCGTGATAACGGCGATGTCGGGCTTCACCATCTCGCCGAGGTAGCGGATCTGCCCTGCGCGATCCATGCCCGTTTCGATAACCGCCGATCGATGCTTGGAGGAAAGCCCCAGCAGCGTCTGCGGCGTGCCGATCTCGTTATTGAAGTTCGCGGCGGTCTTGAGCGTATGGAACTTCACACCCAGCACCGAGGCGATCATTTCCTTCGTCGTTGTCTTGCCGACGCTGCCCGTCACCTGCACAAACGGAATGGAAAACTGAGAACGGTACCACGCGGCCAGGTCCTTGAGCGCAAGCAGCGTGTCGGGTACTTTGATGTAGAATTTCCCGGGCAGCAGCGCTTCCGGCACACGCGCGCAAAGGCAGCCCTCCGCGCCCGCGGAAAGCGCCTTTTCGATGTAATCATGTCCGTCGAAGCGCTCGCCGGCAAGCGGCAGAAAGACTTCGCCCGCTTTGATGGTGCGGCTGTCGGTGTTCACGCCAAGGATCTTCGCCGTCCCCTCGCCCTGCAAAAGCTTGCCGCCGGTCGCCGCGAGCAGCTCTTTTACCGTGATGGTCTCCATTTACAGTCCTCTCTTCTGCTTCAGCGACTCTTCGACGATCTTCTCGCACAGCTCTTCGTAGCCGATGCCGACCGCCGCCGCCTCCTGCGGAAGAAGGCTCGTCTTCGTCATGCCGGGCAGGGTGTTGATCTCAAGGAAGTAGGGCGTGCCGTCAGGCGTGACGATAAAGTCCGCGCGGGAATAAACGCTCAGTCCGATCAGGCGGTAGACCGTTTCGGTCGCGGTGCGCACGCGCATTTCCCAATCCTCGGGAATGGGAGAGGGGCAGATCTCCTCCGCCGCGCCCGCCTGATACTTGTTGGCATAGTCATAAAAGCCCGTCTTCGGAATGATCTCGATGGACGGCAGCGCCTTGCCCGCGATGATGCCGACCTGGATCTCGCGGCCGGAGATGTACTGCTCGAGCACGACCTGCGCGCCGAATTGCAGGCACGCTTCGAGCGCCGCCTTCAGCTCCGCGCCCGTGTGCGCGATGGAAACGCCGACGGACGAACCATTGGCCACAGGTTTCACGACGCAGGGAAGCTTCGTTTCGGAAACGAGCTTGCCGATCTCATCCGCCGTATAGCGCACCGTGCGCCACTGCGGCGTGATGACATATTCCGACACCAGACGCTTGGTAAGATCCTTATCCATTGCGATGGCGCTTGAGAGATAGCCCGCGCCGGTATAGGGAATGCCGAGCAGGTCAAACGCCGCCTGCACGCGGCCGTCCTCGCCGCAGGTGCCGTGCAGGGCAAGAAATACAATGTCTGCCTTGGCGCATACATCGAGCACACCCGTGCCGAACATGCTGCGGCTCTGATCCTTGCGGCTTGCGCGCACGGCGGCAAGATCCGGCTCCGCCTCAGCGACGGAATAGTCGCCGCAGAAGCCGTCCGGCGCATCAAAAACGTCATCAAGCTTGCCCTCATAATCCTCAAAGCCCAGGAACATATCCACTAAGATTGCCTGATGGCCGCGAGAACGCAGCGCACGGCAGATCTTGTTGCCGCTTGAGAGCGAAACATTTCGCTCCATGCTCAGTCCACCCGCTAAAACAACGATACGCATATCGTTTTCCTCCTTATTTCTGAAAGGGGCATCACCGCCCCCCGTTTATCCATACTATACTAATGTACACTTTACCACAGCTTTTTCCCAATTACAAGCAAAAGAGAACGGTCAAAAACCGTTCTCTTTTGTTTGCTTTTCCTTGTTTCCTCAGCCGAAGAGCCCGGAAAGAAGCCCGCCCTTTTCATTGCGGTCATTCCTGAGCAACATCGCCGCGCTGAGCATTTCCGCCGCCTGTGCGCGCGTCACGCCCGAGCGCATCTCGTCGGCAGAAAAGCGCCCGCTCTCGATGATGCTGACGGACTGTAAATTCGCCACTGCCTGCGCGCACCAGGCATTCTCTGCGTCCTGCGCGTCGTAATCCGAGAGGTCAACATCCGTCACGCGGAGCAGCCGGTTCAGAACGACCGCCGCCTCGTTGAGCGTGATCAGATCACCTGCGCGAAAGGCAGCGCCCTCCGCTGTACTGACGCCGGACACCACTCCCGCGTTCAGCGCGCTCACGGCATAGCCCTTTGCCCAGGAGGGAATGCTTGCATCGTCGCAAAAGCCGGTCATCTGCACTTCTTCCGCGCTCACGTCCATCGCCGCGAGCGCCATGGCGATAAATTCACCGCGCGAGAGCGTGCGCTCCGGCTCAAAGAAATAGCTGCCGCCGAGCCTTGCCCCCGTAAAAACATCGTGCTCAGCAAGATCGACCGCCGCCGTGTGCGCGCGGTTGCCGGCCATGTCGGCATAGCAGACGCCGCTATTCGCCTTTTCGATCGTAACGCTCACCGTTGCCGGAAGCGACGTGTTGCCGTAGGCATCGCTCGCCGTATAGGTGAAGCTGTCGCTCCCGAGCTTGCCATGCGGCGTATAGACAAAGCCGAGGCCGTCCTCTGTCAGTGTGACGGTTCCCTTTTTCGCCTCCTGCGCAATGGCAAAGGTGATCTCGTCGCCCTCGTTGTCCACAGCGCGGAACGCGCCTTCATACGCAACGCCGCGGAAGACCCTGATCGCCATATTTTCCGCTACCGGCGCGCCCTCGACGGCCTTCGTCTCTTCCTTCCCTCTGCCAAAGATCGCCGAAGCGCTCTGTACCGGCACAAGGGTCAAAAGCAGCAGCGCCATCACAAACGGCAGCGCGCGCCACAGCTCTTTTCGCTTTTCCATATTAAAAAAATCTCCTTCCTGTTGTTTCTTCTGCGGTTATTGTTTGCCAACGGGCAAAAAGTATGCAAAACCGCACGCTTTTGCGCGCCGGATCGCCGCATTTTCTTTTCCTCTTGCCTGCGCGGAAAAATGCAGAGAATTTTTCAAAAATCTATTGACTTTTCCAATGCCAGCAGGTATACTTGGACAGCCGCTTTGAATGGGCATAAAGTTTCGAAGGCTTTCGAGGCTTTTCGAACGCCCCCGACAGCGAGTCCGTAATTAAGGAAAGAGGTGCAAGCAATGCAAGCGATCATCGTTACCGGCGGTAAGCAGTACGTGGTGAACGAGGGCGACACCCTGTTCATCGAGAAGCTCCCCGTCGAGGCGGGCGACGCCGTTACCTTCGATCAGGTTCT
>OLPA01001080.1_pt1 | contig 23882 bp, 23 predicted proteins | sample 1672811 | NCBI WGS metagenome assembly OLPA01 (sample SAMEA3136726, study PRJEB25190) | human gut metagenome | biome: human gut; feature: human-associated habitat; material: faeces | place: Austria | collected 2013
TTGAATCCGGACAGGCCAGCACCAGCCTTTTGCAGCGCCGCTGCAAGCTGGGCTACGCCCGCGCCGCTCGCATCATGGACCAGATGGAGCAGGAAAAGATCATCGGCCCCTATGAGGGTGCCAAGCCCCGCGCCGTGCTTGTGACCAAGGCCGAGTGGGAGGAGCGCAAGCTGAACGGCCAGTATGACGGGTAAGCGCTTTGCCAGCCTGGCCGCGGCGGTTGCCGTCTGCCTGTTGGTGCTTGCCGCGTTTGTCGTCCAGCTCTTGGGCGGCAGGGGCAGCGTTCCCGGCTGGCAGCAGCTGCGCGCCGCGCTCGGCGTACCGCTCCAAACCGAGGAAAGCACTCCGCAGACTGCGGACGGCAGTACCGTCGTGTATGTGCTGGATGTCGGGCAGGGCGATGCCGTACTGCTTTGTCAGGACGGCGCGTACTGCCTGATCGACACCGGTCCTGCCGAGGCTGAGGACGCGCTGCTCTATGACCTGGACGTGCTGGGTGTGCCGTCGCTTGACTATCTTGTGCTGACCCATCCCCACGCAGACCACACCGGCAACGCCCGCGCGGTGCTGCGCACCCTCCCGGTCAAGACCCTGCTGCTGCCGCTTTGGCAGCCCACGGCGGATGAGACCGCCGACTGGCCGCGCCATCTCGCAGAGCTGGCCGCCGACAGCGGAGCAGAAATTCTCACAGCAGAAGCCGGGGAGGAATACCCGCTTGGCAGCGGCACGCTGCAAGTTTTGCAGGGCGGCAGCGAGGATGCCGACAGCGTCAACGATGCCTCGCTCTGCACGCTGTTCACGGCGGGCAATTTCCGCTTTCTCGATACCGGCGACGCAGAGGCAGACGCCGAGCAGCGTCTGGTCGATACCTACGGCCCGACCCTGCATGCCACTCTTTTCAAGGCGGGGCATCACGGGTCCTACACCTCCAACAGCCTGACCTTTATGCAGGCAGTCCGGCCCGAGGCCGTGGCCGTCAGCTGCGGGCTGCACAACGATTACGGCCATCCGCACCGCGCTGCCCTGCAAAATTACGCAGAGGTCGGTGCCGAGGTATGGCGCACTGACCTGGAGGGCAGCCTCACCTTCATCTGGCAGGACAACACCCTCAACGTGGAAACTTCCGCGGACTCCGCCGATTTTGCGGCGTAAAAATAAGGAGTAGAAAATGACGATTACGGAACAGTTCAAAGCCAAACGCTGCGTTTTCTCTATCGAATGCTTCCCGCCGAAACAGACCACCCAGATGGATAAGCTCAAGGACACCCTGCGCCAGATGCAGGCCATGGACCCCGGCTTCATCAGCGTCACCTTCGGTGCGGGCGGCTCTGCGGGCGGCGTCTCCACCGCGGAGGTGGCCGACTACATTCAGAACGAGCTGCATGTCCCCACGCTGGCGCACCTGATCTGCATGGGCAACGACGAGACCCGTGCAGCGGAGATTTTGGATCAGCTGGAATCTGTCGGCGTCCGGGATGTGCTGGCCCTGCGCGGGGACCGCAGCCCGTCCCGCCCGGAGAGCCCCGACTTCAAACACGCCAGCGACCTGACGTCCTTTATCAAATGGAAGAAGCCGGAATTTTCCGTTCACGGTGCCTGCTACCCGGAGGGCCACCCCGAGGCCGACAGCCTGCTGCATGACGTTGAGAACCTGCGCATCAAGCAGGCCGCCGGTGCCGAGCACCTGCTGACCCAGCTTTTCTTTGACAACATGCACTTTTACCGCTTTCTGAATCTGGCACGCCGCGCAGGCATCACGCTGCCGGTCTCTGCCGGTGTAATGCCCATCGTCAAGCGCAGCCAGATCGAGCGAACCGTTTCGCTTTCTTCGGCCAGCCTGCCGTCCGAGTTCACCCGTATGATCTCCCGCTATCAGGACGACCCGGCCAGCCTATACGATGCCGGTATCGACTACGCCGTCAGGCAGCTGCGCGACCTCATTGAGGGCGGCGCAGACGGCATCCACCTGTACGCAATGAATGACGCCGCCGTGGCCGCGAAGGTCTACGACGGCATCAGGGATCTGCTGTAATGGAGTGCCGCAAGCCCGCCGCCATTGACCGCGCCACGGCGCTGCGCTACATGGGTGCGTCCGGCTGGACGCCCGATGCCGCCACCGCGGCCCTGCTGGACAAGGCCGAGCAGATCGTGCTGACCGCTGCTGCGCCGCGTGCGGTGTACCGCCGTCTGCCGCGCACCGCCCTGCCGCTGGAAAACTGCGGCAGCGACCTGACGCGCCATCTGCAGGGCTGCGACGAGGTCCTTCTGCTGGCAGCGACCCTCGGGGCCGAGGTGGACAAGCTTTTGCGCCGCATGGAACTGACTGACATTGCCCTGGCAGCCGCAGCGGACGCGCTGGCCTCGGTGCTTTTGGAACAGGTCTGTGACGAGCTGGAGAACGAAATACGCGCTCAGATTGAGGCGCAGGGCGTCTTTATGACCGGGCGTTACGCGCCGGGCTACGGTGACTGCCCGCTGGAGCTGAACGACGCGCTCTGCCTTGCGGCGGACACGGTGCGCGGCTGCGGCCTGGCCGTGACGCCCCAGCACCTTTTGACCCCCCGCAAGAGTACCACCGCCATTTTAGGCATTGCCGACCATCCCGTGACCGGCACCCGCGCAGGCTGTGCGACCTGCCATTTAAAGGAGACCTGCTCGTTCCGCAAGCGCGGCACGACCTGTTTCACACAAGACTGATAGGGGAGAAGCGTATGCAGATTCGTGAAGTTTTTGACCGCAAGCGGTTTGTTTTTCTGGACGGCGGCATGGGCACCCAGCTGCAGGCACGCGGTCTGCAGCCCGGGCAGAAGCCCGAGCTCGCCGCGCTGGAAATGCCGGAGGTTTTAACGGCCATCCACACTGACTACGCCAACGCGGGCGCGGATATTCTGCTGGCAAATACCTTTGGTGCCAACGCCAAGAAGCTGACCGGCTGCGGCCACACAGTGGAGGAGGTCGTTTCCGCTTCCATCGCCTGTGCGCGCAAGGCCGCCGAGACCACCGGCGCGTGTGTAGCGCTGGACATCGGCCCTCTGGGTGAGCTGCTCGTCCCCGCGGGCACGCTGGCGTTTGAGGATGCCTACAATGAGTTTGCACAGGTCATCCGCGCCGGTGCGGCGGCTGGGGCCAATCTCGTCTTTTTGGAGACGATGACCGATCTGTATGAGCTGAAGGCCGCCATCCTCGCCGCCAGGGAAAACTGCGATCTGCCTGTTTTTACCTCAATGAGCTTTGAGAGCCGCGGGCGCACCTTCACGGGCTGCACCGTCGAAAGCTACGCCGTCACGGCAGCGGGTCTCGGCGCGGACGCCGTGGGCATCAACTGCTCGCTCGGCCCCAAGGAGATTCTGCCCTTCGCGCAGCGCCTCTGCCGCAGCGTGCCCGCAGGTGTTCCGGTCTTTGTCAAGCCGAACGCCGGTCTGCCGAACCCCGACGGCAGCTACAATCTCAACCCGGATGAATTTGCCGCTGAGATGAAGGAGTACGCCGCCATCGGCGTTTCAATGGTCGGCGGCTGCTGCGGCACGACGCCCGCGTTTATTGCCAGACTGCATGAGACCTTCAGCCCGCTGACCCCGGCTGACAAGATCCCCATCCGCCGCAGCTGTCTGTGCACGCCGGTCCGCTTTGTGGAGGTCGACGGCATCACTGTGGTGGGGGAGCGCATCAATCCCACCGGCAAAAAGCGGCTGCAGCAGGCCCTGCGGGACGGCGACAGCGCCTACCCCTGCACTCAGGCTGTGGCCCAGGCCGAGGCCGGTGCGCAGGTGCTCGACGTCAACGCGGGCCTGCCCGGCATCGACGAGGCCGCCACGCTGGAGCAGCTTGTCAAGGATTTGCAGGCCGTCACCGACCTGCCGCTGCAGCTCGACTCCTCGAATCCCGAGGCCCTGTCCCGTGCGCTGCGCATCTACAACGGCAAACCCATCGTCAACTCGATCAACGGTGAGCCAGAGACGCTGGAAAAGATTCTGCCGCTCTGCAAAAAGTACGGCGCCGCCGTCGTCGGCCTGGCGCTGGACAAGGGCGGTATCCCGCCGACAGCCGAGGGCCGCTTTGCGATCGCTCAACGCATTGTCGCCGCTGCCAACGCCGCCGGTATCCCGAATGAGGACATCTACATTGACTGCCTGACGCTGACCGCCAGCGCCCAGCAGGAGGGTGCCGTCCAGACGCTGGAGGCTCTGTCCCGCTGCAAGCGTGAGCTGGGCGTGCGCACTGTGCTGGGCGTGTCGAACATCAGCTTCGGCCTGCCGTGCCGCGGCTACCTGAACACAACGTTTTTGACGATGGCCATGTCTGCCGGGCTCGACCTTGCCATCATGAATCCCAACACGCCGGAAATGATGGCTGCCGTGCGCGCCTACCGCGTGCTGACCTCGCAGGATTTACAGAGCACTGACTACGTTGCCGCCTATGCCGATGTGCAGATCCAGACGACGCAGACGAGCAAGTCCGCCGCCACCGTGGCCGAGGTCGGCGCCGCCGCACCGGGCGGGGACGCCCTGTTTGAGGCTGTGCGCCGCGGCCTGAAGGCCGAGGCCCGCGCCGCCGCGGACGCCGCGCTGACGATGCGCGAACCGCTGGACGTAGTGAATGTCTCGCTGATCCCCGCACTGGACGCCGTGGGCGACGGCTTTGAGAAAGGCACGGTATTCCTGCCGCAGCTTTTGCAGGCCGCCACCGCCGCGCAGGCTGCGTTCGAGGCCATCAAGGCCAAAATTGCTGCCTCCGGCCAGGCGCAGGGCAGCAAGGGCAAGATCGTCATTGCCACAGTCAAGGGCGACGTGCATGACATCGGCAAGAACATTGTCCGTGTCATCCTCGAAAACTACGGCTATGACGTGCTCGACCTCGGGCGCGACGTTGACCCCGAGCGTGTCGTAGAGGCCGTGCGCCAGACCGGCGCAAAGCTCGTCGGCCTGTCGGCCCTGATGACGACCACCGTCCCCAATATGCAGGCCACGATCGAGGCCCTGCATGCCGCGCACCTTGACTGCAAGGTCATGGTCGGCGGCGCGGTGCTGACGCCCGACTACGCCCGGGACATCGGTGCCGACTACTACTGCAAGGATGCCAAGGCCAGCGCTGATTTGGCCAAGCAGCTTTTAGGCTGATTGTATAGAGCCGCGTTTCACGAAGAAACGCGGTTTTTTGCACAATTGTAAAATCTTACCTTTGTCAGCAAATCACCATTGCAGGGAAGTTCCAATTGATGTATAATAGCTGTGTTTACTATTTTTGGACATTTTCCTTTATTTGTCTGTTTTAGGAGCGTATCTTTTGAAGCACATAGCCAAAATCGCAGCATTCACCGCGATTTTTCTGATTATAAATCTGATTTTCTGCGGCTTTATGCCGCCCGATAACGGTTCAAGCCTTGACATGTGGCGCAGCTACCACCAAAAGCAGTCCATTGACATTGCCGTCATTGGCTCTTCGCTGGCTTCCTGCGCCCTGCCCGAAGAAGAACTCGCCGCCGCAACAGGGGAGACCGTTGCACTGATGGCAACAAACGCCCAAAGCTTGGATATGTCGCAGATCGCGCTGGAGACCCTGCTTCGGGAGCATTCTCCCCGGTATGTGATCCTTGTCATGGATCTGACCAACATGACAGGCAAACCCTATGCCAAAGCCCAAAAGGCTTTTTTATATGCAGAGCTGCAGACGGATTCCTGGAAGGATAAGCCCGCTGACCTGCTGCGCTACATGACCAGCCGTGATAACTTTACAGGTGCAGATTCCCTGAATGCGCTTTTTCCCTGGCAGAGCGGCAGCTGGCCCACCGACTGGCCCGCTACGATCCAACAGAAGTGGAATGCCGTGCTGAATCGTCTGCCGCACCGGCGCGGTGCGGCCCATGCCCAGCCGGAGGATACCACGGTCATCAACTTTGACACTGTCGGTGCGGAGAACACCTGGAACCAGAACGCCCACGACTTTAGCGCGCAGCACATTGAGGAGCTGACCTCCATGCTGCAGCTCTGTCAGGAGAACGGCACGCGTCTTTTGCTCATCAGCGCGCCCAAGACCACGCTGGATGTCGTGAGCTACGAGACGTATTTTGACGACTACGCCTACTTCAAGCAGCTGGCAGCACAGTATGGGGCTTCCTATTATGACTTTAACCTTGCAAAGCCGGAGCTGTTTGAGAACAAAGAGCCTGACTATCACAAGGATTTTACCCACATGAATGCTGCCGGCGGGCATGCGTTCAGCCTGAGCATGGCAAAGTTTCTGGCCATGCTGGACGCCGGGCAGGATGTGGAATCGTTGTTCGAGACGCCGTCAGAATATCTGGTCGCCGTAAACTATATCACCAACGTCTACCTGACGCCGGAGGTTCACCCGGACAAGATTTTGCTGCTGGCCGGTTCCTACCACGGTCCGTCCGTACAGGCTGAATACGAGTTCTGGGTCAAAGCGCCGGGGGAGAGCGAATACAGCCGGGTTTCCGCGTATTCTACCCGCTCCTGGACCGAGTACGCAGCGGCGGAGCACGGCACCTACCAGTTCCGCGTGAATGCCCGTATTGTTGGTTCTTCTGCCGATTTTGAGCGATATTATGAATGTTCTGTCGATTTTTAATTTTGTGGATGGTGTAGTGTGGAAATCTATTCCCTGAGTTTCTTCCTGCTGGTCAGCGTTGGACTCATTTTATATTATACTGTTTTCAGCCGCTGCCAATGGATCTGCCTGCTGGGGTTGAGCCTGCTGTTTTTTACCGCCAGCGGCTGGAAGGGCCTTGTTTTTCTGCTTTTCACTGCGTTGACGATCTGGCTCGGCGGCTTGCAGCTGGCAAAGCTGGATGCCGATTCCGCCGCGCGGCGAAAGGCTCCGGGCATATCCAAGGACGAAAAAAAGGCCATCAAAGCAGAGGCGGTGCGCCGCAAAAAATGTCTTGTTGCTGCTGTGCTGACTGCCAACTTTCTTGTGCTTGGCTACTTCAAATACTGGTCCTATTTTGCGGAGCTGCTCTCCGGTGCATTTTCGGCCACAGCGCCGTCCTCACTGGGGCTGGTCATGCCGCTTGGCATCAGCTTTTACACGTTTCAGGCCGTCGGTTATCTGATTGACTGCTACCGTGGTCGGCACCCGGCAGAGAAAAACTACGTCCGCTTTCTGCTTTTCATCAGCTTTTTCCCGCAGCTGATCCAGGGCCCCATCAACCGCTACGGAGAGATAGCCCCGCAGCTCACCGCCCGTCACATCTGGAACTGGGAGCGTACCAAACGTGCACTGTTCCTGTTTCTGTTCGGCGCAATGAAGAAATATGCCATCGCAAACCTGACCGCCCCGACGATTGCCGCCATCCTCGACGGCAATGACCCCAAGCTGGCCGGTTCTATGGCACTGCTGGCCATTTTGCTGTACTCGCTGCAGCAGTATGCAGATTTTTCCGGCGGCATTGATATGGTATTGGGTGTTGCGCAGCTGTACGGCATTGAGATGATGCCCAACTTCCGGCAGCCGTATTTTTCTACCTCGCTGGGGGATTTCTGGCGGCGCTGGCATATTTCGCTGGGTGCGTGGATGCGTGATTACCTGTTCTATCCCTTTGCACTGACCAAGCCGATGCAGCGCTTCGGCAAGTGGGCCACGTCGCATTGGGGCAAGCATTTTGGCCGTGTGCTGCCCGCTGCAGTCGCCAACCTGCTTGTGTTTGCCGTAGTCGGCATCTGGCACGGCCCGCAGGCGCACTACCTTGCCTGGGGTCTGTATAACGGTCTTGTCATTGCGCTGGCTGACCTGCTGGAGCCCGCGTTCAAAAAGCTCAACACGGCGCTGCACATTCCTACCGAAAGCCGCGGCTGGCACGTTTTTCGCATCGTGCGGACCTTTATCATCGTCAACATCGGCTGGTACTTTGACCGCAATGAGTTTGTGCAGGGGTGCATCTACCTGCGCAACACCTTTACGGATTTCAATTTGTCCGCATTGGCCGCGAATGCACCCGGCGCTTTCGCGGCAGTCTCCGGCCCGGCCTGGGGGCTTGTCATCATCAGTACCCTTCTGGTCTTTGCCCATAGTGTGCTGAAAGAACAAGGCCGCGACCCTTACGCAGAGGTACAGCGGCTGCCGCTTGCGCTGCGCTGGGGTTTATACTATCTTGTTATTTTCATGGTACTCCTCAGCTTTATCTGCGTCAATGAAACCGTTGGTTTCCTCTATGCCAACTTTTAAGAAAAGAGCTTTCTATGCAAACAAACATTCTGGACTGGCTTGAAGCCACGTCCGCCCGCTGCCCGGATGCCCCCGCTGTGGGGGATGACCAGACAGACTGTACCTGGGCACAGCTGGCCGACACGGCCCGCCGCGCCGGCAGCTTTCTGGCGACCCGCACGATGCCGCGCCGCCCGGTAGCTTTTTACCTGGAAAAATCCGTTTCCGCCTTTGCTGCCATGCTTGGCACAGTCTACGCGGGCTGCTGCTACTCGGTGCTTGACACCCGCCAGCCCGCTGCCCGCACTTTGCAGGTTGTGGATACTTTGACCCCTGCACTTCTTGTTACGGACGAGGCCCACGCTGCCGCAGCCGCCGCGCTGGGGTACAGCGGGCAAATCATCCGGCTTGACGATCTGCTGGCCGCACCCGCGGACGCTGCCCTGCTGGCAGCCCGCCGCCGTCAGGCTGTGGACGTTGACCCTCTGTATATCAACTTCACAAGCGGAAGCACCGGTGTGCCAAAAGGCGTCACCGTCAGCCACCGCTCGGTGCTGGATTTTATCCCGCAGTTTGCCGAAATTTTCGGCATCACACAAAACGATATTCTGGGCAATCAGGCTCCCTTTGACTTTGACGTTTCGGTCAAAGACCTGTACACGGCACTGTACACGGGGGCTAAGGTGCAGATTATCCCGCGCGCTTATTTCAGTCAGCCCACAAAACTCATGGACTATCTGGCAGACCATGAGGTCACCATACTTGTCTGGGCCGTCAGTGCCATGTGCTTTGTCTCCATCATGAACGGCTTCAGCTACCGTATACCTTCCCACGTGCGGCAGGTATTGTTCAGCGGCGAAGTCATGCCCATCAAGCACCTGATGAAGTGGAAGTCCGCTCTGCCGCACGCCCGGTTTGTGAACCTCTACGGCCCGACAGAGATTACCTGCAACTGTACCTACGCCATTTTGCCGGACCGCGATTTTGCTCCGGATGAGGCGCTGCCCATCGGACGCGCGTTTCCCAACGAGAAGGTCTTTCTGCTGGACGAGAACGACGCCCTTGTCACCGTGCCCGGGCAGGCAGGGGAGATCTGCGTTTCCGGTACGGCGCTTGCCCTCGGCTACTATGCTGACCCTGTGCGCACAGCACAGGCCTTTACCCAGAATCCGCTGAACACCAACTGGTATGAGCGTATTTACCGCACCGGCGACCTGGCCCGCTACGACGAAAGCGGCAGCCTGTATTATATTGGCCGCCGGGATTTCCAGATCAAGCACATGGGACACCGCGTAGAGCTTGGCGAAATTGAAGCTGCCGCTATGCGCTGCGACGCTGTGACCCGTGCCTGCTGCACGTTTGATGCCGAACGCCAGCGGCTCCACCTGTTTTACACGGGCAGCTGTGAGAAAGCCGCCCTGCTGGCTGCGCTGAAAGAAAGTCTGCCGCCTTTTATGCAGCCGAATACTGCTGTGCAGCTGGACGAGATGCCGCTGAATAAAAACGGCAAAATTGACCGCACGGCACTGGCTGCCCTGACGAAAAAAGGAGCCCATAAATGACCGACGCTTCTTTACAAAAAATTGCTGCCACCTACGGCACACCGACGTTTGTCTTTGACACTGACGCTTTGCAGGCCCGCGTGCGCGCTATTCAGGCAATCTGGGGCAGGGAAATCGACCTTTGCTATTCCATCAAAGCCAACCCATTTCTGCTGCCTGCCATGATGCAGGTCACTGCGCGGCTGGAAGTATGCAGTCCCGGAGAGCTTTCGCTCTGCGAGAGCCTGCATGCTGCGGATGCACGTGTTATCTATTCGGGTGTTAATAAGACGCCCGTGGATATTGCCCGCGCCGTGGCCGACGGCGTCGGCACCTGCACAGCGGAATCTCTGCTGCAGGTCCGCTATCTGCAGGATGCTGCACGCAAGGCCGCCAAGCGGCTGCCTGTGCTGCTGCGGCTGAACGCGGGCAGTCAGTTCGGCATGTCAAAGGAGGATCTTTTCACCGCATTGGCGCATCGCAGGGAAACACCTGATCTGGAGTTTATCGGCATACACTACTTTGTCGGGACCCAGCGCAAAAAGCTGGTCAATCAGAAAAAAGAGCTGGCCATGCTGCGGGAACTGTACGCTGAAATTGAGCAGACCTTCGGCCTGCGTCTGCCGGAACTGGAATACGGCCCAGGGCTGGCGGTGCCGTATTTTGACGGCGACGATTTTACCGACACACTGTCCCCGGCCAAAGACCTTGCGCCAGCACTGCGCGAAGTCAGCAGCTGGGTCCATCTGACCGTTGAGATGGGCCGCTTTTACACCGCCGAATGCGGTTATTACCTGACCACCGCTATGGACTGCAAGGACCACGGCGGGCAGCACTACTGCATTGTGGACGGTGGAATGAACCACCTGAATTATCTTGGCCAGATCATGGGTATGAAACGCCCGCATCTGCGCCATTTTGCTGCCCGGGCTGCTTCCGTACAGGACTGGACACTTTGCGGCAGCCTTTGCACTACGAACGATGTTCTTGTGCGCAGTATGCCGCTGGCCGGACTATGCCCCGGCGACCTGCTTGTTTTTGAAAACACCGGTGCCTACTCTGTTACGGAAGGACTTGGTCTGTTTTTGAGCCGCGACCTGCCGCAGGTCATTCTGTGGCAGAACGGCACGCCGCACCCGGTACGCAGCGAAACGCCGACCTATCCCATCAATACACCCGCTGTGTAAGCATAATTTGAAAAGGAGAAATACCAATGGAACGTTTACTGGAAATTTTAAGCGAAATCAAAGAGGACGTGGACTTTTCCACCTGTACAACGCTGATTGATGACGGCATCCTGGACTCTTTCGACATTCTGCAGATCATCTCGGCCCTGAATGAGGAATACGACATTTCGATCCCCGCATCCGAAATCATGCCGCAGAACTTCAACAGCGCCGAGGCCCTTTACAAGATGGTCCAGCGCCTGCAGGAAGATTGATGTCCGAGATGCCCGAAATATAAGATAACGCTTGCATTTATTCCAAACTTATTGTATAATACTAAAAGCGGACAGGGCTGAATTGCGCTGTTTCGCGTACAGATGCAGGTCCCGCGCGTGGGCAGCCTGTGAACCATGTCAGGCGGGGAACCGAGCAGCATTAAGCGGCGCTTGCCCAGTGCCGCGGTCAAGCCTGCATCTGTACGCAAAGCAGCGCAGCCGCGTGCTCTGCCCGCTGTTTTTTGTAGCTTTGCAGGAGGTGAGCCGATGTACCGTGCCCTGTATCGAAAATGGCGTCCCCAGCGCTTTGCGGACGTGGTTGGCCAGACGGCCATCGTCACGGCCCTGCAGAACCAGATTTCTGCCGGGCGCATCGGCCATGCGTATCTGTTCACCGGCACCCGCGGCACCGGCAAGACGACCTGCGCCAAGATCTTTGCCAAGGCGGTCAACTGTCTGGACACCTCCAGCCCCGACCCCTGCGGCGAGTGTGAAATTTGTAAGGGCATTGACTCCGGTTCCGTCATGGACATCATCGAGATGGACGCCGCGTCGAACAACGGCGTTGACGACATCCGCGACCTGCGCGACGAGGTGGCCTATCTGCCGTCGGTCTGCAAGTACAAGGTCTACATTATCGACGAGGTGCACATGCTCTCCACCGCGGCGTTCAACGCGCTGCTCAAAACGATGGAGGAACCGCCCGAGCACGTCATCTTTATCTTAGCCACCACCGAGGTGCAGAAGGTTCCCGTCACGATTTTGAGCCGCTGCCAGCGGTATGACTTCACCCGCATCACAGCGGATGACATTGCCGGGCGGCTGCTCTACGTGGCCGGGCAGGAGAAGATCGAGTTGGACGAGAACGCCGCACAGTTGATTGGCCGTCTGGCAGACGGTGCCATGCGTGACGCGCTGTCCATTCTGGACACCTGCGCCGGTGTCGACAACCACGTGGACGAGGCGCTCGTCCGCCGTATGGCCGGTGTCACGGACAGGGGCTACCTGTTTGAGATCAGCGACGCCATCGCGGCAGGAGACTCCGTCACTGCACTGGAAAAGATCGCCGAGCTGCGCCAGCAGAGCGTCGATATGCGCCGCCTCTGCATGGAGCTCGCCGGGCATTACCGCAATCTGATGCTCTGCGCGCTGCCGGGCGGCACGTCACTTCTGACCGGCATCTCGCCGGAGGAGGAGGCCGCCTACACCCAGCGCAGGGACTTCCCGCAGCGGGAGGCCATCCGTGCAGTCAATGCGTTCGGCTCGGCACTTGAGAAAATGAGCCGCGGCACTGACCAGCGCATTGAGCTGGAGCTGGCGATTTTCTCGCTGACCCAGCCCGAGACTGCCGCCGCACCTGTTATCATCCAGCAGCCCGCCCCGGCAGCACCCGCCGTGCCTCAGGCGTTCTCCAGCACGCCGTGCGCCTACACAGCAGCGCCGCCGGTACAGGCTGCGCCCTCTGTAGTGCCGCCCGTGGTACAGCCGCAGAGCGTTCCCGCCGCTGCACCGGATGATGTACCGCCGCCCATTGACGATGACCCGCCGTTCCTGCAGCCGGAGCTGAAGCCCGCCCCGCTGCAAACTCCCGCGCCGGTACCGCCAGCACCCGCTGCCCCGGCCCCGCGTAAGGCCGAGCCGCCGCGGCAGGCAGGCCCGCTGGAGCCGTTCGCCTTCTGGCCCGCCGTGCTGGCCGATTTGGAGGAGAATGATGCAATGCTCATCTCCTTTTTACGCGGCACCCGGGCCTACTGTGACGGCAAGCGCGTGCTGTTTGAGTGCAGCGACGCCTTCCGCGATTATATCCGCAATAACCGGGAGGTCAGCAAGCGTCTTAAGGAAACTATCTACCGTGTATCGCGCACCAAGTACAGTATCGGCCCCTATGAGGAGCCAAAGACCGACGACACCACCGCTGCCGTCAGCCTGGATGAGACCCTGCACACGATGCAGGCGCTTGGTGTCGATTTGAAAATCGTTGATAAATAATTATTTTTGGAGGATACAACCATGAAAGCAAGACTGCCCAAGGGCTATGGCCGACCCGATCCCAACGCCATGATGCGTCAGGTCCAGAAGATGCAGGACGACATCCGCGCCAAGCAGGAGGAGCTCGAAGCCAAGGAGTACACCGGCACCGCCAGCGGTGAGATGGTCACTGTCACGATGAACGGCAAGCATGAGATCACCGCCGTCAAGATCAAGCCCGAGGCAGTGGACCCCGATGATATTGAAATGCTTGAGGATCTGATTGCCGCCGCCGTCAACAGCGCCTCCGCTGCCGTTGACAAGGACTCCGAGGAGGAGATGTCCAAGATGACCGGCGGTCTGAACATCCCCGGTCTGGGCTAAGAGGCTGCCTATGTTCAACAACAATGTTGAGCCGCTGGAAAATCTGATCGACCAGTTTGCCCAGTTTCCCGGCATTGGCCGCAAAAGTGCGGTGCGTATGGCCTATCAGGTCATGTCGATGCCGCCCAAGCAGGCCATGGAGCTGGCCAAGGCGATTGAGCACGCCAAAAGTGACCTGCACCGCTGCCGCATCTGCCAGGACTACACCACCGGCGATGTCTGCAAGATCTGCGCCTCCCAGAAGCGGGACCGCAGCATCATCTGCGTGGTCGAGGGTCCGCGCGACATCAAGTCGATTGAGCGTACCCACGAGTACAACGGCCTGTACCATGTGCTGCACGGCCTGATTTCGCCGATGGATGGCATCGGTGCAGATCAGCTCTGCATCAAGGAGCTGCTGGCCCGTCTGAATGACACCGTCAAGGAGGTCATCATGGCCACCAGCCCGACGGTGGAGGGCGAGGCCACGGCGATGTATATCGCCAAACTCATCAAACCTCTGGGCATCAAAACGACCCGCCTGGCCTATGGCCTGCCCGTCGGCTCGAGTCTGGAATACGCCGATGAGACGACGCTGTACCGTGCCATGGCCGGACGCGGCGAGATGTAAAAAAATTCCTGTACCGCTTTTGCCGGTACAGGTTTTTTATTGCAGCTTTATTTCAGCAGACCGTAATCCCGCAGACAGCGCTGTACACCCGTCAGGGTATCGTCAAAGCCGACACCCGCTGCCGCACGGAACCTGCCGCCGTCCATCAGCAGGCTGCGCGGCCAGTCTGCCGCCTCTATGACGGGGTGGATGTCCAGCAGCGCACAGGCGCGCCGGGCCGTCGTGACCATGTCGCAGTCGTTCTCGCTGCCAAAGTTGTACACACCGCCCGGCAGTTCCATGGCCTGGGTCAGCCGCTCCACGGCCTCCCGCACATAGGTGATGCCGCGGTAGTCCCGCATCGAAAAACGCAGCGTCTCCTGCCGCATAGCAGCGGTCAGCAGGTTCAGCAGGAAGTTACCGCGGATTGGCAGGCCGTACCCGGGCAGGTCGTACATCCAGGCCGCCCGCAGCAGCACGGCATCGGGCAAAATATCCAGCACGCGCTGCTCCATCTCCTGCTTGTGGCGGCCATAGACGTTGGCGGGGGAGAGCGGTGTATCCTCGTCAAACGGCCCGTGCTCAGTAAGGCCCGTGTAGACCTGGTCAGAGCTGAACGCAACCAGCTTTGCGCCGCTTTTTTGCGCTGCAGCCGCCATCCAGCACGGCAGCAGAACGTTGGCGCGGTAGGACTCGTCCGGGTGCTTTTCGCTGTAACCCGTGTCAGAGAGCGCCGCCGTGTGTACGATCACATCCGGCTGCTCGTGCCGCACCCAGTCGGCCACGGTCTGCGAATCCGCTGCGGCCAGCATTCCTTTGGGGAAGGCGCACAGCTCGTACCGCCCCGCCAGCTGGGTCATGATGCGTGCCCCCACAAAGCCGCCCGCGCCGGAGACCAATAGCTTTTTCATGTCTTTTCCCTCGCAATACGATTTTTGTCTTTATTGTACCGTTTTTGCGCAGCTGTTGCAAGCGGCTTGACAAATTTCGCGCCGGTTTGTATAATAGGAACACCTAAAACAAGGTGTGGATTTTTACAGTTCTGATACTACTTTTCGCCACACAGCGCTTTCTTTCCGGGAAAGCGTTGTGTGGTTTTTGTTGTGTCAAAAGGAGGAGCCCATGAACGATACCTTCATGAAAGAAAAGCCGATTTTTCCGCTGCTGACCTCAATGGCCCTGCCCATGGTCGTTTCGATGCTGGTCAATGCACTGTACAACATCGTGGACAGCCTCTTTGTCGCCCGCATCAGTGAGGAAGCCATGACTGCGCTGTCCCTCGTCTACCCGGTGCAGAACCTCATCAACGCGATTGCCATCGGCTTCAGCATCGGCATTGCCGCGCTGATCTCGCTGCATCTCGGTGCAGGCAACAAAGAAAAGGCTGACATGGCCGCTACCCACGGTATGGTGCTTTCGCTGATCCACGGCGTCGTGATTTCCATCGTCTGCACAGCCATCATGCCGCGGTTCCTGCGCTCCTTCACCAGCGACGAGACCGTCATTGCCATGGGCGTGACCTACTCCCGCGTTGCCTTTATGTTCGCCGTCGTCATCATGGCCGCCATGGCGTTTGAGAAGATCTTTCAGGCGGTGGGCCGGATGAACATTACGATGATCGGCCTGATGGGCGGCTCGGTCTGCAACATCATTCTGGACCCGCTGTTGATTTTCGGCATCGGCCCGTTCCCCAAAATGGGCATTGCCGGTGCGGCGCTGGCTACCGGCATCGGCCAGATGGTTCCTCTCATCTTCTATCTGATTGTCTACTTCGTCAGCCCTATCCCGGTCAGGCTGCGCTCCGGCTGCCTGAAGCCGGACGCCAAAATGGCCCTGCAGCTCTATTCCATCGGCGTACCGGCCATCCTGAATCTGGCGCTGCCCTCGGTGCTCATCACCTTCCTGAACTCGCTGCTGGCCGTCTGCTCTCAAAGCTATGTCGTCGTGCTGGGTATCTACTATAAATTGCAGACCTTCCTGTACCTGCCCGCCAACGGCATTGTGCAGGGTCTGCGCCCCATCATCGGCTACAACTACGGCGCGGGGGAGTATGACCGCGTCAAAAAGCTCTACCGCACGTCCATGGGCATGTGCGCCGCCATCATGGCCGCGGGCACGGTGCTCTGTCTGGCGCTGTCCGGCCAGCTGATCGGGCTTTTCAGCTCGAACGCCGAGACCATCGCCATCGGCACGTCGGCTCTGCGTATCATCTGCGTCGGCTTCATCGTCTCGACGATTTCAGTCGTCGCCTCCGGCTCGCTGGAGGGTCTCGGCATGGGCGTGCAGTCACTGGTCATCTCGCTGTGCCGTTACATCGTTGTCATCATGCCGCTGGCCTGGCTGTTCTGCCGCCTGCTGGGTGCCGACGGCATCTGGAACGCCTTCTGGGTGACCGAGGTCATCACGGCGGGTATTTCAATGGTCGTATACCACAAGAGCGTGAAGCTGAAATAAACCAACAGGAGCCTGACCACAGCCGGTCAGGCTCCTGTTTTATATAAGTAAAAGGCTTCCCCCGAGGGGGAAGTCTTTTCGTTACGCCTGCTCCTGCACGTACCGAATAAACGCATCGCGCTCCGCGGTGGAGCGCACAACGGCCGTGTACATCCAGTCGCCCATGTCCAGGCGCAGCGCCTGGGGAATACGCTCACACATCCGCATACGGGAGCCGTACTTGGCCATGATCTGCGCATGGGTGTGCTTGTACTCATGGCAGTCGCGGCGGCCTGCGTAGACGCAGAAATACTTCGGGCCGTCCAGTTCGGCGTTGCGTACCTCGTCGTAGCAGACCATGTCCGCCCAGATCTGGTAGCAGTCCACCGAGTTCGCATAGTTGATCATATCGGGCGTGTAGCCGCCTGCGGGGCGCATGTTGACCTCCAGCGCGACGTAGTCACCCTTTTTGCCAAGACCCGGCTTGTCCTCATTCAACTGGAAGAACTCGCAGTGGAAGAAGCGGCTCTTTGCGCCGAATGCCTTGATGGTGCGGAAGCCCACATCCTTCAGCGCAGCGGGCACGGACTTCTGCGTCCAGTAGGAGAGGTCGCCGTTCTGACTGACGATGTCCAGCAGCGGGGTGGGGAACACGTTGGAGGTGTAGAACAGCGGCACGCAATGGCTGTCGGCCACACCGTCAAAGCTGACGATGGTGCCGTTGATGTACTCCTCCATAATGTACCGGACGTTATGCGGCTCGGCGTAGAATTCTTTCAGCTCGGTGAAGTTGCGCAGCTTGTAGGTCGCCTCGGCGCCGCAGCCGTTATCCGGCTTGACGATGACCGGGTAGCCGACCTCCTTGATAAAGGCGCGGGCCTCGGCCAGTGTGCTGACAATATGGTGGCGCGCCACCGGTACACCCGCAGCGATGTAGCTTTCCTTCATTTTGCTCTTGTACTTGATGCGCTCAATGAAGTCATTCTTTGCACCGGTATTGATGTTGAAATCCGTGCGCAGCTGGGCGTCCATCTCCAGCCAATACTCGTTGTTGGACTCGATCCAGTCGATCTTGCCATAGTGGAAGGTAAAGTACGCGACAGCGCGGAGCATCTCGTCGTAATTGCCAAGATCATTCACGCGGTAATACTCAGTCAGGCACTGCTTCAATTCCCAGGGAATCTCGTCAAACGGAGCATCACCGATGCCCAGCACATTGACGCCGTTGCGGTGCAGACGGTCACAGAAATTCCAGTAGGTCTTGGGAAAATGCGGGCTGACAAAGATAAAATTCATCGGGTACTTCAACTTCCTCTCTCAAACTTCACACAAATCGGCGTCACACAAAGCGATTCTGTGCAGCGTCATACTCATAGCCGATCTCGCGCAGGGCCGCACACAGCGCGTCACGGTCAGTCTCCTCACGGTCACACAGCGCGCCCAAACTGGCGTCGCGGTCCCGCAGTTGGGTGTTTACATAGCTCAACAGCATTACAGGGTCACGGGGGAGCATAGACCCACCTCCTAAAAAGCAAGCGTAAAAGAGAAAAAGCCGGTCACACGATGTGACCGGCATTTTTTCCTTCCAATCAGACCGCGCGGGTAACTTTACCAGAGCGCAGGCAGCGGGTGCAGGCGTAGATATACTTCGGGGAACCGTCCACGATCGCCTTCACGCGCTTGACATTGGGGTTCCAGGTACGGTTGCTCCGACGATGAGAGTGGGAGACCTTGATACCGAACGTGACACCCTTGCCACAGCAAGAACATTTGGCCATAATTGCTTGCACCTCCTTTTCAATAGCTTTAATAGTATAGCGTATACTGCGCGAAAATGCAAGTGTTTTGACAGAAAAAATTTTGATTTTTTTCATAATTTTGCGTTTTTGTTTGATTCAGGCGCTAAATATTGTGTTTTCGGTGCCTACAGGGCTTGTCTTGCCGCCATTTCTACGATATAATAGACTAAGCTTTTAATGGGGTGGTGTTACCTTTTGAACGGATTGTTGTCTCCCACGGTGATCGTGCAGTATCTGCTGCGCGCTGTTGTCGTGCTCATCACCATCCCGTTTCACGAGTCGGCCCACGCGCTGGCCAGCCACCTGCTGGGTGATGACACTGCCGTGCGCGCCGGGCGTTTCTCGATGAATCCGCTGCGCCACTTCGATCCGCTGGGTGCCCTGTGTATGCTGGTGGGCGGCGTCGGCTGGGCCAAGCCCGTCTCGATCAACCCGTACAACTATAAGAACCCCAAGGTCGGCATGGCGCTGTCCGCCGCCGCAGGGCCTGCCAGCAATCTGCTGCTGGCGTGGGTGTCGATGATCCTGTACAAGCTGTGCTGGTACAGCGGGCTGGGGGATGCCGTGCCCGTGCTGACGATGTTCCTATATTATATGGTAGCCATGAATCTAAGCCTGGCGGTTTTCAATCTGTTGCCGGTGCCGCCGTTTGACGGCAGCCGCATTGCGCTCTTGTTTTTGCCGCAGCGGCTCTATTTCAGGGCGATGAAATATGAGCGATATATTATGCTGGCCGTGCTGGCACTGGTGTTTTTGGGTCTGCTGGACGCGCCGCTGTCCTGGCTTGTCAACGGTATGTGGCGGTTGATGCTGCACCTGACAGGCTTTGTGGAGCTGCTTTGGGGGTATTGAGTTTTTGCCGGAAGTTCTGACATTTAAAATAGAAGATTTTGAGGGCCCGCTGGATTTGCTGCTGTACCTGGTGGGCAAAAATAAAATGAACCTCTATGATGTCAACATCATGGAGCTGATCGAGCAGTACACCGCTGCCATCCGGGAGATGCAGCAGGACCGGATGGAGATTTCCAGCGAGTTCATCGACATGGCGGCGCATCTGGTGCAGATGAAAAGCGCGTTGCTGCTGCCGCGCAGCCCCGAGGCCGAGCGCATGAAGGCCGAGCTGACGGGGCGTTTGATCGAGTACAGCGCCTGCAAGGAGGTGGCCGCCCAGCTGGGCAGCCGTGCCCGTGACCTGTACACCGTAGCCCGTGAGCCGATGCCGCTGGTCGGCGCTGCCGAATACACCCGCCGCCATGACCCGAACTGGCTCGTGCAGGCATGGTTCAATCTGATGGGCCGCAGCACCCGCAAGAAAAAGCCCACGCAGGAAAAGTTTGAGCCGCTCGTCACCGCGCCGTTTGTCTCCGTCGCAAGCCGCGTCTCCCACATGCTGCGCGGCTTGCTCAAGGGCAGCCTGCAAAAAATGGGCCAGCTGTTCAGCCATGAGGAAAGCCGCAGCACAAATGTCGCGACCTTCCTGGCGCTGCTCGAGCTCATCCGCGCGGGACGCGTCAAGGTCGACGACAGCGGCACCTTGCAGCTGGACCGCACACACCGCAGAAGAAAGGACAAAACGCCATGACAGAACGACAGGAGCTCGGCTCTCTTGAAGCCATGCTGTTTGCCCACGCCGAGCCTGTGGAGACCGCCCGCCTGGCCGACGCCCTGCGGCTGGACGCCGACGAGGTCACCACGCTTTTGCAAAAGCTGCAAAAGCACTACGATGAGCAGGAGAGCGGCATGGTCATCCTGTACTTCGAGCCTGACCGCTGGCAGATGACGACCCGCCCGTACTACGGCGAGATGGTCAAGCGCATTCTGGACACCCGCCGCAACGCGCCGCTTTCGCCCGCCGCACTGGAGGTACTGGCCGTCATCGCCTACAATCAGCCCGTCTCCCGCAGCTTTATCGAGCAGGTCCGCGGCGTTGACTCGTCGTCCACCGTCACCAAGCTGTTGGACAAGGGACTGATCGAGGAGGCGGGCCGTCTGGACCTGCCCGGCAAGCCGGTAGCTTTCCAGGTCACGGACACATTTCTGCGCGTCTTTGGCCTCGGCAGTCTGGCCGACCTGCCGCCGCTTCACGGCGAGGCTGCCGAGAGCACCGAGCCGGAGGAGACGGAAGGCGACGACGGTCAGCTGGAATGGAAGTGATTGCTTATGGCCATTCTGTTGTTCCTTCTCCGACTGATCGGCTGGGTGCTGCTGGCGGTGCTCTTGCTGCTGCTCGTCGCCCTGCTGATACCGCTGGGCGTTCGGTTTGCATACCGCCCGGGCAGCGTGCGGGCCACAGCCTGCTACGGACCGCTGCACTTCACGCTCTGGCCACGCAAGGGCCAGCCGGAAGCACTGAAAAAGCCCGCCTCTGCCGCACCGCCCGGGCAGGCCGTGCGCAAGACGGCGGACGGCGAACAGGCGTCCGTCACCGTGGAGGTCAAGCCGGACAAGCCCGCACAGACCGTCGCCCGGCAGCCCGCGGCGCAGGGGAAACCAGAAGCGCCGAAGCCTGCTGACAGTGTCCCCGCTGAAGACACCGATGCTGAGGGCAGCGCGAAAAAGAGCGGTCTGCCGTTCGACATCTCGGCGCGCATCGACGCCGCTATGCAGCTGCTGTCCAATGACCCGATGGCATTTGCCCGGTGCATGCTGGGCCACACAGGCTGGCTGGGGCGTCATCTGCTGCGTTCGGTGCGGGTGTCCGGGCTGGACATCTTCTGGACCGTGACCGCCGACGAGGCCAGCGCCACCGCCGAGCTGTTCGGCGCCGAAATGGCGCTTGCCAACAATCTGCTAGCTCTGATCCAGCAGTACATCCGCGTACAGAGTGACCGCCTCTGGCTCGAGCCGGATTTCACCGGCGAGCGCGCAGGGGAGCGTATCGTCTCGTTCCGTCTGACGTCCTGCGCCGCCGTGCTGCTCTGGCTCGTCATCCGGCTGCTGTACCGTCTGTGGAAGGACCCGCAGCTGCAGCCCGCTGCAAAGGCATAAACGATTTCTTTTTCCGATAAAAGGAGGAACTTACAATGGCTGAACATCCTATTCAAGGTCTGATGGGCGTCACCATCGAGAAAATCCGCGACATGGTCAACGCCGAGACCATCATCGGCGACCCGATCCATGTGGATGACACCACCATCATCCCGGTCTCCCGCGTCACCTTCGGGTTTGTGTCCGGCGGCTCCGACGTCGGCCCCAGCTCCAACAAGCAGATGTTCGGCGGCGGCAGCGGCGCAGGTGTCTCGGTCACGCCGGTGGCATTCCTCGTCGTTTCCAACGGCAATGTGCGCACCGTCCAGCTGGTGGAGAAGGTCTCCGCCGTTGACAACGTTATAGCCTCGCTGCCGGAGCTGGTGGACAAGGTCGCTGCGCTCATCAAGAAAGAAAAGCCGGGTGCTGACGCACCCGCCGAATAAGGAGTATAAATTTTAATGGCAGAACAACGTATTCAAAAGGTACTGGCCGACCAGGGCATCTGCTCCCGCCGCGAGGCCGAGCGCCTGATCGCTGCGGGCAAGGTCAAGGTCAACGGCCACCCGGTCACCCTGGGCGACAAGATGGACCCAGACTATGACAAGGTCATGATCGACGGGCAGACACAGCGCATCGTGCGCAAGCGCCAGTACACCTATATCATGCTGCACAAGCCCCGCGGCTATCTGACGACCCGCTCTGACGACCGTGGCCGCAAGACCGTCATGGATCTTGTTTCCGATGTGCCCGCCATGCTGCGCCCGGTGGGCCGTCTGGACAAGGACAGCGAGGGGCTGCTGCTCATGACCGATGACGGCGCGTTCATCAATATGCTGACTCACCCGTCCGGCGGTGTCGGCAAGCTGTACCGCGTCACGGTCAACCCACGCGCCACTGAGCAGCAGATCATCGAGATGTCGTCCGGCGTTGTGCTGGATGACGGCGTCAAGACCAGGCCGTGCGTCATCCACGTCGTGGTCGATGAGCCGGGCCGCAGTGTGCTGGAGATCACCCTGCACGAGGGCCGCAACCGCCAGATCCGCCGCATGTGCTCCGCTGTCGGCCTGCAGGTCGTGCGCCTGCGCCGCAGCGCCGAGGGTCCCGTCAAGCTCGGTATGCTGCAGCCCGGCGAGTACCGTGAGCTGAAAAAGAGCGAGATCAATGCCCTGCGCAACGCAGCCATGAAATCTGCCGGCAAAGGGGAGAGCCGTGCTGCCAGCCCGGCCCGCCGTCCCGGCCCCCTTAAAAAGCGCACAAATTCTGACTAAAATTGCAGGAAATTCCGAAAAATGTGCAAAATTCCACTTGTGGAAACGTCGCGAACGTAGTATAATTCAATTAAATGGCGGATTTTTTGTAAAGTATTTTTATAAAAAACAGTCAGCTTTACCATAGGAGGAAACTGTATGGCAGCAAATAAGCCCGGCAAGGCAGAGATCCTTGCAGCATTTTTTGATGACGGCACCTACTCGCCGCTGTTTACCGACGGCGCAGTGAGTGCTGCTTACGGCTGTGCAAACGGCCAGAACGCCTACGTCGTGTTTGAGGACGGTTCTCCCGTCGGCGTGCAGGATATTGAAAAGAATATCCGCGTGCTGGAGATGGCCGCCGAGACCGGCGCACCGGTTGTTACGTTCTATGATTCCACGGGTGCCAAGCTTGAGGGCGGTCTTGATCTGCTCAACGCCAACGCCCGCCTGACCGCAGAGATCGCGCGCGTTTCCGGCGTTGTGCCTCAGGTCGCCGTTGTCACCGGTACCTGCGCCGGTACCAACGCCATCAACGCCGCTGCCGCGGACGTCTGTGTCATGGCAGAGGATGCCGAGCTGTTCCTGAGCGCTCCGTTCAACGCTGAGGACAAGGTTGCAAACGCCGGCTCTGCCGCGTTTGCCGCCAAGGCCGGTGTCGCCGCCGTTACCGCTGCGGACGCCGTTGCCGCCGCCAAGCAGGCTGCCTCCATCGTCGCCCTGCTGCCCGCCAACAATCTGGCCGGTCCTGCGCTGTTCGACTTTGCCGCCCCCTCCAAAGCTCTTGACCTCGTCAAGTACTCTGCGGCTGGCGCCATCGCCGCTCTGGCCGATGAGGGCAGCACTGTGGAGCTGTACGCAGGCTACGGCAAGAACATCGTCACCGCGCTGGCTACCATCAACGGCAGCGCCGTTGGTATCCTGGCCACTGAGAAGGCCGCTCTGTGCCACAAGTGCACCGCCAAGGCTGCCCGCTTCGTTCGTCTGTGCGATGCCTACAGCATCCCCGTTGTGACCGTCGTCAACACCGAGGGCTTCGGCAAGAGCGAGGGCGACGATCAGGCTGGCGGCATCCGTCAGGCTGCCCGTATGGCCGGTGTCTACGCCGAGGCTACCACCGTCAAGGTCGCCGTACTGGCCGGTGAGGCCGTCGGCCCTGCCTACACGGTCTTTGCCGCCTGTGCTGACTGGCGTGTTGCCGTGCAGGGCTGCACCGTAGCCCCGCTGGCTCCCGAGGCCGCTGTCACCGTTCTGTACAAGGACGAGATCTTCGCTTCTGATAACATCGTCAACGCCACCAAGGCCAAGGCTGCCGCCTACGCCAAGGAGGTCTGCAGCGCCAATGCC
>OLPA01001082.1_pt1 | contig 23863 bp, 25 predicted proteins | sample 1672811 | NCBI WGS metagenome assembly OLPA01 (sample SAMEA3136726, study PRJEB25190) | human gut metagenome | biome: human gut; feature: human-associated habitat; material: faeces | place: Austria | collected 2013
TATCAATTATCTTATCAAAATATAATGAACATCTATCTGAACCTAAAAATGAAAATCCTATTTGTCCTGTTGAATTATTATAACTAACTACTTTTCCTCCATTTTCACATATTGTTTTTTCTTCATTTAAGACATAATTACCTTTGGGGATTTTATTGGAACTTACATATTCTCCAGAATCACCCTTAATCATTATTGCTAAATTACTTTGTCTTTTAGTTTTAATAGTTTTATTTTTATATGTAAAATTTAATATTACTACACCTATAATAATAAACACGAACAAACCTAATTTTATTTTTTTATTCATATTATCTCCAATCCTACATAAATAGGCACTCATATTTTCTCAAATGTTTAACATTTGAGAAAATTTATTGTCTATTGTATGTATCTTATACTTAAATGTTAGCATATTTTTTTAGAGTTTTCAATAACCATTTCCATAAATTCGAGGTTTGTTTTTCCTAAATGTTAAACATTTGAGAAAAAACGAACAAGGTTAATACTTGATTTATAAAGGTTTTGAATATTTTTTATTAAAAAAAAATTGCAATAAAAAAAAATTACGAAAATTTTTTTATTTTGTTAAAATATTTATATAGGGAGGCACTAAATGTATAAGGTAAATGACTATGTAATATATAGGCATAATGTATGTAAAATTAAAAGTATTAAAGATAATAAATTATATATAATTACTCCAATAGATGATGAATCATTAATAATTAATATTCCAGTAAATAGTAATCTTTTAAGAAAGGTAATTTCTAGTGAAGAAGCAAAAATTCTAATAGAAAAAATACCAAATATATCACCTATAAAAAATATTAATGAAAAAAATGTAGAAACTCAATATAAAGAATTGTTAAATACTGATAATCACGAAAATCTTGTTAAAATTATTAAAACAACTTATTTAAGGAATGAAAACAGAATTAATAATAAAAAGAAAATAAGTGATAAGGATGATAAATACTTTAATCTTGCAGAAAAATATCTATATAATGAATTATCAATATCATTAAATGAAACTATAGAAAACATAAAAGAATATATTTTTAAAATAGTAAATAAATAAACCAACCTATTTTTTGGTTGGCCCTTTTATAACATAATTGCTAAAATATATGTGTATAATACTTACTTGAATGTGTAGGAATGGCGTTACCTTCTTAATTTTTTTGGGGTTTTGACTGGCCAAGATTTTGCTGGAGGAACGGTAAATGAGCAAGAAGAAACTCATAAGAGTACTATTTTTGATTATACTTTTACAGTTTGAGGTTTATTATCCTGAATTCGCAAAATATTTATAAGATAACATTTATTTATATATTTATGCAAGATGTTTAATTTTAATTATTAAAAATAACTTACTTTTTTTTACTAATATTTAAAGTAATTATTTTTTCACTATTAATTTTTTCATTCAACATATTTTGGAGTGCGGTTACTTCGCCTTTAGATAAAGATATATCAAAGAATGAAAATTTCTTATCTAAATATTCAACACTATCAATAAAGTCTTTAATAGATATATATTCAGATTTATTAACCAAACTATTTGATAATGTTATTCTACATAATCTAGAAACTGCATTATAATAATCATCAGTGGCACCGTTTTGACTAAAAGCATCATAAAGTGTATCAAAATATATTTGCCATTCATTATTTGATATTTCCATCGGAGGTAAAATTAAACCTAAACAATATGCGTCTAATTCATACATAATTTTATTTATTACATCATCTTTTGAATTAGAAACTTGCTCTTTAGGATTATACAATCTAATATTTGATTTATTATTTTGAATTCTTAGAACATTTTCATACTTACTTTCTTCTTTGTTTTCTTCAGTTGCAATATAGTTTTGCATTTTTTCACTATAAAAATCTTCTTCACTAGCAAGTCCTAATTTTTGTTTGTTAACCTCTTCGAATATCATTTTTTCATCAAAGTTAATTTTATCAAGATTTTCACTTTCTTTTAACTCTAATAATGCAGCCATTGTTTTTTCTCTTCTTTTTCTAAAATCTAGTCCTAATTTAATTAAATTAACACCTGCTATAGTTACACCTGTAGTAAGCACTATTCCTCCAACTACATATAAAGTTATAGGAGATGGAATAGCTACTATTGCTACACCTGACACAAATGAAACCCCAATGATTAATAATAGTAATTTTAATTTATCTTTCAAATCAATTTTTTTAGGTAATTCTTTCTCCCTTTTTCTTAATTGAACTAAAATTAATTCCTCGTCCAATGATTTAATATCATCCCAATCATTCATAATTATTTTCCCCCTTAATTCCTACGATTATAGCACATTTTAGCAAAAACGTCAAATTACTGTAAAGTAATACTTTTTCAAAATTTTAATTATTGATATTTTATTTCTAATTCGTGTTGAATATCTTCAGCACATATTATTTGTCCCTTTTTATATTTATTTAACTAATTCTATAATGACCCACTATATCATTATGATACTCTAAAATATCTTCTTCATAATATTTTTGATATGGATTTGCATGATGAATAACAAAACTAATTCCTTTATGATTTCTATTATCAGACACAATACCAATATGATTTTTAAAAACTACTATATCTCCACCTTGCCACTTTTCTATATCATTAATATCTTTGGTTAAACTTTGTGCATTGTAATCTAAATAAATTTTTAAATTTTTTACTCTTCGAAAATCTATATTTTTATCTACTACCTCTATATCATATAAATCTTTATTTGCTAATATATGTTCATTAACAAGACTTTGTAAATCATAACCAGCATCTTTAAGAGCAAAAGTGACTACATCAGTACATACTCCATAACCATCATTTGGATAACCTGTATTATAATATTTACTTTTATACTTTGGCTTCGTGGATATATATTTTTTTGCGCCATCTAATATATCAGTTTGATCATCAATACCATCATTATCTTTATCTATATTACTAATATAAGTCTTAATATTAAAATAGTTATTAGTATACTTTTTATGTGGTATATAGTTAAAATAATAAAGCAAATATAAAATAATAAATAAACATATAAAAATGATAATAATTAATAATTTCTTTTTCATAAATTAATTATAACAAAAAAATACCTAAAAAGGTATTATTCTTCGTATCTAATTTCACTTTCATAATTAAACGTGCTTAAGAAATAGTCATATGAATAATCTCTTACTCTATTTTCCATAATATCATTTATAGGTATAATAGTTAAATCCTTTAAAATGACATATTTATAAGTGAATGTTAATACTTCATCATAATATTTAGTAAGTAAATTTATTTTTACTGTAGTAGTAACTGTTTTATTTTCTTTAGTATTAAAATAACTCATTATTTCATAAAACCCTTTATCTGTTTTAAGTATTCTTTCATTATAAATTCTAATTACTTTTTCACCTTCATAATTACCACTTACTTTCTCAATATTTGGATATTTTTCATTTCCATAGTTTTTACTATATAAAACATTATCTTTTACATAAATATAATTTGACATAAAATCATAATTGGTTTTCTTTCCAAGAAACTGCGTAGAATATTCCGATTTTAGATAATCACTTAAACTATAGTTAGCATTTAAATATATATCATAACTATCTCTAACTTTATTATCAGGATTATTATCATGTAATGTATATAATGTATCATTATAGTCATAAAATAGAATATCACTTCCAGAGTTTGGAGCTATATTCATAACTTTAATGTTTTTATCAACATCATACACTTTTTTATAAACAAACTCTCCTTCATCAAGTTTATTTGGATTAAAAATATAAATAGAATTATCATTTATAAATGAATATTTACTAAAGGATGTATCCTCATTTAAAAACTTACCATCATTTAATTTAAAATATTTTTTATTAGAATCTTTTTGTTTTAAGTTTTCCACTAAAGTTTTTGCAACTGTGGTATTATTTACTACCACATTATTAATTGGCATTGTTTTATTACTTTTAATAGCAACAATAATTATAATAATAGTCAAAATAATAACTACTATACCAACATATATTAATATTTTTTTATTTTTCATAATGACCCTACTTTTCTATATATCCACTCGTCTTTTTTGAGTACATATCATCCGTAATACTTTTATATCTTTCTCCATCATAATCATCAGTAAATCCATTATATGCTTTATATACTTCATTAGTTTCTGTATCATATACTCTTTCATAGCCTAGTGTTGCATCACTTTGTTTTTGACTCATTATATCAAATGATGTACTTCTCTTATTCCATGAATCCATTATTCCATCACTTATTTCATTACCTATTGCTCTAATTTTCTGAAAATTATTCATAACAGCATCTTGCTCTTTATTAAATCCATTTATAAATGTATCTGTAAATTCTAATGAAGAACAAATAGTATTTAATGTATCTTGCCAATCTATAAGTTCATCTTTTGGTGTAGTAATAAAAATTGTATCATAAACATTTAAATATTGTATATCAATTTGTTTACCGGAGATAATATTTTCTGAAACATAATATGGTCCAACATCGTATACATATGCAGTAAATATTCCTTCACCATCTTTACCATTTGCATCTTTAAATGCTGCTCTTAACATATCTCCACCTAAAGGACCTTTACCTAAGTTTTCTATAACAGTAAAATCAGTTAAAGTTGGAAATGTAAATGATGCAGAATTATTTAAAGTTCCTAAATCATTAAATATTTTATAAAAACCTTCGGTATCTTTAGAGGCAATTACACTAGTTTTAGCAAATATATTATTTGGATAATATTTTTGTTGCCACCTTTTAGCATCCTCAGATTTATTATACCCTTCGGTTTTCATATTTAAGAAAAATTGATATGTAGGATTATTTGGATCATATACTTTAATTGTGTAATGAATATAATCTCCAAGAGTATCAACTTTCCAACCTTTAGGTTTTTTAATAGAAAATTCATTAGTTTTATAATCTTCGAATTCAATTTGACTAGCCTCTGATTTAACTATCTTTATATTTGCATCAGGATTATAAAATATTTTTCCATCCTTTTTAGTTAATAAAATAATTCCTATAACAAATACAAGAATAATAACACCAATTATAATCATATTTTTTTTAGATATATCATATTTTCCAATTTTCATAAAGCACCTACCTATAATATATATTATAATTACTAAGTTCTAAGTAAGCAACAAACTTTCCATATAAAACAATGTTTTAACTGGAAATATATTTAAATTTTAAAAAATATAGTATAATATTTTTAGAAAGTGGTGAAATTATGAAATTTAATGATACCTTAAATACTTATTTAGAAAGTCTTAATTGTTCTTCGAAAAAACTTTCAAAAGAGTCTGGATTATCAGAACCTGTTATATCAAGATATCGAAGTGGTGAAAGAACTCCTGCAAAGGATAGTAATCAATTTAAAAAACTTATTAATGCTATATTTAATATTGCTAAAGAAAATGGTAAAAATAAGTATTCACTTGATAAAATAACAAGTGATTTTGAGGTTGCTTTTGAAAATGATAATTTTGACTATGAAACATTTAGTAATAATTTAAATACGTTAATAACATCTCTAAAAATAAATATGAATGAAATGGCAAAATACATTGTATTTGATCCATCTCACATATCAAGAATTAGATATGGAAAATCTAAACCATCAAATCCAATAGAGTTTACAAATAAAATATGTTCATATATCTTATTTAAATATAAAAGTCCTGATGATTTAAATAGCCTAATTGAAATAATTGGTTGTGATAAAGATATAACAAATGAAAAAATATATGATGTTTTATTTACCTTTCTAACAAGTGAAAAAAAGATACTTAAAAATCAAATATCAGATTTTCTTCATAATCTTGATACATTTAATTTAGATGATTATATAAAAGTAATAAAATTTGATAAATTAAAAGTTCCAAATATACCTTTTTATAAAGGTAAAACAAAGCATTATTATGGCATCGAAGAAATGAAGGAAGGAGAATTAAACTTTTTTAAATCCACTGTATTATCAAAATCTAAAGAAGATATTTTTATGTGTAGTGATATGCCAATGGAAGATATGGCAAAAGATACTGATTTTGGTAAGAAATGGATGTTTGCTATAGCGATGTGTTTAAAAAAAGGTCATCATTTAAACATTATTCATAACTTAGATAGACCATTTAATGAAATGATGCTTGGACTTGAAAGTTGGATACCAATTTATATGACTGGTCAAATATCCCCTTACTATTTGAATAATGTAAAAAATAATGTTTATAATCATTTAAATTATGTATCTGGAGTAACTGCCTTAACTGGTGAATGTATAAAAGGTTATCATAACAAAGGAATGTACTATTTGTCTACAAACAAAAATGAAGTTAAATATTATAAAGAAAAATGTGGTTTACTATTAAAAAAAGCAAAACCACTTATGGAAATATATAGAGAAAATAATCAAAATGAATATGGACTTTTCTTAAAAAATGATGAAAATGTAAATGGGAGTAGAAAAAGATTTTTATCTTCCCTACCTATATTTACAATTACTGATGAACTATTAAAAAAGATTTTAAAATACTAATACGAAAGGAAAAAGAATTATGAAGCGCAGAATGAATAATTTCTTTAAAAAGGACGGAAAGTCCTTCGTGTTGGCTATGGATCACGCGGCAATGATGCCTTCTCCCGATTTGAAGGATCCGGGACATGTTATTCGCGAGGCTGTGGCCGGTGGCGCGGACGGATTTCTTACTACCTATGGTATTATTAAGGCCTTCCAGAATGATTTCGGCAATGCCGGTATTATAATGCGCGCGGACGGAGGAATTTCTGCACTCCGCAAACCCATGAACCCCCTCAGCCTGCTGTACACCCCCGAGGATGCGGTGCGCGTAGGCGCCGATGCCATGCTGTGCATGGGTTATCCGGGCTCTACCGACAATGAGCACACCCTGGAGTACCTTGCTAACCTCTGCGCCGAGGCTGAAAAGCTCAACATTCCGGTAGGCGCCGAGATGCTGCCTTACGGCTTTGAAAAGCACGAGGGCATTGATACCCGTTCTGTTGAGAATATGAGCTTTGCCTGCAGGCAGGGCGCAGAGCTGGGCGCTGATTTTATCAAGGCCGAGTTCGTTGGGGGCGAGCGTTTCCGCGAGGTCGTTGACGGCTGCTACGCGCCCATACTGGTTCTGGGCGGCGGCAAGGCCAAGAGCGAGGAGGAGATATTCGCCAACATTCGCGGCGCTCTGGACGCTGGCGCAAAGGGTATTATAATGGGCCGAAATATCTACCGTCACGAGAATATAGCCGCCGTTTGCGCGGCCATTGCCGCGATAGTGCATGACGACGCCACCGTTGACGAGGCCTTGAAGATGCTTCAATAACCGGAGGTAAAAGATATGTCTATTCAAATTAAGACTATTGCCGTAACCGGCGAAAAACAGACCGAGATAATGAATCTGACTACCCCGGATCTTCGCAACGGCGAAGCATTGATAAAGGTACATGCCGTAGCGCTCTGCACCCTTGAGCAGCGCATATTCAGGGGTGAGGTAAAGATGCCTCTGCCATGCACCGGTGGCCACGAGGTATCAGGCGAGATAGTTGCTCTGGGCGATGGCGTGAACAAGAAAATGTGGGCGCCCGGAGACCGCGTTGCCGTACGTCTGCTTTACAACTGCGGCGAGTGCTATTACTGCCGCACCGGACATGCTAACCTCTGCGAAAGGGCGCAGAAAAAGCCCGTACGCGAGGGACTGCTTATAGGACCCGGCGGCCTTTGCGATTACGTTATAGTAAATACCGGTTATCTCTTTAAGATACCCGACACTCTGAGCTATGAAGAAGCCAGCCTTACCGAGCCTCTTGCATGTGTGGTGCATAGCGTCACCAAGGCCAACATTCAGCTGGGTGAAGACGTGGTCGTAATAGGCGGCGGCATAATGGGTCAGTATCACGTAATGCTGGCGAAGCGCAGGGGTGCAAGGGTCATAATGAGCGAGGTAGACGAGAGCCGCCGCGCTCTGGCCCGGAAGCTGGGAGCCGACATTACTTTCAACCCCATGGAGAAGGATCCTGTTGAGTACGTAAAGAGCCTTACCGAGGGCCGTGGCGCAGACGTGGTGTTCAACACCACCGCCATACCTTCCGTAGTACCTCAGGCTATCGCCATGACAGGCAAGGCCGGCCGCATGATACAGTACAGTTCCATGCATCCCGATGCCCCGGCGCCGGTAAGCCCCCAGATGCTGCATGGCAATGAGCCCATACTCACCGGCTCCATCAGCCCCGACGTACACGACTTTTTTACCGCTAACCGTCTGCTTTCCGGCGGCATAATAGACTGCAAGCCGCTTATTGCAAAGAAGTTCCCCTTCGAGCAGGCACAGCAGGCCTTTGAGGCGGCGATTGTGCCCGGCACCTTCAGGGTAATAATAACCGACTGATATGGCCAGGACTTATCCGTACAGGGCCGCTGGCCCTGTACGGAAATACTGTAAATAGAATTTACTTAAAATCTGCTGGCGCAAAGCATCAACTGGGATAACCGAGGAAATAATGCTGATGTACCTGCATTGATTATTATATAAGATTGATATTGACAAAAACGATGTTAAATATTAAACTATATCATAAATAAAATGTTCGATTAAGTGAATTACCAGTAAAAATGAATTAGGTTTTGGGATGCCCAGGTCCCGAAAAATCAATAAAAACACATTATTTAGGAGGATTCTATGGAAAACAAAGATAGTGGTAAGCTTGGCCTTGTAGCTTGCATTGCTATACTTACCGGCGGCTGCATCGGCAGCGCGATTTTCTCACTTTCCGGCATGACTATGTACTATGCCGGTCCCGCAGCTATAATTACATGGATAGTTGCAGCTATAATACTTGGTTGCTATGGCGTTCAGGTGGCCGAGCTGTCCGTAAGATACCCCCATTCCGGTGGCGTTTACGTATTTCCTGCTAAGTCCCTGAATAAATTCTGGGGCTTCGCTGCAGCCTGGGGCTACATTATTTCCAACTTTATCGCTGTAGCCTTCTCCGCTATTTACGTAGCCACTTATCTGGGTGTTGGCTTCGAGGCGCTTGCCGGTCTGCAGATACCCCTCGCGCTGGCCTCCATACTGTTCTGTGTAATACTTAACATGATGAAGGTTACCGATGCCGGCAAGTTCAACAACGTACTGGTCGGCCTGCTCATCATTACAATGCTGCTGTTCAGCGGTATTGCCCTGTCTCACGGCAACTTTAACTTTGATAACTTCAGCAACTTCTTCGATGGCGGCATGGGCAAGACCGGTTGGATACAGGCTATCCCCAATGCCATGGTAGCTTACGGCTCCGTGGTTGCAATAGCCTTCATGGTGGGCCAGGTAAAGGATCCCAACCGTACCGTTCCCAAGTCCATGGCTATCGCCCTGATAATCGTAGTTTCCCTGTACCTTCTGATGATCGTTGGAACCTTGGGTCACATTACTACCCAGTTCCTGGTAGATAATCCCGGCATGCGCTTCATACCTATGTTCGCCGCTGCATGGACTTCAATGACCAACGTGCCCTGGCTCTCTAAGCTTATCTCTGTTTCCGCCTTCATCGCCCTGATCACCACCATGCTGGTTGTTCAGAACCTGAATGCCCTGACCATTCGGGCCATGGCCGAGGATGGCGCTCTGCCAAAGGTATTGGCAAAGTCTAACAAGAACGGCGCACCCTCTGCAGGCATCATCTTGGCTGCTGTTGTAGCTGGTATTCTCAGCTGCCAGCCCTCCTGGACTGAGCTGCTGGTAAACCTCGGCTCCATAGCCGCTGCCGTTACCGTAGTTATAGTTTGCTATTCCCTGATAGCATCCCGCAAGCAGCTGCCCAGCATTGAGGGCAACTACAAGGCTCCCGGCGGCAATGCTCTGAGCTGGGCTACCATAATCGTGATCGTAGCCAGCTACATACCCGCCATATTCAACGGCGGCGCGCAGATGTGGATATTCACTGCCATCATCTACATCGTAGGTATACTGATTTACTTCCTTTACTCCAAGAAACATCTCGCTGAATAAGCCGATATAGTTGTTTGAATTGAGACGTAAAGTCCTGCGGCAGTGCATCGCTGCCGCAGGTATGTCTCGAGACCGGAGGAAACTTACAATGAAGCATGTATTGGATTTTTGCGGTGGTACGAAGGACGGTACCTGTGTAGCTTTTGGACATTTTGACGGTATCCACCTTGGCCACAGGGCAGTTATAGAAAAGGTCTGTGCCCATGAGGGGCTTGTACCTGTGATAGTAAGCGCAGACGAGACATTTAAGCCCGTTATATATACCGAGCGCGAAAAGGAAGAACTCCTTAAAGAAACCGGCGTGGAAATAATGGTTTCGGTAAACGCCCGGGATTATGATTCCATGACCGCAGACGAGCTTTGCAGTGCCGTTGCCGGAAAGCTCAACGCAAAGGTGGTAGTAGCCGGAGAGAATATCTGCTTTGGCTCCGATAATAAGGGTATCGCAGAGCTTAAGGCCCTCGGTGAAAAGTACGGCTTTGCTGTTGAGTCTGTTCCCGTCGTTTATCACAATGGCGAAGAAGTATCCACAGCAGCCGTAATGAAGGCAATTGAGGATAAGGATTTTAATAAGATGTCCGAACTCCTTGGCCATGTATATATTATGATGGGAAGGGTCGTCCACGGTAAGGCGGCCGGGCGCAAGCACGGAATGCCCACGGCTAACCTGGGCGTAGCGGCTAATAAGCTGTTTCCTCCTCACGGCGTATATGGCACGCTTTCCATAATAGATGGCAGATATTACAGGGGCATGACTAACATAGGTCTGCGTCCCTCAGATGACGATATACCCATTGCCACTATAGAGACATTTATACTGAACTTTGACCAAGATATATACGACAAGGATGTACTGCTTCAGGTTTATGCCTATATCCGCGGAGTGAAGAAATTCTCCGGTGGTCTGGATGAAGTCCGCAAGCAGATCGACAAGGATATTCAGGACGTCAAGTCTTATATGGACGAAGTAGTACGTAAGCTTGGCATTTGATTCGAGAACCTACTTTTCATAACTATTCTTAACGAGAGAGACAGACGGGCTAAGGCACGTCTGTCTCTCTCTGTGCAAACAGAAGACAGTGCCGCTGCTCTGAAGGACAGCGGATGCATACTTGACAAGCAGGGGGCATTTTAGGAAAATATGCTTAAGATTCGACATTGAGAGGATTCGTATGGATATATATGTCAGGGATGGTTCTATCATAGTGTCCGGGGTCAATTGCTTTGACCTTGCCCGTTCCTGCGACTGCGGGCAGGCGTTTCGCTGGAAGAATACGGGAAACGGCTGGTTTGGCGTGGCAGGCGGCAGGGGAGCTACGGTAAGGCAGACGGGAGAAACTCTGATTATAACCCCCGGCAAGGATAAAGATGTCGGCTTCTGGCTCAATTACTTTGACTTATACAGAAACTATCAGGCCATAGAGGACGAGGTGAGATGTGACGCTACCCTTGGCAAATGCCTGGACTACGCCAGCGGCATACACATATTCAATCAGGACCCATTTGAAACGCTGATAAGCTTTATCATATCGGCAAACAACAACATAAAGCGCATAACCGGTATAGTGGACAGGCTTTGTATCCTGGCGGGAGAAAAGCACGAAGGAACTACTGAATACTATTCTTTCCCGGCGCCTGAGGCCATAGCGGAGCTGACTGTCGAACAGCTCACCGCCATAGGCTCCGGCTACCGGGCGCCATATATCAAAGGCAGCGCCAAAATGATAGCCGACGGGTACGAACTGGAAACGCTGAGAAACATGCCGACGGCGGCGGCAAGAAAAGAACTGCTGAGATTCCCGGGCGTGGGGCCAAAGGTTGCGGACTGCGTGCTGCTGTTCTCGCTGGGCCATGCGGATGCATTTCCGTTGGACGTATGGATGAAGCGCGCCATGCGGCTCATGTACTTCCAAGGCGCAGAACCGGGGAAAAAGGCCATGGAGGATCAGGTAGCCGCCCTCGGCCCAAACAGCGGCATATTGCAACAATACATATTCCAATACGCAAGAGAGAATATGTAGCTATTTGGAATAGGCGTGACGGAACAGCTCCTCTACCTTTTTTTGAGTGTCATCCGGGATAATTTGGGCAACTTCGCCGCACTGTGCTACCCTCGCCGTAAGGCGGGGGAGCTTTTTTAAAAAAGCGTTTTTATCCCGTTCCAGCTCGCAGAGCTTCAACGGCAGCCCCAGCATGTCCGCATATTCCTCAATGAGCGCAGCAAGAGCCTCGGGAGTATCCTTCAGACCCAACTCCGACGCTATGGCGGCGTAGCCCTCGGAGTATTGGCCGGTTGAACGCCGTATTATGGCAGGAAGGTACACGGCGCAAAGCGTCCCGAAGGATACACAGCCAAACAGCCCCATAGACCCGTGAGCCATTGCAGAGCAAAGGCCGGGGGAGGCGTTGTAGTGGGCTATGCCGCTGAGTATCTGGGCGTTGAGCAGCGGCTCTGATGGAAATGGCAGGCAGGAAAACGCGATGGTGCTGCTTATTATGGTATGCATGGCCTGCATTGCGAAGGGGCGGCTGAAAAAGCTGCCTTCGGGAGAGACGGCCGCTTCCACGGAAAGCGCCAGCGCGGACAATACTGCTTCGCCGGTATGGGTGTGAGGTAAGGCGTTGAGCAGCAGCGGGTCGATTATGGCGGCGTGGGGCATGAGACCGGGGCAGTATATAACCTGCTCAAGGCATTCCCGGGGATTCCATAGCGCCGCGTATCCGGTGGCCTCGCCGCCGTTTGAACCGAGGGTAGGAACGGCTATAAGGCGTGTGCGCCCCAGCTTCATTCTTGGTATATCGGACCTGACAAGATCGTCCGGAGTAAGGTCGGGACGCTCGTAGAATATCCGCATGAGCTTTGCGCAGTCCATGGCGGCATGGCCTCCTATGGCGATTATCCAGCCCGGCTTGAACTCCATAAGCGCCTTTGCCCCTTCCAGTACCGTCGGGCCGTCGACCGGGCCTTCGGGCACGCTGAATACCCGTATGTGCATGCCGGTGCGCCTTGCCTGCTTCTGTGCTATCCTGCACGCGGCCTCGCAGTCATGTACCAGCAGCATTCGGTCGCCCCGGAGGCCGGATATATGCTCCAATGTGCCGTCGCCGTAAAGTATTCTTATGGGTATTCTAAACTCCGCCATAAGCGCCCCCTAAAAACGTAATGCGTTTATAGGATGCTGCATTTTGGGAAAATGATGCATATTATCCGGATACGCGATGTTTGGGAAGATTAAATTCAAATTATATGGTATAATAATAACACATTTAAGAATTTTGCCGAAAGGAATATGAATAATAATGATGAAACTCAATAAGTACATCGACCATACCCTTCTCAAGCCCGACGCTACTACCGAACAGATAAAGAAAATATGTGACGAGGCGAAGAAGTACGACTTCGCCAGCGTATGCGTAAATTCCTGCCATGCTGAGCTGGTAGCAAGGGAGCTTAAGGACAGCGGCGTTTCCACCTGCTGCGTAGTAGGCTTTCCTCTCGGCGCAATGCTCACCGAGGCAAAGGCATATGAAGCCAGGCTGGCGATAGAAAAGGGCGCAAGCGAGATAGACATGGTGATCAACATAGGCGCCGCTAAGGAAGGCAACTGGAAGCTGGTGGAGGACGATATAAAGGCCGTAGTTGACGCATGCCATCCCAAGGCGCTGCTGAAGGTAATAATCGAGACCTGCCTGCTCACCGATGAAGAAAAGCGCGAGGCCTGCCGCTGCGCCGTAAGGGCGGGAGCCGATTATGTCAAGACCAGCACCGGCTTTTCCACCGCAGGCGCAAACGTGCACGACGTTGCGCTCATGCGCGAGACTGTAGGCCCGGATGTAGGCGTAAAGGCCTCTGGCGGCGTGCGCACCCACGAGGACGCTGATAACATGATAAAGGCGGGGGCGACAAGGCTCGGCACCAGCTCCGGCGTAAAGCTTATGGCATAATACAAAAACGCTTCAGGGCGAAGGAAAAATCCTTCGCTCTTTTTGTTTTTTGGCGGTTTTTACAAAGGAAGTGCATATTCGCCAAAGTTCGTGGGAATAATTTGAAGGAGGCGAAATTTGCGTAAAGAATAACCACAGTTAAGCCCTGAATGGACAGGCATAAGCAGGGCAAAAGCGGTAAATCGGAGGTAATTATGCAGCTTGAAAAGAACAGAAGAGGAAGGGAGCTTCGCGTTGTGCTGTCAGGAGAACTGGATCACCACAACGCGGCCATTATTCGCGAGGAGATAGATCGTGAGCTGGACGGCAGCGTAAAGCTGCTGACGCTGGATATGAGCGGTATAACCTTCATGGACAGCTCGGGCATAGGTGTGGTACTGGGCAGATACCGGCGCATGAGCGAAAGCGGGGGGAAGCTCAGAATGGGCGGCATGAGCATATATGCGGAAAAGATACTCAGAATGGCCGGCGTACTGGCGCTGCTGGAAAGAAAATAGATCAGGGGGGTAAGTTACGATGACGAAAAACAGCATGGAGCTCAGCTTTGACAGCATATCTCAAAACGAATCACTGGCCAGGTCGGTGGCAGCGGCATTTTCGACCCAGCTCAATCCCACCATAGGGGAGCTGACGGACATACGCACCGCCATAAGCGAGGCGGTAACTAACGCCATAATACACGGCTACGGCAATGACCCAACCCAAAAGGTATACATGCGCTGTACCGCGGAGGACAGGCTGCTCACATTTGAAATTGAGGATAAAGGCAAGGGAATAGAAAACGTAGCGCTTGCAATGCAGCCATTTTACACTACCGAGCCAAACCTCGAGCGTTCCGGTATGGGCTTTTCGGTGATGGAAGCCTTTATGGATGACGTAAGGGTGGAGTCCGAGTTGGGCAATGGCACGAGGGTTACCATGAAAAAGAGCATTTCGGCGGTGAGGGAAGATGAATGATGAGAAGATCATGCCCAACCCGCAGTTCCCATACGAAGAAACGCTGAAATACATAAAGCTGGCTCAATCCGGCGACAGGGAGGCCATGAACGAGCTGGTGGAGCGCAACATGGCTCTGGTGCGATCCATAGTGAAGAAATACCTCAACCGGGGCACAGAGTACGACGATCTGTATCAGATAGGCAGCATGGGCCTGGTCAAGGCCATAAAAAACTTTGACAGCTCATATGGAGTGCGCTTCTCCACATACGCTGTGCCAATGATAGCAGGTGAAATAAAGCGGTTCCTCCGTGACGACGGCATGATAAAGGTGAGCCGCACCTTGAAGGAGCTTGCGGCAAAGGTATGCGCCGCCCAGCGGGAGCTTGGTACGGCATTGGGACGGGACCCCGGCGTGCAGGAAATAGCGGAGTACATAGGCGAGACGCCCGAGGACATCGCCCTGGCGCTGGACGCTTCACGGCCGCATGTATCCATATACGAGCCGGTATACGGCGATGAAGGTGAGGCGCTGGTAATGGACAAGATAACCGCCGAGGAGGACGGCACAGATACGGCTCTCGACAGGGTGCTTTTGCAGCAGCTGATGGAGATACTGGACAGCCGGGAAAAGAAGATAGTAGTAATGCGATACTTCCGCGACAAGACGCAGAGCGAGATCGCGGCGTACCTGGGCATATCCCAGGTGCAGGTATCGAGGCTTGAGAACCGCATAATGGAAAAATTAAGAGAAAGGGCGCTGGAAAAGGCGCAATAAAAGGCCGGGAAACCGGCCTTTTTGTATGCTTTGTTATTTGCGGGTCTTTATGAAGGCCTCAACATCGCCGGTGCGTATGTCTATACAGTCATCGGAGAATGCAGTACCGTAGCTGAACCGCATATACATGGGCTTTTCATCAGGAACGCCACCTATGGCCAGCGAATAGCCGTTGTCAATGTCATATAACAGTATATGCAGCCCGGAGCCAACGTCCTTGCTTTTATACTGTGCGAAATCCTCCCAGCCCAGCTTGTCGCCCTTTTTGGAGAGCCGTACTACGTCGTCGAGGGTGAGATCGTCCGCCACAAACAGCGTCCATTCGTTGTTGAATATCACCACGAGCCCGTCCGAGGTAAATGCGTACTGGTCGCCTGCGCTGCCGAAATTGGCCTGGCCGTGTTCCTCCGGAAGCTGATTTAACGGTACGGTAGAGGTTATTTCACCCTGAATGGCTGCGGGATCAACCTCGCCCGGCATCGCACCTTTGTCGGAAAGATGGTAGAGGACGCCGTCGAGCATTATGGTGGGAAGGTAAGTGTCAGGCGCTGCGGGAGCTTCCCTTCCGCAGCCTGTGAGCAGCAGCGCAAGCAGAAATGCCGGCAGTAAAAGTGCAATACGCTTCATGGAGACCTCCTTATGGGTTTAATCATACAGGTGCTTCAGCGCCTTTCTTACATCGTGGTATATGCGGTCCTTATCCATTGTAAGGAATTCGCCGTTTTCATACAGTATCCTGCCGTCCACCATCGTCATGCATACGTCGCTGCCCTGTGCGCTGTAGCACAGCATGGCAAGAGGATCGAAGGCGGGGAGAAGGTGGGGCTTATCGAAATTCAGCGCGATGATGTCCGCCCTGTTGCCTACCTTGATTCCGCCGCAGTCGGTTCTGCCCTGAATTTTAGCACCGTTGAGGGTGGCCATCCTGACCGTATCATTGGGCTTCATTATGGTTGGATCCTGATTGTAGCCGTTGTGTACTACTGAACAAAGGTGCAGTTCCTCCAGCATGTTCAGGTTGTTGTTGCTGGCGGCGCCGTCAGTGCCCAGACCAACGTTGAGCCCTTCATCCAGCATCTTATGCACTCTGGCAAATCCGCTTCCAAGCTTCAGGTTACTGGTTGGGCAGTGCACAGGAGATACGCCGCATTCCCTCATCAGCGCCATATCATCGTCCGTTACCCATACGCAGTGGGCGGCAAGGGCCGGGCTGTCAAACGCACCCAGATCGTAGAACCAGCGGGCTGGGGTCTTGCCGTATTTTTCTATGCAGGCATCATGCTCGGACTTTGTCTCGGACAGGTGTATATGCATTATGGCGCCCAGCTCTTTACATTTTTCGCTGTGGCGGCGGACTATGTCCTCAAGACAGGTGTACTCCGCGTGTATGGACAGGTCTATCTTTATCCTGCCGTTTGCCGCGTTGTTGTAGCTATTGTAAAGAGAAAGGGCTTCCTTTACCCTGTAACTGTCCTCATAGGCCTCATTGGGATCAAATGCGGAGAGGGCGCGGCAGAGGTTGGCCTTCATGCCGGACTCTATGACGCAGTCCGCCGTGGTGTCGCAGAAGTAATACATATCAGAAAAACTTACGGTACCCGTGGATAGCATTTCCAATATGGCCAGTTCTGTGCCCGCCTTTACGTCCTCTGCCCTGAGCTTATCTTCGGTGGGAAACATATTATCGTACAGCCATTCCTTTAGCGGCAAGTCGCTGCCGATGCCGCGAAGCAGCGTCATGGCGGCATGGTTGTGGGCGTTTATCAGGCCGGGGTAAAGTACCCTGCCGGTCATGTCCTTGATGATATCATACTTTTCCGCAGGCATACCCGTACCGAGGTAGCAGATATAAGCGCCGTCAACGCCGCAAAAGCCGTTTCGTATCACCTGAAAGCCGGAAGCGGTAGTGGTTACTATATCGCAGTTTTTAAAAAGCGTCTTCATTATATGATTGCACTCCTTGACAGGTTATGCCTTGATTATAACAGATAACCGCCCCGTTGACACCATATTACTGCGCTGTTAAAATTAAACTACCATCAGTTGACAAGGACACACAAGGTTTTAGAAGCCAAACAGCACGGCATAACTGTGTCGTCCTCATTTGAAATACAACCAGTATTTCTGCACTCGTCCTCCTTGTTCTGCCATACTCTTTGGCTTCTAAAACTCGAAGACCCTAAAGAGCTTGTTTTGAGGGCGATCCAAGGCCGAGGAGCGCAGTACTACTGGATGTAATACAAGCGACGAGAACGCAGGAGCGTACCAAAACAAGCCTTTAGGGCTTGTGTGCTCTTATCAACTGATGGTATCTATTCCCTTGGTTATTATGGCGCCAAGCAACGCGCCGGCAACGGCCTGCATGAGGTTTGCGGGTATGGATATCACGGCTGTAGATGCGCCGTATATTAAGCATTCATAGAGGAAGTAGCCCAGCACCATCGCTCCACCGCAGATGAGGAAGCGGGGTATCATTGCCTTCACCTTGCCTGCAAGCTTTACCGCCAGCAGCGCCATGACGCCCTTTATTACAAAAGTCGCAGGAGCGTAAAGCGCGCTGCCCAGAAGAAGATCTGCAAGCATGCTTCCTATTGCCGCAGCAGCCACGCCCCAGGGCCAGCCCAGCAGATGCGCGGAGGCGTATACGGCGGCATCGCCCGCGTTGGCATATGCGCCCTGCACGCCGGGTATGGGTATAGCGGCAAACATCGTGGTAACTACCACTATCGCGCACATCAGACCCGCCCAAGTAAGTGTTTTGATCTTGTCCTGTTTCATTTTGATTCTCCTTATATAAAACTATAAGATTTTCGCCGTATCAAAGCCGGGGTATTCCACCCTGTACAGCATAAGGCCGTGGGCCGGGGCCGTAGCTCCCGCATCCCGCCTGTCCAGGCTCTGCAAGGCCCTCTTTATGGAATCCTCATTCCGCTTGCCTGATCCTATCTCAAGCAGTGTTCCTGCTATTATTCGCACCATATTGTACATAAAGCCGCTGCCCGCTATATCGAAGGTAAGTATATTGCCCTGCCTGCTCCACTCCGCCCTGTATATGGTGCGTACTGTGTTTTCGAGCTCAGTGCCCGCCGACTTAAAGGCTGAAAAGTCATGCTCACCCAACAGGTCGCCAGCCGCCCTTTTCATCTTGTCCATATCCAGCGCGTAATGGTAATGCAGCGCCGTATTCCTGTTGAATACTCCCGCATGGGGGGCGTTGTTGACGGTATACCTGTAATGCTTTCTTATCACGTCAAACCGGGCGTGGAAGCCCTCCGCCCTGTCGCTGTATATCACTCGTATGTCTCCGGGCAAGCCTACGTTCAGCGCATAGGCGAATTTATCGGGGGGTATGCGGCTTTCGGTATCGAAGTGGGCCACCTGCGCCATGGCGTGTACGCCGCTGTCAGTTCTGCCCGAGGCATGAAGGTCTGTCTTCTCCCCCGTGAGCTTCCGAAGCTCCTTCTCGATTACTTCTTGCACAGCCACGCCGTTGGGCTGTGTCTGCCAGCCCACGTAGCCCGTACCGTCGTATTGAATTATAAGGCGTATCCTTGGCATGTCCTCATTCCTTTGTAAGGGGCATTATCTCGCCGCTGCTTATGCGCTGTATGAAGCACAGCTCGGCCTTGCCGTCCCGGGTGAACACAGTCACCACGTCCTTATTTTCAAGAGTGAGCAGCAGCAGCATTATATTTCCCCTGGCGTTTATATCCGACGGGAAGCCGCCCTCAATGCTTGCGGCCACTGCTTCGCTCAGATCCTGCCCCGCCAGTATATCCTGTATGGTGGAATCCGGAAAGCTGCCGGCGTTGTAGAAGTCGTCGTCATCGAGGGTGTAGCCATACTCCCTAAGGGTTTCCGCGGCGCCCGAATAAGGGTGATTTTCGGTAATAGAGGCATTGAGCAGCAGCGCACCCACCACCAGCAGCGCCGCTATGGAAAGGAGTATTATCCTTGTACCCTTCGTCATTTTCATACTCTTATGCTACCGCCTGCACAGTTATTATTATACCTATCAGCAGCGCCATAGAAAGAGCCGCCTTAAGGTCGTTCTTAGTATATTTCAGTACCGTCATCCGGGTGCGTCCCTCCCCTCCGTGGTAGCAGCGGCTCTCCATGGCCATGGCCAGTTCGTCCGCCCTCCTGAAGGCGGATACGAACAGCGGCACAAGTATCGTCACCATTGCCTTGGCACGGTCTATTAAGCTGCCCGTTTCAAAGTCCGCTCCGCGGGCGGTCTGGGCTTTGGTTATCTTGTCCGCCTCCTCTATGAGGGTAGGTATGAACCGCAGCGCTATGGTCATCATCATAGCAAGCTCATGGGCAGGGAAGCCCATCTTTGCGAAGGGGGAAAGCAGCCGCTCAAGGCCGTCTGTCAAGGCTATAGGCGTGGTGGTCAGCGTCATGAGCGACGTACCTGACACCAGCAGTATAAGCCTCAGCGATATATATACCGCCTGACGGAGACCGCCCGTGGTTATCTTTATTATCCACCACTCAAAAAGCGTATCACCCGTTGCAGTCACCAGCAGGTTTATCACGAACATGAAAATCAGGATAAACCTCAGCGGCTTGAGGGAACGCCACAGATAGCTCACAGGAACCCCGGCTATGGCCGTTACCCCTATGACGTATGCCGCTACGAGGGTAAAGAGCCACATATTCCTGACTATGAATACTGCCACGATATAGGCGGACATCAGCAGCAGCTTTGTGCGCGGGTCCAGCCTGTGTACGAACGAATTCCCCGGGAAATACTGGCCAAGCGTTATATCTTTAAGCACTTTGCCTCCTTCCCAGCAGGTACTCTGCCATGCCGTCCATGGTGTATATTTTCGGCACGTCCATTCCCTTGCTTCTGAGGAGATTGCCCAATCCGGATGCCGCGGGAAGTTCAAGGCCCATGGCTTCAAGATCCAACTCACCGCCGAATATCTCCGCGGGAGTCCCGGTCCTAATTATGCTGCCATCCTGCATTACGGCTACCCTGTCGCTGTAGGCGGCTATGTCGTCCATGGAATGGGACACCATTATTACGGCGCAGCCCGTTTCACGGCGTATGCCGTCCAGCATGTCCAGTATGGCCCTTCTGCCTGCGGGATCCAGCCCCGCCATAGGCTCGTCCAGTATGAGATAGCCGGGCTCCATGGCGATTATTCCTGCAAGGGCAGCCCTGCGCTTTTCGCCGCCTGAAAGCTCGAATGGGGACTTCTCCGCAAACCTTTCCCATTCCAGACCCACCAGCTCCATGGCGCGCCTTACCCTGCGGTCTATCTCTTCCTGCTCCAGCTTCATGTTTTTCGGGCCAAAGGCTATATCCTTGGCCACAGTTTCTTCAAAGAGCTGATATTCCGGGTACTGGAACACGAGGCCGACTTTTTTGCGGCCCTCTATGCGCTGTTTTTTGTCGGCAAAGTCGTAGCCATCCACTATAACGGTACCCGCTTCCGGGGGCATTATGCCGCCCATGTGCTGCAGAAGCGTTGACTTGCCGCTGCCGGTGTGGCCGATTATGCCGAAAAACTCACCTTTTTCTATATTTAATTCTATATCCTTCAGGGCGGCCTTTTCGCCTGCCGTTCCTGCAAGGTATGTATGGCAAAGCCTCTTTACTTCAATGGGCATATTGCTTCTGCAAGCTCCTCAGCTGTTATGACATCCGCCGGTATATTCATCCCTCCGTCTATAAGCTTATCGCGAAGCATAGCTATGGGCGGCAGGTCAAGGCCGTTGGCCCGGAGTTCCCTCCCCCTGCTGAATACCTCTCTCGGCGTACCCTGGGCTATCAGCATTCCGTCGGCCATAACTATCACCCGGTCGGCCGCCAGCGCCTCTTCCATATATTGCGTTATCATTACTACCGTCATGCCGCGCTCCCTGTTCAGGCGGCCTACTATATCCAGCACGTCCCGTCGCCCCTGGGGATCCAGCATGGCCGTAGCCTCGTCCAGCACCAGAACCTCGGGCTCCATAGCCAGCATGCCGGCTATGGCTATGCGCTGCTTCTGGCCTCCGGAAAGCATATGCGGCGCGCTCCTCGCGTACGCTTCCATTCCAACAGCCTTTAACGATTCGTTCACGCGCCGGCGTATCTCCTCCGGATGCACCCCCAGGTTTTCCGGTCCAAAGGCAACATCCTCCTCCACTATGGTAGTGACTATCTGGTTATCCGGGTTCTGGAACACCATTCCTACCTTTTTGCGTATATTCAGGGTGTTGCCCTCTACAGCAGTATCCATTCCCTCTACCGTAACATGCCCCGCGGTGGGCAGAAGCAGCGCGTTAAGATGCTTTGCGAGAGTGCTCTTGCCGCTTCCATTATGGCCCACTATGGCCAGCATTTCGCCCTTATTTATTTCGAGTGAGATATCTTTGAGGGCGGTATGCTCCTCATCATATCTGTAAGTTACATGGTCGATTTTTATCATGTCTGCCGCCGTCTTCCTTGGTCATACACTTTAATAATTGATTATATCATACCTAACGTCACTATTCCACAGGTTCACGTTTTGATTATAAAGTTCGGCAAAAGGCAGGCAATTCTCAAAATGTTTCTTAATACTTTCTTTGTTTACACCAAAATACCTTATTTTGCAGCCCTACGCTGTGGTATAATCTTAACGAATAAGATATACGGAGGTATTTATAATGATAAAGTGTCCTAAATGCGGCAAGGAATACCGCGATGACGCTGTTTTCTGCACTGACTGCGGCATAAGGCTGCACGAGCAGTATACTGCCCCCAACGCCGATGCCGGTGCTGACTCGGATCAGCACACCTACACCGCCCCTACCGGCGAGGCATACCATAAAAGCGCTCCCACCGCCCCAGGCACACCCTCTGACGGAAGGGTTCTGAGCATGTGGGATTATTTCCTCATGGAGCTGGTAACAAAGGTACCCATATTGCGCATAGTTATGTACTGTGTGTGGGGGTTCTCTGCTGACACCAATGAAAACCGCAAAAACTGGTCCCGTGCGCAGCTCATCTGGGCGGCTATCGGTATAGTATTTACCGTAGCTGGCATTGCACTGTTTGCCCTTGTGGCCGGCACTGCGGGCGTGGCATTAAAGAGCATAATTGAACACTTTAACTTCTAAGCAAAATAACACATAAAAAACAGCATGCGGATTGTGGCAATCAGTTTATCAAATCGGGGTATCTGTCCGATGTTCGCAAACTCGTCAAGCAAAAAGCGGACGTGAACAGGCAATTTGCCGTTGTATTCGTCGTCCGCTTTATCACAAAGCAAATTGAAAAGCTGCGATTGCAAAATAGCGATAACAAAATTAAAGGTGTCGTCGGTATCGCTCATTATGAGGAAAAGCGCGGTTTTCCGGTCGCCCAATGTGTCAAGTTCCAATTCATCATAGGACATGAGTTCCCGGAGTTCCTCTATATCAAAAGGGGCAAGCCGCGCACCGCAAGAAATAAGGATTGACTTTGCCGTTTTGCCCGCCGCCAATTTGTATTTTTTATATTGCTTTACCGCGAAATGGTCGGGGCTGCGTTCTTCCAAATCGGCAAAGAGCAGATCAACGGGGCTTTGGTATTCCTCGTCGTCCTCGCGTGCTTCGCTTGCATTGATAAGTTCAAGCAGCGTTGTAAAGTTCATTTCCTCGGCGGGGGCTTCATACCAAATGTAGCCGATCAACGCGCAATATAGTAACCTCTCGGCTTTCACCCAAAAATCTTCCGCGCTCTTTTCTCCCTCGCCTTTGGTATTGACGATAAGGGTATTGACAACCTTTAACACGTCCTTTTCGCTGCGGATATAGACAAAGGGGTTATAGTGCATACTTTTCCGAAAGTTTATCGTGTTCAGTACCTTAATGCGGTAGCCTGCCCGTTGCAGCAGCTTTCCGCACTCGATTAGGACGGTGCCTTTCGGGTCGGTCAAGACGTAGGAAGAATGAAGCTGCATTAAATTAGGCTTTACGAAAAACCTTGTCTTGCCGCTGCCGCTGCCGCCGATCACCACGACGTTTTTATTTCTCGCGTATTTCGGCTGCTTCGGGCGGCTGTTCATGGTAAGGCGTTCGGTCTGCGTCAAAATGATGTTGTTCTGAAAATCCGGGTCGATGTAGGGCTTTATATCTTCGGCGTTGCCCCATGAAGCGTTT